>Ga0209806_1001234_pt1 | contig 17109 bp, 17 predicted proteins | sample GraSoiAngelo_152_FD_186166 | JGI IMG/M metagenome (GOLD analysis project Ga0209806, IMG submission 186166) | Grasslands soil microbial communities from the Angelo Coastal Reserve, California, USA - 14_1009_12_30cm (SPAdes) (version 2) | ecosystem: Environmental > Terrestrial > Soil > Grasslands ... | reverse complement strand
AGGAAGCGGTGGTGCGACCCGTCGGCGCCCACGATCCACAGCGCCGATTCCCATTTGTCGTCGATCTTGTTCACCCAGCGCCGGGTGTACACGACCTGCGCGCCGTCGGGGGAGAGCTGCGGATCGGCAACCTGCTCCCAATCGAGGTAGTGATCGACCGTGAGCAGGGTGTCCGAGGCGGTTTCCTGAGCGCGGGCGGGCCTGGCGACGACCGTCGCCGCGAAAACGATGAACGAGCCGCAAAGAAGTTTGTGCATCAGCGTGCCGCTTTCGCGCCTCCCGTGAGACTGTCTTTTACGACCTGGCCGCCTTTCATCACGAATCCCACGTGCTCGAGCACGGTCACGTCCTGCAACGGGTCGCCCACGACGGCGATCACGTCGGCGAGTTTTCCCGGCTCGAGCGCGCCCACGCGGTCCGCCCAACCGATCAGGTCCGCCGCGTTCACGGTGGCCGCCTGGATCGCCTGCAGCGGCGTCGTCCCCCATCGCACCATGTGCGCGAACTGCTTGGCGTTCCAGCCATGCGGGTACACGCCCGCGTCCGTGCCGAACGCGATCTTCACGCCCGCCTGCACCGCCTTCTTGAAGTTCTCGCGCTGCGCGCGACCCACCAGGCGCTCCTTCTCGATGATCTTCTGCGGGAATCCGAGTCGCGTGTACTCCGCGAGGATATAGTCGTCGTTGTAGATGTCCGCCACGAGGTAGGTGCCGCGCTCCTTCATGAGGCGGATGCCTTCGTCGTCGATCAAGCTGCCGTGCTCGACCGACGCGACGCCGGCGCGCACCGCGCGCTTGATCGCCTCCGCCCCGTGGGCATGCGCCGCCACCTTGCGGCCCCACATCGCCGCCTCTTCGACCACCGCGTTCAGCTCCTCCTGGGTGTACTGCGGGGCTCCGACCGATTCTTCCTCGGACAGGACGCCGGCGCTCGCGAGCACCTTGATGAGATCGGCGCCGTACTTCACTTCGAATCGGATCTTCTCGCGAATCTGGTCCACCCCGTTGGCGATACCGGAGAACCCCTCGAACCGGAGGTAGGGGGACATGCCGTTCACGTCGCCGTGCCCCCCGGTGGCGGAGAGCGGCATGGTCGAGACCAGCATGCGCGGCCCCGGGATCGCGCCTTCATTGATCGCGTTGCGCAGTGCCACGTCGATGAACTCGCCGGCCCCGACGTTCCGCACCGTGGTGAACCCCGCGTCGAGCGTCCGCTTGGCGTAGAGGTGCGCCCGGACGGCTTCATCGATCGCGCTCATGCGGAACAGCTGCTTGTAGTAGTCGCCGGGATCGGACGTGATGTGAGTGTGGCAGTCGATCAACCCCGGCAGCACGGTGGCGTTGCGCAGGTCGATCACGCGCGCCTCCCGCGGAGCATGTGCGGCGACGGCATCGGCGGCGCCGATCTCCTTGATACGGTCGCCTTCGATCAGGATCGCCTGGTTCGTGAGCACCGCGCCCGTGCGCACGGCGAGGAGCCGCCCGGCGCGCACCAGCACGCTCGCGCGGGCGGCGCCCCCCGAGTCCGCCTGGGCGGACACGGCGCGTGCCGCGAGTACGCTCGTGAGCAGGATCAGCCCCGCGCGGCGGCTCATCGCGCGGCTCCGATCGACTTCTCCACGCGCTGCGCGAACACGTGCGCCCCGGCCGGCGCCATGCGAGTCGCATCTCCCTTGATCTCATAGCTGTCGGCGAGCACCGGCTTTCCGGTCGTGGCATCGAACAACTCGGCCGTGAGCAGCCACACGAGGTTCGACAGGTTCGATATGGTCCCCTTCGCCACCCAGCGGGCGCCGAGCCGCCGGCCGACGGCGATGGCGCACTCGTTGTCGCATGGGTTGCCGCCGGCCTCCGCCGTGGCGACCGCCGCGGCGACCGCGCTCGAATCGACCAGCGTCACCAGCTCGGAGGCCCGCAGCGTCGCCAGCAGCTTGCTCGTCGCCGCCGCCACGACCGCCGTGTCGCTCGGGGAGAGCACGTTGGCATGCTCCCCGTCGAATCGCAGGTTCACTACCACGATCGCCGGGCGGGGCCTGTCACTCTGCGCCCCGAGGCGTACGCCGACCAGGAGCAGCACGAAGACAAGGGCAAGACTTCCTGCGCGCACGCGAAACCTCCGGGTCGTGGGATGAGACGAACGGGTGTAATCTAGAGGGCCCCCGACCGGGACACCAATGAGCTCCACGCGCTCTCCGACAAGCGATCAACGCGCCACCGTCGTCGCGGGCTTCCTCGGCTGGACGCTGGACGCGTTCGACTTTTTCCTGGTGGTCATGACGCTGACGGCGATCGCCAAGGAATTCGGCAAGTCCGACAAGGACATCGCCCTGTCGATTACGCTCACGCTCGCCTTTCGGCCCGTGGGCGCGTTCATCTTCGGGCTGCTCGCGGACCGGTACGGTCGGAAGCTGCCCCTGATGATCGACCTGGTGTTCTACTCGGTGATCGAGGTGCTCACCGGTTTCGCGCCGAACTACACGACGTTCCTCGTGCTTCGGGCCTTGTTTGGGATCGGGATGGGAGCCGAGTGGGGCGTCGGCGCCTCCCTGGTCATGGAAAAGGTCTCGTCCCGTTACCGGGGCGTCGTGTCGGGTCTGCTGCAGCAGGGATATGCCCTGGGCTTCCTGCTCGCCGCCCTGTGCTATCGCTCGCTCTTCCCGCACCTCGGCTGGCGGCCGCTGTTTTTCATCGGCGGCCTGCCGGCGCTGCTCGCGCTGTTCGTGCGCGCGCGGGTGAAGGAGTCGGAGGTGTGGCGCGAGACACGACACGAGACCTGGAGCGGGCTCGGTCGCGCGATCCGGGGCAATCTCCCGCTGTTCGGCTACATCACCGTGCTGATGTGGATGATGAACATGGTGTCGCACGGGACGCAGGACATGTATCCCACGTTCCTGCAACGCCACTGGGGGTTCACCGCGCAGCAGCGGGGTGACATCACCATCATCTCCATGGTTGGGGCGCTGCTGGGCGGAGTCGCGTTCGGTCTCTACTCCGACCGGCTGGGCCGGCGGCGCGCGATCGGGCTGGCACTCTGCGCCGCCGTGGTGGTGATTCCCCTCTGGGCGTTCGCTCCCTCGGTCCCCTTGCTGGTGGCCGGCGCTTTCACGATGCAGTTCTTCGTCCAGGGCGCCTGGGGCGTGATTCCGGCGCATATCAACGAGCTCTCCCCCGACCCGGTGCGCGGTTTCCTGCCGGGGTTCGCCTACCAGTGCGGCGTGGCCCTGGCAGGCGCGATCGGGTGGCTGGAAGCGCGCTTCGCCGAGCATCTGGACTACGCCTGGGCCATGGCCCTCACCGCGGCCAGCGTGTTCATCCTCGGTACCATCGTGGCGCAGCTCGGCCCCGAGCGCCGGGGAGTGGCGTTCGGGCGCGGCGCTCCCTACCCTTAAGCACGATGACGACGTTCGTCAAAGCCACCCAGGCGTATCAGCAGGGGCAGCGCACACTGCCCGGGCGCTACTACAATGCGCCCGAGATCTGGGCCGAAGAGCGAGAGCGGATTTTCGCGCGGCGCTGGATCTCGGTCGGCCGCGCCGCCGAGCTCGCCCAGCCGGGGGACTACGCGGTCCCCACCGTCGGCGGCGAGAGCGTGCTCGTCGTGCGTGGTCAGGACGGCGCGGTGCGCGCCTTCTACAATGTGTGCCGGCACCGCGGCACCCGGCTGTGCGAGACGGAGCGCGGGCGTCTCTCCGAGACGATCCAGTGTCCCTACCACGCCTGGACCTACACGCTCGATGGGACGCTGATCGGTGCGCCGCACATGAACGAGGTCGCGGGGTTCGACAAGCGGGACTACCCGCTCCACCAGGTCGCGCTCGCCGAGTGGGAAGGGTTCCTCTTCGTCAACCTGGCGGAGCAGCCGGAGCCGTTCGCGCAGGCGTTCGCCCCGCTCGCGGGCCGCTTCAGCCGCTTCAGCATCGCGAGCCTGCGCTCGGGCGGACGCATCGACTACGACGTGCACGCCAACTGGAAGCTCGTGTTTCAGAATTATTCCGAGTGCCTGCACTGCCCCATCATCCACCCGGGACTCGCCAGGCTGACCCCGTACACGAGCGGGGAGAACGACCTGTTCGACGGGCCCTATCTCGGCGGCTACATGGTGATCACCGCGCCCGGCGGCAGCCTCACCATGAGCGGCCGGGCCTGCGCCCCGGCCGTGGGGGACCTGCCGCCGGAAGACCGGAATCGGGTCTACTTCTACACGATCTTTCCGAACCTGCTCCTGTCGCTGCACCCGGACTACGTGATGTTCCACACGCTGTGGCCGCAGGCGCCCGACCAAACCCGCGTCACATGCGAGTGGCTGTTCCACCCCGACGCCTTCGGGCAGCCGGGCTTCGACCCCGACGATGCCATCCGCTTCTGGGACGAGACCAACCGGCAGGACTGGCACATCTGCGAGCAAAGCCACGCAGGGATCGCCTCGCGGGCCTACCAGCCCGGTCCGTACTCGCCGCGGGAGGGCATTGCAGCGGCGTGGGATCGGGAGTTTCTCAGGGCGATCGGGCACGCGCACTAGGCAGTGCCCGCTCTTCGAAGAGGACCAAACTCGGCGCCCGGAGTATTCCCACTCTTAAGAGTGGGCCCGGCGCTGCGCTGCCCTTAAGGGCAGTGTCGTAACGGGCCCAGGCTTCAAGCCTGGGAATGACGGGTCGGGCCTGAAGGGCTACCTCTTCCGGAGATATGCGTCCGTCTTGTTGAGCCAGTCCGCGCGCGGCGGATAGAAGACGTCCACGTCGAGCGTATCCTCCAGCGCGTGGGCCTCGTGCGGTACATTGGCGGGCAGGTGCAGCACCTCCCCGGCGCGCACCACGATCTCCTCGGCCTCGTCGCCCACGAGGAACCGCAGCGCGCCTTCCAGGATGTAGGTGAACTGCTCGTTCTCGTGTGAGTGCTTCGGCACGACGCATCCCTGCTTCAGGTACACGTGCGCCAGCATGACCTGGTCGCCGGTGATCAGGCGACGCGACAGCCGGTCGTGCAATTCCTCGCGGGGCATCTGATCCCAGCGATACCACTGTGCCGCTCGTTTGTCGCCCACTGCGACGCTCCACCAAAGAGTCAACCGACAACGCTACCGCGTGGCCGATTCGGCGTCAAAACCGGATGGCGCCGGCGCCGCCGGGCGAACATGTTGAGACCATGGGGACGCGGCGTGAGGGAGGGGCACCGGGACCGGTGGGTGGAGCGCGGCTGCTGCGCCGCCTCGACCAGGCGTGGCAGGCGTTCCAGGAGTCGTACGCCGGACTGTCGGAGGCAGAGGTCTTGGAGCCCGGGGTCACGGGGACCTGGTCGGTGAAGGACATCATCGCGCACGTGACCTGGTGGGAGGAGGAGGCGCTCGCACATCTGCCGCTCATCCTCGCCGGCGGCAGGCCGCCGCGGTATTCGGTCACGTACGGCGGCATCGATGCCTTCAACGCCAAGATGACGAGACAAAGGAAGGACCTGTCGCTCGCCGAGGTGCTGCGGCACCGGGACGATGTCCACGGCCGCCTGATCGCCCTGGTTCGGAGCGCGCCGGAGATCCAGATCACCGGCGAAACGCGGTTTCGCCGTCGTCTGCGGCTCGATACCTACGGGCATTACCCGAAGCACGCCCGAGCGATACGGGCATGGCGTGAGCGACGCCTTGCCGGACCCGCCGTCGCACGAGTAGCTTCGCGGCTTCCCCCGTGACGGAGGCCGCGGATGCCACTCGCCGAGCTGCTCCTCCCCGAGTTCGATGAAGAGATGGCCGCCACGCGCCGGGTGCTGGAGCGCGTCCCCGACGGCAAGGCATCGTGGAAGCCGCATCCCAAGTCGATGACGCTCGGTCGGCTCGCGACGCTGGTCGCCGAGCTGCCGGCGTGGGTGGTGAACACGATCACGCGGGACGAGCTCGATATCATGCCGCCGGGCGGGCCGCCGCTCAAGTTCGAGGCCCTCGACCGCACGTCGCGGATCCTCGAGTTGTTCGACCGCAACGCCGCCGCGGCGCGGGCCGCCCTCGCCACGGCCTCGGACGCGGAGTTCAAGAAGCCCTGGGCGTTCAAAGTCGGCGGCCGGACCGTGGCCACGAACCCGAAGTTCACCGTATACCGCCGCACCGTGCTCAATCACCTCGTGCATCATCGCGGCCAGCTCACCGTGTACTTGCGGCTCAACGACGCCGCGATCCCCGCCGTGTACGGTCCCACGGCGGACGAGCCGAACTTCTAGGAGCCACGCGTGCCCTCGTGGGAGCAGGCGGTCTCGGGGCTGCTGCGCGCGCTGCGGCTCGACAGCATCCGCAGCAAGATGCTGGTGTTCGCTCTGCTCGCCACGCTCATCCCCTCCGTCACGACGGGCTGGATCTCCTACCTGCAGAACAAGCGCTCACTCACCGCGAAGATCACGGGCGAGCTGCAGGGCGTGAGCGCGCAGACCGCGCGCGAGCTGGACCTCTGGGTCAAGGAGCGGTTGTATGAGCTGCGCGTGTTCGCCAGCTCGTACGAGGTGTCGGAGAACCTCGACCGGATCCCGCGCGCCGGCGGGGAGCGGGCGCGCGAGCGGCTCACCGGCTACCTGCGCTCCGTGCGCGAGCGGTTCGCGGATTACCAGGAGCTGCTGGTCGTGAACCCCGAGGGCGCGGCGTTGGCGAGCACCGCCCCCCAGCCGACGGCGGTCCGCCTGCCGCAAGGCTGGGTCAAGACGATCCGCCTGGAGAACGCCGTCGTCGGCGACGCGCTCTGGGACGATGCCCGCAAGCAGGGCGTCCTCGTGTTCGCGGTCCCGATCTACCAGACGGGCGACCGGTTCCTCGGCGCCCTGACGGCGAAGCTCGACTTCACCGCGCTGCACCGGCTGCTGCGACGCTTCGCCGGCGGGGGGGAGGAATCGGCTCAGGTATACGTCGTCACCGCGGATGGCCGTCCCGTCGTTGGATCCCGGTCCGATCCGACGGAGTTGATGCGCTACAACCTGCCCGCCGCGGTCGTCCGCCGCCTGCTGGAGCACGAAGGAGTGACTCGCGAATACCGGGGACTCGGAGGTCAGGAGGTGGTAGGGACCATCAAGGGCGTACCCCGGCTCGACTGGGCGGTCGTGGCGGAAGTGCCGGCGGCCGAGGCGTACCGCCAGGTGACGCGGCTCCGCAATGTGACCGCGCTCATCGTCGCGGCGTTGCTCGTGGCGGTGGGCCTGCTCGCCTACTTCTTGGGGCTCCTGATCACGCGGCCGCTCGACCGGCTGACGGCGGCGGCCGCGAAGGTGGCGCGCGGCGATCTCGACGTACACTTGCCCGTCGTGGGCGGCGGCGAGCTCGGCTATGTCACCGAGGTCTTCAATGACATGGTCGCTCGGCTGCGCGAGAGCCGGCGCGAGCTCGAGCGGCTCTCCGTCACCGATGACCTCACGGGGCTGTACAACCGCAGATACCTGATGGAGACGCTCGCCAACGAAATGCGCCGCTCCCGCCGCCTCGACCACCCCTGCGCGCTGCTCATCGCCGACGTCGACCACTTCAAGGAATACAACGACGCGTACGGCCACCTGGCCGGCGACGAGGCGCTCGCGCGCATCGCCGCCGTCCTGCGGGAAACGACGCGTGATGTGGACTGCGCCGCACGCTACGGCGGCGAGGAATTCGTGGTGTTGATGCCCGAGACCAACGCGGTCGGGGCGATGGAGACGGCCCAGCGCATCCGGACGCTCCTCGCCGACGATGAGCTGGTCGGCGCCAAGCTGAGCGTCAGCATCGGGGTAGCCCAGTTCCCCGAGGATGGGGACGCACCCGAGGCGCTGCTCGCACGCGCGGACGCGGCGTTGTACCGGGCGAAGCGCGAGGGCCGGGATCGCGTACTGCGCGCGCCCCCCACCCCCTAACGGCCGCCCGGCTCCGTCGCCCGCCGCCCCACCAGATTCAGGAACATCCACCCGCTGCGACCGCTTTCATCGGCGACGCGCACCCACTGCTCCACATAGGAGTAGCCGATCAATCCGGCGCCGGGGTCCACGGTGAAGAGAACCTTGTACGCGCCGCCGGGCCCCTCCCGCACCTTGCCGCGCGCCGTGGCCTGAAGCCGCACGGGAACCGCGAAGGCCACCTCGCCCGGGCGCAGCGGCGGCCGACCCGCCCCACCGAGGCGACTCCTGCCGAGGCCCGCCAGGTTCTTCGCCTGGTTGGCGAGATACAGGGCGCCGCCGTAGTTCTGCTTCGCGAACTCGGCGCTCCCCTGCTGCAGCAGCGTGCCCGCCTGGGCCACGTCCGAGCTCCCGGCCGGCTGAGCGCCGGTCGCGGCGCGGAGCGACTGCACGGCAATCTCCGCTTCCGCCATCGCCGAGGCTGCCTCCGCCCGGCTCGCGACCGTCTGAAGCTTCGCCAGCGTGCGTACGACCTCTTGACGCGCCTCGTCCAGACGCACATCCAGATCCTCTACCTGGGCATCGCGCTCGGCCAGCCGCAGCTCGAGGCGGGCGAGCCGCTGCTCGAGGACGGAGTCCCGGCTCGACACGGTCCGCGCCGCGACCGGGCCGGCCGCGGCGCTGTCCTTGACCACGCGGGGCGTTACCGGCGTGCTGTGGAACGGACAGGCCGCGAGTGACGCGCCGAGGGCCGCGCACCCCAGCCAGCCAAGGAGTACTCTCATCCCGCGGCCTCGTGCGAGTCCGTCTGCTGCTGCTGCACCGGCTCGTGGGCCTGCGCGCTCACCCACACGCCCGGATGCGGGATCGTGACCACGAAGCCGTCGCTCACGCGCAGCGGCCGGGTCTGGTAGGCGGCGAGCGCCTCCCGCCACTGGACCGGCAGCTCTCCCGCCGAGCGCAGCGGCAGCGCGATGGCATTGCCGACCCGCCCGATCACGGTGTTCTCCACCACATCGGTGAGGGGCCGGCCGGCGGGATCGCGCAGCTTGGACAGCGCGACGTGACGCGCCGCCGGGTCTCCCGCGGAGATAATCGCGGTCGAGTAGTACAGCAGGTTTGCTTCGATGTGCTCGAGCAGGCGGCTGCGCGGCGCACCGGAGGGAGCCGTGCTTGGCTCGTCGCCGGAGACCAGTCGCTCCAGATCCGGAAGCAGGCCGCGGTCGAGCAGCGTGCGTCGGAACAGATAGCCGAAGCGCCGCACGACGTCCGGCGTCGCGACGTTCGGCAGCCGGAACGGCACGAACACGACGGGGCGGGCGCGCGGACTCCGCACCATGACCTTGAACCGCTCCAGCGGCTCGAAGAAGTGGAAGGTGACGAGCCGGTCGCGCGTCGTGTTGCGCACGTGGCGGATCGCGCCCGTCGCCGGCGTGTCGGCGGGGGCTTCCACGACGCCCAGCGGCCGGCGTCGCAGGGCATGGCTCATCCGCTCGGTGCGGTCGCGGATCAGCTGCACCGTGTCCGCCGCTACCGCTTCCAGGCCGGGCTCGGCCACGGTGAGCGGGTCGAGCTGCAGCTCGGGTCGCAGGGCGGTGATCAGGTCGCCGAGCATCGACGTCCCCACCATGCGGGCGAGGATCTGCAGCGGACGCTCGCGCCCTTCCGCTTCCCGCCGCCAGCGGCCGTCGAGCACGGCGAGCTTGGCCTCGTCCCCCGGCGTCAGCGTCACGCTGTAGAGCAGCTCACCCCAGAGCACGCCGAGCGATTGCCAGTACTCCTCCACTTCGATCAGCACGCCGTATCGCATCGCGGACGGACCGTCGGTCGCCGGCGAGAAGAAGTCGACGGCGCCGTCGCGGGGGGGGGCCCCGCCTCCTGTTGGGGGACGCGTCCCGGGACGCTCGGCGAACATGACGAGTCGCTGGAAGTAGAGGACGTGCCCCGGTACTTCCGGCTGCTCGGCGGCGCGGGGGGGCGGCGGTTGCGCGGCAGGCGCCTCGCGCGCCGGCCGCTCACCCGCGAGGCCGATTGATCCAATGGTGGCCGGCAGGTGCGTCGGTGCGGCGAGGGGCGTCGGTCCCTCGCCGAGCGTAGCGGTCGCGAGCTCGATCGGGTCCTCGCTCCGCAACCCGACGCGGAGGCGCAGCCTGGCCGTCTCGCGGCGTGGGATCGCGACCGTGCCGTCCGCGTCGCTGACCCAATGGCCCTCGGCGTTGCCGGCACGGTCGAGCACCGTCACGGGCACGCCCTGGGCGGGCTTGCCTGTGTCCTGGTGCACGATCCGGAACAGCCAGATGTCCTTCGCGCCGTTGGTCATAGGGGGCACCAATATGTGATATGGCGTCTGTGACGTACAACGATGGGGGATACAACGCCGGATAAGGCGTTGCCGGGTAGGGCGTTACGGGGCGTTCGTGAGCGGAGCTGGCGTCAGATGAACACCACGGAGCCGCCCGTCGTGCGCGGCTGAAGCCGCGGCTCGGCACGTACCGCTGAAGCGGCGCAGCGCCCGTTTACGGGCAGATGCCGAGCCGCGAGTTCACTCGCGACTCGTGCGGCACGGCAATCGCAAGCGCGTTGGGAGCCGCTCAACGAAACCGGGCTACCGCAAATCGAACATGAAGTGATGCATGTAGTCGATCGTCGCCTGCTGCTCGCGCACCTGGAAGGCGAGGACGTCGCCGATCGTGATGACCCCGGCGAGGTCTCGGTCACTCACCACCGGGAGGTGACGGATGCGCTTCGCGGTCATCATGGCGGCGCATTCGTCGACCGACGTGTCGGGGGCGCAGGCGGTGACCGGCGTCGTCATGACCTCCGCGACCTTGGTGGCTGCCGGATCGCGCCGTGGCGCGACCACGCGACGCAGGATGTCGCGCTCGGTGAAGATGCCGACCAGCCGGCCGCCCTCGGTCACCACGAGCCCCCCGATCCCGCGCTCGCTCATGAGCTCCGCCGCTTTGAGCACGGTCTCCCCCGGCTTCACGGAAATGACGTTGCTGCCTTTCTTGGCGAGGATATCCTGGACGGTCGGCACGCTACCGCCTCCGTGCTGCGGGTCTCCTCGATACTACCGCGCGAACGGCGCGGGCGCCACCTTACCCGGTCCTCGCGATGCATATAGTGGAAAGGACTCCCCAGCGGAGGTACCACTATGGCGCAGCCTCGTATCAACGTCGGCCCCCTCGATGCGCGCGCCCGCCAGGTCGCCGGCGTGCTCGCCATCGTCGGCGGCCTGACGGCGCTCGACGGATTCTTCCAGGCCCTGGGCTTTCTGACCTGGATCGTGTGCGCCGCAATGATGTACGTCGGTATTCTGTTCGCGATGGGCGGCTTCAAGGACGGGACCGCGGCCTTCGGCTACCCCTTGTTGATCCTCTCGGTGCTCGACGCCTGGCTGCCGATCGTGCACAAGGGCTACTGGGGCCTGATCGCTGGGGTCGTCGTCGCCATCGGTGCGTTCCAGACCGCCCGGACGCGGCAGTGCCCGATCAATGGGCTGCTGGGTGTGAATACCGCCCAAGCGAGGTCGGCTTAGGTCGACTGGAGCGTGGCGTCCACGCATCGCCAGGGGCGCGCCCTGAGGTCGAGGTGTCGCTGGCCTGCTTGTTGCCGCGGTGGTTCACACCGTTTGCCATGACTCCCAAGCTCGGCGATCGTCCATGAAGGCGACCCGTCTCCTGTTCATCGCGGCGCTCGTGGGCTGCGGAGAGCGCGCCCCGACGGGCGTTCCGCTGGAGCCGCTCCTGCTCGACCCGCTGGCTCCGGGCACGGCCTTGCTGCGTTGCGCGCCCCTCTCCCCCGACTCCGTGTCCCAAACGATCGGGCCCCTGGGTGGTGTGCTGCTCATCGGACCGCACCAGCTCTCGATCCCCTCGGGTGCGCTCGACACGTCCGTAACCATCACCGCGGTGGCGCCCGCCGACAGCGTCAACCGAGTCCACTTCACGCCGCAAGGCCTCACGTTTCGCGAGCCTGCGTCGCTCACGATGAGCTACGCCAACTGCGACGGATCCGCGACGTTCGTTCCGAAGCAGATCGCGTACACCGGCGACGGGCTGGCGATCGTGGAGCTGGTGCCGTCGTTCGACGATTTCTGGGCGCGCGCGGTCACGGGCCTGCTCCGCCACTTTTCCGACTATGCCATCGCCTGGTGACGCGCGCAGCGGCGCCGATGCGCTGCACACAGCACGTGAGCGGGAGCGCGCCGGGCGCATCCCGCAGGCGATCGACGGGTACGAGGCCGCGATCGTGGCGGCCGAGCGCGCCGGCGACGCGATCGTGCTGGCCGAAGCGCTGCGGCGGCTCGCGATTTTGCGCCGCCATCGTGACGAGTCCGCCCAGGCCCGCGAGCTGTGCCTCCGGAGTTACGGCGTGGCGCGGGGGATTGGCCACGATGTGCTCGCCGCGGAAGCGCTGAACACCATGGGCGGTCTGGATCTGGCGAACGGCTCCTTGGAGGAAGCCGCCCAGACGTTCCTCCGGGCCCTGGAGCTCGGTGGCTCGAGCCGGCAGCTCCGCGCCCGCGTGCAGCAGAACCTGGGGATCGTCGCCAACATCCAGGGGGAGCTGAACGAGGCCCTGGCCCGCTATGAGCGCTCGCTCGCAGCGTACCGCGACTGCGGCGATGAGCACGGCTGCGCCATCGCCTACCACAATCTGGGCATGGTGAGCGCCGACCGCGGACGGCTCGACGCCGCGGACTGCTACTTCCAGGAGAGTCGGGCCCTCGCCGAGCGAGTGGGCGACGTGTACCTGCACGCCCTCTGCCTGGTGAACCACGGTGAGGTGGACGTGGGGCGCCAGCGCTTCGAGGATGCACGCCAGAAGGCCGAGCTCGCGCTCGCGCTGCTCGATCAACTCGGCGCCCGCGGCGCCAAGGCCGACGCCTACCGTGTGATCGGCATGGTATACCGCGACACCGGTCGCCACGCTCTCGCCGAGTCGCGGCTCCGCTCCGCGATCGAGCTCGCGGCCGGTGCGGGGTCCGTGCTCAACGAGGCGGAGGCGTCCCGAGAGCTCGCCCTGCTCTACCAAGCGATGGGCCGCAACCAGGAGGCGCTCCGCATGCTCTCCGCCGCCCACCGGCTGTTCCATCAGCTGGACGCCCGGGTGGACCTCGTGCACGTGGATGGGAAAGTAGCGGCGCTCGAGGGCACGTACCTGGCGGTCATTCGCGCGTGGGGCCAATCCATCGAATCGAGCGACGGTTTCACGTTCGGCCACTGCGAGCGCGTGGCGCGAAACGCGGCGGCAGTTGGCGGCATCCTGGGACTCGACGAGCACGCGCAGCGGACCCTGCTCCTCGGCGCCTACCTCCACGACGTCGGCATGGTGCGAGTTCCCCACGAAATCCTCCACAAGGCGGGCCCGCTCACGCGGGCGGAGCGCGAGGTCGTCGAGATGCACCCCATCTGGGGCATCGAGCTGCTGGCGGACGTCGAGTTCCCCTGGGACTTGAAGCCGGTCATCCGGTCACACCACGAGCGGTACGACGGCAGCGGCTATCCCGACCACCTCGTGGCAGAAGCAATTCCGCTCGGCGCGCAGATCGTCGGGATCCTGGACGTGTACGATGCGTTGACGACGGCGCGGGCGCATCAACCGACAGTCGACCGGGACCAGGCGCTCGAGCGAATCACCCAGTGCCGGAGCTGGTGGTCCGAGCGCGTGTTCGAAGCGTTCCTGCGAGCGGTGACCCAGTCCCCTCGGGAGGAGGGGTCACGCGCCGATGCCCTCACGTGGTCGCACAGCGGACCTCCACGCGGAGGACGACCGGCGGAACGGTGAGTTAGGGGAGCGCCGGTCCGACGATCCACTTCACGAGCCGGCCCCGCTCGAGCGGCGTCTGGGGCTCGACCTGATTGATGAGCGCGAGCGTGGCGGCCGAGACCGGGGAGGGCCGCTGCCGCGCCAGCGCTTCGATCGTGGTGCCCTGCTCGAGCTTCACGATATCCAGCCGCTGCGGTTGCACGGCGAGCGCCGCGGGATCGGTGAGCCGGACGAAGCTCTGAAGCGCGCGCTCGGCGACCGCTTGCACGGCGGGCCAATGCGCCTCGGCGGCATACCCTACCAGCCGGTACACCGCGCCGTCGTGCTCCACGAACAACGCCGTGCCGCGCAGCGTGCCGTTCTCGGTCGCGGCGGCGAAGGCGGCGCTCACGGCGGGGAGCCCGCCGACGCTTGTGCGAGCGGGATAGCCGCTCGTGAACCCGCGCTGCGTCAGAAACGCGCTGGCCGCCGCATCGACCGTTCGCTCCTTCGCGACTGACAGCTCGACGGCGGCATCCTTCTCCGGGCTCACGGCGACCACGGCCTCCCTGCCGTTGCTGGTGGTCCAGCCCTCCGGAAACGTCACGCGGAAGCGCAGCTCGGGATGGAAGAAGTGGCTGTCCTTGAAGTAGCCTTCCCGCGGGTTGTTTCCGAACACCAAACCGTCGAGCCGTCGCAGGTATTCCTCCCGATTCACCGCGGCCCCAGAAAAACTCTGCGGCAGGGCGGCGACCTCCTGCTCGATGCGGCCGCGCCGGTTCTCGGGATCGGGGTGCGTGGCGAGCCACTCCGGGACCCGGCCGCCCCCCTGCGCCTGGCTCACGCGGGTGAGCATCTCGAAGACGTGCGGCATTTCCCGGGGATCGTAGTTCACCCGACGCATGTAGCGCAGGCCGAGATCATCGGCCTGGCGCTCGTTGTCGCGCGAGTATTTGAGAAACAGCACGCCGAGGGCTTGCCCCGCGAGACCGCTGTAGCGCCCGAACTCGGGGCTAGCGATCGTGCCGACAACGAGGCCCACCTGCGCGAGCTGCTGTTTGGTCAGCTGGCTCGCCGAATGCCGGGCGGTGACGTGCCCGATCTCATGGCCCACCACGCCGGCGAGCTCCGCCTCGGAGTTCAGGTGGGCGAGGATGCCGCGCGTGACATAGATGAAGCCACCGGGGAGCGCGAAGGCGTTGACCACGGGATCGTCGACCACGCGAAACGACCAGGGCAGATTGGGACGCTCCGAGCTGGCCGCGAGCCGCGCGCCGAATTGCTGGATGTAGTGCTGGAGCCCCGAATCCGCGTAGATCCCGATCGACGCGGCGACTTGCTGGTCGTAGTCGCGCCCCAGCGCGATCTCTTGCGACTCGCTGACGAGCATCAGCTGCCGCGAGCCGGTGGCGGGATTGACGGCGCAGCCCGCGGCGAGGGCGGCGAGCGCGGCCAGCCGGGCGAGATGAGTCATTCGGGAAAGATACCTCTGTACGAGCTTCCCCCCGCTCTACCGCCCGTGTTATGGTGCGACGCATGAAGCTGACCGGCCGGACGGGGCTCTGGGCGATCGGTCTGCTCGCCGCGGTGGCCGCGGCGGGCGTCCTTGGCTCTCACGGGTTCACGCCGACGACAGAACCGGTGGGAGCCCGCTGTCCCCGCGATCCTCGTGTCGCACTGCCGTGCTACGAAGAGCGTTACCGCTCGATTGTCGCGGCGCAAGGCGTGGCGGAAGCCTTCGCCGACTTGAAGGCGGGTTACGGCGCCGATCCCGAGAAGCAGCGGCTATGCCACGCGATCACGCACGCGATCGGACAAGCCGCGGTGAGAAAGTACTCCACTGTTGCCGACGCATTTGCGTATGGCGACAACGCGTGCGGCTCGGGATACTATCACGGGGTGATGCAGGGCTTCGCGTTGACCCTGGGCCGCGAGAAGCTCTTGAGCGATCTCGACGGCGTCTGTGCCGCCGTTCCAGGAAAAGAGCGAAAGTCCCTCGACTACTTCAATTGCGTTCACGGCCTGGGACATGCGATCATGGCCGTCAGGGCGGACGAGCTGTTCGACGCGCTGCATGATTGCGACGGACTGACGGGCGCCATGGAGCAGAATGCCTGTGTCAACGGCGTCTTCATGGAGAACCTGATCGTGGACGGCGCGCATGGCGGCCACTACAGCAAGTACCTGAAGCCGGACGAGCCGCTCTACCCCTGCACCGCCGTCGGAGACAAGTACAGGGCGGAGTGCTTCGCCATGCAGACATCGTACGCGCTGGGCGTCGTGCAGGGCGATTTCGCCAAGGTATTCGCGCTGTGCGCGGAGGTCGGTGCGCCGTTTCGAAAGAATTGCTACCAGAGTCTGGGGCGGGATGCGGCAACCATCAGCCGGGATCAGGTGCCCGCCACGGTGGCGACGTGCAAGCTCGGGCGGGATCACGAGCAGCGATCGTATTGCGTGCTCGGGGCCGTGCTGGACTTCGTGTACTACTACCATTCCGACGTGCAGGCCCAGGCGTTGTGCTCGGGCGTCGAGCGGGACCTGCAGCCGGGTTGCCGCTCCGCCATCGCCCAGCTCGTCGGGCGGTTTTAGCTCGGCCGAGCAGGCTCCATGAATCTGTGCCGCTCGGCCTGATGCGCGCGGACGTCGGCCGCGGTCTTCAATGCCACGAGCACCAGGAGCGCCAAAAGCGGCGAGCCCAGGGTCAGCACGATCCAGCCACCGAACAGCACCGCCAGGTGCAGCACGACGAGGCGGGCGTACGGCTGCATCATGAGGATGGGGAGCGAGGCGCGCCGGTATTCTCCGTTCTGGAAGTAATTCCAATAGAAGGAGAGCCCGTGGCTCACGACGAGCGCCAACACGCCCCACCCAAGGTGGTAGGCGCGGATCGCCGCCGGCAGCTCGGCCAGGCTGTCGAACCGCGGCAGCGTCTTCGCGCCGAACAGTGCGAACACGAACACGCCGTGCAGCAGCGTAAACATCCCGAAGTGAAAGATGAAGAACGGTATGAGGAAAAGCTTGCCGACCGAGTACGCCGGCTCCTGCGGCTGGGCGAGGAGCAGCTTTCCCACGTTGAAGCCGCCGACCACGACGTTCTCGAGCCAGTAGAGGAGCACGAGGGGGAACACCTTCCAGCCGAGCAGCAACACGCCCGCGATCGGCAGCGCGTTCGCGAGGCCGAGGGCGAGGAGCGACGGCGTCACGTCGACGCGTTCGCTATTTGTGCGGCGTTGCCATAGGCATGCCGACGTCCGAGTTCCAGATGTCTTGCGCCATGAGCCAGTGCCCGTTCTCGCTCACCCACCGCACGATGTATTTGCCCGAGTCTACGGCCGGCGCGCCGGGCGGCCGTTTGGCAGCGGCGGGCCAGGCGAAACGCCAGCGTCCCAGGTCGACGGCCATCGGACCGCTCGCCCACACCGAGTCGGCGCGCACGGTGAGCACGGGGGGCGGGCTGGACATGGTGTTCAGCACTGCGAAGAACGCGCGGATCGAGTCGCGCCCGTGCACCGGCGGCATGTTCGGGGGCAGG
>Ga0209806_1001232_pt1 | contig 17132 bp, 17 predicted proteins | sample GraSoiAngelo_152_FD_186166 | JGI IMG/M metagenome (GOLD analysis project Ga0209806, IMG submission 186166) | Grasslands soil microbial communities from the Angelo Coastal Reserve, California, USA - 14_1009_12_30cm (SPAdes) (version 2) | ecosystem: Environmental > Terrestrial > Soil > Grasslands ... | reverse complement strand
AGCGTTGCGGGCGGCAACCGAGATACCATTGAGGTGAGGGTGTCTCAAACAAAAACGCGCTTAACGCGCGGGCCAATACGGGTCGTAATCTCCCAGGTAATTGTGCCGGCCTTTTCGCCTAATTCCGCGCAACAAACGTCTTCGTTGCCTTGCCGACCCATCAATACCACTTCGTCACCAACATCGACATCCTCGATGTGGGAGACGTCGATCACCATTAAATCCATCGTCACGCGCCCGAGCAACGGACAGCGTTTGCCACGAACCAAAACGTCGGCGTCGCGATTCGACAGATGGCGCGGATAGCCGTCGGCATAGCCGCAGGTGAGCGTGGCCACGCGCATTTTTCGCGGCGTGATGAATGTGCGCCCGTAGCTGATCGAGCTGCCCTTCGGCATGTCGCGAATCAAACCGATCCGCGTTTTCCAAGTCATGGCCGGCTTGAGCAGGTTCTGAAATTCCGGAAGCGGCGAAATTCCGTAGAGGATGATGCCCGCGCGCACGATCTCAAAAGTCGGGTTGTTGAAAGCGAGCGTGCCCGCGCTTTGCAGAACGTGCGCTTTGTATTTGCCCGGCACCGCGGCGCGCAATTGCTCAACGATTCTGCGGAACCGAACCAGTTCATCACGTGTGTAGTCGGCGTCTACATCCGAGACCGGCATGTGAGTCGAGATGCTATGGATGTCGATCTTCGGCAACGCTGCAACCCGTTTAAAGATTTCCACCGCTTCATTTTCGACCGCGCCCATTCGTCCCATGCCGGTGTCGACTTTGAAATTAATCGATGTCTTTCCGATCCGATCGAAAGCTTCCGCTTCCTGAAAAGTCGAAACTGTCGGAATAAAAAGGCGCTCGATGATCGTCGCCATTTCCTCCGGAAGCGAAGGGCCGAGGATAATCACAGGAAGATGAAATCTTTCGCGAAGAGCGAGCGCTTCTTCCAAATTGGCCACACCGAACAATTGCGCTTGCTCGGCTAGCGTTTCGGCAACGCCCATCAGCCCATGGCCGTAGGCGTTCGCTTTGACGACCGCTAACATCTCGGCCGAACCAATTCGCTCGCGCACGACCTTCGCGTTGTGCCGCAACGCACTGCGATCGATCTCAGCCCAGCAACGATAATTTTGCGTCATCTTTTCGGAACGGTGATGTGCGGTTCCCGCAAATAAATCGGCTCAAGCGGCGGCAGCGCGAAACTTCGATGCGAATCCAGAGCAAGCCGAGCCAGAACTTTCGCCGACGGATAGCAAATCGCAGCCCGCTCAAATTGTGGAAGTTTCTCGGTTGCGAAGATCGACATCTTGCGATCGAGCTTATCCATTTTTTCACCCAATTCAGCCTCCGACATCAACATCGGGCCTTCGGCCAGGTTGTTCTCGCGCACGCGTGCGAAGAAGAATGTCTGCCGGCGCGCGTCACCGATCACGCAGAACTCTGATTCGTCACATTCCATCGCACAGATCGATGGAAATCCGACGAGCCGCGCTTGCGACGCAGTTTGCAAACCAATTGCAGCGGAGATCGCGATCCGGGTGCCGGCATATGAACCAGGACCAACTCCGACGATGATCGTGTCCGGTTCTCCGAATTGCTTCTGCACTTCCACTAAGGATTCGAAGAATGGGCCGGAATTCTTTCGGTCATTTTCCCAGTCCCGGACAACTTCGACATTGCCATTGCTCACGACGGCAAGACTTCCGCGGGCGCTGGAAAGTTCGAGCGCCAGAATTTTCATTTGGCGGCAATCGCGCGTTGCGTTTCAGATTTCGTTTCGAAAGCAATCCAGCGCGCTCTTTCCGGAATCAAATCCGGAAATCGATCGGCCCATTCGATGACGGAAACACCGTCGCCAAAAAAATAGTCGTCGAGTCCGAGTCGTTCGGCCGATGGTCGATCTTCAATCCGAAAAAAATCGAAGTGATAGATCGGCAGACGTCCTCCGGAATATTCGTGAATGAGCGTGAAAGTCGGACTGGTCGCGGCCGTAGCCGCGCCCAAACCGGCGGTGAGGCCTTTGACGAATTGCGTCTTGCCGCTGCCGAGTCCGCCGCTAAGCGCAATCACATCGCCAGCTTTGACGTCGTCGGCGAACCGCCGGCCGAACGCGCCCGTTTCGTCCGGACTATTGGAAATGAACGTAGCCACTGCGCAATTTTGGATTTTCGATTTTCGATTTTCGATTGAGAGATCCAATTCGAGTCAGTCTCAGTCTTGGAAATTCTTCGTGCCAATCGCGCTGCAAGCGTTTGCGATCACGCGGCGAAATTGCGAAAAGCAACTCGTAATCTTCGCCGTCGGAGATTGCGTTGTCGATCTTCGCGCCGCGCGCGAGCGGCAAACTCTTCTTGTTGATCTTGAATCCGAGTTTGCTCGCCTTTGCCAGTCGCGGAAGATCCGCGCCAAGTCCGTCGCTTAAGTCCATCATCGCATGAACGCGGAAATTTTTGGTCAACCAGCGCGATTCTTCGATACGCGGAATAAATTGCAGATGCTTTCCCCGCAACGATCCGCCCAGCCGGCCAGTCACAAAAAGGTCGTCGCCGTTCTTCCCGCCGCCGCGAGAGATCCAGCGACCTTTTTCAACAAAGCCGGAAACGCTGACCGAAATGACACTCGGCCCGCGCGTGGCGCTGGTTTCGCCACCAACAATGCCAACGTCGAAACGTGAAGCCGCCCGCCGCAACCCGCGATAAAGTTTCTTTACCCACGATGTCGATCTTATGGCCGGCACGATCAGTGTGATGAGAGCAAATTGCGGAACAGCGGAGATCGCGGCGAAATCGCTCAGCGTCCGCATCATCGCTTTCCAGCCGACGTGAATTGGATCGCTCGCCGGCGCGAAATGAATTTTCTCAACCACGCAATCGGTTTTCAGGACGAGCAGATTCTTCTTTCCCTGAGATTCGACGATGGCGCAGTCATCGCCGGCACCAGCAATCACCCTGCGCGGTACCGGCAGCCCGCCCAGCAACGACGCGATTAGCGCATCTTCGCCAACCTCGCCCAAGCGAGTCCGTCCGCTGGCGGACCGGCGACGTTTCATTGCTGAACCAGTTCAGGAAAGGCGAGAAGGATCAATTGAATGGAATTGAAAAGAGAATGCATGGCCATTGAAACCAGAATCGACCCGCTCCATTCATAGGCAAGCGTGAAGCAGCTTCCCAGGACGAAGAGCGGCGCAACCGACGGCAAATGCGTGTGCGCGGCGGCAAAGAGTAACGCATTGATAACCAGGCCAACAGCAATGCCGAAATAGCGGCGCGCGACGCCATAGATGAAAAAGCGAAAGATGAACTCTTCGGAGATCGGCGCGACCACCACCGCCAAAACGATGATCATCACGCGCTGTTCAATCGTTTGCGAGCTGTTGAAAAGATCGACAATCTCCTGTCTGCTCGAACCGCCGCCGAACGCATTTTGAGTTATCGCCTCCGCCACAAGAATCAACGGAGTGGCCGCGAGCAATAGAATAACTGCGGTGCTCAGCGCCCGCTTCAGACTCGTTTTCGAAAATCCGCCTAACGAATCGATGTCGATTCCACGAAGCTTCAAGAACGCGGCGATAAAGCAGACTATGAAGACAGTAGCGAGGAAGTTCTCGGCGAGGTTGGGACTGCTCAGTGGCACAGGAGACCGAGTCAGCGCCAGGTAGATATTCCGTAAGACAAGAGAAGCGAAGGCACCCCCCAAGAACACCTCCGGTAATCCAAATGTTTTTTTTGGCGCAACATTAACGTCCGGACTCACCGCCCGCCGTCGAGTGGCGATTTGCAGCGTAAGCGCCAGATAAATTAATAAACCGAGAACTACGAACGCGACGAAGAAGAACTCGAGCGCGATTGAGGAAGCACCAGCTGACATTTCCTTGGCGCGGCCGCGGCTACGGTGCGTAAAAGCTCGGCAGAAAATACGCGCGTCCGGTCTCGAGTTGTGGCACGAGCTGTTTCGGAAGCTGAAGCTCGATTTTCGACTGACCAGTTTGGCCGAAAGCGCGGAAAAATCGGGCGAGACTAAACGGCGGTCCGTACTTAACCACTGTCGCCTGCGGCGCGTTGCCGAGTTGTTTGGCTTTTGCAAACGCGTCCTCGATCTGACCGAGCCCGTCAATGAGCTTGTCGTTCAGCGCTTCTTTGCCAGAAAGAATGCGGCCGTCCGCGATGTTATTGCGCAGCATTTCGGCTGGCAGACTGCGCTCCTTGGCGACGATACCGAGAAATTTGTCGTAGGTTTGCATGACGAAACTCTGGATCAACTCGCGCTCTTCCGGAGTCATCGGCCGGGCGCCATTCAAGATGTCTTTGAACTTGCCGCTTTTGAAGACGACTGAGGCGAGGCCGATTTTGTTGAACAATTGCTCGTAATTCAGCGTTTGAATAATGACGCCAATGCTGCCGGTGATCGTCGTCTCGTTCGCCATCAAAAATTTTCCGCCGCAAGCGATATAGTAACCGCCGGACGCCGCCAGCGAATCCATGTAGACCACGACCGGCTTGCGGGCGCGGACTTTGGCCACGGCATTGTAAATTTGGTCCGCCGCGGTCACTTCGCCGCCGGGCGAGTCAATCTCGAGCACGATTGCTTTGACGCGGTTGTCATCGCGCGCTTGCTGCAACGCCAGGCGCATATCTTCCACCATCGAATCGCTCACGTTTCCTGGAATCGAGGAGCTGATCAGACCTCGCATTGTAATCAGTGCAATCCGGTCGGGGACCATGCGCGCGCCGCGTTCGATAACGATTTCCCGGAAGCGCGGTAATGGTTCCTCGACGCGCACACCCGCCGCTCCAAACCCACGGAACGCCACCATCGCCAGCAGGAAGTTGACAAAGACACTGGCACAGAGCGCGACGAACAAAAAAATACTGAGACATCCGATTTTGCGATCAGCCATAAGTCGCGGTTGAAACTGGCGGAGAACTGACGCCCGCACAAGCGCTTTTCAATCTGCCAAATCAAGTCTGCAACTTTTCGCGGCTACGAAGGTTTATTGAGGGCTGACAGGTTGGTCGAAATCCGTCCGCCGCTTATAACTGCTGGTCTAGAAGCTGCTTGGGAATGAGGGCATTATGAACAGCAGCGGTCATGTGGCGGTAAGCGAGGCAACTGCCCGTCGCGTCAAAAAACCGAAGGCGCACAAACAGCGCTCCCGCAATCGCGGCCGAAATGGCAAGGGCGCCCAGAATCAGACGGGCAACGATATTGGGACGACCATGGCCGCAGTTGGCACACTCACGCGCACCAAAGCGCTTTTGCTCGCGGCACTGCGCGTTTGGGAACTCAAGCATCGCCTCCGCGAATAACCAGCGTGACCCGTTCGACTGTCGCTCAGGGCAGGCAGTTGGATACCGTTGGCTCTGCTAATTCGCCTCGGCAGCTCGCGCGCTAATTCTTCGGCTCGATCTTCACGTAAATCTCACGTGGCGCGGTCGGAAAATATTTCAAGAGCGCGGGACAAAGCCAGCCTTCCATTTTGAATTGGTCGCTGTAGTACCAGTTGCCGCCCGATTCTGCGCGGCGCCAATCGAGTTTCCAATTCGCGCCGGGAAACGGCGCCGCACTGAAGATCGCGCGAAATCCTTTCTCCGCGTTTGGTATGTCGGCGACGGCTTTATCAATCATGGTGTCGATCCCGGCTATGAACGGCTCGCGTGACAGACCAACCGCCGGATCGTCAAACACCCATGTGCCTTGATATTTGTAAGGCGCGATAACCAGAAGCGCGTTCATCGCGGCAACGCTCAAGTTTTGCGCTTACAAAAGCAAGATCGACATCTTTGCGGCACAACCATGATTGCAGTGATTCGCAGCGTGATTAGGTTCCATCCGCAATTTGCGCCCGTAGCTCAGCCGGATAGAGCAACGGATTTCTAATCCGTAGGTCGGGTGTTCGAGTCACCCCGGGCGCGCTTTGCGTAGGTCGGATGGCTACCAGCGATGAAATGCTGGATGGCCTTCTTTCACCGCGACAAAAATTCCCAGACAAGTCGCGCAAACTTTTCCGCCGCCGCTCAATGTTCCTTCGACTGTGGCGCGGTCGCCGGTTAGATCGACAACATGTGCTGAAAGTGAAATTGGATCCTTCGTCGGAGTCGGCCGCAGCAGTTTGATTGAATATTCGGCCGTGACGGTGCACGGCGGACGATCTGCGCCGGCGCGTTTCATCAAATGGTAGGCCGCCGTCCAGTTGCAATGACAGTCGAGCAACGTGCCGATGATTCCACCATTCAAAACGCCTGGAAACGCTTCGTACTTCGGCTGCGGTTGCCATTCAGCAACGACTTCGCCGTTTTTAGCGAAGCTACGGATCCGCAAACCTTCTCGATTCGACGGCCCGCAACCCCAACACGAATTTTCCGGAGCGTATTTTTCCTGAAGTGATTGCTCCGCCATCGAATCGTCCGTTTAAAGGCCGGTCTGGCTCGGGACCTACGAACGGTCCGCTGGGCCGGGATATTTTCGAAGTTGCGGGCCAGTGTAAAGCGAACGCGGGCGAATTAACCGGTTATTGTCGTGTTGTTCAACGACATGAGCGCACCAACCGGCCACGCGTGAAGCAGCGAACAATGGTGTATTCAACGCCGGCGCGAAACCGAGCATCCAGAAAACCGGCGCCGCGTAAAGATCAACATTCGCGCACAGACCTTTCTCGCGGTCCATCACTTCTTCGAGCTTTTCGCAAATGAGCACCCAGTTCTCTTTTCCGGTGCGCTTGCCGAGATCGCGCGCGATCTTGCGCATGATCGGCACGCGTGAATCGCCTTTTTTGTAAACCCGGTGTCCAAATCCCATGATCTTCGCCTTGGCCGCGAGTTGCTTCTTCAACCACGCTTCCGCACGGTCAGGCGTTTTAATATCCTCGAGCATCTTCATCGATTCCTCATTCGCGCCGCCGTGCAACGGCCCTTTGAGCGTCCCGCAGGCTGAAGTCACTGCGGCATAGATACCGGCCAACGTCGAAGAAGTCACCCGCGCGGCAAACGTCGAAGCATTAAATTCATGGTCGGCATACAAATTGAAAATCGTGTCCAGCATCCGCGTTTGCCACGCTTCCGGAGCCTTCCCGTTCAACTTGTAAAAGAAATTGGCGGCCTGACTCAGCTCCGGCTTTTCCGGCAACGGTTTTTCGCCGTGCAAGATCCGCCAGCCGTCGGTGATCAATGTCGAGACGCGTGCGATTAGTCGAATCGATTTGCGAATGTTCGCATCGTGCGAGTTGTCGCTTAAATCTTTGTCGAACGCGCTCAGCATCGAGACGCCGGTGCGAAGCATGTCCATCGGGTGCGTTGATTTAGGCAAGAGCCGCAGCATCTCCACGACCTCCTTGGGCAAATCGCGCTGCGCCGCAATCTGCTGTTTGAAGTCCTTTAATTGCTTGCCATTCGGCAACTCGCCATTGAGCAGCAGGTAGGCGACTTCCTCGAACGTTGCTTTGTCGCCCATCTCGTGAATGTCATAGCCGCGGTACATCAGCCCCGCGTTCGGATCGACCCAGCAAATCGCTGTTTCGCCCGCAATGACGCCGGCCAAACCCGGGCTGTACTCTGGTTTCTTTTCAGTCGCCATTTGGTTTTGGTTCTCTTTACTCGCGAACGGCAAACGTTCAACGTCGAATCAAGGTTGAATTGGAATCGCTGCGAAAATTATAGGGCAGGCGCTCCGCCTGCCGATTTTTTAGGCCGGTAACCGATGCCGTTGCCCTACAAATCCTTTGAAGACCCCGGCCAGCTTTCCGCATTAGGATCGTAATCGAGCAAATCGTAAAGTTCCTGCCGCGTCTGCATCTCGTCGATCCAATCCTTTTGTGTGCCGCTCTTTTTCAGGACGCGCAAGAAGCCTTCGCTCGCTTTCATCGCAACCCGAAAAGCGCTCATCGGGAAAATCACCATCCTGTAACCGAAATCGCAAAGTTCTTTGAACGAAAGCAAGGGACTCTTGCCAAACTCGGTCATGTTCGCGAGCAACGGCAGATCGATCGCCTTTGCGAAATCGCGAAACTCGTCCGCGCTTTCCAGCGCTTCCGGAAAGATCGCGTCCGCCCCGGCGGCTAGATATTCGCCGGCCCGCTCGACCGCGCGATCAAAATCCTCCACCGCCCGCGCATCCGTCCGGGCGATGATCATGAAATCGGGATCGCGCCGCACTGCCACCGCCGCTTTGATTTTCCCCACCATCTCCTCAACATCGACTATCGACTTGCCGGCGAGATGCCCGCAACGCTTCGGGAATTCCTGATCTTCGACGTGACAACCAGCCAGACCGGCTTTTTCCAATTCTTGAATTGTTCGGGCGATATTTTCTGCACCACCAAAACCCGTGTCCGCATCGACAATCGCGGGAATCTTCACCGCGTTCGCAATGTAACTGGCCAACTGCGTCACTTCTGTGAGGGTCAGCAAACCAATGTCCGGAACTCCCGCCGTCGCGTTGGCCATTCCCGCACCGCTGATGTAAACCGCTTCGAAACCAACCTGCTCGACCTGTCGCGCCATCGCTGCGTTCGGCACACCCGGCATCATGACCGCTTCTTTGGAAATTAATTCTCGGAGACGAGCAGTCTTATTTTTCATTTTATCACCAGGGCCAACATCAATCCGTCTACGTTTTTTGCGTGATCCAACTTCCAGACAAGATCGACAATCTTCTGCGCGCGCTCGCTGCCGAGCTTTGGTTCGACCAGGGCTCTGAACTTTCCTTCCACTTCAGAATCCTTCAGCGGATTCTTCGCGTGACCAAGCGGATAATCGACGCGCTTGGTCAATCGCTTCCCGTCCGCAAGATCGATATGCACGATATTGGCCACCGCGCTGGGATACATCCCGCTCAATTCCGCGTTTCGTTCCACCTTTACGTTCTCCAAAAATTTCCAGATCGCCGGATCCGTGAATCGTTTGGGCTGAAATTGTTTCTCCTTCACTTCCCCATCGATCAGCGCGATCGCGGCGATGTAGGGCAAACTGTGGTCCGCCGTTTCACGCGTCTCCGGTTTCCATTTCTCCGGTTCGTTCCCAATGATGTCGACCGACGCGTCGTGGCTTTCGATCGTCATTCCTTTTACTTGCGCAAGATCGATAATCGCCTTGCGCAGAAATAACGCCGCCTCGATCGCGCTCTGGCTGTGGTATTCGGCCGGCCAAAACTTGATGCTGGTGTTGAGGATCATCGCCGCCGTACCTTCGTTCGGGCTGTTTGCATCCGGCCGCTTCACAAATTTTTCGCCAACGTTGCCCAACGCTACGCCGAGTTGTTTTTCGAAACCCATTTGCCCTTCGAAAATTGGCGCGGGTCCGGTCATCCCCGCGCGTGCGAGTAAAGCGGAGTAAACTCCGTGTCGGGCCGCGTTCGCGAACGCGACCCCTTTCCAATGCGAGAGCTCGCCAACTCGCGCCTGACGCATCGCTGCACAGGCTACGCCGGCGATGTTCACCGCGTGCCGGGTTTTTTCCGGATCGAGTTTCATCAGATTCGCGCAAGCAACGGCAGTGGAAAAATCGCCGTAAGTCGGATGGTCCCAGCCCCGCGCGCGAATGCTCGCTGCGTCGCACAACCGGCATTGCACTTCATAAGCGAGCGCGATCGCGGTGATCAATTCCCGCCCGCTCGACCCGAGACTCTCCGCGATTGCGAACGCCGCGGAAATATTATCGCTCGGGTGCGCCGGCTCTTTCGAAAGATAGGTGTCGTTGTAATCGAAATAGCGAATGCAACAGCCGTTCGCGAACGCGCCCCAGTCCGGCGGCGCTTTGTGCAAAGTCCCGATGATTGTCGATCCTCGGTTGGCCGAAAATTCGGATGCCACTTTGCGCGCGATCGAGCACGGCTCCTCGTTCCAGGCGCCGAGCGCACAACCAAGAGAATCGATCACGCGCCGTTTTACTTCGTGAACGACCTCCTTCGAAAGATCTTCGAATTTTAACTCGCAGCCGTATTTTGCGAGTTGATGCGCGAGCGTGGTGACCATGAATTGACGTGCAATCTGCCGACGATTTCCCTATCAGCAACCGACGATGTCTGTAGGCGGGCGCTCCGCCTGCCAACTTTCTGCAACCGATGCGGTTGCCCTGCAATTCAAAACACCGCAAACTGAACGCGTGAGCGAATTTCAATTCGGCGGCGACTTCGTCTGGCATCCTCCGGCGGAGCTGATCGCACAGTCGAATCTCCAACGCTTCATCGACAAAAATCAGCTCGGTACTTACGACATGCTGATGCAACGATCCATCACCGACATCGCCTGGTTCTGGAACACCGTCTTGCGCGATCTCGATATCCAATTTTCGAGGCCTTACTCGCAGATTGTCGATCTTAGCGAAGGCAAGCCGTGGCCGAAGTGGTGCGTCGGTGGCGAGATGAACATCGTTCACAACATGCTCGATAAATACGCCGGCACCGAGATTGATAATCGGCTCGCGATTAAATCCGAAATCGAAGACAGCACCACCCGCACGCTCACTTACAAACAGCTGCGCGAGGAAGTAAACAAAATGGCTGCCGCCTTGCGCTCGTTAGGCCTCGGCAAAGGCGACGCCGTCGGCGTGTTCATGCCGATGGTTCCCGAAATCGTGGTCGCAATGCTCGCGATCATTAAGATCGGTGGAATTTTTCTGCCGTTGTTCTCGGGGTTCGGCGCCGCCGCAATTGTCTCACGCCTGAAAGACGCCGACGCGAAAGCGCTCTTCACCGCCGACGGAACTTATCGACGCGGAAAATTTTGTGCGATGATGCCAATTGCGGACGAAGCAGCGGGCCAAGTTCCGACGTTGCGGCATCTGATCGTTTTGGAAGCGACCGCAAGATCGACTCCTCACCCTTCCCTCTCCCCTTCACAAGGAGAGAGGATGAAGGCGAGGGGTTTTGCAGCGCACTCATGGCGTGAGCTCATCGACAAGATGGACAGTCGTCGTGACGCGTCGACCGAACGCACAAGCGCCGAAGATCCGATGATGATCATCTACACCTCGGGAACGACCGGTAAACCGAAAGGCGCGGTCCACACGCATTGCGGTTTCCCGATCAAATCGGCGCAAGACATGTGGATGGGTCTCGATCTTCATCCAGACGAAACGCTTTTTTGGATGACAGACATGGGCTGGATGATGGGCCCGTGGGAAGTTTTCGGGACGCTGATCCTCGGCGCGACCATGATGCTCTTCGACGGCGCGCCTGATTTTCCGGGACCGGATCGCACCTGGCAATTAGTAGATCGACATAAAGTTACAGCACTCGGCGTTTCGCCGACGCTCATTCGCGCGCTTCGGCGCCACGGCGACGAAATTGTGCATCGTCACGATCTTTCGTCGCTGCGCAAGTTCGCTTCGACCGGTGAGCCGTGGAACCCCGACCCGTGGATCTGGCTATTTCAAAATGTCGGCCGCGGAAAACTTCCGATTATTAATTACTCCGGCGGCACTGAAATCTCCGGCGGCATTGTCATGGGCAACGTCCTTACGCCGATGAAACCGTGCGCGTTCTCCGGTCCGCTGCCGGGAATGGCGGCCGACGTCGTAGACGAAAATGGAAAATCAGTGCGCGGCGAAGTCGGCGAACTCGTAATCCGCGAGCCGTGGATTGGAATGACGCGCGGCTTCTGGAAAGATCGACAACGTTACATCGACACCTATTGGTCGCGATTTCCCGACGTCTGGGTCCACGGTGATTGGGCCGCGATCGATGACGATGGACTCTGGTACATTCTGGGCCGCAGCGACGACACGATTAAAATAGCCGGCAAGCGGCTCGGTCCCGCCGAAGTGGAATCGATTCTGGTCGCACATCCGCAAGTAAGCGAAGCGGCGGCAGTCGGCATTCCCGATTCAATTAAAGGCGAAGCCCTCGTTTGTTTTTGCGTGTTGAAGAAAGGCGCAAACGGCGATGTCGATCTTACAACCGAGTTAAAAAAGAAAGTCGCAACCGAACTTGGCAAAGCGCTCGCCCCAAAAGAAATTCTGTTCGTCGCCGACATTCCCAAAACGCGCAACGCCAAGGTCATGCGCCGGGTCGTGCGCGCTGCTTATATCGGCGAAAAACTTGGCGACACGTCGGCACTCGAAAATCCTGGAGCGCTAGAGGAAATTAAACGTGTCGCCGCGACGACGTAGCGACGATTGAACCCTGATCGCCCGCTTTTGATACCCTATCCCTTGTGAGACGCCTGATTGTTCCCCTACCGTTCTTCCTCGTCGTGATCGGATCTGCAATCGCCACGCAGCCGACGAATTTCGCCGGCGAATACACGGACAGAAATTTTCTAAACGGCCAAGCGACTTTTCAAATGAGTCTGGAGCAAAGCGCAAGCACTGTGACAGTTTGGTTCAGCGCGGGATACAACGATGGACACGGCTTGCTGCCCGAAGCCGATGGTAGCGGCAAAATTACGCCAAAAGGGACGGTCGAGTTCACATTCAAGGATAGCGCCAGGAACGCCGGCACCGGCACGATCGCTCGCGCCGGCGAGGACATCATCGTGTCACTCAAAACGACGCGCGTAGCCGACTCACGGTGTCTCGAGCTTTATCGCCAGAACATGCGACTGAAGAAAGTCGGCAAAAAATAGGCGCAAGAATCGGGTGTTTGTCTGCGATGCGATCGATGATCGTGTCGCCATGAAGACAAATTTTCGAATTGTCGGTTTGCCCCTGGCGCAATTTGAGCCGCTCTTTTCCCTCGATGACAACGAGCTTGCGCAAAAGGGCGCGCGACGTTTGGTGGTCAATGCAAAACCGGGATTCCCGTGCCGGATCAGTTTGCAAGACGCGGATATCGGCGAGCGCGTGATTCTGGTGCCGTTTATGCATCACGACGTCGAGTCGCCTTATCGCGCATCCGGGCCCGTCTTTGTCCGCGAGACCGCGAAAGAAGTTGAACTGACGCCAGGCGAAATTCCGGACGTAGTGGCCGGCCGAGTTATGTCAGTCCGTGCCTACAATGACCAAGGGTTGATGGTGAACGCCGCCGTCACGCCAGGTAAAGAATTGGAGTCGCAGATCGAAAAGTTTTTCGGCGACGCGAAGATTAGCTATCTGCACCTGCACAATGCCGGCGCGGGCTGTTATTCCTGCCGGGTTGAGCGCGCTTGATTACACCATCGGTCTGAATCTACCGGCGACTTCCTGAAGCCGGCCGGTGATTTGGCCTAATGAGCAAACCTCGACGGCTTCGAGCAACTCTGGAAAGCAATTTTTCCCGCTCTCAACCACGGCTGCGAGTTTATCAAGCGCGCGTTTTGATTTCTCGGCGTTCTTCTTTTTGAATTTGGCCAGCCGGTCGACCTGCAATTGCTGTTTTTTCCGCGGCGTGCGCACGAGTTTCACTTCCGGAATGTCGTCACTTCCGTCGCGGTAACGATTGAGCCCGATGATTGGCCGGACACCGTTATTAATCTGTTGTTCGTAACGGTGCGATGCGTTTTGGATCTGGCTGCGCTGATAACGATCCTCCACCGCCGCGAGGACGCCACCGAGCCGTTCGATTTCGCGAAACTCATCGAGAATCGCGGCCTCGACTGCGCGCTCGACTGCTTTCATTCCGGGCGAACCGCTCAACATATTCATGGTGTGTTTAAAAATGCCGGATTCCTCGAGCAAAATCGCCTGGCCATGCGCGGCGAGCCGAATCCATTCTTCGCTCGGTGTGGTGAACGGCTCATCCGCGCTGTTGGAGTGACACGAATTGGTCGCATTCATGTAAGCGAGTATCAATTCCGCCGCGGTGCGGGTGAGATTATTTTTAAACTCCGCGGCGATGAGCGATCGCCCGCTGGTTTGGGTGTGCAATTTGTAAAGTTGTGCTTTCGCTCCGGCACCAAAGACTTCGCGCATTCCAACCGCCCAAATGCGTCGCGAGACGCGCGCGAGTGCAATGTATTCAACGTCGAGGCCGCAATCGAGAAAGAACGAGAGCCGCGGCCCGAATTGATCGACCGGAATTCCGCGAGCAGCGAACATTTCCGCGTAAGCGAACCCGTTCGAGAGCGTGTAAGCGGCCTGTTGCACCGGCGTCGAACCGGCTTCGCCGATGTGATAACCGCTAATCGAGATCGGATACCAGCGCGGCATTTCGCGGGTGGTGAACTCCACCATGTCGGTTAGAAAACGCAGCGAAGGTTCGATTGGAAAAATCGTTTCGTTCTGCGCTTGGACTTCCTTAAAAATATCGGCCTGGATCGTGCCGCGAAGTTTTGGAATAACGTTCGGCCCGAAACGGCGTTTCGCCGCCGCGATGTACATCGCCATGATGATTGGCGCCGGACCGCTGATCGTCATCGACGCGGAGAAATTCGCCGAGCCGAGATCGAACCCGTCGTAGAGACGCACCATATCTTCGACCGTGTCGATCGCGACACCGCCCTCGCCAATTTTTCCAAAAACGCCGTCCGCATCGCTGTCGATGCCGTAAAGTGTTGGACCATCGAATGCGGTGCTGAGTCGATGCGTTCGTTGGTGGCGGGTCAGGTAATGGAAACGCTCGTTCGTGTCCTCGGCCAGCATCAGACCGGAGAACAAACGGGTCGGCTCTTCCGCCTGCGCCATTCTCTTGTCGATCTTCTTCGCCTTCGATTCGCCGTTCTTTTCAAAACTTTCCACCTCGCGAACCGGCTCGAGATACATCTCGCGATAGGCGCCGTTCAAAAATGGAAATTCGCCCGGCAACCCTTCACCAAACAAAAAGCGCGCGATCTCACCCGGTTCATCGATTTCGGGAAGCGCGAGTCGCGGCAGCGGCAATCCAGTCGGCGCCCGCGTAGTCGGAATCTTTGCCTTGATGTCGTTCCAACGACCGAGCAGATCGCGTCCGAATTTTTGATCGGTGCGCGCGCGCTTCACCTGATCGAGAACGAACTGATTATATTTCTCAACCGACTCAACGACTTGTCCGAGCTTATTCATGACTTCTTCCATTCCTTTCCACGTTTAGATTTGTCGCTCGCTGAAATTAACCCGAACAGTTTGTCCACGCCAGGGTCGCGGTGCCGTTTTGCGACGGTATCGACGAGGCGTTGGGCGCGCCGATTCTGCTCGAGACGCTGTTCGATCTCGGTGTGCGCGGTGCGAGCACGCTGCAAATCGCTTTTGTTCACGACCACGATCTCGGCCAGATCAAGCATCACGATTTTTTGCAACTGCAACCGGCTGCCATAATCCGGATTCATTACCAGCACGGTTTGATCGACAATTCCATTTTTCTGAAACGGCATCGCTTCCTGGCCGGTGCCGACGGTTTCAATGATCACGTAATCAAAACCGGAGCGCGCGAGGAGCGCGAGGCAATCGTGCGTTGCTGGTGACAGTCCGCCGGCTTGTCCGCGCGTGGCCATGCTCCGCATGAAGACGCGATCGTCTTGGGAATTGATCATCGTCGCGCGATCGCCCAGCAACGCGCCTTCACCAATCACGCTCGGATCATGCGACAGAATCGCGACGCGCGTCTGTCGATCTTTGTTTAAAAAACGCAGTACCAATTCGTCGATCAGGGTTGTTTTGCCGGCGCCGCCTGGCCCGGTGAAGCCAATCACCTTATTTTGGATCTTGGATCTTGGATTTTGGATTTTCTTTTGTTTTCTACTTTCTTCGATCTCGGTCAGCGTGTGAGCTAGCTCGATGTCCGACGTTTTTGCGCGCGCTCGTTTCCCGCGCGGTTTTCCGTAACGCTGATGAACGAACTTCACCATTTCGTCGAGCGACGTGCCGGCAAAAAAGATTTCGTCCACGCCTTTGCGACGCATGGCGGCCGCGTCTTGGTGTGTAATGGTTCCGCCGCCGCCGCCGAACACTTTGATGTCGGCCGCGCCTTTCTTGCGCAAGAGATCGACAACTCCCGTGAAGAACTCGGTATGCCCGCCATTGTAACTGGAAATACCAATCGCGCGCACGTCTTCCTGGATCGCCGCGCGCACAATGTCGCCGACGGAGCGATGATAGCCAAGATAAACGACTTCGATCCCGTGGCGGATGAACTCAAGATTGATCGTGTTAATCGCGCTGTCGTGCCCGTCGCAGATCGGCACAGCGGTTAAGATGCGAATCGGTGAGGCCATCTAAAGATTTTAACGATTTAGTGAGTCAGCGATTTAACCATTGCAATCGCTAAATCACTAACTCATTAAATCACTAAATGGAGGATCCCCTCGATTTCACTGGCAAAGTTGCGCTGGTTACCGGCAGCTCGCGCGGCATCGGCGCGGAGATGATCAAAGCTTTCGACAATCGCGGCGCGACCTGCGTGGTCAATTATTTCGCGGACCCGCAAGGTCAAAACAAAGCCGACGCGGCAAATGTCGCCAGAGAATTGAAGGATCCGCTGATGATTGATTGCGATGTAACACAGCCGGCGCAAGTCGAGCAAATGATGAAGCAAATCCAGGATCGACATGGTGGTCTCGATATCCTCGTGAACAACTCCGGAATCATTCGCGACCGGACAATCAAAAAGATGTCGCTGGAAGAATTCGAAAGCATCATTCGGGTAAATCTCACCGGCACCTTCAACGTCACGCAAAAAGCGATGCCGATTTTGCGAAACGGCGGGCGGATTGTGAATTTGTCGTCCGTCAGCGGACAAGTGGGGCTGTTCGGCCAGGCGAATTATTCTTCGAGCAAAGCCGCCATCGTTGCGCTAACCAAGGTTTCGGCGCGTGAGCTTGCGCGTCAGAACATTACCGTCAACGCGATTGCGCCTGGATTCATCGATGTCGGGATGAGCAAGGGCATGCCCGACGAAGTAATTGAGAACTTCAAGAAACAGATTCCGCTCGGCCGACTCGGCGATGTGCGCGAAATCGTCGATGTCGCGCTTTTTCTCGCATCGCCAATGGCCAGTTATATCACCGGCCACGTCCTTAATGTAAACGGTGGCTTTTACATGGGCTGAACTATGGCGGCAGGCGTCTCGCCTGCAGTTCACAGAACTAGTCCCACGTTTGGACTAACAACCAGACCAGACCGGAAAGCATTCCGGCAAATGTTGAAAGCACGAGCGCCGCGCGTCTCGATTGCCGGAGCTTAAATTCAGGTCGTGGGACGTCGTCATGAATATGGCTACCCTCGTAGAGTTTCATCAGGACAAAGGCCACGACGAAACCGACGGCAGCCCATTTTAGACATCCCACGATGAGTCCTAGCATCCCGTTCACAATTTAA
>Ga0209806_1001230_pt1 | contig 17146 bp, 16 predicted proteins | sample GraSoiAngelo_152_FD_186166 | JGI IMG/M metagenome (GOLD analysis project Ga0209806, IMG submission 186166) | Grasslands soil microbial communities from the Angelo Coastal Reserve, California, USA - 14_1009_12_30cm (SPAdes) (version 2) | ecosystem: Environmental > Terrestrial > Soil > Grasslands ... | reverse complement strand
GGGCCGGCTCCCGGACCCCCGCCGCCATGGGGCGTGGTGAAGGTCTTGTGCAGGTTCATGTGCACGGCGTCGAAGCCCATGTCGCCCGGCCGGCAGATGCCCATGAACGCGTTGAGGTTGGCGCCGTCGTAGTAGAGCATGGCCCCCGTCGCGTGGACCATCTCGGCTATATCCAGTATCTCGCGTTCGAACAGGCCCAAGGTGTTGGGGTTGGTCAGCATGAGTGCCGCCGTTCGGGGGGACAGCTTGGACTCCAGGTCCGCGAGGCTGATTCGCCCATCTGGCCCTGAGCGCACCTCGACGACGTGAAATCCGCTGAGGGCGGCGCTGGCTGGGTTGGTGCCGTGCGCCGAGTCGGGCACGAGGACCTCGGTGCGGTTTTCCTTCCGCGAATTGTGGAAGGCCGCGATCATGCGAAGCGCCGTCCACTCGCCGTGCGCGCCGGCCGCCGGCTGCAGGGTGACCCGGTCGACGCCCACCACCGCGCACAGCGCCTGCTCCAGCCGCCACATCAGCTCGAGCGCCCCCTGCACCGAGTCCTCGTCCTGGTAGGGATGGAGACCCGCGAAGCCGGGGAGCGCGGCGGCCGCCTCGTTGACGACCGGGTTGTACTTCATGGTGCAGCTGCCGAGCGGATAGAAGTTCTCGCTGATCGAATAGTTGAGCGAGGCGAGGCGGCTGTAGTGACGCATGATCTCCGGCTCGCTCAGCCGCGGCAGGCTCGGCGGCCTGGAGCGAAGGGCGTCCCTCGGTAGGACGTCTGCGGGGTTGGGTCCCGAGACGTCAGCCTCGGGCAGCCGCGGCGGATCGACGGCGGGGCGGCTCAGCTCGAAGCTAAGGGCCTCCGTCATGAGCGGAGCGCCTCCACGAGCTCGTCCAGCGCCCTGGCGTCGTTGACCTCGGTGCAGGTGAAGGTGACCACGCCCTTGAGCTCGCGAAACCACCGGCCGACCTCCAGGCCGCCGAGGATGCCCTTGCGCGAGAGCTTCCGCAGGACCGCCGGCGCCTTCGGGACGCGGAGGGGGAACTCGTTGACGAACTGCCGCTCTGGAAACGCGCGCTCCCAACCGGGCAGCGCCGCGAGGCGCTCGGCGAGGTTGTGCGCCCGCTTGAAGCTGACCTCGGCCACCTGGCGCAGGCCGTAGGGGCCCATGTAGGTCAGGTAGACGGCGGCGGCGAGCGCGCAGAGCGAGTGGTTGGTGCAGATGTTGGAAGTCGCCTTCTCGCGCCGGATGTGCTGCTCGCGTGCCGCCAGGGCCAGGACGAAACCCCTGCGGCCGCGGGCGTCGTGGGCGATGCCGACGAGTCGCCCCGGCAGCTTGCGGACGAGATCTTTCTTGCAGGCGATGAAACCCACGTGCGGTCCCCCGAAGCTGGGCGCCAGCCCGAGCTGCTGGCCCTCGCCGACCGCGATGTCCGCGCCGTACTCGCCGGGCGGCGCCAGGATGGCGAGGCTGATCGGGTCGACGCACGCGATCGCCAGCGCGCCGGCGTCGTGCGCCGCGGTCGTGATCGCGCGCGGATCCACCAACAGGCCAAGGAAATCCGGCTGCTGGAAGATGACGGCAGCTGTCTTCTTGTTCGGCTCGCCGTCTTTGCGGACCTTGATTCCTCGGCCATCACCGAACGCTTTCAAGACCTGCACGTACTCGGGGTGGACGTAACCGGAGACGATGACCTCGTTGCGCCCGGTATGGACGTGGGCCATCATCGCGGCTTCGGCCACGGCCGTGGCCCCGTCGTAGAGGGAAGCGTTCGACACGTCCAGCGCCGTCAGCTCGGCGATCAGGGACTGGTATTCGAAGATGGCTTGCAGCGTGCCCTGGCTCGCCTCCGCCTGGTAGGGCGTGTAGGCGGTGTAGAACTCGGGCTTCGACGTGACCGCCTCCACCGCGGCCGGGATGAACCGCCGGTAGACGCCGCCACCGCGGAAGGTCAGGCGATCCGGGTAGACGCGGTTGCGGCCGGCCAGGGCCGAGACCTGAGCCATGGTCTCGAGCTCCGACAGCCCATCGGGAAGCTGCAGCCCGTCGAGGCGCAGCGACTGGGGGATGTCGACCAGCAGGTCGTCCATCGACCTCACCCCGATGGTCTCCAGCATCGCCGCCCGGTCTTCGGGCGAATGGACGAGGTACGGCACCTAGCTTGCGGCCGCCCCGGACACTTTCTTGTATTCGGCTTCGTCCATGAGGTCGGGCGGCAGCTCGCCGCCCAGCTCCAGCTTGAGGATCCAGCCTTCGCCGTAGGGGTCCGAGTTGATCAGCTCCGGTTTCGCGGCGAGCTTTTCGTTGACCTCCGTGATCCGTCCCGCCACGGGCGCGTACAGGTCGCTTGCCGCTTTGACCGACTCGATCACGCCAAAGGTCTCCCGCGCCGCCAGCTTGCGCCCCGCGCTCGGCAGCTCGAGGAAGACGACGTCACCGAGCTGCGACTGCGCAAAGTCGGTGATGCCGACCGTCGCATGCTTGCCGTCGACCGTGACCCACTCGTGCGTCCTGGTGTACCGACGGTCAGCCATGCGCCCTCCTTCTTCTCGCTGAATGCGTCCCGCTCAGGACCTCGCCGGCGATGTCGCCGAGCGCGCCGAGCCCCGATAGAAAGGTAGCTTGACGATCTCGGCCGGGGCCTCGCGGCCGCGGACGTCGACCGCGACTTTGTCTCCCACCCGAAATGATGCGGCTTCCACCATGGCGAGCGCGATCGGGTAGCCGAGGAAGAAGGAATGCGTGCCGCTGGTGATCACGCCGATGGGTTTGCCCTCCGCCTTGACGGCGGCGCCGTGGCGCGCGATGTCGCCGGGCACCGTCTTGAGCCCGATCAGCTTTCGGCGCGGGCCCTCCGCTTTGACGCGTTGCAGGGCGTCGCGGCCGACGAAGTCGCCTTTGTCCAGCTTCACGGTCCATCCCAGGCCGGCCTCGTATGGGTTGACCGTTTCGTCCATGTCGTTGCCCCACAAACGGAGAGCTGCCTCGAGCCTGGTCGCATCCCGGGCACCGAGGCCGGCCGGAAGCACGCCTGCCGATCCGCCATGGCGCAGGATGGCGTCCCATGCTTCGCCGAGGCGCTCGCTGCTGATGAAGAGCTCGAAGCCGTCCTCGCCCGTATAGCCGGTGCGAGAGATCAGAGCGTGGATCCCGGCCACGTCGCCCTGGCCAAAACCAAAGTAAGGGATGGCCTCCAGGCCTTCGCACGGAAGCAACTCCTGGGCCCGCGGGCCCTGGAATGCGATCAGGCCGAGCTCGAAGGTGCGGTCCTCGATCTCGACGTCGCGCGGCGCGTGCTCGCGAAACCAACGCAGGTCGGACTCGCGGTTGGATGCGTTCACCACGACAAAGAAACCTTCGCTGCCGCGGTAGACGACGAGGTCGTCGACGATGCCACCCGACTCGTTGCAGAGCAGGTTGTACTGCGCCTGGCCGTGCGTCAGCGGTGCCAGGTCGTTCGTCACGAGGTGTTGCAGGAACTGGAAGGTCGAGTCGCCGGCGAGCCGAAAGCGGCCCATGTGCGAGACGTCGAAAAGGCCGGCGACCCTGCGCACGGCGAGATGCTCGTCGCGGATCGAGCTGTACTGCTGCGGCATCTCCCAACCGCCGAAATCCACCATTCGCGCACCGAGGGCGACATGGCGGTCGTAGAGCGGCGTGCGTTTCAGGGCGCTATTCGCCGTCAACTGAGTCGTCGATTTCGATGGCGTCGGGGTCGATGAACGCGAGCAGCTCTTCGTCGTGGCGCCGCCGAGCCTCGGCCACGACGCGGGCCACGTACTCGGTCCGCTCGACGGTCCACTCGAGCTTTTCGGCGATCTCGGTCGAGGTCGGTGCGCGGTGCAAATCGCGGGCCACGAGGAGCTCCGCTCTCTCGTAATCGTTGGCCGCGTTGACCAGGAGCTCCGCGTCGCGGACCGCGGCCGCCTCGGTGGCGAGCGCGGCGTCCATCTTCTCGCCAATCTTTTGCTTCGCAAACGCGGCGAAGTCCGTCTGGTCGCTGGACGTGAAGCCCCGCACCGCTTCGACCAGGCCCAGCGATCCCTCCTGGACCAGGTCGGGCAGGGAGAGTCCTTTGTCCTCGCGCGCTTCGGCGAGCTGGATCAGCATCCCGAGGTTCGAGGCCACAAGGCGTTCCTGGCTGGCGCGATCTCCGGCGGCGGACCGTTCGAGCAGGTCCTTTCTCTCGCCTGTTTCGATCCGCGGCGCTTGCCTTGCCTGCCGGCGCAGGTCCTGCATGACGGACTCGTCGCTGCTCGGCTCGACTGGTTCCGCACCCATGCCGTTCGATTCTACGCGGGGCCAAATCGACCGCCCGCCGCCCGATGTTCCACGTTTTACACGGGTCACGGCGCGCCATACTCGGCTCATGCGACTGTCGTACCGGGGACACCTGGGCCGCGCCCTCCGGCTGGCCTGGATGCTGTTCGCGGCCGCCGCCGTGCTCATGCCGGTCAATGCCGCCGCCGCCTCCCCGCACGTCGAGCAGGCGGACCTCAACGGCGACATCAACAACATCATGGCCGCCTACATCGAGACCTCGGTCAATCGCGCCGAATCAGACCACGCCGACGCGCTGCTGGTGGTGATCAATACGCCGGGCGGCATCTCCACCTCCATGGACCAGATCGTCACCGACCTGCTCAACTCCAGCGTCCCGGTGATCGCATACGTCTACCCGAGCGGCGCGCGGGCTGCGTCGGCCGGGCTGTTCGTCGCCGAGGCGGCCGACGTCGTCGCCATGGCGCCCGGCACCAACATCGGCTCGGCGCATCCGATCGACGCCACCGGCGCCGACCTCACCGGCGACCTCGGGGCGAAGGTCCTCAACGACGCCGTCACCCGAGTGCGCAACCTGGCCACGATGCACGGCCGCAACGCCGACTGGGCCGAGCAGGCTGTGCGCAACAGCGTCAACATCAACGCAGAGGAAGCGGTCAGGCTGCACGTCGCCGACCTCGAGGCGCCGGACATCGCGTCGGTCCTCAACCAGCTCGACGGTCGCGAGGTGCCGCGCACCAACGGAAGCCTCGTGATCCATTCGGCGGGCGCGGTCATCGGCGACTTCCCGATGCCCTTCTGGCAGGTTTTCCTGAACGCGCTGATCGATCCCACCATCGCGGCCCTGCTGATCCTCGTCGCCGGCTACGGGATCATCACCGAGCTTTCCAACCCCGGCCTGATCCTCCCCGGCGTGGTCGGGGGCATCGCCGCGGTGCTCGCGGTCGTCTCGCTCGCCAACCTCCCGGTGAACATCGCCGCCGGACTCTTGATGGTGCTCGCGCTCATCCTGTTCATCGCCGACATCAAAGCGCCGACGCATGGGTTTCTCAGCGTCGGCGGCGCGATCGCGCTCGTGCTGGGCATGGCATTTCTCATCAACACCGGACCGGTCGGGCTCGGAGTCAATCCCGTCGCTTCGGTGGTGACCGCCCTGCTGACACTCGGGTTCTTCACGTTCTTCATCCGCAAGGTCTGGGCCGCCAGGCGGCAGCCTGCCTTCGCCGGACCGGAGAGCATCGTCGGAGCGGTCGGCGAGGCCCGCGAGGAGCTTTCGCCTGAGGGTCTAGTCTTTGTCCGAGGCGCGCTGTGGAAGGCGAGCGCGGCCGCGCCGATCCCCGCCGGATCGTCGGTGCGTGTGGTCGGCCGTCAGGGTCTTCAACTGCAGGTCGCACCCGAAAACGGACAGGTCAAGGAGAAGAAATAGGTGGACGTCGGGCTGCTAGTCGTCATCGCCGTGATCGTCTTCATCGCCCTCATCGCTCTCTTCTCCAGCCTGCGGATCGCCGCGGAGTACGAGCGCGGCGTGGTTTTCCGCCTCGGCCGCCTCATCGCGCTCAAAGGACCCGGGCTCTTCTTCATCATCCCGTTCGGGGTCGACCGCCTGGTCAAGATCGACCTGCGGGTGATCACGCTGGAGGTGCCGCCGCAAGAGATCATCACCAAGGACAACGTGACGGCCAAGGTCAACGCCGTCATCTACTTCCAGGTCGTCGACGCGCGCAAAGCCGTGGTCCAGGTCCTGAACTACATCAACGCGTCCTCGCAGATCGCACAGACCACGCTTCGCGCTGTGCTGGGTCAGTCGTCGCTCGATGAGCTCCTCGCCGAGCGCGATCGGATCAACCAGAACCTGCAAAAGATCATCGACGAGCAGACCGAGCCCTGGGGCATCAAGGTCTCGACGGTCGAGATCAAGGACGTCGAGCTGCCGCAGACCATGCAGCGCGCGATGGCCAAGCAAGCCGAGGCCGAGCGCGAGAAGCGCGCGAAGATCATCAACGCCGACGGTGAGTTCCAGGCTTCGCAGACCCTGGCCAACGCCGCGCAGGTGATCTCCTCCCAGCAGGGCGCGCTGCAGCTCCGGTTCCTTCAGACGATGGTCGAGATCGGCGCCGAGAAGAACACGACGATCATCCTGCCGCTGCCGATCGAGCTGATCCGGCCGCTGATCGACCTGGGCCGAAGCTCCGACGGAGCGCCGGCGGCACCGCGTCCGCAGAAAGGTTCCACGACCGACTGAGCGGAACCCCCGTCCTCGACTGGGTTAACTCTGCGCTCCTGCTGACGCTGCTGCCCCTGATCATCACGGCCAACTTCGCCGTGGGCAAATCGTGGGCGGGGATGGCGGCGGTGGTCCTGTGCGGGTCGACCGCGGGTGTCTTTTGCGCTTACGGGGTGGTGGATCTCGCCGGCCTGGCGCCGCTGGTCTCCAGGGACCTGTCCCAGCAGGCGAGGGTTGGGTTCGACGCCGGGATCATCGTCACGGGGTTGGGCGCGGGGGCCTTTGCCCTCAGGCCAATCCGCCGGCGGCTCGCAACGTTCCTGCCTTTCGACCCCGACAACCCGGTCCACGCGTATGCCTTCACGCTCGCTGTCATCCTGTTCGGCTTTTCAGCCGTCCAGACGGTGTTCACCGACGTTCTCGCCTCGTTGCAGGCTCAACCGTCGATCACCGTCGCCGAGATCGCCTTCAACGAGGTTCCTCTGTTCATCCTGGCCGTGGCCGGGGTCGGACTCATCATCCGGCGCAACGTCGGTCAAACCGCGGTGCGCCTCGGCCTGGTCCGCCCCGCCTGGTGGCATATCGCAATCGCGCTCGCCGCCGTCGGCCTCTTTGTGGCCTTCGCGATTGCGATGCTCTTGCTCGGCCAGGTCTTGACGCCCGGAGTCACCGAACGCGTCGACGTCACGACGCAGCACATCTACGGCCAGCTCGGTGCCGTTGGCATCGTGGCGCTCGCCTTTCTTCCCGGGATCTGCGAAGAGGTGTTGTTCCGGGGAGCCCTCCAGCCGCGGCTTGGCCTGGCGGCGACGGCGGTGCTTTTCACGTCGATCCATACGCAGTACGCGCTCTCGTTCGCCACGCTCGCGGTCTTCGCGCTGGCGATCGGGCTGGGCCTGATCCGCAAGTACATGAGCACCACAGCTTCGGTTGCCTGCCACTCCGGCTACAACCTGTTGGTTGGCATCGGTCTTTCGGGTGCGTTCTTTTTCATCGCGGTGGCCATCGAGCTGGCCCTGATCGCGGCCGCGGGCTACGGTCTGTGGATCAGCCGGCGCAGGCCCGCGGCGGCCACGAGTCCTTAACAGGACGGCTGGCCATCCGGGCGACCCGGACATAGAATTTCCAACGATGGCACCAGATGTAGGATCCATCAGCGAGGCCAGGCCCAACATATTGGCCACCAAAGCTGCACCCATCGTGGCGGTGGTCAACCAGAAAGGCGGCGTGGGCAAGACGACCACGGCCATCAACCTGGGGGCTGCCTTCGCCGAGCTCGGGCACCCCACCCTGCTCGTCGACCTGGACCCGCAGGCCAACTCGACGTCAGGCCTCGGCCTGGACCCGGCCAGGGCGCGGTTGAACGTCTACCAACTGCTCATCGGGGAGGCAAGCATCGAGGAGGTCGCCCAGCCGACGGGCGAGACCGGCCTGACGCTGATCCCTGCCAACATCGACCTCGCCGGCGCCGAGATCGAGCTGGCAACCATGCCCGAGCGGGAGCACCTGCTCCGCAAGGCCCTCTCCTTCATACCGTCCGGGGTCGAGATCGTGATCGTCGACTGTCCGCCGTCGCTCGGCCTCCTGACCCTCAACGCCCTGGTCGCCGCGACGAGCATGTTGATCCCGACCCAGTGCGAATACTTCGCGCTCGAGGGACTCCGCCATCTCATGTACACCCATCAGCTGGTGCGGTCCCGCCTCAACCCGAAGCTGGCGATCGCCGGCATCTTGATGACGCAATTTGACGCGCGGACCACACTTGCCTGGGACGTCCTGCAGTCGGTGCGCCGCTCGCATCCGCACCACGTCCTCGAGACGTTGATACCGCGCAACGTGCGACTGAGTGAAGCGCCCAGTCACGGCAAGTCCGTGCTCGAATACGACCCCACATGCCGAGGCGCGGCTGCGTACCGCGCGCTCGCGAAGGAGCTGCTTGAACGATGAGCCAACCCAGACCGCGCGGACTCGGACGCGGACTCGATGCCCTGATCCCGATGTCGAAAGAAGGCGAAGCGCTGGTGCCGCAGATGATCGCGGTGGACCAGATCCGACCCTCTCGCCAGCAGGTCCGGTCGCGCTTCGATGCGGAGCCCCTCGGTGAGCTGGCGGAATCCATTCGGCTCCACGGCGTCCTGCAACCGTTGTTGGTCAGGCGGCTCGCTGACGGTTACGAGCTGATCGCGGGCGAGCGCCGCTGGCGCGCGGCGCGGCTCGCCGGGCTGGAGACCGTGCCGGCGGTGGTTCGCACCGAAGCCGGAAATGACGAACAGCTCGTCCTCGGGCTGATCGAGAACCTGCATCGCACCGACCTCGACGCGATCGAAGAAGCTCGCGGCCTGCGCCGGCTCATCGACGAGTTCGGCCTCACTCACGAGGACGTCGCACAGCGTCTCGGCAAGCATCGTGTCTCAGTCACCCAGTCGCTGCGCCTGCTCGGTGGATGCGCGGCGGTGCAGTCGGCGGTCGCATCCGGGATCATCAGCGCGGGACATGCGCGCGCGCTCATCGCGCTAGAGAGTCAGCCCGCGCAGGAGCATGGACTGAAAGTCGTGGTCGCCCGACACCTCTCGGTACGGCAGACCGAGAACTGGGTCAGAACGTACCGTCCCCGCCGCCGCCGTCACGCCGACTCGTCGTCCGAGCTGCGCGCCATCGCAGCCGACGTCGAATCGAGCCTCGGCCTCGCGATAAAAGTCAGCGGCAGTCTCAATCGCGGCAAGATCGAGCTGCGCTATTCGAGTCGGGAAGAGCTCGAACGGGTCTGCGCTAAGCTCCTTTCCTGAGACGCATGGCCGCCCAACAACAACCAGCGGCTGGCGCCGCCTCGAGCGAACGCTCCGCCGTGGCATCGCTGTTGCGCGAACTCCTCGAGGTCATCGTCCTCGCGGTCATCCTGTATGTAGGCATCAGCTTTGCGGTTCAGGCGGTCCACGTCGAGGGACTCTCGATGTGGGCGACGCTCGACAACAACGACTATCTGATCGCGAACAAGGTCGACTACCGGCTGCATGCGCCACAGCGCGGCGACATCATCATCCTGCGGCCTCCGACGAGCAACTCGACGGACTTCATCAAGCGCGTCATCGCCCTGCCGGGCGAGAAGCTCTTGATCCGCAGCGGCGTCGTGTACATCAACGGCCACCGGCTGGACGAGCCTTACCTGCCGGAGGCATGGGTCACGGACAACAATTACCCGACCAACGGATCTGATGGAGAGGTGATGCCTCCAAACGATTACTTCGTCATGGGCGACAACCGCAATCGCTCGCAGGATTCACGTTTCTTCGGTCCGATCAGCCGCGACCGGATCGACGGCAAAGCGTGGTTCCGGATCTGGCCGCTCGATCACTTCGGCAACATCTACGCGGAGATGCCGATCCTGGAGACCGGCACGAGCTCGGTCGGCTCCCTCCCGAGGAGGGATGCGACCGCGGCGAACTAGCGGCTCACGCCCCGATCGCGAGCCTAAACGCGCTGTCGCGCGCGAAAGGCCCGATCACCGCCATCTGAACCGGCGCGCTCAGGACATCGTCCGCGACTCGCTTCATGTCCGCGCTGGTCACCGCGTCAACCAACGCGAGCTCTTCTTCGATCGTCTTGATCCCCCCGAGAAGCAGCTCCTGGTACGTGAGCCAGAAGGCCACGCCGTTGGTCGTCTCGAGCTCGAGCCTCAGGCGACCCTTGGTGAACTCCTTGGCCCGCGCCAGCTCCTCGGGCGCGACCTCGTTTTCGCTGAGACTCCTCAGCTCCCCCATCACCGCGTTCACCGCATCGACCGCCTTCTTCGGATCGACCCCGATGTACACGCCGATGTAGCCGGTGTCGCGATGCTTCTGCGTGAAGCTGTGCACGTCGTAAGCAAGGCCAAGACGCTCGCGAATGTTCAAGAAGAGGCGGGAGCTCATGCCCTCGCCGAGCACGGTGTTGAGAAGGTCCAGCGCGTGGCGGTCCGGATGGACGTAGCTGAGAGCGCGCACGCCGAGGCAGATGTGCGCCTGCTCCGTATCGCGCCGGCGAACCAGCACGCGAGGACTGGTCAGCTCGGCCGGCGACAGCGCAGGCGATACGCCATTCAGCCCCGGCCGCAGCGACAGACCATGCATCACTTCAGCCAGCGTCCGTTCCTCGTCGAGCGATCCCGCCGCTCCGATGACCAGGTTGGGCAGCCTGTAGTGGGCGTCTGCGTACTCGAGGATGTCTTCACGATTCAAGCGGGAAACCGATTCCTCCGTCCCTGCGATGTCGCGGCCCAGAGGATGGTCGGGCCAGATCAGCTCTTCGAAGAGGTTCTGGACGTAATCCTGCGGCTGGTCCTGGTACATCCGGAGCTCTTCCAGGATCACCATCCGCTCGCGCTCGACATCGGCCGGATCAAGTCGGGAGTTGGCCACGATGTCGAAGAGGACGTCCAGACCGAGTTCCATGTGCTCGGACGGGACGCGCGCCCAGTAGGCGGTCAGCTCTTTGTCGGTGGATGCGTTGATGAATCCGCCAACGCCCTCGATCGCGTCGGCGATCTCCTTCGAAGAGGGCCGCCGGTTCGTGCCCTTGAAGTACAGGTGCTCGATGAAGTGCGACACGCCGGCGAGACGCTCGTCCTCGAGCCTCGAGCCTCCGGCAAACATCAGCACGACGCTCGCCGAATGCCGCTCCGGCATCGACTCGACCACCATGCGTGCTCCCCCATTCAGCTGATGGACTCGATGGGGAGGTGGCATGGACTGGTCAGTATAGGAACGGCCGGGCCGGAGACCGCCGATTAAGCGCCCTCACGCAAAGCGCCGAGCGCCGCGTACAGGGTCATGGCCACGAAGTCTGCCGGCATGCCGTCGGAGACCGCGTCCAGCGCCTCGCCCAGGTACCGCCGCACATTGGGCACCAGGTCGACCTCGCTCATCTCAAGGCAATCGCGAATCGCCTCCGCGATCTCGGTCGGCGTTATCTCCTCGTCGCCGGCCTCGTCAGCGACCGAGTTGACCAGCGCGATCGCCTTGCGGATCCGCTCCGCGGCGGCCCGGCGCGATGTCGAACCTCCGTTACTCTCCACCCGGCTTGCGCGGGCCGACGACGACGCGCCTTTCCGGCTCCTCGCCGATGCTGGAGCTGGTCACGTCCGGATCCCCCTCGAGGGCGAGATGAATCGCTCGCCGCTCGAACGGCTGCATCGCGTCGAGGGTGATCGCATCGCCGGTCATCTTCACCTGGCGCGCAGCCCGCATGGCGATCTCGCGCACTGTGTGCTCTCGCCGCTGCCGGTAGCGCTCGACGTCGACGATCACACGCTCGCCCTCGGCGAGATGCTTGCCGACCATGACGTTGGTCACCGACTGCAGCGCGCGAAGGGTCTCGCCGCGCCAGCCGATCAGGCCACCGAGATCGCGGCCGCTGATGTCGAGCGTGATCGGGTCGGCGCCGGTCCGCACGCTGACCTGGGCCCTGACGCCCATGTGCTTGAGCAGTCCTTCGACCAGGCTTCGCGCCAGCTCCCCCTTGCCGTTGGCCGGCGCGGGCGCGATCCCCATCGAAGGCGCGGTCTGGTCGATCACGGTGACCTCGACCACCGTCTCCTCCGGTGTTTCGCTGAGGATCTTCACGTCTACGTGGCGGCGGCTCTCCTGAAGCTCGATCAGCGCGGCGTCGACCGCCTCGTCCAGGGTGCGACCGCGGCCTTCAGCGGAGTTCACGTGCGTTCACTCTCCTTGCCTTGTTTTGGAGCCCGGTTCTTGGGCTTTTTGGTCCGGTTCAACTTCGTCCCGTTCGGGGCCGGTCCGTTCTTCTGAGGGGTCGATTTTTGAATTGCGGTGGGGCCCTTGTTGGGCACCAAAGGCGGCGCTCCCGGAATAGGTTTGGCCCGCGACGGCCAGAGCTGGCCCCACCCGACCACGAAGCTCTGCTGAATGATACTTACGCAGTTCCCGACAAACCAGTAAAGGCCCAGGCCGGCGGGGACGTTGAGCGCGAACCAACCGATCATCAGCGGCGAGATCAGCACCATCGTTCGCTGCATCTGCTGCTGCTGCTGTTCCTGGTCCGTCGGATTGAGCGAGGGCGGCATCTGCAGCATCTTCGACTGGATGAACGTCGTGATCGCGGCCAGCAGGGGGAACACCAGGTAGGCCGGAGCGGGAAGGTAAGGGAGCCCTGCGATCAGCAGGTGATGGTTTGGGTTGTCATTCAGGTTCGGAATGAAAAGGAAGTGCGCGATCACGTCGTGACTGCGCGCGAAACCGGTGAACACGTAGTAGAGAGCGATCAGCACCGGCATCTGCACCACCATCGGCAGGCAGCCCACGAACTGGCCCAGAGGATTGACGCCGTGCTCCTGGTACATCTTCATCCGCTCCGTGTTCAGCCGCTGCGGATCCTTCTTGTACTTCTTGGTCAGCTCGGCCAGCTGGGGCGCGAGCTTGCGTTGCTCGACCATGGCCTTGCGCTGGGTGATCAGCTGGAACTGCTGGAGCGGGGCAAGGAGCAGGCGGATGACGACGGTCAGCACGATGATCGCGACTCCGTACGCGCCGATCGTCGCGACGATCTGGACTCCCACCAGGTGGCTGTAGATGAACGAGAGCGCTGTCTGCAGCGTGAGGCCGAAGATGGCCCACCACGCGTCGTGAATCGGCTTCAGGAGGTCGAAGGGGGAGCTGAGAAAGATGGCTTGGACTCCTGTCAGGGCACCGGGTCGTAGCCGCCCCGGGCAAAGGGGTGGCAGCGAGCGATGCGTAGAGTCCCCATCCATCCGCCCTTGAGCCAGCCGTACCGATCGATCGCCTCGTACGTGTAGTGCGAGCACGACGGGTAGTAGCGGCACGACGGGGGCAGGATCCTGGACAAGGACAATTGATAACCGCGGATCAACAGCAAGAAGAGCTTGGTCATGGCTTCGTCATGGCTTTATTCGTGAGAGCCTGAGCGCAGCCAGCGAAGCCTCCGCCTTCAGGTCGGCGAACGAAACCTCGAGCGCCGCCGGGCGGGCGATCAGGACCACGTCATATCGTATTCCCACCTGGCTCAAGGGCGAACCAGGTCCGAGCATATGAAGCCGCGCGACCTCCCGCAGACGCCGGCGCGCCCGGTTGCGCTCGACCGCGCTGCGGATCTTCCGGCTCACGGTCACCCCGATCCGGCTCCCCGCGGCCTGGCTCGCCACCGCGAATCCGACCATCGCCGGACCGGAATGAAAGCGCTTGCCGCTGATCGCCGACTGGAACTCCGATCGCCGGCGAAGCCGCGCAGGCCTCTCCACGGCACGGCGAGCCGGCCTAAGAGGCCAGCCGCTCTCGGCCCTTGCGGCGGCGATTGCGGAGCACCCGAGCCCCGCCACGCGAGCTCATCCGGCGCAGGAATCCGTGCACGCGCCGGCGATATCTTTTCTTTGGTTGATACGTCCTTTTGATCGGGCCAGTGTAGCGGAGGCCCGGCGCGCGCCTTGTGATACCGGCCCTATCACTTCATCGTTCGGATTACGGCCTTGCGGTATCCACAGGCCAGTGTTATAGTCCCCGCCCGGAAGTAGCCGGGCCAATGCGTCGATTTCGCATCCCAGTACAAATTCCATCACTCGGTCCCACTAATCGTTACAAGCTAAGCAACACTTAGTCATACAGCTCCGCTTCCATATTTCGGGAACGACCGGATAGGGGATTTCGGACGGGTCGGGGCCGCCAGCCTGTGGAAATCCGGTCCGTTCTTTTCCACAGGCACCAAGGAGGCGGAGCTCATGCTCGAGGAGCTTCGGTTGAATCCGTGGTCGCCCGGAGCGCGATCTTGTGGTCGCCGCCCGGGCGGGCGCGGAATCACCGACGACATAACGGTTGGCCCCAGTTTGTCCACAGGATTTGCAGATGGCGCGCGCTTGCGCTCCACAGGCCGGTTAGGACCGATCCACAGGCCGTGGCTCGGCAGAAAGGAGGTGGTGGGGTGAACCAGGACCAGATCTGGTCGCAGGTGCAGGAGGAGCTGCGGTTTCAGCTCGCCAAGCGGACCTACGACATGTGGCTCAAGAACACCTCCGTGGTCTCGGCCGACGGAGGAACTTTCCGCATCGGAGTGCCGAGCAAGCTCGCCAAGGACTGGCTGGAGGACCGCTTCTCGGGCCTCATCCAGGAGACGCTGCAGGCGGTCACCGGTTCCGAGGTCGACATTGATTTTGTGATTGCTCCGTCCGGGCACCGGCCGGCGCACACCTTGTTCGACGGCGACGACGACCACGGCGACAAGGGGCACGAGAACGGCGTCGAAGCAGTCGCCGAGACTGCGACCGTCGCACCCTCGGAGCTCAACGCGCGCTTCCGGTTCTCATCCTTCGTTGTCGGTCACAACTCGCAGTTCGCGCACGCCGCAGCGAAAGCTGTTGCTGAGGCGCCCGGTGACAGCTACAACCCGCTCTTCCTCTACGGAGGAGTCGGGCTGGGCAAGACGCACCTCATGCACGCGATCGGACATGAGGTCCACGACCGCTTTCCACGCAAGCGTGTCGTGTATCTGACCTCCGAGCAGTTCACCAACGAAGTGATCAGCTCAATCGCCACGGCGCGGATGGGAGAGTTCCGCCACAAGTACCGGACGGTCGATGTGCTGCTCATCGACGACGTGCAGTTTCTTGCGGGGAAGGACCGGACCAAGGAAGAGTTCTTCCACACGTTCAACGCACTGCACGAGATCAACAAACAGATCGTCATCTCGTCGGACCGTCCGCCCAAGGAAATCCCGACGCTGGAGGACCGCCTGCGTTCGAGGTTCGAGTGGGGCTTGATCGCTGACATCCAGCCACCCGACTTCGAGACGCGGCTCGCCATCCTCCACTCCAAGCTCGGCGCCAACGGCAGCCTCATCCCCGAGGAAGTCCTCAACTTCATCGCACACAAAGTCCAGCGCAACATCCGCGAGCTCGAGGGCGCGCTGACGCGCGTCCAGGCTTTCGCGGCGGTGCATCAGCGGCAGGTCGATGAGGACGAGGCCGCGCGCCTTCTCTCCGACATCATCCCCGCCGGCACACGCAAGCCCATCAACGTGGAGCGCATCCAGGCCCTGGTCGCCGACTACTACAACGTCACGCTCGAAGACATGAAGGGCAAACGGAGGGACAAGCACATCGTCTTTCCACGCCAAGTCGCGATGTTCCTGGTGCGCGAGGAAACACCCTCTTCACTCCCTGCCATCGGAAAGGCCTTCGGTGGTCGCGACCACACCACGGCGCTGCACTCGATCGAGAAGATCGCCAACGAGCTGAAGGAAGACGAGCGCCTTCGTTACGAAGTGCAGGCCATTCGCGAAAAGCTCTACGTCCAGTGAGCATCTCCACAGGTTTTGAGAACCGGCCGGGTACGCGGGTGGTATGGACCGCCGGCGGCCACTTCCTCCCCAGCGAATCAACAGCACATCGTGGTCCCTTCTACGATTACCCAGACCTTATCCACCGAGCATTTCGATCTGTAAATGATCTCGACATCCACAGTCTGCACAGCGCTTACTGTTATCGGTTACGGATAGCTTCTATAAAGAGAATCTCTTTCAACGGGGGACAACTGTCGTGAATGCCAAAGTTCTGACTGCTCAAATGAAGGTCACCTGCAGGCCTGCGGTCCTGGGTCAAGCGCTGCAGGTCGTGTCCCGCGCCATCTCGAGCCGGACCACGCTGCCGATTCTCAACAACATCCTCATCGAGACGACATCGGACGGACTCGCGCTCACAGCAACCAACCTGGAGATTGGGATCCGGAAGCTCGTCCCCGCCGAGGTCTCAGTCGAAGGCTCGACGACCGCGCCGGCGCGCTTGCTCACCGACTTCGTAGGCACCCTGCCCGATGACGACCTCGAGATGACGCTGGATCCGGCCACCCAGTCGCTGGCCCTCCGGTGCGCACGATTCGACACCCACATCAAGTGCATCGAGGCCGAGGAGTTTCCGCCCGGCCCGCGGCCCGATGAGGGAGACCGGCTCGAGGTTGCGCTGGACGACCTGGTCGGCGCGGTGGAGCAGACCCAGATGGCGGCCTCCACCGACGAGGCTCGTCCGGTCCTGACAGGCGTGCTGGTGCAGGTCCAGGGCGGGAACCTGACGCTTGCCGCGACGGATGGTCACCGACTCGCTGTGCGGAAGCTGGCCGCCGCGGGGCCGACCGACCTGGAGGCGAGCCTGATCGTGCCGGCGCGCGCGCTGGCGGAGCTGTCGAGGGTTCTGAAGGGCGAGCCGGGCAAGGTCGAGGTCATCATCTCCAAAGCCCGCAACCAGGTCTTCTTCCGAGCCGGAAGCTCGGAGCTGACCTCCAGGCTCATCGACGGAAAGTATCCAAACTACTCACAGGTTATCCCCAGCAAGAGCTCGACCACAGTCAAGGTCTCGACTGCCGAGCTCACCCAGACGGTGCGCGCCGTGTCTCTTTTCGCGCGCGACAGCGCCAACGTCATCCGGGTCAAGGCGCAATCCGGCGCTCTGGTGCTCTCGGCGACCACCAACGAGGTTGGTGACAGCAAGGCCGAGATGGCGGCGGAGGTCGATGGTTCTGACATCCAGATCGCGTTCAATGCCCGCTACGTCCTGGACGCCCTCGGAGTGATCGGAGAGGATGAGGTCGAGCTGCTGTTCGACGGACCTCTCAGCCCGGGGCTCATGCGACCGCCGGGCAAGGAGCACTACCTCTACGTGATCATG
>Ga0209806_1001229_pt1 | contig 17154 bp, 14 predicted proteins | sample GraSoiAngelo_152_FD_186166 | JGI IMG/M metagenome (GOLD analysis project Ga0209806, IMG submission 186166) | Grasslands soil microbial communities from the Angelo Coastal Reserve, California, USA - 14_1009_12_30cm (SPAdes) (version 2) | ecosystem: Environmental > Terrestrial > Soil > Grasslands ... | reverse complement strand
TCTCGCGCCCTTTGGCCGGTCGGTGGAGGTGCTCGAGCCGGATGCTCTCCGGCGGCGCCTCGGCGAAATCGGCCGCCAACTGTCGAGCTTCTACGCCGTGCCGATGAGTTCGAAGCCCGCCGGTCGTCTTAAAAGGTGTACAGAGACAAAGGAGTAGGAATTCGAAGAGCAGAACCTGGATATCTATGGACACGATCCGATCCCGTGGCATTCGCTCTCGTGGGTTGCACTGGGCCGAATTCAAATGCGGCAACCACGCCAACGAGCCAGAAGGTCGACCAGTGCATAGTCGGCCGCTGGATTTTGACTTCACAAAGTTTTACAGACACCATCACGGTCCCCGGCGTGACTCTTGTGGGGACGGGCGGCGCGGGCGAGGTGGATACCTATTCGGCGGACGGACACGAAGTCATCGACCTCACCAACGCATCCCCGTACATCGAGTCGGGAGGCGGCCATTCGTACACCTACACTGACCGTGGCATCGCGCGTTTCACAATGGATGCTAAGAACGGGACTTGGTCCGAAAGCGGCCCAGATCAAACCCTGACGTTCAAAGATGTCGTGTTGGATGGGACTATGCAACCTGATGCGAGTGCACCGGTACCGCCTGGCGCAGGTACCTATAGATGCAGTGGATCCAGCCTGACATGGATGAGAACCATTCCGTTTTCTGGGACTGCGACCGAAAAGCGCGCGTAGCGCATCGCGGCTCTCCCCCATCCGGCTTGTCGTGGATTGATATAGATAACACTGGGTTATCAGAAGCAAACTGCCCTCGCAGATTGGCTCGCTACATAACCGCTGGCACGCAACACATCAACACTTACACAAGACACGCGCGGCCCTGCGACGGCCGGCCGTCACTGCAGCAGAGAGAGACCGCTCGGGACCACGCTGCGGGACGGTAGAGACTGGGGTCCGGTTCCCACCTGGTTGGTCGCGCTCACATAGAACGTGTATGAGGTGCCGTCCGCCAGCCCTCCGACAATAGCCGTCTCCGTGGTCGGCCACCCACTGACCGTCACCACCTGCGCGATGGTCGATTCCGTGTACACGGTCACGGTGTAGGACCTGACTCCAGAGCCTCCGTCCCAGGCCGGAGCCGACCAGCCAACGGTGGCCAGCCCCGGCCCCGGAACCGCCGTGAGCGCCGTCGGCGGGTCGGGCACCTCTGGCGATGCTGGTCCTGTTACTCCGATGACGCTCAAGTACGCGGCCGCTTGACCGGTCGCGCTTCTAAGAGTGTTCCAGCTGCCGGCGCCAGACAAGGTTCCGGCCGCTCCGTCTTCCGACAAGACACCTGTGAACTGCATTCGCGGGAGCCCGACGCTGTCGGCGTAGAGGTTCACGCTTTGCCACTCGCTGGCGTTCACGGCCGTGTAGATCTCGGGCACGGGGCAGGCCGGCGCCGCTTGCCAGGCGACATGGTAGACAGCGTCCGCCGACCATCCAGGTTCATTGGGTACGTAATCGCCGTAGTCGACCATCAGCGCATCCCGGCTGGCCAAGCACGGCTTGGACGCGCCCGATGTGGCTGCGTAGGCGTCAACCCAGGCGCCAGTGGTCGGCCCGTCGTACCAGCTGCCGTCGCTTGACTCCTCAATGTCGTTGCCGGCCCAAGTTGCAACCGGTGTGGGCAGGCTCCGCGCAACCGCTGCGATCGGACTGATGACCGACCCGAACCACGCCTCGCCGTGCAAGGACATCTCCGCCGGGGTCAGGGCGTAGCCAGGTACTGCTGCCGTCAGGCTGTTGCTGGTGCCCGCCACCAGCACATAGCTGGGTGAAGCGGAGCGATTGGGATTGGTCTCGTAGCCCCGCAGCCAGGCCAGGGCCAGGATTACGAGCGTGGTGTCCGGCGTGCAGCTCTGGCTGTTGAAAAGCTGTGTGCCCCATGCCAGTGTTGCCGGTTCGAAACAGGGGGCTCCGAAGTCGAGGATCGTCATGCCACCCGCCGACGGGACCGTTTCGTTCGCCGCATCGTTGTAGAGGGGGCATTCGGTGGTCGCGCTCAGACTGCACACGTCGACGTACGAGCCATACACATAGAAAGACGATGTAGCGGGCGGATCGCCTGCACCCCCGGTTACAAGCTTCGAGTTGGGCAGCGGCCCGCTCCGCGCGAGAGAGGCCAGCTCCCCGCCGGGGCGCTGCCCGCTCTCCACGACCATCTCCGCGCTCTTGCCGCTCCGGGCGTCCGCTCCGGCCACGACGATGGAGGTTGGCGCCCTCATCCAGCATTTGCTCGGATGGATGATCAAGCTGCTTGCGGGAACGTCGAGGCATAGAGCGGACCCGTTCCACTCGATCTGGTGGATGCCCTGTGAAATGTGAACGGATGGCAGCAACGCCATCGCGGTGACCGAGCCGATCAGCGCCAAACGTCGAGTCAGCGATCTTGCCGAGTTTGTGTACAGAGGGCGAATCTTGCCGGAATGGCGCCCGGGCTGAGGCGCGCAGAAATTACGTCGTCGATGTCTCGACGAGCCCACCGGCCCGAGAACACCCACACCTTGTCGGTTGGCAACGATCTCAAGCCACTGCCGCGGTGTGCCACCGGATGACCGAGAGACCACCCACCCTGCTGTATGGGTGACCTGGCCGATAGCCGCCGTGCATCCCCGCGCTCAACATGTCCCCTGAGTGGGCAGTGCGTACATAAACCGGATCAGCATCTCGATGCCGCGGTGGTAGTGGTCGAGACTGTAACGCTCGTTGGGCGAGTGCGGCGCGCTGTCCGCCTCGGGCAGCCCACTTGAAACCATCGGAGCGTTGAGCGCCTCCTGCAGATCGATCGCAACCGGGATCGAGCCGCCGGACCGCACGAATCGCGGCTTGCGGCCAAACGCCGCCTCGAATGCATCCATCGCGGCCGCGGCGGCGGCGTTGTCGGCGCCGATCAAGCATGGCCGCGTGGCGCCCAGCTGGCGCACCTCGATCTTCACTCCACGCGTCCCGAGCTCGGCTACGTACTTCTTCAGGTTCGGCAGGATCTCTTTGGGATCTTGGTCTGGCACCAGCCGCATGCTGACCTTCGCCATGGCGCGGGACGGGATAACGGTCTTCACTCCCTCACCGGTGAAGCCACCCATCATGCCGTGCACGTCCAGGGTCGGCCTGGCCCACTGTCTCACCAGCAGCGGATACTCGGCCTCACCCTCTAGCGACTCCGACTGGGTGAGCCGCTTGAGCGTCTCGGCGTACTCAGCGGGCCGTCGCCACTGCTCGAGTTCCGCGTCAGTCGGCCGGCGAACACGGTCGTAGAAGCCAGGGATGGTGATCCGACCATCTCGACCCTTGAGCGACGAGATGACGTGCGCAAGTGTGTTGAGTGGGTTCGGTGCGACCCCACCGTATACGCCAGAGTGCAGGTCGATGCCCGGTCCGACTGCCTCCAGCTGGACGTAGAGAATTCCCCGGAGGCCGAGCGTCAACGATGGGCTGCCGTCCTCGCCAAACCCACCGTCCCACACGAGCACCCAGTCGGTCGCGAGCCGCTCGGCATTTTCACGGACGTAATGGCCCAGCGCCTCGCCCGTGATCTCCTCCTCACCCTCGATGAGGAATCTCAGATTGACCGGAGGGCCGCCGGCCTTGCGGCAAAACTCGACCGCCTTGATCGCGGCCATGTGGTTCCCCTTGTTATCGGCGGCCCCGCGCGCGAAGACGCGCCCGTCACGCACGGTGGGCTCGAAGGGCGGGGTGGTCCACAGCTCGACGGGGTCCGCCGGCTGGACGTCGTAGTGGCCGTAGATCGTGAGCCGCGGCAGCTTGGGGTCGACGTCCAGGTCCGCCTGCAGCACGGGGTGGCGCCCGCCCGCGACGTCGGTCAGGCTCGTCTTGAACCCGATCCGTTCGAGCCGCTCGATCAGCCACCTCGCGTTGCGGCGCACATCCTCGCGATACTCCGGCAGCGCGCTGACGCTGGGGATCCTCAGCTCCTCGAAGAGGTCTTCGTCCGACTGCGCCACGCCCTCCCTGGCTGCCAGCAACGCCTCGTTCAGCATCTCAGTCTCCTTTCGTCATTGCAGTTGGTCTTTGGCCACTTCCGGTTTCGCGAGAAAGCACGCCGCCCGATGGCCGCGACCCAGGTCGGCCAGCTCCGGCTCTTCCTGAAAGCAGCGGTCGAAGGCGTGCGGACATCGGGTGTTGAAGCGGCAACCGCGCGGCGGGTTAGCCGGGTTCGGCACGTCGCCTCGGATCGGGGCGCGGCGGCGGCCCCTCTCGATCTGCGGGTCGGGCACGGGCACGACCGCGAGCAGCGCCTGCGTGTACGGGTGCTGCGGGTTCGAGTAGAGCGTGTCGCGGTCGGCGATCTCCACGATCTTGCCGAGGTACATGACGGCGACCTTCGTGCTCATGTGCCGGACGATGCTCAGGTCGTGGCTGATGAACACATAAGTAAGGTGATGCTCGTCCTGGAGCCGGCGCATCAGGTTGAGGATCTGTGCACGGACCGAGACGTCCAGGGCTGAGGTCGGCTCGTCGGCGACGATCAGCGACGGCCTCAGCGCGAGCGCCCGGGCGATGCCGACGCGCTGTCTCTGTCCGCCGCTCAGCTGGTGCGGGAACCGGCTCGCCAGTCGCGCCGGCAGTCCGACCATCTCCAGGAGCTCGAGGATCCGCGGCCGCAGAGCACCGCGCTGGGACGCGTGATGCACGACCAGCGGCTCACCGATCGCGTCCGCGACCGTCAGCCTCGGGTTGAGCGAGCTGTACGGGTCCTGGAAGACCATCTGCATCCGCGGCCGCAGCGCCTTCAGCTCGTCGGGGCCGATGTGCGCCACATCGTGACCGTCGAAGCGGATCTGACCTGATGTCGGCTCGACCAGCCGGAGCACCGCCCGGCCCGTCGTCGTCTTGCCGCAGCCCGATTCGCCGACGATCCCCAGCGTCCCGCCCCGAGGCACGTCGACGCTGACCCCGTCGACCGCACGCAGCACAGGTCGCGGGCGGAATGGGATGGCGGTTCCGATGGGAAAGTGCACCTTGAGGTCGGCCACGCTCAGGAGCACATGCCCGTTTGCCCTGGAAGCCGCGCTCGGGGAAACGGCCACCGGGGCGGCGACCTCCGCCACCGTCACCTCCGAGAGGTCCGCCCAGCAGGCGGCCACCTGGGCGAGCGCCTTCTCTTCCAGGGCGGGCGGATCGACCAGGCACCGTTCCATGACGAAGGCGCAACGCGGGGCAAACGGGCAGCCCGACTTGCGGGCGAGAGGGTCGGGTAGGCCGCCTTCGATCGAGCGCAGCGTCTCCGTGCGCGGGCCGTCGAGCCGCGGGATGCAGGCCAGCAGTCCGAGCGTGTACGGGTGTCGCGGGTGGTCGAAGACGCGAGTCGTCGGACCGCTCTCGACGATCTCCCCGGCGTACATGACCGCAATCCGGTCGGCCAGGCCCGCGACGACGCTCAGGTCATGGCTCACCATCAGCAGCGACGTCTTGCTCACCTCGGTGATGCGTCTCAGCAGCTCGAGGATCTGGGCCTGGATGCTGACGTCGAGGGCGGTCGTCGGCTCATCAGCGACCACGACCTTCGGTTCGCAGGAGAGCGCCATCGCGATCATGACCCGCTGCCGCATTCCGCCCGACAGCTGGTGCGGGTACACGGTCATCTGCCGCGCGGGACTCGGTATCCCTACCGAGGCGAGGAGCTCGACTGAGCGGGCGCGGGCCTGGCGACGGCTCATGTTGAGGTGGACGCGCAGCATCTCCTCCATCTGGACTCCGATCGTCCGCACCGGGTTGAGCGACGACATCGGGTCCTGAAAGACCATCGCGATCTGGCGACCGCGTATCTCGCGCAGCTCCTGATCGGTCATACCCAGCACGTCTTCGCCGAGGAACCGGATGCTGCCGCTCACTCGCGCGGTTGGCGGCAGAAGACGGGTCAGCGAGAGCGCGCTGGCGCTCTTTCCGCAGCCCGACTCACCAACTATCGCGAGCGTCTCCCCCTGCTCGAGGGCAAAGCTGACGCCCCGCACCGCGTAGAGCGGTCCCTGCGAGGTCGGAAACGTGATGCGCAGGTCATCGACCGTCAGCAGGGTCCCCGGGCTCAGGTCCTCCCCACCTCCGCCGGCGCCCCGGTCGCGACCTGGTTGCGCACGATACGGCCCGACTTCATCACGAAGGATGGGCGGCGCATGACCCCGATGTCGAGAAGCGGGTTGCCATCGACGAGGATGACGTCGGCCAGCTTGCCCTGTTCGACGCTGCCAATCTGGTCGTCCATGCGCAGGAGCCGCGCCGCGTTCGAGGTCGCGGCGACCAGCGCGAGCATCGGGGGCAGCCCGAACTCGACCATCTTGGCCAGCTCCAACGCCAGGTCGCCATGCGGGTTGAAGGGCGTGCCCGCGTCGGTGCCCGCGGCGATCTTCACGCCCGACTTCACGGCCATCACGAAGCTCTCGCGGTGGTGGCCGCTTTCGGACTTGGCCTTCCTCACCACCCAGTCGGGGATCCCGCCCTCGAGCCCGTTGTTCACGATCTGATCCACCGCGATCAAAGTCGGGACGAGGAACGAACCCTGCCTCAGGGCGAGGTTGATGGCCTCGTCGTCGAGGTAGAAGCCGTGCTCGACAGAGTCGATGCCGGCTTTGAGCGCGTTCTTGATCCCGCCGTTGCCGATGGCATGCGAGGCCGCCGGCTTGCCCGCCTTGTGCGCCTCGTCGACCGCCGCCTGCATCTCCTCGATCGTGAACGCGGTCTGGCTGGGATCGACCCCCGGCGTCAGCACACCGCCGGTGGCCATCACCTTGATGAAGCTGGCTCCGCCCTTGATCTCGGCGCGAACGGCCTTCCGCACTTCGTCCGCACCGTCGGCCTCGCGGCCGATGAAGTGGCCGTGTCCTCCGGTCATCGTCACCACGCGGCCGGCGGCCCGGACACGTGGGCCTTCGATCATCCCGCGGTCGACCGCCTTGCCGATCTCGATCGCGATCTGACTCGCCGCACCGCAGTCGCGCACCGTGGTGATCCCGGCCTCGAGCGTGAGGCGGGCGTTGAGGACGCTTCGGATGGTCGCGATCGGGATGCTGTCGTTGACGGCCTGGGCGAACAGGTCGGCGGCGCCGTCGGCGCATAGGTGGACGTGGCTGTTGATCATCCCCGGCAGCAGCCAGCGCCCGCCGCCGTCGATGACCGAGCCGGGTTCGAACGCGGGCGCCTGCGCGGTCGGTCCCATCCAGGTGATGCGCTCGCCTTCGACCGCGACCGCCCAGCCGGGCCTCGGGTCTCCTCCCAGACCATCGATGACCGAAACGTTGCGGATCAGGTGTTTGCTCTGGCTCATCTTGTAACCCTCCGCACTCAGGAGTAGAAGGCGTACGGCGCCTTGCGCAGCGTCCGCCACTGGTCGGGGTCGTGGCCGTAAACCATCATCGCGTCCTTCTCGTCGGCGATCGCCAGCAGCTTTTTCGCGCTCTCCTTGGCCACCTCCGGCTCGGCCTGTCCTCCCCACGCGTCATGGTCGAGGTTGTCCTGGCAGTAGATGGCGTCGCTGCAGAGAAGGATGTGGCCCTCGTGCTTGAGGCTGACGAGGAAGCTCCAGTGGTAGGGAGCGTGCCCGGGCGTGAGGACTGCCTGGACGCCGGGAAAGATCTCGGGCTCGCCCTCGAGCAGCTCGTATTTGAGCTGTGGCAGGTCGAAGTACTGGTTGGGGAAGTTAGGGCTCTCGAGCGCGAACGCGTAGTGCTGCTTGTTGGCGTAGATGGTCGAGTCCTTGAACAGGTAGTTGTTGCCGCAATGGTCGAAATGCAGGTGGGTGTTGATGACGTAGTGGATGTCCTGAGGCGACAGGTCGAGCGCGGCGAGGCGACGGACCATCGAGTCCTCGGGCCGCATCTCCGGAAGCAGGATCTTTGAGATCTCCTGGCCCTTGAAGGTGTACTCCGGGTCGTCGATGTGGTTCTTGTGCATCCCGGTGTCGATGAGGACGTTCTTGCCATCGTCGGTCTGGATCAGGTAGCCGGGGATCGGGATATGAACTCGTTTGCCGTCGTCGACGCCCGGCGAGATCACCGCTCCCTTGTCGATGCAGGCCTCGCCCAAGAAAAGGATGTGCAGCTTCATGAGACCTCCTCCATTCCCACGCGGGTAGCGTTGTCCCGCCAGTGACTCTGCGGATCGAAGACGGACGCCACCTGGTCACCCAGATAGTTCGAGGCCAGGATCATGGCCGTGATCGCAAGCCCGGGGAAGGTGGCGATCCACCAGGCGAGCGAGAGCCAGTCCTTGCCCGCGGACAGGTCGGCGCCCCAGTCCGGCGTCGGCAGCTTCACGCCGAAGCCAAGAAAGTTCAGGGTCGTCGCGGTGAGGATTGCCCATCCGATGGCACTGCTCGCGATGACGATGATCTGCGTGGTGACGTTGGGCAGGATGTGGACGGCGATGATGCGAAGAGGTGAGCAGCCCACCGCCTTGGCCGCAAGGACGTAGTCCTGCCCCTTGGCGGCGAGGGTCGAACCGTAGACCACCCTGGCGAAGACCGGTACGAACGAGATGCCGATCGCGATCATGACGTTCACGAGGCCCGCACCGATGATGGTCACCACGATGAGGACCAGCAGCAGGCCCGGGAACGCCAGCATCACGTCCATCGCGCGCATGATCGCGGCGCTGATCCAGCGCGTGGAGTAACCCGCGAGCAGACCGAGCGGGACGCCGATCACCGTCGAGATGGAGATCCCCACGACGGGCGCGAGGAGGATGATCCGCGCACCCCAGATCACGCGGCTCAGCATGTCCCGGCCGAACTGGTCGGTGCCGAAGGGATGCTGGAGGCTGGGCGCGGCGAGCGTGTCGCTGGTGGTGTGGACCGGGTCGTACGGCGAGATGACGGGCGCGAGCACCGCGACCAGCACCACAAAGGCGATGAAGAGTACGGCGGCGGCTCCGACACGGTCGCCGCTCGTGAGGGCGGCCGCGAACCGGGCCACGTCGCCCAGGGGCGCTGCGCGCGGAGCCGGCGTGGCGACGGTGCTCATCTGGACGCTGTCCAGGCGAGCCGGATCCTCGGATCGAGGAATCCGTAGGCGAAATCGACCAGGAAGTTGATGACGATGTAGATCACGGCGATGAAAAGCACGACGCTCTGCACCGCCGGGATGTCCTTGGCCTGGATGGCCTGAACGAGATAGCTGCCGATCCCAGGGCGACCGAAGATGACCTCGACCACGACCGCACCGCTGAGCACGTTGCCGAACTGCAGGCCGAGAATCGTGACCACCGGGATGAGAGCGTTCTTGAGCGCGTGGCGATAAAGCACCATGGATTCGGACAGGCCCTTGGCCTTGGCCACCTGCATGTACGGCTGGCGATAGATCTCGACCAGGTTGTTCCTTAACAGTCGCGCGATGATGGCCGAGAGTCCCCAGCCCAGCGACAGCGCCGGCAGCACGATCGCCTGTGGCGAGCCCTCGCCGAGCGAGGGCAGGACGTGCAGGTTGACGGCGAAGACCAGGACCAGGATCAGGGCGAACCAGAAGTAGGGCACCGCGACGCCCAGGATCGAGAAGCCTCCGCTGAGCCGATCGGCCCAGCTGCCGGGCCGGACGCCGCCGACGATGCCCACGGGCACGCCGATCAGGACGGCGACGAACATGGCCGCGAGCGTGAGCTGCAGAGTGTCCGGGAATCGGGCCGCGATCTCCTCAGCGATCGGCCGTCCGGTGATGAAAGAGGTGCCGAGATCACCATGCAGCAGCCTTCCCAAGTAGTTGAGGTACTGCAGGGGCAGCGGCTGGTCCAGGCCAAGCTGGACCCTGAGCTGGTCGATCTGCTCCGGAGTCGGCCGGGAGCCGAAGAGCAGGATCTGGGCCGGGTCGCCCGGGATCAGGTGCAGGATCAAAAAGACCAGCACGGTGACCCCGAACAAGACGGGCGCCGCCACGGCGACACGCCGGACCAGGAGTCGGAGCACCCGGACCCTCTTTACATGCTCGCGTTGTGGAACAGCGGGAAGGCGTTGACGGTGAAGGCCAGCCCCTTCAGCGACGACGTCCCAACAAACAGACCGCTCGAGTTGTAGATCGGGATGATGACCGCGGCCTTCATGATGATCTGCCCGATCTGCTTGTAGAGCGCGGTGCGGGCGTTGTTGTCAGGAGTGGCATTGGCCTTGTCGATCATCGCCGTCAGGTCGGGGTTGCAGTAATGCTCCCAGTTGAAGCCATGCGCGATCTGATCGCACCCGAAGAGGGCGCGGGTGAAGTACGGGTCGACGTCGTAGTAGAAGAAGTCCGCAAGGTGATGATCGCCGCGGTTGTACGCGTCAGCGACCGCGGGGAAGGACTGGTCGCTGATGTCGACGGCGATCCCGACGTCCTTGAACTGCGACTGCATGAGCTGTGAGATGCCATCGAATCCGAAGCCCGAGATGTTGATGAAGCTGAGCTTGAGCGCCTGGCCGTTCTTCTGCCGCATCCCGTTCGAGCCCTTGGTCCAGCCCGCCTGATCGAGCAGCGCGCCGGCCTTGGCCGGATCGTACTTGTAGAGCGCCTGGGTCGCAGGGTCGTAGCCCGGCGTGAGCGGCGTGTACACGCTGTCGGCAGCGGTATAGAGGCCGAAGTAGAGGGTCTTGATGATCGTGGCCTGGTCCGTCGCGTACTCGAGGGCCTGCCGGACGAGCGGGTCGTCGGTCGGCGCCTTCGTGGCGTTGACCATGATGTTCCACGGCATACCCGTCGAAGCCACGTTGTAGACCTTGAAGGTCGAGTCGGACTTGATGCTCTGAATGTCCTGCGGGTTGATGTTGGGCGCGAGCTGGATCTCCCCCGTCTTCAAGGCGTTGAATCTCGTTCCGGGGTCGGCGAGGATCCGAAAGACTACGGTCTTGACCTGCGGCGGGCCCGTGCGCAGGGGAGTCGGTCCCCAGTTGTAGTCGGGGTTCCGCTCCACCGTGACGTGCTGGCCGACGATGTATTCCTTGAACTTGAAAGGACCGGTGCCTACCGGGTTGTGGCCGAAGTCGGCGCCGAACTTCTGCACGGCAGTCGGCGAGACCATCCCGAACCCGGCGGCCTCGTTCATGAACGCGGCGTTGGCCGACTTGAAGACCACTTTTGCGGTGTAGTCGTCGACCACCTGCGTCTCCTGGTAGGGGCCGAGGGAGCCCGCCGCCGACTTCGACTTCGTGTTCGGGTCGACGATGTGGTCGAACGTGAACTTCACCGCCTGGGCGTTGAAGGGGGTCCCGTCATGGAACTTGACGTCCTTGCGCAGCTTGAAGGTGTAGCTGGTCGCGTCGGGCGACACGTCCCAACTGGCGGCCAGCCCGGGATAGAAGGGATTGTTGCCGTGGCCGGGAAGGTCCCAGATCAGCGTGTCGAAGATGCAGTGGCTGATCGCACCGACCGTGATCAGGCCGCTGGCCGACGGGTCGAGGGTGTCCGGCTCCTGGAAGACCGCCATGGTCACGGTGGCGTTGGTGTTGCCGGTGGTGGTGGTGCTGCTTCCGCCCGCGCAAGCTTCGAGCAGGGCGAGGAGGGCGCTGCCGCTGAGCGCGGTGCCTCCAAGCGCGAGGGCCGCCTTCAAGAAGCGGCGTCGCGAAAGATGGTTCAGCCCGGCGTCGTCGGCCATGGCGTTGAGCAGCCGGGAAAGGTCTGGATCGGCGCGGTCCATAGGTCACCTCCGTCAACCCGCCGCGCCGCTTCCCTGCGCGACGGCCCACGTGGAAAAGAACCCCTGGCGATTTTGTGCGATCGTACGAGCGCCAGTAAGCGCCGTCAACATAGCGGGTTTGTCGGCGGGCATTCCGCTTGCAAGGGAGGCAGGAGTGGGAACTTTCACCTCTTTCTCGTCCGAACGTCCTTACAAGATCTGGGCCGGGGCGGTGGCGCGTGCGGTGCATGGCGATCGCATCACCATGGCGGTGGTCGACCTCGAACCCGACCTGCTCGTTCCGGAACACCGGCACGAAAACGAGCAGCTGGGGTTCGTGCTCCGGGGTGGCGTGGCGATGGTCATCGGGGGCGAGGAGAAGAGCCTCCGCGCTGGTGACGCGTACACGATCCCGAGCAAGGTTCCGCATCTGGCGCGGTCGGGTCCCGAGGGGGCGACGGTGGTGGACGTGTTCGCGCCGGTGCGCGCCGACTGGGAGAAAGCAGAGCGGCTCGAGCCCTCGAAGGGAGGCTGGCCGGTCTGAGCGCCGCGCCGCGGGTCGAAGGCCCGCGCCTGCTCAACGACCTATGGGAGCTGGCGCGAATCGGCGGCAGGCCGGACGGCGGCGTGGACCGCGTGGCCGGCTCGCCGGCTGACCTGGAGGCCCGCATCTGGCTACGCGGTCGGATGGAGGCGGCCGGCCTGGTGGCCCGCGCGGACAGCATCAACAACGTCTTCGGCCGGCAGCCCGGCGGATCCGCGCCCTGGCTCCTGGTCGGATCTCACACCGACACGGTCCTCGCGGGCGGCCGGTTGGACGGCGCGTTCGGTGTGATGGCCGCACTCGAGGCGTGTCGCGCGCTGTCGGACGCCGGCCATCCGGCGGCGCCGAAGGTCGAGGTCGTGAGCTTCCATGACGAGGAGGGTGCTGCGGGGGGCGGCGGACTCAGCGGTAGTCGCGCGCTGCTCCGGGATCCCCATGTCGACGAGCTGGGCGGTTACCTGGAGATCCACATCGAGCAAGGCCCGGTCCTCGAGTCGGAGGGCCGCGAGCTTGGCGTGGTGGAGGGCATCGTCGGCATCCGGCGGCTGAACGTGCGGATGGAAGGCGAGGCCAACCACGCGGGGACCACACCGTACGCGGCTCGCCGCGACGCCGGAGCTGCGGCCGCAAAGCTGGCGTGGCAGGTCCGCGACATCTTGCACGGGGTGGATCCCACGATGGTCGGCAACGCGGGCGTGATCGGGTTCGAGCCGGGGAGCCCGAACGTCGTGCCGGGCGGGGCGACGCTCGTTGTCGAGGTGCGCTCCCTGTCCGAGCAGTCGGTGGAGCGTGCGTGCGAGGCAGTGCACGCCGCTGCGAAAGCTGCGGCTGACGACTTCCGTTGCCGGGCCATGGTCGAGCCGGGCCTGGTGATCGAGCCGGTCCACATGGACCCGCGCTTCATCGAGACGCTGGTGAGCGTGTGCGAGCGCAACGGAAGACCCTGGCGGATGATGTCCAGCGGAGCGGGCCACGACGCGGGAGCGCTGGCGGCGCGTCTACCGGCGGGAATGCTCTTCGTGCCGAGTCGGGGTGGAATCAGCCACTCTCCTCTCGAGCACACCGACGACCGGCTCCTGGTCCAGGGCGCGCAAGCCCTCCTGAACGCGATTGTGGAGATGACCGATCCTCTCGTGTTCGATCCGACGCGAAACTAGTGGTTGTCGCTCTACGACGATTCATGAGGCGGCGACGGTCATGGGACCGGTGGTGTCGTCAAGCGATTGAGTTGCGAAGCTGGTTTGGGCCTGCGGTGGTAGCTTTCGGATTTCATTTGGAACTGGTCTCTGTTTACCCCTTGATGTTCGAAGCCTTGCAGCCTAAACCAGCGTTCGGCGGGCTTGACATCAGGGCGATCAGGGCAGATCGCTTGTACCTTGAAATAGATCCCCTCCTCTGTTAAAACGAGTCGCGCATCGTCTTCGGCGCCGGGAACGAAGAATGTCGGTTTTGCATACTGGATGGCCATCCAACCGTCCTTCAACCGGGTGGAGCGAACGATTGCTACGGCGATCGTTTCTCCAGCGGTATGTTGGCGGGTAAGGCGGGGCAGCGAACTTGGGTTGGACCACGGCAGCAAGAATGGAAGTCGGTTTGAAAACGGCGTTTCGTTTAGCGCATCGCCGACAAGGCAATCGGCAACGCGGACCTCAGGTGTGACAGCACCGCCGCCCGTGTTCCATATGCGCAGGCGAAAACGCCATGCGTACGTGTCAATGTCCTCCAGGTTGAGTTCATGATCCAGACGGAGCTTCGGTTTTCCACTACCCGACCGGCTCGCCAGCCGTCGATCGATGAGTGACGCGGCGACCCAGAAGATGATCCCGACAATGAGAGCCTTCCAACTCGCGCCGATGACATCTGCTCTCGCATATGTCTGGACAAGCAAGGCGATGATGGCGGCGACAAACCCGACAGCACCGTCGCGGATTGATCGCATCGCCGCAAAACAGTAGTTACTCGCCAGGATCCTGTCTGCCGGGGGCCCCGCTGACTGCTCCCCGCCCGCGCGCGGATGCGGGTCAACACTGTATCGCCAGCCAGGTCTAACTGAAGACTCCGGGAACGACCGACGGCGGAGACAGGGAAGTCAGTACGAGCAAAGTACAATGATGTAGAACTGCTGCAGTGATATAGCGAAGGTATAACCTTAGCTCCGCCCAACAGCCGGATCTGAATTCACAGATGAGCGAGGCTAGGTGGTCAGCGCGGACTGTAAGCCGGGTTCTGCGTCTGGGAGTTCGGCCGTCAATTCTGAATACGAAACGACACCCAATGACACGCCCTGACCGAGGGCGATTGCGTATTGGACGCGTACTGGTACGCACAAGTTACTGTCATCCACCCGCCCAAGACGAGTGAGGGCGGCCTGAGCGGAATGAGATCCGAAGACCATGACCGCTAACTACCCGGAGTGAGATAGACGGCCATACTCCTGCGATTGAAGTGGAGCGGCTGATCGAGGCCCGTTATGGCAACCAGGGAAAGGCCCTGCGCCCATGGCGATCCATCGTGAGCGCCTGAGCTAGTTCGTTCCCGCTCCCTCGTCGTTCATGAGGGTCGCGGGGCGTTGACCTGAGTCCAGTGCAGGCCCCCGTCTGAGGTCATGGCAAGGCCACTAGCTTGCCCCTCCGCACTCATGAACAGGTCCGCCCAGCCGTGCTTCACATCGACGAACTGGGGCTGGATGACCCAGTTGTCCAGCTGCTGATAAACACTTTTCCAGCTCTGACCGGCGTCCGAGGATTCCCACACGGTGCCTGGAGAGGCAACCCACCAGTGGGACGCGTCCTGGAAGGTGACGAGCCATGGGGGTAAAGACGGGCAAGGCGATGATCGTCCACGAGGACAGTCCGCCGGGGGCGTGACCGAACGCCACGTGGTTCCACCGTCGATCGAGGTGTACGCGAACGAATTGCACGGATCGCCCGGCACGCAGTAATCGGTGTACGCGATGACTCCGGCCCCGGGCAACAGGCCGACAAAGGATTCGATGGCGACATCGGCTCCGGCGGGACGCGGCAGGTCGTGCGGCTCCCAGGATGCGCCACCGTCGACAGTCGAGTAGACGGTGGGTCCGGACGCGCCTGCAGCTGCAAGCCAGCCCTCGCCCGGCCGCCGGAACTGCAAGTGACAGGCAAATCGGCTCCATAACCCCGCGCACACACCCCACTCACCGGCCCCACCATTGTTTGCCCAGGCGGCTCCTTTCGGCCAGGCCAGCTCGGTCCAGGTGCTTCCACCGTCGATCGTGACCAAGAAATGGCGCAGCAATCCTTGGTCTCGTTCTGAGGCCAGCAGCCAGCCGTGCACCGGATCGCTGAATGTGACCAGGTTCACCTGGTATGGCGGCAGCGGGACCGGGTCCCAATGGGTGCCGCCGTCGCTGGTTCGATACAGCCGGACCGGGCTCCCGATCCCGATCACGCCCCGTTTGCTGTCAAAGAACTTGACCTCGCTGAAGCCGGGAATACCGGCGTCAGCACTGAGCTGCATGGTCCAATGCTTCGCTCCGTCGGTGGTCCTGTAGACATAGAACCGAGTCGGTGCGGACGTGCCGACAAGGAGAGCCCACCCTGTAGTTGCGCTTATGAAGTCGTACTGGAGCGCATACCCGGCGGGAATCGTCGCCGGGCTTGGCGACGGAGGGGCCGCCGGCGGCTTCGGCAGTGACGGCAACGTTGGATGCAAGTAGATGAGGCTGGCAAACACCACCGCTGCCAGCAACCCCGCGATGAGCGGCACAGCCCGCCGGCCACGCCGGCTGGGCTCAGGCGTGTCCATCTAGATCGTCAAGGTAGAGCCTGACCGCTGAGTTGTGGCTTGCAGGAGGGTCTTTTCTATTCAGAACCGGAGTTAGGTGGGTCGAGGGCTGACAGTAAGCCGGGTTCTACATTCGGCCTACTCATTCGCCCGCCGTGTCGCAACGCGGGAAGACCGCCCCGGGAAATTGTGATACGGCTGTGATACGGCGCCCTCCCTGCACCAGCCGTCGCGCCGGAATCGTATTCGGATTTTGGTCGGGGGCCCGGGATTTGAACCCGGGGCCTCACGGTCCCGAACCGTGCGCGCTGCCAAACTGCGCCAGCCCCCGATCGGTAGTGATTCTATCGGGGCACTGATCGGGACGCCGGCAGCAGATGATTGAGGTCCGGTCGTGGACCGGACCTCAATCGGGTGGTTGCTTTACCTGTGCTCGAAAGTGAAGCCCTCAAAAGACGAGAAGCCGCACGCCGTTTTCACCGTGTTCCACAACGACCGCACTGCGGCGTAGTCCTTGCGCTCCCACGCGGCCTTCACCGCCGCCTTGGCGGCGACGCATGCCGCAGAAGGAGTCGTTGGGGGCGCCGTCCTGGTGGCGAGTTGGGGAGCACACGCGTCTCGCGCGGTGACCCACAGGCCCTGGAAGGTCGCCAGCTCGTCCTTGTCTTCCTGGACGTCCGCGGCCAGGTCCGCGCCTGCCTGGGCGGCGGCCAACCTCTCCTGGGCGTCTTCAGAAACGTCCTGGCTATGAGCCGCCTTGATCGCCTGTAGCGCGTCGGTGCAGGCGGCCGGCAGGGTCACCGCGGTGGGCGGGGTGCTCTTGGCGCTCAGCGCAAAGCCTCGCCAAAAGTCCCAGCCATGCGATCCCTCCGCCAGGACTGTCACGGGCGCCAGAGCGAACGCCACGACCGCGGCCAGGCCGACGGCCCCAGTCCCTACAGCCAAGAGCTTGCGAATCGAATTCATTCGTAGCCTCCTCGTGCGGCCCGTTGGTCGGGGCCTTCAGGGTGTACTAACGCAGCCGACGCCCGAAATCGGAAGTCCCTAAGGCTTCGACGGGCCCGGTGATTCTAACCGCCGGTCCGTTTTCACCATCCGAGCCGCCCGCAGCCGCAGCTGCTGCCGGATGAAGATGCTCAAAACGAGCGCGACAACGAGTCCTCCCCACACGAAGTACAAGATGCTGTGCGCCCGCAGCAGGTCCGCCAGTCGCGGTCCGAAGTTGATCCCGATGATCAGCACTACCCCGG
>Ga0209806_1001227_pt1 | contig 17165 bp, 16 predicted proteins | sample GraSoiAngelo_152_FD_186166 | JGI IMG/M metagenome (GOLD analysis project Ga0209806, IMG submission 186166) | Grasslands soil microbial communities from the Angelo Coastal Reserve, California, USA - 14_1009_12_30cm (SPAdes) (version 2) | ecosystem: Environmental > Terrestrial > Soil > Grasslands ... | reverse complement strand
TAAGCCGGGCTGGCAGCAGCCGCCCAGACGAGGGCGTCTGGGCCTACGTTTAGGCGCCCACGAAACATTTCTCAAACCTTCTCCGTATAGTTCATTGAGGGCGTAACAAACTGGTCGTCTGCCCGTCTAAGCGTCGGAAGCCAGCCGATGGTTCGACTGCAGCCCCGGGCGGTCACCTGCGAATGTGATCGAAATTCTCTGTCAGATGCTGGCTACGTTTTGAGTGCACAAGGCGAACTTTGGTCGGTCGACCCGCTGCGCGCTGATTGAGTTCATGGAAGGAGCGAACCATGCGGAAAGGATTTGAGAAATTATCGGCAGTGGCTCTGGGTCTTTTGCTCGCAACCAGCCTGGCATCGGCTTCCGAGCAAGGACGTTTTGAAAAGAGCCTCAATGTGACTGGAGCGGCAGACCTGCAGGTGTTCACTCGGTCCGGTGATGTAACCATTCGCAGCGGATCCGCCGGTACCATTGGCATCATCGGCCATATTCACGTCGGAAACCGTTGGTTCGGTGGTGACAAGAAGGCGGAGGTCGAGGACATCGAGAGGAACCCGCCCATCCAGCAGAGCGGAAACAATATTCGAATTGACTATGTGAACCATCAAAATATTTCCATCGACTACGAGATCACGGCACCCGCGGATACGAAGGTTCGGACGAAATCCGGTTCGGGCGATCAGACGATTGAGGGCATGCACGCCGGCATCGACATCGAAACCGGATCGGGAGACGTGCGCTTGACGGATCTGGCGGGTGATCTCCGCATTCAGACCGGATCGGGCAATGTGCAGGCACGAGGCGCTGCGGGGCCTCTTCAAGCGCGTGCCGGGAGCGGCGACATCACGATCGAAGAGCGAAGCAAAGGTGACGTGCGCCTGGAAACCGGTTCGGGAAACATTGAGGCCCGGGGAGTCGATGGTGGCCTGCGCGCCAGCACCGGCAGCGGCAACGTGCGGGTGGACGGAACTCCCGCGAACAGCTGGTCGGTGCGCACCGGCTCGGGCGATGCCGAATTGCGCCTGCCCCAGGAGGCCGCGTTTGATCTCGACGTCTCCTCCAGTTCCGGCAGTGTTTCAGTGAATCATCCCGTCACAACGACGGTGCAGGGCCACGTTGAAGAATCGCGCAAATCGATTCGCGGCAAAGTGCGCGGCGGCGGACCGGAGATCAGCGTGCATACCGGATCGGGAGACGTGCGGGTGGAATGAGAAAATCAGTCGTCGGTCTTCTGTCTCTGTCGTCAGCAGGAACAAACTAGGTTGCGGGCGAAATGGAGCGACGGGCGTCTCGCCCGTCGAGGCCAGTTAATCCATCGATGCCCGAGGGCAAACGGAACTCGGGCAAGGATTTGATCCCGACCAATTCCATTACCTCCGTGCCTTGACCCTGCCTCTCACGAAGATTACTTTCGTCTCTTAGGAAAGAATCTGCCCGGCGACGTGTGCCCGGGCATGAGGGAACTGTGGCGAAGAAACCCATCATCACGCTGACCACCGATTTCGGACTCAACGATCATTTCATCGGCACCATGAAAGGCGTCATCCTGTCGATTGAGCCGGAGGCGGAAATCGTCGACATCTGCCACTCGGTGCAGGCTTTCGATGTGCTCGATGGAGCCCTGACGATTTCTCAGGCATATTCCTATTTTCCGACCGGTACGGTGCACATGGTCATCGTCGACCCGGGCGTTGGCACGGCCCGCAGGCCGCTGCTGGTCACGAGCGAACGGCACCATTTCGTGGCGCCTGATAACGGAGTGCTTTCCCTGGTCTACCAGAAAGAAGAACGGCTCTCGGCGCGCCATGTCACGGGCGAGCATTACTTCCTGCAGCCGGTGAGCAATACGTTTCACGGGCGCGACGTGTTTTCGCCCATTGCGGCCTATCTTGCCAAGGGTGTAGACCCGGCGAAATTCGGCGAAGAAGTCAAAGACTTCGTGCGCTTCGGGGCACCCAAGCCGAAGGCGGTGAATGAGAACACGCTGCGCGGGGTGGTGCTGAAGGTCGACCGCTTTGGCAACCTGATCACAAACATCACGCCGCAGGACGCCCCCATGCTTTTCACAGAGAATCCGGGCGCGTTCAAGATCCTCGTCGGCCAGCGGGAAATCACGGAAATCAAGGACGCTTATGCGTCGGGCGCGCCGGGAGAAATTTTCGGCATCCTGGGCAGCATGGGATATCTCGAGATCGCCGCCAATCGCGGGGCTGCCGCCCAATTGCTCGGCGTTGGCAAAGGGACCGATGTAAACATTGTGCTGGGTGGGGCGGCAGCGGCGGGAAAGTAAAGCGCAGGTCTCAGGTCTCGTTCCTGGCGGCTAGCTGACAGAAAATTGAGGGCGTTCGTAGGGAAATAGATATTTGCTTCTGAAGAGCTCCCAAGCGGCGTTGGGGTCTTTCGACTGCGTTCGGCTGCCGCCTCACTACGCTCAAGATGACAAGCTTGCAAGGAGCGACACCGGCTCTGCTTGCCGCAAGCCAGCAGCCAGGAGTGTCAGGCTGAGACCTGAGACCTAGCTTTTCGCTTTCGGATGCGCGTACCGCTCCATCTCTCCAGTCCACTTCAAGAATTGCCACAGATGGTGGCGCTCCCGCCAGGTGAAATGCCAGAACTCCAGAAAACCGATCTGCGTCATCTTCACGCCCGTATAGGTCTCGATGCGCCAGAGCAGGTATGGACTGCGCCACGGGGTGAGATGATGACCCTTGGTGGCATTCCAGAGAAAACGAAAAATGTAGCGCATGGATTGCCCGTAGTATAGCCCGTGGCGCGCGGGCAGAGGCCCGGAATGCGCATGCTAGAATCAAATCTCTACCCGAGGGGATTTGGGGCATCGATGTCCGATGAAGAAGCGCGCCAGGCGGCCGAAGACTACTACTATGCCGCGCTCGACCTGGTAGCCGAAGGACATCACGAACAAGCGGTCGAGCAATATCAGAAATCCCTGGCGTCCGATCCTACCTTTACGGAAGCCATGCATGGCCTCTCGCGCGCACTGCAGGACCTGAATCGTTTGGATGAAGCCATCGCGGTTGCCAGGCGCATCTCGGAATTCGATCCCGACGACGTGCTGGCCCACACCAGCCTCTCCGTGCTCTATCAGAAGAAAGGTATGATCCCGGAAGCCGAGGAGGAAGGCAACAAGGCGCGGATTTTGGGGTGGAAGCAGCAACTGAAGAAAAGCTAGGTGTCAGGTGTCAGGGCTACTCGCTTCTGGGCACTGGCTTGTGGCAGACCCACACGAGAGTCCACAGACAAATTGGCAACGGTCAACCGGGGAACCGATACTTGAGAATTGCTCTAGTGGGCTGGATTCGCGGCCAGGCGCGACTTCGCGGTGCGAACCAGCACGCTGCTTCGAGGTTTTCGCTTATCCTGCTTTGACAGCCACGTCTTCAACTGCCGGCGCGCGGCCGGGGTTAATTCGCTGAAGAAAATGCCGGCGCGGCCCGTATCGTCGGCCCAGGTTACTTCCCCGCTGCCCTCGATCATGTAGGTGGTGCCGGGCAGAATAAATCGCAGGGGCAACTCGGCCGCAGGCAAAGGCTCGGAAGCCTGCACGGCGAGTCCATCTTCATTGATGTCAAGCACCAGAGCCGGGACCGGACAGACATCTCCGAATCTCAGATAAACCAGCGACTCGGCTTTTTGTCGCGACGAACGCCGCCGATCGGGTTGCATGAATGCCCGGCCGGCGCGCAACGAACGCAGCACCTGCTCGCGCACGAGCGGTTTGTACAAAACGAAATTAGCTCCCGCCTGAAACACGCTACCGACATCGGTGAGTTCGCTGATGACCGCGAACACAACCGGGCGTCGTTGTGCCGGCGCCAGACGGGCCATATGCACCACCTGCGCCGCACCCGGTAAATCGAAATCCACGAGCAGAGCCGAATAATGCCCCAGCGCCAGCAACTCCATTGCGTGCGGCTCCGAGACACAGGCTTCCTGGTCGATCGCGAGTTCCTGCAGGGCGTCCGCCAGCATGGTCAGGGACTCGTGCTCGCGACACATCAGCAGCGCATTGAGTTTCATAGGCCGAAGCTTATGCTTGCGTTTGAGGAGGGTAAAGTAACGCCGGTAATCCGCAATTTCTTACTAAAGAAGGAAATGTGTAGTGGATCAAGGATTTGCGACTAGGTCTCGATGAGGCGTTCCATTCCGGGCTTGTCCAGGATCATTAAAGTAGAGCCCCGCAACTGTGCCAGTTTCTTGTCCCGGAATTCGCTCAACACGCGCGTCACAGTTTCGCGTGAGGTTCCGATCAACTGCGCGATCTCTTCATGGGTGAGCGACACCTTGATGCGAATTCCTTCCTTCGTGGTCTCGCCGTCGGTTGCCCATTCCAGAAGCAGCCGTGCCAGCTTTTCTGAGACCGAATGCGACAGGCCCAACGAGCGGATCATCTCGTACGCACTCTGACAATTCTGACTGAGGTGCTGGGCCGCATTGAGGCAGGCATCGGCGTGATGTTGCAGGAGACGGAGGAAGTCGTCGCGGCGAACAAAATCCAGCTGGCAGGGTTGGAGGGTTTCGGCGGTAAGTTCGTACGGCTTCCCGGAAACGGTCGCATGCAAGCCCAGCACTTCACCAGCCTGCGCGATGCGCAGGATCAAGGTCTTGCCATCCCGCGAGGTGGTGGACAATTTCACACGCCCGCTGCAAATGACGTAAACGCCCCGAGGCGCCTGCCCCTCCACGAACAACACCGCACCTTGAGGATAGGCACTGGCATACTTCAGCTTTTCCATTTCTTCCAGCGCGGGTTTCGGCATCTCGCAGAAGAAACCTTTCTGCCGCAGCTTGCAGAGCATGCAGTTCTCGGTGATCTCGATGCCGTAAGGAGTGCTCATGGTCAATCTACTCCGGCACTATAGCAACAGACCGTCACTTTTGCCTGTGACGTAAATCACACCAGTTGACGCCTGGAAACAGCCAGTGGAGCGACGGGCGGGGACTCCCGGCTAGCCATTAGGAGACTGCTTTCACCTCATCTTCATGGTAGAAGTCGTCCATCGGGTAACCCTGGTTTTCCCAGGCCTGCAGACCACCCATCAGGGGGCGAACGCGGGTGATCCCGATCTTCTTGAGCTCCATCGCAACCTTGGCGCTGGTGGCTTCGCTGGGGCAGGTGCAGTAAAGAACGACTTCCCGATCGCGCGGGATCTCGGCATGGCGTAGCGAAAGCTCGTCGGGCGAAATGCGTACGGCGCTTGAGACGGTGCGCGGATTCACCAGGAACTCCAGCTTGTGGCGCAGGTCCACGACAAAGGGACGTTCTCCACGATCGATAGCCGCCTTCAACTCGTCGACGGTCATCCGCGAGACGCGTAGCGAGCGGATAAATCTCTGCCGCTGCACGTATTTCCAAATCACGTTGGCGGCCAGCGCCACGACCAGCAGGACCAGAAACCATCCCGCAGCCTCTTCCAGAAGCACATCAATCGGCAGCTTGCGCGCGGGAATGTAACCGACGAGCGCAAAGACTAAGGCCCAGAGCAGCGAGCCAAGCCCGTTCAGCAGCAAGAATTGATCGCGGGCCATGCCCGACATACCAGCGACAGGCCCGGCAAGGCGGCCTACGCCCGGAACGAACTTCGAGGAAATCAAGGAAGTTGTCATGTGACGGGCAAAAGCATCTTCCGATCGGCGCACGCAGGAATCCGGTTCCAACGAAATCTTGCACAGCAGCCGCAGCACCGACGGTCCCCGGTTGCGCCCCAATTCATACCAAATAAGATCGCCAATCTCGGAGGCAAGTACCGTGACCAGAATAATTCCCAGCAAGCTCAGGTCGCCCAGGCCGGCGACCGCGCCCGCTGCAATCACGAGCGGCATCACCAGCAGCGGAAGTCCGATCCTCTCCAACAGGGCCGCCAGAAAGAGCCATAGGTAGCCGTGGCGGAGAATGTCTTGGACGTGTGGGTTCATGGGTAGTCGGTTCATCGCTAGTAGCTGCTGGCTACTAGCAAGCAAACAAATTCAATTAATTTAGGATGATACAGCTAGCTCTTCGCCGTGCTCTTCAACACACCAGGCGCCGTACGCTCCTTTATTTCACTTTCGCTAGATACTGGTGCACCATCTGCACCGTGATGGACCCCTCTCCCACGGCCGACGCCACGCGCTTAATGGAAGAATGGCGGGTGTCCCCCGCGGCAAACACCCCCGGAATGATGCTCTCGAAAATAAACGGATCCCGTTCTTCTTTCCAGCCTTTGGGGCGGTCGCCGTCCTTGGGCAGAAGCGCACCCGTCAGCAGATAGCCACGCTCATCCATGGGGAGCATGCCACGCAACCAGGCCGTACAGGGCATGGCGCCGATAAAGATAAAGAGGGCGCTGGTCGGCTCGGTGCGGATGGTTTCGGTGGCGTGATTCGCGATAGTGATCGACTCCAGGTGCCCATCGCCATGCACTTCGACCACTTCCGCCTGCGTCTCCACCCGGATATTCGGAATCTCGCGGATCTGGTCGATCAGGTATTGCGACATACCCTTTTCGAGCGAGTCTCCGCGCAGCAGCATGGTTACCGAACGCGCGAATTGTGCGAAGTACACAGCTGCCTGACCCGCGGAGTTGGCGCCGCCCACGAGGTAAACGTCTTCGCCGCTGCACAACTGGGCTTCGGTCATGGCCGCGCCGTAATAGACGCCCGCTTCCTGGAGGCGCTCAACCCCAGGGATATCAAGTTTCTTCCACGAAAGGCCGCTGGCAATGAGGAGCGCATGACAGCTGACTTCATTGCCGTCGCGCAGCTTCACGAAGCGGTACGGTCCATCCACACGCAGTCCGACAACTTCCTGTGGAGAAAGGATTTCCGCGCCAAACCTCTTGGCTTGCGTAAAGGCTCGGCGCGCCAGATCTGCCCCGGTGAGCCCGGAGGGGAAGCCCAGATAATTTTCAATGCGCGAACTCATTCCCGCCTGACCGCCGGGAGCAGACCGCTCCACCAAAAGAGTCTTCAATCCTTCCGAGGCTCCATACACCGCGGCCGCGAGACCAGCCGGTCCCCCGCCCACGATGACGAAATCGTAGAAAGTGGTTTCGGCACGGGTACGTAAGCCGATTCTCGCCGCCAACTCCTCGACTGGAGGATTCTCCAGAACTTCCCCTCCCTGCAGCACCACCAGGGGCAGCGAGACCGACTTCAAATCCACATTCGGAATGAGTTGCTGCACTTCCTGGTCCGGGGTCGCGATCTCGACATCGGTCCATTGATAAGGAACCTGGTTTCGGCCTAGAAAATCTTTCAGCTGGTGGCTGGAGGGAGACCAACGCGTGCCCAGCACCCGGAGGCCGTGATATGGGGCCTTGTATTCCGCCTGCCAGTCTTCCAACAAGTCGTCTAAAACCGGGTAGAGCTTCTCTTCCGGCGGATCCCAGGGCTTGAGCAGGTAATAGTGCACTTTGGCGGTATTGATGGCGGCGATAGCGGCATTGGTGTCCGCGTAGGCGGTCAGCAGGGCGCGCTTGGCCTGCGGGAACAACTGCATCGATTCCCCCAGCACATCGAGGCCGGACATCTGCGGCATGCGCTGGTCGGCCAAGGTGAGCGCCAGGCTGTCGCCTCGCGTCTTGAGCTGCTTCATCAAATCGACAGCGCCGCTTCCGGAATCGGTTCCCAGGATGCGGTAGTCCTTGCCATACTTGCGCCGCAGATCGCGTTCGACCGCGCGCAGAACTTCGGGTTCATCATCCACTGTGACAATTGCCGGTGCTGGCATTGGAATAACCTTAGTCCCCACAGAATGAAACTCAGACTACGGGCCGCAACTCACCCGCACTCGGTGCTTTAGACGATGGAAGGCGCCATTTGGATTCGGAACCCGGGTGGCCGGGTATTTTTCTGAGTGTCTATGGTACCCGCAACCAGGGAACCGTGCACGGTCCCGTGGGCGCAATACCTACACCGTGAACGGCGACTCCGCGCTTCAAGGGTTGGCTTAGCTTTTTCGGTAAAATACTTGCCGGTCTTCAATCAAATTGTTTTGGGAGGCAAATTCCCCATGGCTGTTCAACATCCTCCTCGCTTCGTGAAGATTGTCGAGGACGCCAAGACCCGGGTGCGCGAAACCACCGTTGACGAAGTAAAGGCCCGGCTCGATCGGGGCGACAAGTTCGTGCTGGTTGACGTCCGCGAAGAAAGCGAATTTCAGAAGGATCATTTGCCCAACGCGATTCATCTCGGCAAAGGGGTCATCGAACGCGATATCGAGCAGAAAATACCCGACTTGAATACGGCGCTTGTGCTTTATTGCGGCGGAGGTTTCCGGTCCGCGCTGGCTGCCGACAATCTGCAGAAAATGGGTTACACCAACGTGATCTCGATGGACGGCGGCGTCCGAGGCTGGCGCGAGAAGGGATATCCGTTCACAAAAGGCTAAGGCTGTTCCAGTCGAGGGGCGTACGTCCACGCCCGCCTGGACGTACGAGACGCCCGTCCCTCCACAATCTCGAGAAGCCGGTCCAGGCCTGTCTTCTCCTCAGGCGTGAGCCGCCGCATTTTCCCTTTCGCAAGTTCGCCCAGGACAATGTTTCCGATCGCTACCCTGACCAGGCGGAGAACTTCAATGCCCAGAGCCTCGAAAATTCTTCGAATCTGACGGTTCTTGCCCTCATCCAGCGTCATCTCGATCCAGCTATTCTTCTCGCCGCCGCGTAGTTTTCGCGCGCTCTTCACGCGGAATACCTCGCCGGTCTTGGTCCGAACACCTTTCACCAAGGACTCCAACATCTCTTCCTGGGCCCGGATGCCAATCTGCACGTGATAGGTCTTGTCGAGATGAGTTTCCGGCGCGGTGATCTTTGCGGCCCATTCCGAGTCATTTGTCAGCAGCAGCAAGCCTTCACTGGCTTTGTCGAGGCGGCCCACGGAGCCTACCCATGGGGTATCTTTTTCCAAGTACCCATACACGGTCTCTCTTCCCTTCTCATCCGAGGCTGTGGTCACAACGCCGCGAGGCTTATTCATCACGAAATAGATCAGCGTGCCGGCCTGGACGGAAATTCCGTCGACCTCGATCTGATCCCTGCCAATATGGACTGGCGACTCCGGATTTCGCGTGAGATTTCCATTCAGGCGAACATGGCCGCCGCGAATCAGCCCGAATGCTTTGGAGCGCGAACAGTATCCGAGCTTTGAAAGAGCTCTCGCCAACCCGATTCGCCGCGATGGATGAGCCACTTTCACGGAACAATCCTAATTCACTGAAAATGAACGTGCTCACCTTGCCGAGAGAACTCATCCGGGCGCTGGACCACACCTCGTCTATAATTGTCGCTTCGACGCGCAGTCGCTTCCGCCAAGCTCGCCGGACAGATGCAGCCCGGGACTGTCGATCTCTCCCGCGCTGCGCCCGTCAGATAAACGATTTTAAAAAGGTGAAATCGTCAACACTGATTTGTGTGAGCGGACTCCCGGTGCCGCACACTGCCGCCGCATTTGATTTTCATATATGAAGCCACGGTCTAAATCCCCGAACATCGCTTACTTTTCCATGGAGATCGCGCTCGATCCCAACATGCCCACCTACAGCGGTGGCTTGGGAATGCTGGCGGGCGACACACTTCGCTCGGCGGCCGATCTGGGAGCGCCTGTGGTGGCAGTCACTCTCGTCTACCGCAAAGGATATTTCCGGCAGCTCCTCGATACCTCGGGCAATCAGAGCGAACAGCCGCAGCAGTGGGAACCCGAGCGCACGTTAAAAGAGGTCGAAGGCCGCGTCAGCGTCGAAATTGAGCAGCGCCAAGTCTGGATTCGCGCCTGGCAATATGACGTGAAGGGCGTTGACGGCGACACCGTCGCGGTCTACTTGCTCGACACCAACCTGCCGAACAATTCCGATTGGGATCGCCAACTCACCGACAGCCTCTACGGCGGCGACGAGAAGTATCGCCTGGCGCAGGAAATTATCCTCGGCCTCGGGGGTTTGAAGCTCTTGCAGAAGCTCGGGCACGACAAGATCCAGGCCTACCACATGAATGAAGGTCACTCGGCCTTGCTGGCGCTAGGCTTGCTCGAACGCCGTCTCGACCAGAGTTTCGCCGGGCGCGCGCGGCAACTTGACATCGACGGCATTCGCCGTATGTGCATCTTCACGACGCATACCCCGGTCCCGGCGGGCCACGACCAGTTCCCCGAGCCGCTCGTCCGGCAACTGCTGGGCGACGAGCGCTACGCGCTGCTCGAGCAGACTCAAGCCTTGCACGATGATTCCCTGAATATGACCTATCTCGCACTGCGCTTCTCCGGATACGTCAATGGAGTTGCAATGCGCCACGGAGAAGTCTCACGCGGCATGTTCCCGAATTACGACATCAGCGCAATCACCAACGGCGTCCATGCCCTCACTTGGACTTCGCAATCTTTCTGCGAGCTGTTTGACCACTACATCTCGGGCTGGCGCACGGACAACAACTATCTCCGATACGCGATCAGCATCCCGCTCGAAGATATCCGCGAAGCGCATGCCAAAGCCAAGGAAGCGCTATTCACGGAAATCCGCCACCGGACCTCGGTCTCGCTCGACCCGAAGGCTTTTACGATCGGCTTCGCGCGCCGCGCCAGCACTTACAAGCGGGCCGACCTCTTGTTTCACGACCGGGAACGGCTGACGCGCATTGCCCGCGATGTAGGCGCCATCCAACTGATCTACGCCGGCAAAGCCCACCCGCGCGATGAAGGTGGAAAGCGGCTCATCCGGCGTGTTTTCGACGGCGCCTCGTCTCTGTCGGAAGTGATTCATACCGTTTACGTCGAGAACTACGATATGCACTGGGGACGCCTGATCACCAGCGGTGTCGATCTTTGGCTGAACACGCCCATGCGCCCGCAGGAAGCCTCCGGCACAAGCGGCATGAAAGCCGCTCTGAACGGCGTACCCAGCTTCAGTGTGGTCGATGGATGGTGGGCGGAAGGCTGGATTGAAGGCATCACCGGCTGGGCGATTGGTAACACCGAGATCGTTGAGGACCCCGCCTCGGAAGTCTCCACTCTATACGACAAGCTGGAACGACAGATCCTGCCGATGTTCTACGGCAATCCCAACCGCTACACCGAAGTCATGCGCTCGGCGATCGCGCTGAACGGGTCTTTCTTTAATACCCAGCGGATGGTGCAGCAGTATCTGGCGAACGCCTACATGCTGCGCGAAGTTACGCCCCCGGCGACGCGGGTAAAGCAAGCGATTCCGGCTCTGACGAGCGAGTAGTCCATTCACCACAGAGGCACAGAGGCACAGAGATCGAAACGTCAGAGCAGTCTGAGCATAAAAAAGAAGGCGGGAGCTTGGCCGTCCTTCGAATCAAACCTTCGTGAATCCTTTGTGGGTCCTTCGTGCCCTTAGTGGTTGCTTTTGATTTTTAGCAACTCTCGAAGACGGGCCACTAACTCCGATCTTGGCACAGAAATCTGCTCACCAGTTTCCTGGTTCTTCAACGGAAAGGTGTTCGATTGCACTTCGTTTTCGCCGAGAAACAACACGTATCGCGCCCCAACTTTCGCAGCCGCTTCAAACGATTTTTTCAGTTTGAAGCTGCCATCTCCCAGCTCGACGATGAAGTCCTCCCGGCGAAGCTCCCGCGCGAGTTTTCCCGCCTCCCCGTTCATCTCTGAGCCTAGAGGCGCGATGTACAGATCAGGCTTTAACGCAACTGCCGGAACCGACTCCGCCAACGACATCACCAGCCGATCTTCGCCGATGGCAAACCCGATTCCCGGCGCCGCGGGACCTCCCAATGCTTCCGATAAGCCGTCATAGCGGCCGCCGCCGAGAATTGCGTTCTGCGCGCCCAGCGCTCCATGCGTGAATTCGAACGCGGTGCGCGTGTAGTAGTCGAGCCCGCGCACCAGTCGGTCGTTCAAAGTGAAGGGCACACCGACCACCTTCAGGATGGCCTGCACCTGCTCGAAGTGCTCGCGGCATCCTTCATCGAGAAACTGGGTGATGCGCGGCAGGCGGTCAATGATCGGCTGATCGCCCGGCACCTTGCAATCAAACACGCGCAGCGGATTGGTCACGGCCCGGCGCTGGCAATCGGCACACATTTGCGAGACCACCGGCTCCAGTGCTCTCTTCAGAGCCGCATTAAAGGTTTCACGATCCCCTGGGCAACCGACGGAGTTCAGTTCGAGATTCCAGCCCTGGATGCCGAGACGATCGAGCAAGGTGGCCAGCATCTCGAGAATCTCCGCATCGCGGGCCGGCGACTCACTTCCCGCAGTGGGAGGACCGATGATCTCCGCGCCGATCTGAAAAAACTGCCGGTAGCGGCCCTTCTGTGGACGCTCCCGCCGAAACTGCGGTCCGATGTAGTAGAGCTTGTTGAGCCCGCGATCCCAAAGCTTGTGCTCGATGTAGGCACGCACCACGCCGGCCGTGTTTTCCGGACGCAGCGTGAGCGATTGCCCTGAATCGGACTGCGCCCGGCCGCGGTCTTCCCACGTGTACATTTCTTTCGCGACGATGTCGGTTTCTTCGCCGACCCCACGCGCAAACAACTCAGTCGCTTCGAAGATGGGCGTACGAATTTCCTGAAAGTTGTACGCGCGCATCACCTCGCGCACCTTCGCCTCGACGAAGTTCCACAACTGCGTCTCCGGCGGCAGTAGATCTCGAGTTCCCCGTATGGCTTTTATCATGAAGTCAGCTTTTAGCTATTAGCCGTTAGCTCTTAGCTGTTGCGTAATGGAGGGACGGGCGTCTCGCCCGTCCGGCGGGCCGGGACGCCCGCCTCTCCAAGCAACCGCTAAAAGCTTCCTGGCTGCACTTCGCATGCAATGGCTGATTGCCGAGTGCCGACTGCTATGCACTGTTCTCTCTCAAATATGAATCCTTGTACCCCAGGTAATTCTGCGCGTATCGCAGAATGGTTTCGGCATCTTCCGGACCCAGCTTCCTCCGGAATTTTCCCGGCGATCCCATCCACAGCGAATCGGGCTCGACCATCGTTTTCTCTGGGATCAACGTGCCTGCCGCGATGATCGATCCCGCGCCAATCTTCGCGCCATTCAAAATCGTGGAACCCATCCCGATCAGGCACCGGTCTTCCACCACGCATCCATGCAGGGTGACCGAATGGCCCACCGTGACATACTCGCCCACATAAACGCCGTACAACTTCTTCATGCCGTGGAGCACGGAGCAATCCTGCACATTGGAATGAGCGCCGATGCGGATTTCGTGCACATCGCCGCGCAGCACGGCATTCATCCAGACACTCGCGTGTTCTCCAAGCACCACGTCCCCGATCAACTGGGCTGAGGCATCGACATAACACGATGCGGGAACCATTGGATGCTTGCCCTTATAAGAACGAATCATGGTCGCGGTGACCTCAACCCAGGAACAATCTTTCCCCTGTCCGAAGTAAATGAACATACCATGCACGCCGCTCAGGGTGCGACCCGGAGCAGTGATCGTCTTCACCAACTTCAGGCGGGTGGGGACAATCGCCTCTCCATAAGAGTTGGAGAAGAGTTGGAGGCTTCCCCTGTGGAACTCGAGTTGCTCGTCTGTGATTCAAGTCACGCAACGCCTGCCTCCTCAGGCGTATATTTTGTCTTCCGAGCAAACATCGGGTGTCTCTGCCGAGGGTGAAAGACGAACGATGAAATCCCCGGTCCGTAATACTCTTCTGCTGGGAGTGCTGCTGGGTCTGGTTATTGGGCTTGGCGGCTACACCTTTATTTATTCGAAGGGCTACTCCTACCTCACCAACAATCCCGCCGCCTGCGCCAACTGCCATGTCATGCGAGCGCAGTACGATGCCTGGCTGAAGTCCAGCCATCACTCGGCGGCTACCTGCAACGATTGTCACACTCCCCACAATATTTTCGGCAAGTACGCCGTGAAGGCGAACAACGGATTTTGGCACTCGTTTTACTTCACCACCGGCTGGTATCCCGACACCATCGAGATCACCAGGTTCGATCATCGCGTCACGGAAAACGCCTGCCGCCGCTGTCACCAGAACATCACTGCCGCAATCGATGGAAACGTGGTGCACGGCAAAGCGCAAGGCATCGAGTGCACACGCTGCCACGCCTCGGTCGGTCACTCTGACACGGCCGCCGCGATTCCCAAACCTGTTGTTGTAGGAAGCAACCATGACTGAAACTGCCAATCCCGGCCCCGCACCGTCGCGCCGCATGCTGGCGCTGGTGGTCGCACTGGCCGCTCTCGCCACAGTCGCGATCGCCGCGCTCCTGGTCAACATCTTCGAACGCAAGCAGGAAGCGCGCAATCCTTTCTATCGCGTGGTCGAACTGAACGACACCGTCGACGATCCCGCCATCTGGGGAAAGGACTTCCCCATGCAATACGATCTCTACCTGCGCACGGTGGACATGCAGCGCACCAAGTACGGCGGGAGCGAGGGGATGCCGCACTCCCCGACGCAAGCCGATCCCCGCTCGGTGGTGGCGCGATCGAAACTCGAGCAGGATCCGCGGCTGAAAACCATCTGGGCGGGATACTCCTTCTCCGCCGATTACCGCGAGCGCCGCGGCCATGCCTACATGCTCGATGACCAGACCTTCACGGAAAGGCAAAAGTTCGCGCCGCCTGCGATGTGCATCAATTGCCACGCCTCGATCGTTACCACTTATCTGAAGCTGGGGAATGGCGATCTGATGAAGGGCTTCAACGCCATCAGCGACACGCACATGACTTATCCCCAGATTCGCCAGACTGTGAAGCACCCGGTCGCTTGCATCGACTGTCACGACCCCAGCACGATGCAACTGCGCATCACCCGCCCGGCATTCATGGAAGGCATACGGGCGCTCAAGGCATCGCAAGGCGTCGCGAACTACGACGTCAATACCATGGCCACGCGCCAGGAAATGCGCTCGTACGTCTGTGGCCAGTGCCACGTGACGTATTATTTCCAGCCGCCCAACAAGCGCCTGACGTTCCCGTGGGCCAAGGGTCTGAAGGTCGACGACATCATCGCGGTCGAGGCCGACCAGAAGATCAACGAGTGGGTTCATCCCGACACCGGCACCCAGCTCATCAAGGCGCGCCATCCGGAATTCGAGATGTGGAATCAAGGCGTACACGCGCGTTCCGGTGTGGCCTGCGCCGACTGCCACATGCCCTACATGCGCCAGGGCGGTCTGAAGATCAGCGATCACCAGGTCAACAGTCCGCTCTTGAAAATCAACCGCTCCTGCCAGACCTGCCATCATTTTCCGGAAGAAGAATTGAAAGCGCGCGTCGAAGAGATCCAGGACCACTTCTTCACTCTGCGCAACACGGCACTCGATGCGCTTGTTGACCTGATCGGGGACATCAAAACCGCGAAGCAAAACGGGGCGACGGATGCGCAATTAGCCGCCGCTCGCGACTATCACCGCCGCGGGCAGTTCATGATCGATTTCGTGATGTCGGAAAACTCGATGGGCTTTCACGCCCCGCAGGAAGCGATGCGCATCCTGGGCGACGCCATTAATCTCTGCCGCCTGGGTCAGCTCAGCCTTCACGGAGGCCCTCCGCCCAGCCATAATCCGCCGAATATCGCAGAAGCATCACCGCCGACCAGAAACAGAGTGCAGAGCTCTGGTGGCACCAACTGAGGCCTGACCACAGAGGCACAGAGACACAGAGAAATTCTGTATTTCTTTTTCCTGGTATTTTCTCCGTGCCTCCGTGTTTCCGTGGTGAAGGATTGCGCGAATCGAGCTACGTGCCCGTCTTGAGTTGTTGTCTTTGCGGAACCTTGTATGTTCCGGGCACCGTCCGCGCCGCGATGGATAACCGGTTCCACGCGTTGATCGCCGCCACCGCTAATGTTAGATCGCACAACTCTTTTTCGCTGAAGTGGGGGCGCGCTTCTTCATACACCTCGTCCGGAACGTGGTCCTTCGCGACCAGCGTTACCGCCTCCGCCCAAGCGAGCGCCGCGCGTTCACGCTCGGTGTAATAAGGACACTCGCGCCACGCATCGAGGGAATACAACCGCTGCTCGTTTTCACCGATGGCGCGGAGGTCCTTCCAATGCATATCGAGACAATACGCGCAGCCATTGATCTGGGAAGTGCGCAGCTTGACCAGGTGAAGGAGCGATTCCTCCAGCCCACTTTTGTGGAGATACTCTTCCAGTCCGAGCATCGCCTTGTACGCGCCCGGGGCAGCTTGGGTGTAGTTCAGACGGGGTTGCATGAGACCCTCCTCAAAAATTTGGATTCCTTTGTTTGGATGACGAAAGCCGGGAGTTCGAACCGCCGGATCGAACTGGTAGGATAGCGATCGTCGGCGGACACTCCAAGCTGGTGTGGAACGGGCTCTCGTGGCCCGCCTGCATCTCTCTGGGGCTACCCCAGGGAAACGTGTAGAGCTGACAATTCGTCGCAAGACCTTCTCTGCGAGTCCACGCAGGACTGGTCATGCAAGGTGAGACTCGTTGGAGCGTTCCGCCGTCTTGTCTCGATGAAAGGCTCCGTCTTTTATTCCGTGCTCGCCTCCTCCCTGCTAGCAGGTGAGCCCACGGTTGACCTCACAAGTGAACGCCTGACAAGAACCTTGGGGCGCCGTTGGCGCTGGATCCGCCCCTTAGTAGAGCGCTACATCAAAAGGTTCAGCGGCCACACTCGTCCACATCGCCGTGAGGTCTTCGAGTTCCTACGACACGATCAGCACTTTCAAGAAGCTCGCGCGAAATACCGAAAGGAAATCAGGATTGAGCACTGGCTGATGGAGTCGGAGCTGATGCGTCCTGTTCCCGCAGCAGCGGATTGGAATCTCCCCCGAATCGAGTCCGTCGGAGCACTCGCCGAGTGGCTGGCTCTCGACCTGATGGACCTGCTGTGGCTGGCCGACCTGAAGGGACTTGCCTCGAAGTATAACCGACCCCCTCTTCAGCACTATCACTATCGCATCCTGCCAAAGGCTTCGGGACGTCTCCGACTGATCGAAATCCCAAAGCCTCGGCTAAAAGACGTGCAGCGGCAAATTCTCTTTCATGTTCTCAATAAAGTTCCGCCCCATCCTGCGGCGCATGGGTTTGTGAAGAGCCGCAGCATTCTGAGTTTCGTCCGCCCGCACGTAGGCCGGCCCATTGTTCTGCGCATGGATTTGCAGGATTTCTTCCCCACATTTCCGGCGGCGAGAATCGCCGCATTCTTTCGAACGGCGGGGTATCCCGAATCTGTCGCTGACT
>Ga0209806_1001221_pt1 | contig 17194 bp, 17 predicted proteins | sample GraSoiAngelo_152_FD_186166 | JGI IMG/M metagenome (GOLD analysis project Ga0209806, IMG submission 186166) | Grasslands soil microbial communities from the Angelo Coastal Reserve, California, USA - 14_1009_12_30cm (SPAdes) (version 2) | ecosystem: Environmental > Terrestrial > Soil > Grasslands ... | reverse complement strand
GTTATGCTTCGCAGCAATGACATGGTTCGCTTACGAGGCCTCCAAGATTCTGGCGATCGCCGCCACTTGCCTTCCCCATTCTCGTGTTTCGCTGTTGAGTCTCTTTCGTCCTTGGGCTGTTAGGACGTAATACTTGGCGCGCCTGCTATTCTCGGTGGCTTTCCACTCGCTGCTGATCAGCCCCGCTCGTTCGAGCCGCTGAAAGGCGACAAACAGCGAACCGGCACTCAGGCGGAAAACGCCCTTGCTCATCTGTTCGAGCCGGACGGCGATCCCATATCCATGCATGGGTTCGAGCGCCAGCGTTTTCAGGATGAGCATGTCCAGAGTTCCCTCCGACGAGATCACTCGGCTTGTCCGCCATAGACGCATTCCCCCAGGAGCAAGAACACGTTTCTCCTACTGATTGTCAAGAGGAAAACTACGATAGTGGGATACTTGGATCCCTGCCGTGTCAAGACCCTGGAGGAGAGGAACCGCGAACTGACCGAACTGCTGGAGCGGTGTGATCGCCGGAGACCTGAGCCTGCACAAGAATCGTTGTGACCCACCGACAACGGAGTCGCGGGTCCGGTAGACAAATCCTCTGGGCTCGATTGTCTTATTATTGAGCGTCAAGACATGAAAACCAACCAAGTGCCGATCATCGCCGCATTTGCAGGCTTTGTAATACTCCTTCTCTTGCCACCGTTCATGCCAGTTCACGCGAAGTCTTCGTTCGCCGGAACCTGGGAAGGGGAAATGAATAACCTCCCAGGGATCGATCTCAAGATCGAATACGCAGGCGGAAAAATCAGCGGCGTTATGATTTTCTATTTCCAAGAACGCAGCGATCCCGGTGCTCGATGGCACGTAGCTTCCGAAAGTCCCGTTCCATTGCTGGTGCCGCATGTGGAAGGTAAGACTCTCACGTTTGAAGTCCAGCACCACAAATGCCACACCTGCCCGGAGCTCGGGCCGAGTGTAAAGTTCCGCATGGAGCTTGCTGGGCCAAACGAGGCGCTCCTGTGGAAGCTGGAGAATGAAGAACAAGAAAAGAACAAAGAGCTCGGTCCGGGCCTGAAGCTCGTGCGCCGAAATGAGTCCCACCCGGACACAAGCTAGAGTGGCTGCAACGCACAGAGGTAGGCCTTATTTACTATAAATAGCGTGAGACCGCGACGTGCACCGAACTGACGGAGATACCGCCGAGATCGAGTTCCTGTATCGCCAGCACGGGCCGGCGCTCCTGCTCTTCGCCCAGGGGGTTACGGGTGAACGGAGTCGCGCTCAAGATGCCGTCCACCAAGTGTTCTTGAAGTTGATCGAGAAAGGGAGTCTCAACCGAGTGGCGGACAAGAAGGCTTATCTATTCGCGTGCGTACGAAACGCCGCTCTCAACGAAGGCAAGCGTCGGGACCGAAATACGCCGCTTGAGCCGGACTCGGCCTGGTTTAGTCCCCCAGACCGAGACTATGTGGGAGAACGGAATCTGAGGTGTGCGCTCGGGGCTCTTCCGAATGATCAACGACAAGTCATGGTTCTGCACATATGGGGCGAACTCACCTTCTCGCAGATAAGTGACCTGCTGGATGTTAGCTCGAACACGGTAGCATCGCGATACCGCTATGCCCTTGCCAAGCTACGCGACTCGATGTTCGCGAAGGAGAATTCTTGTGCCAACTCTTGATGATGAGCGCTTCGAGGCACATTTGAAGCGGTTCCGCCCGCTCGCTCCCGAGCCACTCCCGACAGTAGGAACTATCCGTCGGGCTCGGCGTACGTTCGTCCTGGGCGCATGGGCTACGGCAGCGGTGGCCATCCTTGTCGTAGGGGCGCTCACATTACACATTCGCACTAACCGCGCCCGTGTCACCGAAACCATCGGAAATGTCGGAAACCCCGGGCACCTTACGGAAGACCAGCCGTTAACGATGCGAAGTGCCAATGCTTTGATGGCGAAAGCGCCGTCCTTTAAGTCGATGGTCGACGACATGGCGTTTCGTGGCCAAAAGATCCCACTCCCGAAGGGCAAACGTAGCGCCGTTGCCCTGCTAGGCAAGGAGAAGATCAAGCTATGAAACACATCACTGCAATTTCATCGTTGATCCTGGTTGTACTACTACCGGGTGTTTGTGTATCCGCTCAGAGAAACATGGCTCTTGCGGACAACGCGGCTTTGCGCTATTGGTCCGCATTCTCGGCAGTGCAAGACTCCGCGATAACGGACGAGCAAGCAAGGGAGCTAAACGCTATCCTCGATGGTACGGCTCCCTACGATGATACGAAGTACAAAGATTTGCTTGAGAAAAACACATTGGCCCTGGAAATCATGGCCCGAGCAACGTCTCTCGCTAACTGTGACTGGGGCCTGGATTACGGGGCAGAAGATGTGCCTGTTGAGTATGCCAGAAAGGCGCTGGTGCTCGGGCGGCTCAACGTTCTTTATGCGTTTCACCTGTTTATTGCGGGCAACAAAGATGGAGGCGTGCGCACTTTCGCGGCGGGACTGAGGTTTTCGCATGATGTCGGGAATGGTGGATCACTTTTTGCAACGCTGATCGCCAAAGATCTTCTCGTCAATCACCTAAGAGCAGTAGCCGACGTGCTCCACCTGGAGCAGCTTTCTGCAGCTCAGAGAGCGCAGTTGCAGGAAGCCGTTAGACGATTGGGGGAAGGACTTGATTGGCGAACGGCGGCAAAGCTTGATCTGGAAGGCCTTCGCAGTCATTACGCGGGAGACGCAGTCACGTCCACAGCTCTGACCCGGATTATTTCATCGTATGTTGCTGTTCTCGAAGATCAGTCCAAACTGCCAACCCTGGATGCAGCGATTCGCAGCGCACCGCAGCAACTTGCGAACCTCATCCCGAATGCAAAACGCGTTCTGGAGCAAAAACAAGACTTGAACAATAGGCTTCTGCAGACACGTTCACTACTGCAGTGACGCCGGCACTTGCGGCCCGCTCTGTGCGGATCGCAATCTGGGGCAAGAGCGTCCAATTGCCCGGTGACGCCGCTGAGTCATTCGTCGGCGCTACGCCAAATCTCGGCAGGTCGTTTACAATGACGCGCCCAGCCACTTCTCAACAGAGAATATGCTTGAGAGCTACAGATGATTCAATGACCTGTAGTTCAAGCGCTTGCGCGTTCCGGCGACAGCTCAAACGTTCCCGTTTCCCCTTGGGGTAGCGGACACACAAGGTCGGTTGGAGGGCGAGGTGTTGTCGGCGTTATGTGGCGTTTTCTCTTCTGTTGCCCGCGAAAGTCGCCCCTCGCCAGAATTCCGTATTTGGACAGCCGTCCACAACATAACCTGATGACACAAAGGAGATAGGAGGCGTGTTCGGACGCGGCACGACAACCGGTCTAAGCCGTACTTTCATTCATAGCGGAGGGCAACCGTGGGGTCCACGCGCATCGCTCGCCGGGCCGGGATGTAACAGGCCAACAGCGCAGCCGCGATGACCAGCAATGGGGTAATTATCAGAACCGGTAAACTGCGAAGCCATGAACCTTGATGTGCGCCGGCGAGCATGCCAGGAATAGGCAGCGCCAAAAGGAATCCCAATGCAGTCCCTATGGCGGTAAGAAGTACCCCACCTCCGACCACCAATCTGAACACACTTCCTTTCTCCGCTCCGAGGGCCATCCGCAATCCGATCTCGTGAGTCCGTTGCGCCACAATATGCGAAACCACGCCGTAGATTCCCATAGTCGCGAGGCACAGGGCCAGGGTCGTAAACGTGCCCAGAAGTCCTCCCAGCAGGCGATCACCTGCGCCCTTTCCATCGAGCACTTGCCTCATTGTCTTGATGTTGCCAATCGGCTGATCCTTGTCAACAGCCCAGATGGACTCCCGAACCGTAGGCGTGAGAGTGGCGGGGTCCCCGCCGCGAATCACCACCACCATCGTGCGCAGAGGGTCTTGGAGGAAGGGTATATACATCTGGGCAGTGTCGTCGCTTTGTCCTACGCGGTCGATGACGTCTCCCACAACTCCGACGATCTCGCGCGAATCTGGCAGGCCGGGCGAATCTGTGTACGTGCTTACAAACGTGCCGATCGGGTCCGTCTTAGGCAAGAACCGTTTCACAAAAGTCTGATTGACGATGACTACTTTTGTGGCACCGGCAGTATCAGAAAGTAAGAATTGTCGACCTCTGAATAGGGGAATCCTCATCACCTGGAAGTAATCCGGCGAAACGATGTAGCTCGCCGCGAGCGGTCGATCCTGCGGTTCAGGCACGGGCCGGTCTGCAACGTCGAAGGGAAGTCGGGGTGGAAAGGACTCCGGAAGTTGTCTTGTCACACCCGCAAACTGCACTACAGGCAAACCCTGAATTCGCCCCACAACATCCTTGAAAAACTCAGCCTGCTTAGCGGGGTCAGCATACTTCGACGCAGAAAGAGATAAATCGATGGTGAGCACTTGTTGTGGATCAAATCCCAGTCGAGTTCGCGCCTCCCTGATCACGAGTTGCACTGATTCTCCCGTGCTGACCATCAGCACCATCGCTAATGCGACCTGAGCAATAAGAATCGCGCTTCGTATCCTGGTTCGCCTCGCACCTGGCGATGCGGTTCGGGCACCTTCTTTCAGCCCGGTGTGAAGATCAGGGGTCGAGCTCTGAAGGGCGGGCATCAACGCGAACAACACTACTGTAAGACAGGTGACTGCAAGCGTGAAAAGCAAGACCGTGCCGTTGACTTCGATTTTCCCCGCAAACCATGTCGTCCGAGGCTCGAAGTTCAAACTAGCTCGGAGAAATTTCAACCCTACGACTGCCAGGAGGATGCCGAAGATGCCGCCGAGCAGCGCGAGGAGAAAACCTTCCCCGAGCAACTGCTGCATTAGCCGCCAACGGCCGGCTCCCAGAGCCGCACGAACCGCGAATTCGTTTTGGCGAGCCGCCGAGCGCGCTAAGAATAATCCGGCGACGTTGGCGCACGCTATCAGTAGGACAAATCCAACGACGCCCATTAGAAACAAGACCGCTGTACGAACGTTCGGTTCCACCAGTATTTCCCTGAGGCCCACGAATCTCGGAGTCCAGCCTTTATCAGCCAGACTGTCTTGTTCAAAACGCTGAAGGATCGTGGCCGCCTGGGCCTGGGCCTCACGGAGGCTTGTGCCATTCCTGAGTCGCGCCAAAACATTCAGATTCCGGACATGGCGCTGATCCTGAAGAAGGGACCGGGTAACAAACGACTCCGGAATCCACACCGCGCACGGCAGAAAGCTGTACTTGAATTCTGCGGGCATCACTCCGATAACTGTGTAGGTCTGCTGGGCAAGAGTGAGGGGCGTGCCGATGATTCCGGGATCGCCGCCGAACCGCCCCTGCCAAAGATCGTAGCTGATGACGGCGTCAGACTTCTGTTTTGCCACATTCTCACCGGTTGTGAAGGTGCGACCCACGCGTGCGGGGACTCCGAGAAGCTCAAAGTAGTTGGGCGTCGCTTGGGCGGTGGTGATGAGTTCAGGCTGGCCTTGTTCGGTCATCACCAGGTCGTCGTAGGAGGCGGCTGCTATTTCCGTGAAGAAGCTCCCTTGTTCACGCAATGCGGAGAATTCCGACGCGGAAACGGCGTTCCTATCCGAGCCTTTTTCAGGATTCGCCAATGTGATTACAACTATGTGTTCCGGGTCCTTGACGGGGGGATCGCGCAGCAAAATGCTGCTCACCATACTGAAAATTGCAGAATTCAAGCCTATTCCCAAGCAGAGTGTAATGATTACGGTAAGACTGAAGGCAGGAGTTTTCCGCAAGGCACGCAAGCCATAGCGAAGATCCGCGAAGAAGCTCTCGATGGAGGTCCAGCGCCAGACCTCCCGGCCGTCCTGTTCGCTCAGAGTTACATTGCCAAATTCGCGGCGAGCGGCGTACGCCGCCTCTTTTCTAGACATCCCGCCCGCAACCAACTCCTCGATCTTTTCTTTGAGATGTTGCCGAATCTCCTCTGAAAGATCGTCATAGAGACGACGACGCAAGAACAGTCGTTTGACCCAGTTCATGATTCACCTGGCGCTAGGACACGCGTAATCGCTGCAAGCATCCTCTCAAATCGTGACACTCATGCTCCAGATGCTTCGCTCTCTTTGCCGTCAGTTTATAAATCCGCACGCCATGATTCGTGGGCAAGATGCTCCATTCGGCCTTGACCAAGTCCGCCTTGAGTAGCCGCTGGAGCGTCGGATACCGCGAGCCTTCTTCAACCTGGAGCAAATCGTTTGACGTTCGCTTGATTTGCTGTGCGAGGACGTGGCCGTGAAGGGGCTGCCTCTTCAACGTGCAGAGGATCGCCATCTCCAACGCGCTAGGGAAGAGATCTCGCTGCTCACGGGTTCTCATGGATGGGAGGTGCTCCCCAGGCTTCACTCAGCTACTTTTAGTCTAGGCCTAGACAAAAATGGTATGGATGCGCTGGCTTGAAGTCAAGAGGGGAGAAACGGGGGAGAAACGGGCTTCTCCTCAGCCAGGCACAGATTCTCCAACCACTTGGCACCTGCACGAGGGAACACCAGGGAACACTAAGCCTGGCTTGATGGGCCGGTCGGCTTTTTTGGATGGCACTGACCGTCATGCCAGTAGACTCCACGCAAAATGATCCGTATAGGTTAATACCTAATCGGCATCCAGTACCTGACGATCTCCATGAACTTCGGATTTGCACCGGAGAGAACCAAGGGCACAGTGGAGCTCGATCCTATGGTTGAGTTTTGGCAAGGCGTCGAGCTGCTCAAGAACGAATGTGCACAAAAGGCCTTGGTCAGATTGCGACGTGCATTCGAATGCTAAAACCATAACCGTTACTACGTCTCGCTTCACGGATTGGCGCTTGCACGTGGCGAAGGGAGCTGGGAGCAAGCCTCGGAGCTTTGCGGAATAGCGGTACAACTAAAACCTACACAGATCCAGTCCTGCCTGAGTCTGGGAGAGTTGTATGCATCCGCAGGGCTGCGCGAGAAGGCTTCGGATAAGCTGGACGGCGCCTTGGAATTATTCGGCGAAGATGCACGACTAATGCAGGTCCGCAGCAAAGTACAGAACCGCCGTACTACTCCAGTGCCTTTCTTCTGGCGCGAGCATTTCTTGAGTCGTGCTCAAGTGACAGCGTTTCAGTTTACAGGGTTCAGCTCAAACTGTTTTTCGGCGAAATGTGGATTGTGAATACCCGTGGCCTAACAATGCAGCACCGGTTATCCAGAAATGGTTGCTTTAAAAAAGAGGTGTTCAATGAAAACGCAGAGAAAAGCAGCGGCTACATTGTCTGTTCTGTTGTTAGTCTTGGCAGTGGTGAGTTTTGAGAGCACGTTCGCGGCCAAGCCCGTTTTGCCGGAGAACCAACAAGTCGTGGTTCGTTTCGAATGTGACGCGCTGGCCTCCAGCGTAGGTCTCCTTGACGGTAGTGTGGGAGCTCCCACGTTGCCGCCCTCTACACCTTGTGCTCAGGTGATAGCAAATTTCCTAGACACGGGCTTCCGGCAGATGTCAGCAGAGGAGTCTTCTGCCAGCGGGAGTTTTGTGTTTGGCGAAACTTATACATTGATAGCTGAGCGAGTGGTGGCGTCAAAGCCTGAGCATGATGTTCTGCGCTTGGTTTGCCAGGGAAATCTCTTGAGTGTACAAGATGGCAGTGCAGGAGCCCCCTTTATAGCAGCCAGCACTTGTTCTCAAGCGTTGGCAGATGCCCTGAATCAGCATTTCAAGTTATCGTCCACAGAAGGCTTAGTCGTATTACTCCCGTTCTATGCCGCCTACACTCTGGTTCGGTCACACTAGAAGTAGCCACGGAAAAATGAGAGGAGGATGAGGGGCGGGCCAGTGAGATCGGAGACCTCGACACGCTTGAGGAGTGAATTTTCGGCGTGAAAGCCTACTTGACAGCCCCGACCGTAAAGCCGGCAATGAAGCGGTCAAGGAACAGGTTATACAAGAAGGCGATCGGCAGGCTGGCGATCAGGCATGCGGCCATCAGCGCTCCCCAGTAGTACACATCTCCGCGAACCAAAAAGATCGGGATGCCCGTCCCTATCATCTGATTTGATTCGGAAGAGATAAACGTCAATGCATAGACAAACTCCTGGGTCACCAGCGTGAACGTGAAGATCACAACAGTGAGAATCCCCGAAGTGGAAATGGGAATCACCATTTTGGCGAACGCGCCGAAGCGCGTAAGACCGTCGACCATAGCGGCGTCTTCCAATTCCTTGGGGATGGATTTGAAGAAGCCCATGAGCAGCCAGATGGAAAAAGGAACGGTGAAGCTGGGGTAGACCAGAATGAGAGCCCAAAGAGAGTCCTGCAAGCCGAGATAGGCAACGACCCTCGAAAGAGGAATGAAGAGCAAGGTCTGGGGGACGAGGTAGGTAAGAAAGATCGCGATGCCCAGTCGCTCACCCCAGCGTCCGGAGAGACGGGCGAGCGAGTAGGCCGCGGGAACGGCGAGGACCAGGGTGATGGCAACGACCACGATACCGACGAAGGTAGTGTTAGCCAGCCAGCGCACGAAGCGAGTTTCGGTGAAGAGAAACTTCAGATGATCGAGAGTGGGCTTGGCATTAAAGACGAAAGGGTTGTTCTCCATGGTGTAGAGATCGACGTTTTGCTTGAAGCTGGTAATGACCATCCAGTAGAAAGGGAAAGCCAGTAAAACGGTGAAGACGGTGATCACCAGGACGTGAACAACTTTGCCCCAGATGCGTCGAGAGAGCCTCATGCGGATCAGTTGACCTCAGCGCGATGCGCGACTCGCAGCATGAAGTAAGCAATGATGATGAGCAAGGGAACGAGAAAGAGAGAGATGGCCGCGCCCGCGGCAAGGTCACTTCCCTGAATGCCCATGGCGAAGGCGAGCGAGGGGAGCGTTTGCGTGGAGTCGAATGGCCCGCCGGCGGTGAGAATGTAAACGACAGTCATGTCAGTGAAAGTGAAGATAAGGCCAAATAGCACGGCCACGCTGAGGATGGGCCGCATCATGGGTATGATGATCTGGAACTGCGTGCGCCAGAAGCCGGCGCCATCGACAGCGGCGGCTTCCGGAATGTCCTTGGGGATCGCGGTGCGCCCAGCGAGCAGGATGACCGTGGAAAAGGGCATGAGACGCCAACTATGCACAAGAAGAACGGAAGCGATGGCCAGATGCGGTTCACCCAGCCACATGGGAGCGTTGAAGGGCTTGTAGAAGTGGAGCGCCACGAGCACCCAGCTGATGACGCTGTAAATGGAGTCCAGAATCCATTTCCATCCGATGGCTCCCAGCGCGATCGGCGCCACCCATGGAAGAAGGATCAAGAAACGGATGAAGCCGCGCCCGCGGAAGGTCTTCTCCAAAGCGATAGCTAGAATATTGGCGCCGACGATGACGACGATTTGAGAGCAGATGGTGAATATAAAGGAATTGCGGATGGCGATGCGGAAGCTGGGACTCTTCAGGATGCTGCGAAAATTTTCCAGGCCAACATAATGCATTTCGGTGTTGCCGATACGGGCGTCACTGAAAGCATAAAAAATGGCCAGGAAAAAAGGTCCGGCAACCAGCAGCAGGATATACAGGACTGCAGGAGTAAACATGGCGGCACCGAGGAGCGGGCTTTGCGCCGCGCCGACGGACTTGATTTTGGCACGCCCTATTGCCACGAAACCACCTTAGGCTCGACGCGTTTCTCGGTGGAGCGATCAAAGAATTTCAGCTCGCGTTGGGGCACCGCAAAGTCGTAGGTTCCGCCGAGCGAAAGGTCTTGCGCTGAATTGAGTCGCGAGAACACTTTCTGGCCACCGAGCTTTCCGCTCGCCGGTGTGCCGGAGACAATCCATTCCGAGCCGAGGTATTCGATGTTTTCCACTTTGAAGCGAAAGGCTACGGCTTCTCCGTTGACAGAGGAAACCGGGCGAAAATGCTCCGGTCGGAAACCAACGATTACGTCGGAGAGTTCGGCGAGGTTCATGGGAGGCGATCCCAGGAAAGTGGCGACGAAAGTGTCCGCAGGGTTATCGTACACCTCGGTAGGCGTGCCCAGTTGGTGGACCACGCCTTTGTTCAAGACCAATACGCGATCGCCCATGGCCATGGCTTCCACCTGGTCGTGCGTGACATAGATGGTAGTGGTGCCCACTCGGCGGTGAAAACGCTCGAGTTCTTCTCGCGCAGAGGCGCGCAGCTTGGCGTCCAGATTGGAGAGGGGTTCATCTAGCAGGAAGACGGCCGGCTCTCGCACGATCGCGCGGGCCAACGCGACGCGCTGTCGCTCACCGCCTGAAAGTTCACGGGGCTTACGGTCGAGGAGCGCGCCGATGCCCAGAAGGGAAGCAGCCCACTCAACCTTCTGTTTGTGGAGGTCCTTCTTGACTTTCTGGGCCTTTAAGGGGAAAGCAATATTCTTGTAAACGGAGAGGTGCGGGTACAGAGCATAGCTCTGGAAAACCATGGCGATGCGGCGATCGCGCGGAGAAAGTTCGTTGACCACGCGACCGCCGATAAGGATTTCACCGGAAGTGGGCGTTTCCAGTCCGGCGATCATGCGCAGGAGTGTCGTCTTTCCTGACCCCGAAGGCCCGAGGAAAACAAGAAACTCGCCTTCGCGAGTCTCCAGGTTCACGCTGTTGACGGCTCCGAGCTCCCCTTCCTTGAATACCTTGGTCAGACTCCGCGTCTCAACAACAGCCATCGGGCCACCGTCCGGCTATTTCCATCTGGCAAAAATGCGCTTGTATTCCTCTTCGGCTGCCTTGGCCGCATTCTCCGGAGTTTCATCGCCGCGCGCAACCTTGGCAAACATCGTCGGGATGACCCACGCTTTGAAGGCCTCATCGATAGCCGCACTGCCGTAACCAGGATAGCCAACGTTGGTGGCCCAATCGAGAACGTCACCGAGCACTTTGTACTTGTCCGGAGGCGTGGCCCGGGGATCACTGGCAATTTCCTTCTTGAGATCCGGCACAGTGCTCGGGAAACAGGGGAAATTGTAAAACTGGCCCGCAACAAAGCCATCGTGGAAAGCGTCGATGTAATCGATCAAGAATTGCTGAGCACCTTCCTTGTTTTCCGCGAAGTCCCAGATGATATAGCAGTCCATGACGTGCTCCGCGGCGATGCGCCGGACCGGGCCCCGCAGCGCGCGGGAGACCATGATCTTGCTCTCGATGGGGAGATGCTCCCGTTCGGCCTGGCGCGTGATAGAGATGGCATTGGCGACGAAAGAGACACGGCCGGCGAGCATGGCTTGATTGTTGGATGGCGGAGTCCAGGTAAAGACCTCGGGGGTTTCGGATTCCTGGTAGAGAGCCTTCATATACTTCAGGGCTTCGATGGTTTCCTTGGAGTTGAGCGCGACGTTGCCAGCCTCATCCTGCTCAGCGCCGCCGAAGGACCACAGCAGGGCGCGCATGGCCATGCTGGTGTCGAGTTCTTGCGAGAGTCCGAGTCCGCAAGGATGACCACTCTTATCGCGGATTTTCTTTGCGCCGATGCGGAGGTCTTCCCAAGTGTCGGGACCATTCGGGAAACCCGCGTCGGCCCACCAATCCTTGTGCCAGTTGCCAGGATCGGGGACATAGGAATCGGAAAAAGCGAAATAGCGCTTGGTCTTTGGATTGTACGTAGATTTGTGCCCGAGATCGATCTTCTTACCGTGCTTCTTCTCTACTTCCTGATACACGTGGGTCATGTCGATCGTTTGTTTCTCGTAGGCCGCGGGCGGCGAGAGCAGCATGAACAGATCATGGCCCTTTTGCGCGGAGGCCTCAGAGGCAGCCTTTGCCGATAGGTCGACAAGGTTGATGTGATCGATGATGACATTGGTGTTGTTCTTCTGTCCCCACTGCTTGCAGAATGTCCCATCGAACCAAGTGTCGTAAGCGGGGACGAAGTGACTCCACTGGAGAATCTTCAGAGTCTTTTGCTGCGCCGCAGCACGTTCCGGAAACAAGAAAAATGGACCGGACGCGGCGCCCAGAGCAAGAGCACCACTCCCCGTCCACCTGATGAAGTCTCGACGTGACCGGCCTTCCTGCTTTTTCTTTGCCATCTCTCTACCCTCCGAAGAACAGATGGGTCCGGGAAGCTCACTTTGCGAGTGGAAGAAACCTGCCCGAACCGATAATGCTACTGGGCCGGTGCGCGAGTCAATCGGCGGAACTCGGCTGTTTCATGCCCCCGACCTCGTCCCAGATCTTGGTGCCGTGCGTCTCCTTCAGAAGCAGGCTGCCGACGACAAAGGTCATGCCCGCCACGATCATTGGATAGTACAGTCCGGCATAAATATTGCCAGTGGCAGCGCACGACGACAACCCGATCAGTGGCAACAGTCCTCCAAAGACGCCGTTGCCTATGTGATAGGGTAAGGACAGTGATGTGTAGCGTATCTTGGCGGGGAAGGCCTCGACGAGATAGGCCGCGATGGGCCCGTACACCATGCAAACGTAGACCACTTGGATGAGCACCAGAAGCACCAGCATGGGGATGTTCGGACTCGGTGCTTCCTTGGCAGCAACAAAAGCGCCGGTGGCATCGGTGGTTCGAGGCGTCAGGCTGATGGCGCCAGTTACCTTGTTCCTTGCCGACACAACATCTACAACATTATTGCCGGCATAGTGCTCCATTGCTTTGTAGATCGGGATGTAGGTGAGCACGGCGATGAGGCACCCTACCATCATGATGCCCTTGCGTCCAATCCGGTCCGAGAGAGTGCCGAACACGGTGAAGAGTGGCATCCCGAGCAACAACGCGATAGCAATGATGTAGTTTGCTGTGCGTGCATTCACCTTGAGAATCGTCTGCATGTAGAACAGTGCGTAGAACTGTCCTGTATACCAAACCACGCCCTGGCCGGCGGTAGCGCCAAAGAGTGAGATCAGAACGCGCTTGAGGTTTTCCCATTTTCCGAAGGAGTCCTTGAGCGGTTGTATAGATGTGGTGCCGGCGGTCTTGATCGAACTGAAGATGGGAGATTCCTTCATCTTCAAGCGGATATACAGGGAGATGGTGACCAAAATGATGGAGATCAGGAAGGGAATGCGCCATCCCCATGCCGAGAAGGCCTCCTTGCTCATCGAATACTGCGTAGCGAGGATGACGATGAGAGAGACGAATAGACCCAGCGTGGCGGTAATCTGAATGAAACTAGTGTAGAAGCCCCGCCGGCCGTCGGGCACATGCTCAGCTACGTAAACAGCTGCGCCGCCGTATTCGCCACCGAGGGCCAGCCCTTGCAGCACACGAATCAATATCAAGACGATGGGCGCGAACCAACCCGCTGCACTGTATGTGGGCATGAGACCAATCAAAAACGTGGCTCCACCCATGATGGTAAGCGTCACGAGGAAAGCATACTTGCGGCCGACAAGGTCCCCTATCCGTCCAAAAAAGAGTGCGCCAAAGGGACGCACCAGGAAACCAACGGCAAATGTGGCGAGATAGGCGATGTAGGCAAAGGTGTCATTTCCGGGCGGATAGAATTTCAACGAGAGGACCGCGGCAAGGCTGCCGAAAATATAAAAGTCATACCATTCGATCATGGTGCCGACAGAGGAGGCAAGAATTACTCGCCAAATATCATACTCGGCCGTACTACCCATGGGCATTGCATCTGCTCGGCTGGCCATGTGTCCTCCTCTTGAACTACGCTCTCGATGAGCGATTCGTAAAGTCCAGGCGAGCCGAGAGCTTGAGGCCGGTGGCTCGCCTGGAGAGAGTGTTGAGAGTTCAGAACGTGAAGATGGTGCCGCCCTCGGACCCTGGGTCGCGCCAGGTGCGAGACGGAACGCCATTAGACAACGGCAATGCACGAGTCGGTCCCGACACAGGATTGGTCTCGCAGAGCGACTGCTTGAAAGCGTAAGTCACCCAGTTGTTAAGTTTGTAGTACAAGGTACCGACAGACATAGAACTTTTATGCCGTGCACCAGCTGCCATGGTCTTAACCTCCTCCGTATGCGGACCCTCGGTCCGCGCCCCAGTTCAGTCTGTCAACGCCCGATGTGGAGATGTCTTCCTTGCGAGGCCGACGGGCCCTGCATTCGCAAGGGCTCCGCGAACGTTTGGTTCGCTCAGAATGTGAAGATCGTTCCGAACTCGTTGCGCCACGAGTGCGCCTGAGTTGCCGGAATGCCTCGGAAGATCTTCCCGCCGTGGTTGGCAGCGCGAGTGTTAATGTAGCTTGTTTCCTGAACGAAGGTGACCCACTTGTTCAGTCGGTAGGTCAGCGAAGCCGAGTCGAGATCCGTACGGGCGAGACCGTTTGCACCTGAACGGCGGACATCTTGGGCCCTCGCTCGGTCAGTCCCATACGAGAAGTGCAAAACCCATCCGGAGTTGTAGCCCTCTGAACTGAAGTTGAAGATGCGTGAAAGGGGGAAGCTCGCCTCGAGGAATCCGCCCAAGCCCCGAACAGGGCGGAAGCTTTGAGCAACTACGGGATTGCCGTTGCAATTAAATGTGGCTCCGGCCCCTGTCGCGCCCGTGCATCCGAACAAAACAGTGCGACTGTCCAAGGCCGTGACCGCCGCAGCTACGGTGGTGGGAATGGTGACTGCTCCGTTCAAGTCGTTGAAGACGTCATTGAGCTGGCCACCAAACGGGAAGCGCAAATCGCCGCCCTGGTAATACTTTCCAGTGAATGTGACCCACGGTGTCGGCAATTGCGCTTCGGCGGTCCAGATGTTTTGGGGATTGTCGAGTTGGAGGCCCCGAGGGAAAAAGTCCCTGATTGAACAAGTTGCCGTCGCGCAGCCTGCCGCTCCGGGAATCACGGTAGTGGGGAGGTTGCCGAAGGGGATGATTTCGTTTATTTCCGCGTGATGACCGCTAACGATGACCTGCGCGGGCACGACGCCCTGCCAGCTATGCGAGAGCGGAAACTGGAAGACGATCCGGCTCTCTACTGCTGGCTGGTTGCTTTCTGGGCCAGCCCGGTCACCAAACCGTGCCCGTTGTTCGTCAGTGAGCGCGGCGGTACCCGCTACCGGCAGCACGATTGCAAACTCGGGCTGAACTTTCAGATCCCCAGAGTGAAATTGGACGCCGGTCCGAAACATCGGTGCGCGCTCCCAGAGGGAGCCCATTCCGATTGCTGTTCCCGTGGTTTCGAAGAGGCTTGGCAGCGTCGAAGAATAAAGGGTCCAATCCTGGCCGAACTCCGCGAACCACGGCAGGCTTCCGCCCAGCTTGGTGTCGAGCCGAGCCCACGCCAGTCGCGTTCGGAATTGGCCGTTCCGAGGTGAGCTGATGTTTACGCTGTTCTGGTTTGTGAAGTCGCCTTCGTAATCGGCTTCGACCCTGCCGGTCACCACAATGTTTGAGTTTTTAGGAACCCATTCGAGCTGGCTGCCGATGCGGAAGGACCGTGCTTTGATATGGACTTGAGGATCGCTTGTGGGCCCAGTATCGGCGAGCAGGAGCGGAAGCGGGAAGTCTTGGCTGCCGAACGTGGGGCCGCCACTCGATGCCGTGTCGGAGACTGCGCTAGCTTTGAAGAACCCGTACAACTTCATATTCGCCCCGCTGCCCAGCTTGATGTCGGGAATGAGCCCGCCTTGCTTCGGGATATCAATCGGCAAGACGCGCAGAGGAGCCACTGCTGGGATTACTTGCGGTTCTTGGGGCGGCGGCACGGCGGAAGCGCCACCCACGCCATTGCTGATGGGCACGCGGTAAACAGCAGCGATTGCAGTCGGACTGCTCGTTCCCGCATTGGAAGCGTTTATCATGCCCGGCGTGCCCACAGCCTGGTCGTAATCGGCTTGTGAGATTACGCCCTTCATCAGGAGTAGCTTGGCCAGCCGCTGGTCCGCGTCGTTGGCAGACGACGCTTGGCTGATCTGCGCTACTTCCTCCGCGGTCAAGATTCCCTTTGCCTGCAAGACGCGAACGAGCGGGTTGACAACGGATTTGCCGTCAGCCGGCCTCTGCGCCCAGCTGCGATCGCACAAGGCAAGGGTTACAAGCAAACACACCACCACCGATTTCCTTCTCATCTCGAATACCCCCTGTGACTCAGCATTGCAATGCCGGTCAGGTGTTCAGACGTGAAAGGCCCTAAAACGCCCCGTTCATATACGCCTTGTCTTTGGTTGTCAAGAAATGACTTTGCAAAACGGGGAGTGAGAGAAGCAGGCTTTTTGGAGTTCCCGCTCAATCTTGCAGAAAAAATATCGGGCTTTCATTACTCCTTGCTCCTATTCTTTGCCGGAGCTGCTAGGGGAAATAAATGCCGTTGCCGGAGGGCGAAATTTGGCGCCCCACGTGGCTGTTCAATGCCATGCTGCTCGCATTTGCAAATGCCGGGCAAGCGGGGGCGTGCTCGACCTACGAGGTTCTCGACTGGGTCGGCGCAGGACTGAGAAGTCCGCTCGCCTCCCCAGGCCATCTACTTCCACTTCTTCGCGCTCACACTTTAGTTGCGCTGGCCGGGTACGTCGCCAGTAGGCTCTTCCAATTTGAAACAAGAACTCGACAAAGCGAAGGCTTTGTGCAAGATTCCGTCTATTCAGAAGCCGCAAGAGTGGATCGGTCGGGGGACGATGGGCGGGATCAAGACCGGAGATGAAATGAAAATGAAGTGTTTATCGGCATTGGCATTGGTGGGATTGCTGCTTGCAGGGTTCGGTGCACCGAACGCAACGAGCAATCCTGCGGCGGTGGCTGCCAAAGATATTCCCGTAGGCGTGGTGTTGCCGCTGACCGGACGTGAGGCCAAGCCGGGTCAGTTCCAGAAAGAAGGGATCGAGCTGGCGATCAAGCAGATTAATGAAAAGGGTGGAATATTCGTTCGCGAACTGAACCAGAAACTGCAGCTGCGAGAGGTGTTTTATGACGATGGATCGGACCAGGCAAAGTCCGCTGGACTCGCCGAACGCGCGATGAGCTCGGACGACGTGGTGGCGGTGCTGGGAGGCTACTCCACGGCACTGGGCGAGGCGGAGTCGGTGATGCCGGACCGTTACCAAACTCCGTGGATTACCACCGGAGCTGCGGCGACGAGCATTTTCAACCGGGGATACCAATGGATCTTTGGGACGCTCAGCCCAGTGGATTTGCTGGGGTACACGACCGCAGAATTTCTGGGGACGCTGGTGGACACGGGGAAGCTTCGCAAGGGACTGAAGGTGGCGCTGGCGCTGGAGAACACCGACCACGGCGTGGACTACGGCAATGGAATCAAGAAATGGATTCAGGAGCGCGGCGGATATTTCACGGTGGTCTTCAGTGAATC
>Ga0209806_1001218_pt1 | contig 17218 bp, 17 predicted proteins | sample GraSoiAngelo_152_FD_186166 | JGI IMG/M metagenome (GOLD analysis project Ga0209806, IMG submission 186166) | Grasslands soil microbial communities from the Angelo Coastal Reserve, California, USA - 14_1009_12_30cm (SPAdes) (version 2) | ecosystem: Environmental > Terrestrial > Soil > Grasslands ... | reverse complement strand
CCCCCCGAGCTCTTCCTGGATGACGCGCATCTGTTCTTTCAGGTAGAACTCCTTCTGCCGCCGGTCGATCTGCTGCCGGACGCGCTGCCGGATGGAGCGGTCCATGTCGAGAATCTCGATCTCCCGCTGCAGCACCGCGGAGAGCTTCTCCAGCCGCGCATTCATCTGGAAGGTCTCCAGCACGTCCTGCTTGTCGGTGACCCCAATGCCCAGGTTGGAGGCGACGATGTCTGCCAGCCGGCCGGCATCCTCGACGCCCCGCACCGTCAGGTTGACTTCCGGCGGCACCTTCTTGTCGAGCTCGACGTAACGGTCGAAGAGGTCGACGACGCCGCGCATCAGGCCCTCCAGCTCCGGTGAGGGAAGGAAGTCCTCCTCCAGCAAGGCGACCTCCACCCGGAGGTGCGGCTCGCCGTCGACGAAACGCTCGATCACCGCCCGCGACGAGCCTTCGATCAGGACCTTGATGGTGCTATCGGGCAACTTGAGCATTTGCACGACTTCGCCGATGACGCCGACCCGGTAGAGGTCCTCTTCCTGTGGGTCCTCGCAGTCAGCCCGGCGCTGGGTGCAGAGGAACACCTGCTTGCCCTGCGTCATCGCCGCCTCGAGGGCATGAATCGACCGTTCTCTCCCGACGTAGAGCGGCACGATCATGTGGGGAAAGAGAACGACGTTCTTGAGGGGGAGGAGCGGTAACTGAATGGTGGCCGGCGAGCCGGTCACACTCGACAAGCTCGTCCTACGCAGTCTGCTCGGGTGCGATCTCCTCGAGCTCTTCTTCCGAGTACATCTCGGGCTCGGTGCTGAAGTTGACCGACTTCTCGGTAATGACGCATCGCTTGACCTCCGGGCGTGACGGAACTTCGAACATGGAGTTCAGCAGGATGTCCTCGATGATGCTCTTCAGCCCGCGTGCTCCGGTGCCGCGCTGCAATGCCTTCTTGGCGATCGCGGTCAGCGCCGCCGGCTCGAAGACCAGCTGGACGTCATCGAGGGCGAAGAACTTCTGGTACTGCTTGACGAAGGCGTTCTTCGGCTCGGTGAGGATCCGGATGATGTCGGCTTCGTCCAGGTAATCCAGGGTGACGCCGATCGGCAGGCGGCCGACGAACTCGGGGATCAGGCCGTACTTTAAGAGATCCATCGGCTGCAGCTGCTTGAGGATTTTGGTCGTTTCCTTGGTGCGGTTGGAGTGGATTTCCGAGCCGAAGCCGATCTGCTTGTGCCCGATCCGGTGCTCGATGATCCGCTCCAGGCCGTCGAAGGCGCCACCACAGATGAAGAGGATGTTGGTGGTGTTGATCTGGATGAAGTCTTGATGGGGGTGCTTGCGGCCACCCTGTGGGGGAACATTGGCGATCGTGCCCTCGAGGATCTTCAGCAGCGCCTGCTGGACACCCTCGCCCGAGACGTCGCGGGTGATCGAGGGGTTATCGGACTTGCGCGCGATCTTGTCGATCTCGTCGATGTAGATGATGCCCCGCTCGGCGCGGGCGATATCGAAGTCGGCGGCCTGGATCAGGCGGAGCAGGATGTTCTCAACGTCCTCGCCGACGTAACCGGCCTCGGTCAGGGAGGTGGCATCGGCAATCGAGAAGGGCACGTCGATGATCTTGGCCAGCGTCTGCGCCAGCAGCGTCTTGCCGCAGCCGGTCGGTCCGACCAGCAGCACGTTCGACTTCTGGAGCTCGACGTCGCCCGCCATCTTGCTGTGGGCGATGCGCTTGTAGTGGTTGTAGACGGCGACCGAGAGCACGCGCTTGGCGTGGTCCTGGCCGATGACATATTGGTCGAGCGCCGCGTTGATCGTCTTGGGGTTGGGAATCAGCCCGCCCTTGGTGCGCTTCTGCGAGGTGGTCTTGGTGTCCTCTTCCAGGACCTCCTGGCAGAGATCGATGCACTGATCGCAGATGTAGACCCCCGGACCGGCGACCAGCTTGCGCACCTGGGACTGGTCCTTCCCACAGAAGGAGCAGCGGGTGTGGCGGCGGCGATCCTCGCGTTCGTTCATCGGGATGTCTTCGGACCCTCGCGTTCCGGTTCGGGGCGCGGCTCCGGCCGCGCGCTGCCCGCGGTGCTGAGCTCGAGGCGGCCATCCTTGGCCGCGGGATCGGTCGGCCGGGCGGTGCTGAGGATGATGTCGTCGATGATGCCGTAGCCCTTGGCCTCTTCCGCACTCATGAAGAAGTCGCGCTCGGTGTCGCGCTCGATCTTCTCGATGGGCTGGCCGGTGTGCTCCGCCAGGATGTCGTTGAGGGTCTTGCGGATGCGGAGGATCTCCTGGGCATGGATCTGGATGTCGGTGGCCTGGCCCTGGAATCCACCAGACGGCTGATGGATCAGGATGCGGGTGTTGGGTAGGGCGAATCGCATCCCCTTGGTCCCGCCCGCAAGCAGGACGGTCGCCATGCTGGCCGCCAGGCCCATGCACACGGTAGAGACCCGCGGACTGACATAACGCATGGTGTCGTAGATCGCCAGCCCGGCGGTGACGACGCCGCCCGGGCTGTTGATGTAGATGTTGATGTCCTTGTCCGGGTCCTCGGAGGCGAGGAAGAGCAGCTGGGCCATGACGACGTTGGCGACCTGGTCGTCGATGGGGGTACCGATGAAGATGATGCGGTCCTTGAGGAGTCGGGAGTAGATATCGAAAGCGCGCTCACCGCGGTTGGTGGTCTCGATGACCATGGGGATGAGGGCTTCGGGACGCCGGCTGAGCCGTTCAAAATACATGGCTGGCTCTCCTGTCGTCATTATAGGGTCCAATTCTTACAATCCAGTCTTCCGCGTACTCACTTTTGAATACGCATCAGGTCATTGTCCTTTCTTCTGCCGCGCCCGCCGCTCTCCCCCCGACGCCGCTTTCCCCGCACTCTCCAGCTCTTTCGCTTCCGAGGGCGGCTCAATTGTAGCCGAAGCTTCTGGCGCCGCCACGCTACTCAAATAGTCAATGGTCTTTCGCATCAAAAGCTGGTGCCGGAAGTAGGCTCGGACCGGGTCGGCGGTGCGCAGGTCCCCGTGCCGGTGCCCAACATGATCTTCCTCGGCCAGGGCGTTGCTGACCGCCTCATCCACCTCGGCGTCGGAGACGGTCAAGCCTTCGCGCTCGGCGACGGTCTCCAGGGCCAGCTCCAGCCGAACCTTCTGCACCGCCTGGGGGCGTTGTTCCGCCTTGAGGACGTCGAGGGAGGTGTTCGTGTACTGCAAGTACCGGTCCATCTTCACGCCCTGCTCCTGGAGGCGCGTCTCCAGCTCCCGGATGCGGCGTGACACCTCGCGTTCGATGAGCGCCTCCGGTACCTCCACCTCCATGCGCTCATCCAGCGCCTTGAGGACATCGTTCTCGAAACGCTGCTCGTCCGACTGGTGGGCGGCCTCCTGCAACTCGTCGTGGACCTCCTGCCGGAGCTCATCGAAGGTCTGGCCGCGTCCGACCTGCTTGGCCAGCTCGTCATCCAGCGGCGGGAGGCGGCGTTCCTTGATCGACTTCACGGTGATGCGAAACACGACGTTCTGGCCGGCCAGATCTTTCTTGGGATAGTCCGCTGGAAGCGTCAACGCGATGTCGCGGGTCTCGCCAACCGCCTGCCCGATCAAACCTTCGGCCAGCCCCGTAATCAGGCGCTCCTTATCGACCTCCAGCTGGGCGTCGGTTTCGCTTTCGCCGATCAGGACGGCGCCGGATTTGAGGATGTGGGTGTCCACCGTGAGAAAATCGCCTGCCTGCACCGGCCGCTCGGCGGCATGCAGTTCGGCGAAGCGCAACCGCAACCGCTCGAGCGCCTCGTCGACCTCCTTGTCGCCGATTTCGCTGTGTGGGCGCGGCACGCTGATGTCCTTGTAGTCCTTCAGTGTGATGTCGGGCTTGATGGAGACCGTCGCGGTAAAGCGCATCGGCTGGCCCCGCTCGAACTGCTGCACCTCGACGCGCGGCACATCGATCGGATCGAGGGCGGCTTCGTCGAGCGCCGAGTTGTAGGCAGTTGGAAGGATCAAGTCAAGGGCCTCCTGGCGCAGTGCCGGCCAGCCGATTTCCCGCTCAACCATGGGCCGGGGCGCCTTACCGGGACGAAAGCCCGCGATCCGCACCCGCGGCGCCAGCCGGCTGTACGCCTGGTCGATCGACTTTAAAACCTGCTCTGCGTCGACTTCGACGGACAAAACGACCTGCGAGCCAGGCTTCTTCTCGGTATCGACTTTGACCGCCGCCACGGGTTTTACGCTACCAGTTCGTCGCAAATTCGCAAACGTCCGATTGGCCAGCCTCGGCCGGCGGCGACAGGAAGCCGGACGGCACGCCGTCGTAACAGTAGGACCCTCAACGATGCTTCAGCCCAACCGGCCAGTAGACCCTTCTCACGTGATCCGTCCGTCTTTCCGCCCTTACCTTCAATACGCTCGAGCGGCCGCCCTGCCCTTCGTGGGAATCGGCGCCTTGGGCATCATTCGGCTCATCGGCCGACCGCACCAGGTCGGACTCATCGGTGTTCTCCTGGTTATCGTCGTACCGATCTACCTCGCTGTGCTTCTCCACATCGAATTCGCGCGTATCGGTTGGAGCGACGAGAAAGTATGGAAGATGGGACTGCTGGGCAGGCGAACCGCCCGGCGGAGCGACATCGCCGGAATCGCATTTCGAGCCGTGACACCCGCATTGGCCGTCACCGCCCTGGACCAGATGGTGGTTTACGATCGGGCACACCGTATCCTGCTCAAGGTCTACTGCGCGTACTGGTCGATGTCCGACCTGCGCGAGCTTGAAGCCGCGGTCTCCCCCGTGGACCATGACCGATTTCCGGTCCCAGTCTCGCAGCGTCAGTTCAACCGGGAATTCCCGACCGGCGGGAGCTGGCTCGGTCGGCATCCGAACCTGATGGGCGTTGTCGGTGCCCTCGCAATCACTGTGTTGATCTGCGTCGGAATCGCCCTGGTCGAGGGATAAGCCGGAACCCGCCCCCAGGGTGCGGTTGGATTGTGCGGGCGAAGGGACTCGAACCCCCATGGCTTGCGCCACACGGTCCTAAGCCGTGCGCCTGTACCAATTCGGCTACGCCCGCAGGGCAGACATGAATATACCCACGTACCATTGCTGCCGTGAGCGCCCTGGCCATTGCCCCCGCCGTTCGCGACGCGATGGCCTCCGGTGCCGCGGTCGTCGCCCTAGAGTCCGCGGTGATCACACATGGGCTGCCCAAGGCTGCGGCCGTCGACGCGGTGCGGCAACAGTGGGCCGCCTGCGAGAAGGCGAACGTAACGCCGGCCGTGGTTGCGGTCTTCGATGGTCAACTGCGGGTCGGCCTCACCATCGACGAGTGCGCCGCGCTCGCTGCCCGAGCTGATGCCGTCAAGGTGTCGCCCTGGAACCTGGCCGCGGCGATGGTGCGCCCCGGGTTTGGCGGGACCACAGTCGCCGCGACGATTGTGGCCGCCACGCGCGCCGGAATCCGGGTCGTCAGTACCGGCGGCATTGGCGGGGTCCATCCAGGAGACGGCCAGGATGTTTCGTCGGACCTGACCGAGCTCGCCCGGCAGCCGGTCTGCGTCGTTTGTGCGGGACCGAAATCGACGCTCGATACCGGTGCGACACTGGAACGGCTGGAAACGCTGGGCGTGCCGGTGATCGGCTGGCGCTCGTCTTTGCTGGCGGGTTTCCTCGCCACCTCCGCCGGCCTGCGGCTCTCCGTTCGAGTTGAGACCGTCGACCAGCTAGCGGCGATTCTCGCCCGTCACTGGGAGCTCGGCGGAGCCGGCGTCGTCGTCAGTCAGCCACTCACGGGCGACCTCGCCCTCCCCCGTTCGGAACTGGCCGGCGACGAGGCGCCGGCAGCACGCGGACCCGGGCGAACTCCGGCGGAGCTGGGCCGGCTGCAGGCCCGCCTCGGCGATCGCGTCATCCGCGCCAATATCGCCCTGCTCGAGCGCAACGCCGCGCTGGCCGCCTCGACCGCGGAGGCCCTGCGCAGCCATGGCTGACCCGCCGGCTACCGAGGAGCAGCTCCGCAGGCTGAAGAACACGGTGATGGGCGCTGGCTATCGCCTCGCGCAGCTGGCCCAATCCGGCGAGTTGCAGGCTGGCGAATCGACGGAGCTCGCCTCCATAACCCGCGACCTGAACGAGACTGTCGCGCGGTTAGAGCGGTTGCTGGCTGCGCTGCACCGCGATGCCTAGCGGTTGCGGGTTAGAGCCCGCCCGGAAGCCTGCCGGCGCACTCGCCGCTAAGCCCGAGCGCGGTGACCGCCGCCGATGGGTAGACGATCACTGAGTCCGGCGACAGAATGGCGCTGTCGTTGATCCACTGGCACGCCGCACGACCCTGCACAGGTGTCTTGATGCCCGAGCCGCCGTTCCATTGCTGGGCCCACCAGTCGCCGTCTCGGTCGATGAAGTAGTCCTGGCCCGCCGGCGAAAGCTGGGGCGACTGGTTGATGCTCTGAAACGGCTGTCCCTGGTGCGACGTCATGGTCCCCGACCAGTCATAGCGCCGGCTATCGAGGTTGACCGCGTCGAAACAGACGACGCCGGCCGGTGATGGGGTCAGGCGTGAGTAACAACTACTGGTGTCGATGCGCGCGACCTCGGCGCCCGTGCTCGCATCCAGTACACGCCAGGCGGACGGGTGAAAGACGGCTGACGCGGAACACGCCGGCACCATGGCGATGACCATCTTCCCCTGGTGCCAACCAACGGGCCACATCGTCGCATCGGCTGCGGACTTTTGGATGGTGCCCGAGTAGAGGTCGGTCCGATGCCCGCCGCGAAGATCTTCGACGTAGAGGTTCAGCTGAATCGTCGAGGCCGGCGCGAAGTCCTCGACGAGGACGGCGATGCGTCGATCATCCGGGCTGACAGAAAAGACGCTGATTTTGGCCGCCCCACCCGGAACCGTTGTGACGGTGCCGGATGTGCCGTCAGGCGCAATGAACCGGATCTGCGTGTCGCCATCGCGGTAGTAGACCTTGTTGTCCGACGCGCTCACCGGCGAGGGCGCCGCCGCTTCCAGCCCGTTGCCACACGAATGCGCCGCCGCGGGCCGGACGGCAACCGTCGCCGCGACACAACCCAGCGGGCTGATCAGGTCGAGGCTGCCGGAACTAATCAGGAGGCCGTAGCTCTGTGCTCGCGCACACACCGGCGCCGAACTGGCTGATGCCGACGCCGTGGGCGACGCTGTTGCGGATGCCGAGGGTGATGCCGTTGGAGCCGCGGTCGTGGCGGCATGCAGGGGTGCGCCGCCGCACCCAACCGTCAGGGTCAGGGCGCCCAGGAGCAGGATTGCCCGCTTCACGCGGATGGAACGGAGATCACGTCCTAAACGTTTCGCGCCGATCTCGGCTAAGCGGATTGATGCTCGGCTTCCGGCGAGATCGGGAGAGGATCGGGGCGGACCGCGCTGAAGACCGCGCCCGCGGCTGCAATGGCGACGATCAGACAGGCCGCGGCCGCTGTGAACAGGGCGATGACGATGAACGGGGCGGTGTTGTGGCCGGCGGTCAGGTAGAGAGCCGCCGCCAGCGTCCAGAAGCCGGTGAGAGCCGCCGCGAGCCGCGCCCAAACGGGCGCGTTCTTCAGGTAGCGCTCGTGGGTACCGAGCTGCAACGGCAGTCGTTCCGCCCACTCCGGACGGAACTTCCAGGCGGCCGCCAGCCCCGCCCAGCCGGCGGCGTTGAGGAGGGCAAACAGGCTGAGGCCGCCACGCAAGAGGTCCACTTCGAGAGCAACGGACGGACGGCGTCCCACCATTGGCCGTGGCGAAATTGCTACCGAGCCGCTACTCGAGCAGGCTGCGAAGGCGGTCCGCGGATTCCTCGGCCAGCGTGTCGTTGATGAAAACGCCCGCCCCTGACTCGGATCCCGCCAGGTACTTGAGCTTCCCGCGGTCGCGGAGGATCGGATAGAACTCGACGTGCAGGTGCGCTTGCGCGGACGCCTCCGCCGGCGACTGGTGCATCGACATCATGTAGGGCATGGGCACCTCGAAGAGGCGGTCGTAGGCGCGCGTGATGCGCTGCATCGCCGCCAGCAACGCCCGCCGCCCGGCAGGCGTCAGGTCGGGCAGCGCCGGCCGGTGCGCGCGGGGCGCGACGTGGACCTCGTACGGCCATCGCGCGGACTCCGGGACGTAGGCGACGATGCCGCCGTCGTTGATCAGCACGCGACGCCGTGCGCTGAGCTCGGCGCGGACCAACTCGCACTGAAGGCATCCCCCGGTGTGCCGGCCCAACTCGGTCGCCGGCACCGGTGGGACGAAGGGATAGGCATAGATCTGTCCATGCGGGTGATGCAAGGTCACTCCCACCTGCTCACCTCGGTTCTCGAAGATGAACACGTACCTGATGCCGCGACGAGCCGTGAGCTCCCGGTAACGATCGGTCCAGACCTCGGCCAGGCGGTCCAGCCGCTCCGAGGGCAAGCTGGCAAACGAGCCATCGTGCTCGTCGGTATAGACGACCACCTCGCAGAGGCCGCCGGCCGGCGGCCAGGGAACCATCGCCGGAAATCGGTTCTCGAACACCGCGGCCTGAAAACGGGCCGCGGGAATCTCGGTCGACTGGTCCGGTCGCGAGGGGCAGAGTGGGCACTCGGCCCGCTCCGGCAAGAACGTCCGCGCCTGCCGGGACGCCGCCACCAGAACCCACTCGCGCCGCAGCGGATTCCAGCGCCGCTGGTAGACGCCGTTGGGCATGGCGGGAGCGCGATAGCCGGCAGGCGCGGGTTCGAAGTCGCCGTAGAGGTATACGTGCCGGCCGTCCGGTTGGACGATGTCGGTACGCACCGCGCGCGGCATCGCGTCGAATCATAAGCGCGGGTCTGCCGCGCGGCGAGAAAAAATTGCGCCCAGGAGGATTTGAACCCCCGCACCCGGGTCCGTAGCCCGGTGCTCTATCCAGGCTGAGCTATGGGCGCAACGCGGAGAGGCCCTATTGTAGATCGAACGTCGCCACAGTCGTGTACCGTGGCGGTCCGGCGCCAAGCCGGCTGCGCATCAGCCTGACCTGGTTGACGGGAACGTCGCCGAAGGATGTCCCAGCCCATCGAGTGGCCCAATCCCGCAGCAGCTTCCGCTCTGCTGCCCTGGGAGGCCGGACGACGCGGGCGAGCGTCAGATGGGGATGAAACCGGTCCTCAATCGTGAGGCCTGACTTTCGCAGAGCATCGCCAAGGTCCGCCTGCACGCCGATCAATCGCGGCAGATCGGCGCCGGCGATCCCGGCCCACAACACGCGCGGTCGCCGAATATCCGGAAAGGCGCCCACCCCCTCCGCGGCGAGGCGGAAGCGCGGATGTCGGCCGACGACCCCGCCCAGGGCGGCCTCAATGTGGTCGACATCGGTCCGTGGGAGGTGGCCAAGGAAATGGAGAGTCAGGTGGATCCGTTCGATGGCATTGACCCGAACGGCGTCGCGAAGCGGCTCCAGCGAGGCGAGCGGTCCGGTCAGCGCTGAGCGGACGGCATCGGGCAACTCGATCGCGAGAAAGACGCGCCAGCGTGTGGCGTCATCCGCCGGCACGGGTGCCGACCTTCAGCTCGATCTTCCCCGCGCGACGCAGGGCCGCCTCCCGATCATCGATGAACTTTGTGAACCAGGCCGGCGTGCCCTGCGGGCTGTAGAGATCCACCGTCGGCGCTAGCACCACGATAACGGCGAGGTGAACCTGGTCGCTGCGGCGCTCCAGCGCGGTGGCGATCGTGAAGCCTCTGTTGGTTGAGACGATGCCGGTCACACCGCCGGCGGGAAGCGACTGCACCGCGGCCGCGAGCGGCGCTTCCGGGATCTCGGCGGGTCGCAGCCAGCCGGCATCACCGCCCCGCGTATAGGTCCCGGTGTCGTCACTCCAGCGCGCCGCGACCGCGGCGAAAGCCTGGCCGGTGCTGAGCTCGTGCGCCGCCGAGTCGGCGCGGTCCTTCGCCATGGCGTGGAGCAATGCGACCTCGGTCAGCAAGGCGCGTTGATAGGAACGGAAGCTGTCGCTGGTGAACCCGTTGCGCTGCAGAGCGGCGGTGAAGGCCGTCGCGCCCGCCTGGTCGTTCAGTGTATGGATGCGCGAGTTCGCGGCCCGGTCGTCGACCTTGATGCCGCGCTTCTCTGCTTCCTGCCGAACGATCTCCTCGCGCACCAGTTGCTCGATGGTAAAGCTCTGCAGCCGTTGGGCCGACGCTGGGCTGGGGACCGCCTCGGGAATGCCCGTAAACGGATCGCGGTGCCGGCTCACCTCCAGGCGCGCCTGGTAAGCCTTCACCGAGATGGTGTGGCCGTCGACGACCGCGGCCGCCGGCTCGGAGAAGGGCAGCGACACGCCCGGCGCCGTACAGGCGCTCAACGCGCCGGCGACGACGAGGGGGAGGACGCCACGACGCAAAGCGAGCCTCATTACACCACGTTGCGCTCGGGTTCACCGCGTGCGCCGGCGGCAAACCGGTCCGGCGCAAAAACGCCGAGGCCGACCGGCGGCGTGCCCCCGCCGATCCAGGCCGCCAGCCACTTCCCCACCACTGGCGCCATCATGAAGCCGTGGCCGGAAAAGCCGCCCGCGATCCAGAGTCCCGGTTGCAGGGGTCCGATCAAGGGCTGGAAATCCGGGGTGTTTTCGTACAACCCGGCCCAGGCGGTTTTGACACGCGCTTCCAGCAGTGGAGGCCAGCGTCGCTGGGCGACGGCCGTGATGCGGTCCAGGAATGACCAGTCCACCCGGGTGTCGTCGCCCGGCGGGACCGCTGGGTCGCTCATGCCGAAGAGCACGCCCTCGCCTTCAGGATGGAAGTAGAAGGAGGTATGAAAGTCGATCGTCATCGGGCTGCTCCGGCCAATGGCGGAGAAGGGTTCGGTCACAAAGACCTGCCGCGGCGAAGGGACGATCGGCAGCTGTAGGCCGAGCATGGTTCCCACTGGTGCGGACCACGGCCCCGCGCAGATGACCGTCTCTGGAGATGCGATCTCCGCAACCGACGTGCGCACGCCGGTCACCGTGCCTCCCGACATCAGGAACGCCTCGATCGGTGTGTCTTCGTGGATGACGGCGCCCTGCCGCCTGGCCGCGTTCGCGAAGCCGTAGGTCACCTCGTTCGGGCCCGCGAGCCCGTCACTCGGACAGAACGTCGCACCGCTGAGATCGTATGTCTCGAGTCCCGGAACGATGGCGCGGGCCTCGGCGGGTTCGAGGTCGACGACGTCGTCGAGGCCGCAGGCACGCTGTAACTCGATCGCGGCCCGGAAGCGGGAGCGCTCGTCGTCGGTTGTGAGCAGGAAGAGATAGCCGACCGGTCGGAAGTCCGCGGTCTGTCCGGTTTCCTCGACGAAGTGGGCCAGGAGGCGTTTCGCTTCCATCCCCATCCGGATGTTGATCTCGGTGGAGAACTGCGCCCGGATCCCACCCGCGCACGCGGCGGTGGCGCCCTGGCCGATCCGTCCCCGGTCGATGACGACCACCCGCCGGCCGGATCGCGACAGGTAGAACGCGAGGCTGCAGCCCATCACACCGGCGCCGACGATGACGACGTCAGGCCGTTGTTCCGAGCTTCACCATCCCGATGTACTCGAAGATGAACTTCAGCGCCGCCAGGCTCGTAACCTGCCCGACGTCGAGCGGCGGCGCAACCTCATCGACGTCGAGCCCCGCGAGCCGCACGCCGCGGAGCTGGCGCAGGAAGTCGAGCAACTCGCGCGAGGTGAGCCCGCCCGCCGAGGGAACGCCAGTCCCGGGCGCGATCGACGGATCGAGCGAGTCGATGTCGAGCGAGATGTGGAGCGCGTCGCTGCCGATGCGCGAGCCGATTTCGTCCGCCAACTGGGTGCCCGTCCAGCGATGCGCGGTGGCGGCCGTGACGAGCGTGACGCCCATCTTGCGAATGAACTCCACCTCGTCCCAGTCGTAGTCCCGGCACCCGAGCAGGGTCACCTTCCTGGGATCGATCTGACCCAGCTCGAGGCCTCGCCGCAGAGCACAGCCGTTCGACCAGCGGCTGTGGCGAGACGAATCATTCAGGTCTGGATGGGCGTCAATGTAGAGGATGCTCAACCGGCCGTTGAGGCGGCGTTGCTGCGCGATCAGCGTGGGGCTGACCGTGGTGTGGTCGCCCCCGAGCACGATCGGCAGGGTGCCCGCGGGCGTCTTTTCGATTTCGGCGGCCACGGCGTCGACGTTCGCCCCCATGTCACCGTCGACCAGCGTCAGGTCGCCATCGTCCTGGACGGTGACGGTGTCGAACAACTCCGCATGTTCGCTGACCGGCGCAAAGATGGCGGAGAGCTTTCGCAGCGCTGCCGGCGCTTTCGCGGCACCCGGACGGTAGACCGAACCGCGGTCCATCGGCACACCCAGGATCCGGACATCGGGGCGGCTTCCCGCCGGCGGTGGTTTGAGCCCGCCCCAGGGCTGGAGGCCGGCGGTGTTGAACTCCTGCTCGCTCACGCCTTGAGAAACGCAGAAATGGCTTCGACCTGTGCGGCAATCAGGGTCGGGGTCCAGCCGTGACCGGCGGATTCGATCACCCGGATCTCGGCCTGCGGCATGAAGTCTCGCAGGCCACGGATGGCGTTGACGTCGACGGTTCGATCATCGGCGGCGACCACGATCAGTACGGGCTTGCGCCATCCTCTGAGGAAGTCGCGATAGTCCCGAGTGATCCCGTCGCGCAACCACTGTCGGGCGGCGCGCCCGTCGGCGCGCAGCTGGTTGTTGAAGTTCACCTGGGCATCGTAGGGATCGACCCCGGGGCCTTCAACCAGGAACCGTTTGTAGAGATCCGACACCACGCGGTTCCGCCGCAGACGGTCGACGACCCAGAAGACGGGGCCGGCGGTGAAGGCGGCAACCTGTCGCTTGAACGCTGCCCGCAAGGTCCGCGGCGAGTAGATCGGCGTGTGCAACACCAACCGGTCGATCCGCTCCGGAAAACGCGAGGCGTACTCGAGGGCGACGGTCGCGCCCAGGCAGATGCCGCCGACATCGTGATCCTCGAGGCCAAGGCGGTCGGCGAAAGCGTGCAGGAACTCGGCGTGCGAGGCCACCGTGAAGGGCGGATCGCCGGCCGCCGTCTCGCCGCAGCCGGGCAGGTCGGGGATCAGTACCCGCCGGTGATCGCTGAAGGCCGGGCCCCAGGTGTGGAAGTTCTCGAGCGAGCCGATGAACCCGTGACACAGAAGCAGCGGCTGGCCCGATCCCTGGTCGAGGTACCGGACCCTCCGCTGCCCGACGTCGATGAACTGGATGTTCTGCGTACTGACCGCGGTGTCTATTCCCCCGTATCGATCTGCGCGCGCTGCAGCCGGCCGCTGTAATCGACGTAGATCGTTTTCCATTCCGTGAATTCGTCGAGAGCCACCGTGCCCGCCTCGCGATGACCGTTGCCAGTGTTCTTTACGCCGCCGAAGGGCAGCTGGATCTCCGCGCCGATGGTGGGCGCGTTGACGTAGACGATGCCGGACTGCATCTCGTCCATGGCGTGGAAGGCCTTGCGCAGGTCGTTGGTGTAGATCGACATCGACAGCCCGTACTGCGTGGAGTTCGCGACCTCGAGCGCCTCTTCGAGGTTGCCCACCGGCAGCACGAGCGTCGAGGGACCGAAGATCTCCTCCTGCGCCATGCGCATGTCCTTCCGGCCGTCGGCGAAAATTGTCGGCCGGTAGAACCAGCCCTCGCTCCCGGCGAAGTCGCCGCCGTGCACTAACCGGGCGTGTTCCTTCTTGCCGATCTCCGTGTACTCGTGGACCTTCTTGAGCGCCGCCTCGTTGATCACCGGACCCATGTCGACGTCCGGCTGCAGCCCGTCGCCGACCTTCATCTTGGCGGCCCGCTCCTGCAGCAGATCGACGAAATCGCCGGCGACCTTCCTGTCAACGATCAGCCGCGACGCGGCCGTGCAGCGCTGGCCGGATGTCCCGAAGGCAGCCCAGAGCGCGCCGTCAACGGCTAACGGCAGGTCGGCGTCATCGAGCACGACGATCGCGTTCTTGCCGCCCAGCTCGAGGCCCAGCCGCTTCAGATTCTTGCCCGCGATCTCCGCGATGTGCCGGCCGGCGTCGGTCGAGCCGGTGAACGAGATACCCTGCACGCGCGGGTCCTTGACGAGCACGTCGCCCACGTCCTTGCCGCTGCCGGTGACGAGATTGAGCACCCCGCCGGGCAGTCCGGCCTCCTCGAGGATCTCGACCAGCGTGGTCGCCACGATGGGGGTGTCCGATGCCGGCTTGAACACCACGGCATTGCCCGCCATGACCGCCGGAAAGATCTTCCACGAGGGAATCGCCATCGGAAAGTTCCAGGGCGTGATGCAGGCGACCACGCCGAGCGGAACCCGCACCGTCATCGCCCACTTGTTTCGAAGCTCGGAGGGCACTGTCTCGCCATGCGGATGACGGCCGAGGCCGGCGGCGTATTTGCCCATGTCGATCGCTTCCTGGACGTCACCACGTGCCTCTTTGAGGACTTTGCCCATCTCCTGCGTCATCAGCCGGGCCAGTTCTTCTTTGCGCGCCTCGATGATCAGCGCGGCCTTGAGCACGATCTCGCCTCGCGCGGGGGCCGGCGTTCGCCGCCAACCAGGAGACGCCTTTTGCGCCGCCTCCAGGGCGGCGTTGACGTCGTCGGCGTTGGACGCCTGCATCACGCCCAGCACCTGGTCCTTGTGCGCCGGGTTGGTCGAGGTGAAGGTCCGCCCGCTTTTCGAATCCACCCACTGCCCGCCGATGTAGTTCTTATAGGTTTGCGCATCCGTCTTCTGGCCCCGCTCGCTCGTCATCGTCTGGCTCATCCTGCCACCTCCTGAAACGCCCCGCTCAAGGTCTCCCATCCTTCGTCGAGCTCTGCTTGCGAAATATTGAGCGGCGGCACCAGCCGCAGCACGTTGTCGTGCGGGCCGCAGCTCAACACCACCATGCCGGAATCGAGACATACCTTTCGGATCTTCTTCTGCAGGTCCTTGTCGGGACTCCCCTCCTGCGTCACCAATTCGATACCGATCATCAACCCGAGGCCGCGCACCTCGCCTATCGCCGGCGTCCGCCGCTGCAGCTCGCGCAGCCGGCTGACGAGCTGGGCGCCCTTTTCCGTCGCGTTCGCCAGCACGTGCTCCCGCGCGAAGACATCGAGGGTCGCGATGGCGGCGGCACACGACACCGGATTCCCACCGAAGGTCGAGCCGTGCGCGGCCGGCTCCCACTGATCCATCAACTTCGAGGTGGCGACCACCGCGCTCAGCGGCAGACCGGAGGCGATCGACTTGGCCAGCGTCATGATGTCGGGAACGACGCCGGTGTGCTCGGAGGCGAACATCTTGCCGGTGCGTCCATAGCCAGATTGCACCTCGTCGGCGATGAGCAGGATGCCATGCCGGTCGCAGAGGGCGCGCAGGCGTGGCATGAACGCCGGCGGCGGTACGACGTATCCCCCTTCACCGAGGACCGGCTCCACGATGAAGGCGGCGACGTTCTTTGGCGGCACGCGCGTGTCGAGCATTTCGTCGATGAAGGTGAAGACGTAGTCGAGCGTTGCCGCTTCATCCGGTCCGGTCGGATTGCGATATGGATATGGATAGGGGACGTGATAAACGGCCGGCAGGAGCGGCTCATAACGCTCCCGGTAGTAGCCCTTCGAGGCAGTCAACGAGAGCGCCCCATAGGTCCGCCCATGGAACGCGCCCTGGAAGGCGATCAGGCCGGGCCGCCCGGTGGTGTAGCGGGCGAGCTTGATGGCGCCCTCCACCGCTTCGGCCCCACTGTTCGAGAAGAAGACCTTGTCGAGGTTGCCCGGCGCGAGTGCGGCGATGCGTTCCGCCAACTCGATCGCCGGCTGGTGATGGGCGACGACCGAAATATGCATCAGCTTATCGAGCTGTTCGTGGGCCGCCTTGACCACCTCGGGGTGACCGTGGCCCAGGTTGGTGACACCGATGCCGGACGCGAAATCGAGGTAGCGGCGGCCATCGACGGTATAGAGATACGAGCCCTGGGCGTGATCGATGACGAGCGGGGTGTAGCGATAGAGGACCTGGGAGAGGTGGGCGCGCTCGCGCGCCAGCCACTCCTCCTGGCTATCGCTGTCGGGAAATTCCTTGACGAGTTTCATTGAGCCTCCTTGTACGAGCATCCGGATCGGGCGCATGGCCGTCGCCGGCTGCTGGCGGAGGCTGCCCGTCGTTCGCGGCCCACCAGGTACACGTGATTCCGTGCGTCATCTTGCCTGCCGTTGTGCAACGGCGAGCTAATGGTAGTTCTTTGTAATGTCTCCCTCCCCCGCTTGCGGGGACAGTCAGGCAATCTCCCTCCCCCGCTTGCGGGGGAGGGTAGGGTGGGGGCCTCAGCGCGACGGCGCTGGCTTGAGGTTTGCCGCTCGCCGCGGCGCCCGCTGAGCGGCCAGAAAGCCGCCGAACATGACCAGCACGCCGATCGCCTGGCCGACGTAGAAGAGCTCGTAGACGTGGAAGAGGCGGGTCAGCGTGGAAGCGCCCGCCACGATGAAGGCCCCGGCGGCGATCAGGATATTGGCCACCAACCGCGATTGGGCGCCGCCTTTCCGCCAGGCGCCGTAGGCGGACCAGAGCGCGCCGCCGATGAGGATGACGCTGCCCACGATGTTGAGGACGGCGGCCATCAGGATCGCGACGGCATTGAAGGCGCCATGTTCGAGGCGGATGGTGTCGACGGACGGGACGGCGTGGGTCTGCAGCAGGGTGGGCTGCAGGCGGGCGCCCAGCGTGCCGGCCAGGCCAACCGCGGCAAGGACGAGGAGCACGCGCAGAGCCGTGCGGCCGAATCGTGGCGCCAGCAGGTAAATCGTGCCGAGGGCGAGGACACCGACGACCAGTATGCCGCCGAAGTAGTAGTAGGTCCGGTAAAGGAGCGGACTCCAACCCGCCGCGGCCCCGATCACTTCGGTCAGCGCAGCGACCGCATAGATCGCCAGCGCCACCGACCACGCCATCAAGTAAGGGCGTGGCTTCGACCGATACTGCACCCACAGCGTCAGGGCAAAGGCCGCACTGATGGCCGCCGCGGCCAGCGCGTAGAAAACCATCGCAGCCCTCAGTCTATGAAATACTCTTATCCACAAGCTCAAGCTTGACGCGGCCGCCGTATTGCCGTTAAATAGCGCCAACCACGTTCCAGCACAGAGGTCTAAGCACCGTTTGAGCAGAGTCATCGCAATTGCCAATCAGAAAGGCGGGGTTGGCAAAACGACCACCGCGGTGAACCTGGGATGCGCGCTCGCTGAGCTCGG
>Ga0209806_1001215_pt1 | contig 17235 bp, 19 predicted proteins | sample GraSoiAngelo_152_FD_186166 | JGI IMG/M metagenome (GOLD analysis project Ga0209806, IMG submission 186166) | Grasslands soil microbial communities from the Angelo Coastal Reserve, California, USA - 14_1009_12_30cm (SPAdes) (version 2) | ecosystem: Environmental > Terrestrial > Soil > Grasslands ... | reverse complement strand
GTGATGACGACCAATCCGCGCTGCAGGCACCACCGCAGGAGCACCTGCGCCGGGGTTCGCCCAGCGCGCGACGCCAACCGTTTGACGACCGGGCTCGTCAGATGGCGTCCGGTTCCAAGCGGGCTGTACGCCTCCACGACGACGCCCTGCTTCTCTGCAGCCGCCAGCAGCTTGCGGCGGAACTCAAAGGGGCTGAACTGCACCTGGTTCACCACCGGCTTGTCGTGTGCCGCGGCGATCACCTGCTCCAGCTCGTGAACGTCGAAGTTGGACACGCCGATCGAGCGGGCGTGGCCGAGCTCACGAGCCCGTTCCATCCCGGGCCATGCCCAGGTCGGACCGCCCTGCGGCCAGTGGATGATGTAGAGGTCGACGTAATCGACGCCGAGGCGCCTGAGGCTGCCCTCAAGCTCGGCGACCGGGTCTGTGCTCCCTGGATAGAACTTCGTGGTGATGAACACCTCGTCGCGCGGCACTCCGCTTTGCTTCAAAGCACGCCCCACGCTCTCCTCGTTGCCGTACGCCTGGGCGGTATCGATATGCCGGTATCCGAGCTCGAGCGCCCAACGAACCGCGTTGACGGTCGTGACGCCGATCGGAACCTGCCAGACGCCGAGGCCAAGCACCGGGATCTGGTTGCCATCCGCGAGCGATCGCAAGGGTTTGTCTGCGGTCTTTGAGCTCGTGGTCATGAACTTTGCAACCTGTTCACCCAGTTCTTTATGCCTCACGGCTTAAGTGATTGATGCGTCAACCATCTGGGTAGAATCGGAGTGTGTCAGACAGGTCGTGGGCGTGGCGGTCGGCGAGATAACACCTGTGGCGGGTGCCTCGGGGGTCCGCCGGCGGATGACCTCGCGCGAGCTGGCAATCTGGCGGTCGCTGCTCGACACCACGATTGAGCTGCGGAGGGTTCTGGGCGGCGAGCTGCAGGAGCTGAGCCTTTCACCAGCTGACTATCAGGTGCTGCTGGCGCTGAGCGAGGCCAGTGGGAGGCGCGTGCGCCCCTCCGAGCTGGCGAGCGCCATCGATTGGGAGCGAAGCCGGCTGTCCCATCACCTCAAGCGGATGGAGCGACGGCACCTGATCCGCCGGGAGGACTGCCCCACCGACAACCGGGGCGCCGAGGTCGTCCTGACAGCGGAAGGAGCGCGGATTTTCCGGCGTGCGACCGCGCCCCACATCAGATCGATCAAGAAGCACTTCGCAGACGCACTGACGCCAGAACAGTTCGATGCGCTCGCCGGCGTTCTCGCGGCGCTGCAGAACCATGCCCGGAGGGAGCGAGCATGACGCGGCGAATCGCCGTGGTCGGCGCGGGCCACGTTGGACCGGTGATCGCGAGGATCGCACTGGACGCGGGGTACGAGGTGGCGATTGCGGCTTCAGGCAGCCCCGCGAAGATCGCCCTCATCGCTCAGGTGGTGATACCGGGAGCCGAGCCACAATGGGCATCGGGTGCCGTCGAGGCCGCCGACATCGTCGTGCTGGCGATCCCGCTGCACAGGTTCGTGACCTTCGACCCGGGCCTGGTGGCAGGAAAGGTTGTCGTTGACGCGATGAACTACTGGCCCGCGGCGGATGGCGTCCTGGAGCTATTCCAGGACGGCCGCCACACCAGCAGCGAGGTGGTTCAGCGCCGTCTTGCCGGGTCGACGGTGGTCAAGGCCCTCAACCACATCGGCTACCAGGACCTGGAAGAAGCTCGCCGCCCTGCGGGGTCGTCTGAGCGCAGCGCGATTGGGGTCGCCAGCGACGATTCTCGGGCGGCGAAGGCGGTGGAGGAGATGATCGAGCGCATCGGCTACGACCCTGTCGTCATGGACAGCTTGAGCGCGGGGCGCGTCCTCGAGCCGGGGGGCCCGGTCTTCGGCGCCTTGCTGCGCCGGCCAGAGTTCAAGCTGGCGATTGGCGCCAGAGCGGAAGCGTCCGCATGAGCACAACACCCCTGCAGTCCGAACGGGGTTCCGCAGCCGGACCTGCTGGATTCCCGCTCGTCTTCGGCCTCGACACCTTCGGCGACGTCACACATGACCCTGACGACCGCCCGCTTTCGCACGCCCAGGCCATCCGGAACGTCGTCGAGGAAGGTGTCTTCGCCGAGCAGGTAGGGGTCGACTTCTTTGGGATCGGTGAGCACCACACCGACGACTTCCCGATGCCGGCCGCGGACGTGGTGCTGGCCGCAATCGCGGCGCGCACGACCCGAATCCGCGTCGGTTCGGCGGTGACCGTATTGAGCTCGGATGACCCGGTAAGGGTGTTTCAGCGTTACTCCACGCTCAACGCCATCTCGAAGGGTCGGGCAGAGGTCATCCTCGGGCGAGGTTCGAGCATTGATTCGTTCCCGCTGTTCGACTACGACCTCGCCGACTACGAGGAGCTCTTCGAGGAGAAGGTCAACCTGTTTGCCGAGCTGCTGAAGGGTGGGCCTGTCACCTGGCAGGGCAAGACTCGCGCCTCGCTCATAAGGCAGGATGTCGTGCCGCACACGGAGTTCGGCCCGTTCCCGGCATGGATCGGTGTGGGTGGAAGTCCACAGTCCGTCGTGCGGGCAGCGCACTATGGATTCGCGCTGATGCTCGCGATAATCGGCGGATCGCCGGCGCGCTTCGCACAGTTTTCCCGGCTGTTCCACCTGGCCCTGGAAAGGTTCGGCCGGCCGCCACTCCCGATCGGAGTGCATTCGCCCGGCCACGTTGCGGACACTGACGAGAAGGCCCGCGAGGAGTTCTGGCCGCGCTACCTGCAGATCATCACTCGCGTGGCCGAGACTCGAGGATTCGCGATCCCGACGAAGGCGTCGTTTGCGTTTGAGGTCGGGCCGCGGGGAGCACTCTACGTCGGGTCACCGGACACCGTCGCGCAGAAGATCGCGACGAATCTGACCGCTCTCGGCGCGAACCGCTTCGACCTGAAGTACGGCATGGGCGGCCTGTCGCACGAAGCGCTCATGCGAAACATCGAGCTCTACGGCACCCAGGTGATCCCGCGTGTCCGGGAGCTCCTGGCCCAACAAACCAGTCCTGAGTCGAAAGAGGCCTCCTAGACCTCGACCAGTCCCTTCTTCACGGCGTAGAGGACCGCCTGCGACCTGTCGTAGATCCCGAGCTTCTCGTACATGTTGCTGACGTGGTTGCGAACCGTCTTCTCGCTGATCTTCAGCCTGTAGGCGATCTGCTTGTTGGCCATCCCGTTGGCCAGCAGCTTGAGGATCTCAATTTCCCGGTTGGTCAGCCCGTCGTAGAACTCCTTCGGAGTCGCCGTGCCCGTGAGCATGTCGAGCACGCGATTTGCGACGGCGCTTGCCATGACCTTCTCCCCGGACATCACGGCCACGATGCTGCTGACGATCGCAGCCGCGGAGGAGTCCTTGAGGACATATCCGCTTGCCCCGGCCTTCAAGGCCTGGATCACCTGGCTGTCGGTTTCGAATGTGGTCAGGATCAGCACCTTGATGCCCGGGACCAGCTCGACGATCTGCCGGGTGGCCTCGATCCCGTCGACGTTGGGCATCTTGATGTCCATGAGCACGACGTCGGGCTTCAGCTTCGCGGCCTGCTTGACCGCCTCCGCGCCGTCGACCGCCTGCCCGACGACCTCGACTCGCTCATCCTCGCCGAGAAGGCTGGTCAAGCCGGTTCGGAACAGGGTCTGATCGTCGACCACAAGTACGCGGGCGGCTCTGGTAACTACGCTCATGCGCTTCTCCTCTTTGCAACGATGACCGATTCGTGCGGCACGAGCAGGTCTTTCGGAAATACGGCACGGACAATCGTCCCGTGCCCATCTTGACTTTCGATCCGGACGTGTCCACCCAGGAACATGGCCCGCTCCCGCATTCCGATCGTGCCCAGACCGACCGGGCGCGAGGGGTCGGTGTCGAGACCGCGGCCGTCGTCCGAGATCACGATGACGAGCTCGCTCTCCGCGTGGGGCCCTACGACGATGCGCACGGTCCGGGCGCCGCTGTGCATTCGAATGTTGGAGAGCGCCTCCTCGATGATCCGATACAGGTTCAGAGAGGCTTGTTCCGTCAGAGCCTGGGGCCATCCCTGGGTGACCTCGATCTCGGTGCGAATCCCGTTTTTCTCTTCAAAACGGGTCAGCAGCTTCTGGACGGCATCGACGAAGCTGCCGCCGAGCGGCTCCTCGCCGCGCAGATCGTGAAGAAGCTGGCGGATGCTGGCAAGGACCTCGCGTGTTGAGCTCTGGATCAGGTCGAGCTGCTCGACCACATCCTGCCAGCCAACCTGCTCCGATTTGAAATTCTCGACATCGACAAGCATCCCGGTGAGTGTTTGCGCAACCCGGTCGTGCAGCTCCCGCGCGACCAGCCGCCTTACTTCGTCCTCAACCTCCGCCTGTTGAGTCTCTGTCCCCAACCGGGGACCCGCGAGCACAAGCGGAATAGCCAACCCCTTGGTCCCTCCCAATGACAAGTCCAACACGCGCTAAGGGGATTCCCAACGACAGCGGAACCCAGCCGGGACATGTCCGCTCTTCCCAGGGCAACCTTCCCTCAACTGCCCCGGGCAACGACGTGTCCATGAGGCTAACTGCCTACGGCCACCCGGTCAATGGTCTGAAATGACCATTTCTTTCAGTGATCGATAAGTGTGGTTGTGACGAGAAGGTCCTAGCGCCGGCGGGCCGCGACCTGCGTCCAGGGTTCGGCCGTGACCATCGCCACCGCCTGAGAGCGAGTGCTGACGTGAAGCTTTTTGAGGACTTGCTGGACGTGCTTGTTGACCGTCGTGATCGAAACGCCCAGGTGAGCGGCGATCTCCTTGTTCGAACGGCCACGGCGGAGCTGGGAAAGCACTTCCTGCTCCCGCCGGCTCAAGGCACGCTGCCAGGCTTGGGAGGCCGCGCTTCCGCGCGACCGCACCTCGAGCAGGTCCCTGAAGCTGTGGCGGCCGAAGTTCGGCGATGCCAGACCACGGATTGTTGCCACCATGTCGGCGATCGAAAGGTCCTTCGGGAGGTAGCCGTTGGCGCCGGCGGCCCGTGCCGCGGTCGCCGCCTCGAAGTCAAGGGACGCCGAGACGACGATCACCTTGACCAGCTCATATTTCTCCCTGATATTCATGATCGCCGCCAGGGCGTCCTGGCCAGGACCCAGGCTCAGGTCCATCAGCACCACGTCGACCGGAAAGCGGTCGAGCATGGTGAAGAGCTCGGTCTCTGCTGGAAGCTCCCAGAGGACGGACAGGTCCGTTTCGCGCTCAAACGCGCGAATCAGACCCAGTCTGAAGACTGGATGGTCGTCAACGATGCCAAGACGGATCAGGCGGGCTGCCTCCGTTTCATCCGAGTCCCCTCGCTCGGTTTGTCGGTGGGCAAGAATACACCGCTACGTAAGCCAACGCACGCATGGGTTCACTGGCCACCGGTGTCATGAGAGTACTAACGCCGCAGGGGGCCAGCCGGATTCCGTCGATATCGGCCGGGCTAACGCCGCTCCGAGCTGGGAACCGCCTCCTCGAGCGATGACCTCAGGCTGCGCAGGGCCTCGGGGGGCACGGGCGCCTCTTCGATCCAGGCGAAGAATGCGTCTGCGATGCGGCGCCAGGTGGCCACCTGCCGCGCCATGCTCCGATGCCAGTAAGACTTGGACCAGGCCGCCGCCGCCAGCCAGCCGGCGATCACGCAGCAGAGGGCTCCCGTGCCCACCTGCAGCCATTCAGGCCAGCTCGCCGGATGAAGGCCCGTCAGAATGAAGACCCCCAATCCGAGGTTGGCGAGCACGCCCAGCGGCAAGAACATCGCGTAGAAGAACCGCTGGCTTCTTGTTTCCCTAAGCCGCTCAGGACGCATCCAATTCACCCCCATTGGTCACTGCCAGAGAGCTTGGCACGTCGCCGTGGCATGTCCAATAAGACAAATGTCCCGACAAGGGAAAAGTCGACGGTCCTTGAGTCCGCCGCCGAACTCCAGCAAGCAAATAGTTGGTGTGCAGGTGGTCGACTTTGGACGCTCGCCGACGTCCGATTCTCTGCCGATGCTTGATCGCGGACCAGCCCAACGTCGGCCCGAGCCTCGCGAAGTGGTTGGATTTTCAAAGGATGTCCCAGGCGCACCGTGACATCAGTGCCTGCAAGGCACCCTGGGGGTCAGGGCCGCCGGCGCACGCTCGAGCAACCAGTTCAAGTCCCAACCGATACGACCTCGGTGTCTCGGTAGTGGTACTACGATCCCATTACCCTCACGACGGACTGCCCATACAGTTCGAGCATGATCGTAGTCCCGGCGCCTTCCCCCAGCCCAGGCATCGAGCTGCAGGCTGTCGAGCGGGTCGAGGCATTGATCATCGACAAGCAGCCGCTCTTCCTTGCTGCCCTGGCGAACCTGTTGGAGGCGCCGCCCCTTTCCGCGCGCGTCGTCACCGCTTTGAGGTCCGACGTGGGGTTGGATATTGCGCGGACGCAAGCCATCGGCGTCGTCTTCTGTGAGCTGCGCGCGGAGCCCATCTCCGGGGTGGAGCTCGTCCGCATGCTCGCAACAGAAGGATGTGCCACTCCTGTGGTTCTGCTTGCCGACGACGGGGACGAGCCTCAGCTCGCGGCGGCTGTTGCCATGAACGTAGCCGGAGCGTTCAGCAAGAGCTCGCCCCTCGACGAATTCCTTGTGGGTGTGCGGGCGGTGGTGTCGGGCCACCGGGCGATCGGCTCCGGTCTTCTCGTCCACCTGATCGAGGCATCCACCGCATCGCGTGGATACGAGCCCAAACGTTTTGCGGGCCGGCTGTCCCCGACGGAGCTCGCGATCCTTGGCATGATCGGACAGGCGCTGTCGATTCCCGACATCGCGGCGAATCGAGGAATAAGCCATAAGACCGTGCGCAACCACCTGGCGAAGATCTATCGCAAGCTGGAGCTGCACGGCAGAACGGAGGCAATGCTGTGGGCGGCGCGAATGGGACTCACGGGAAGCTAGCCGCGCAGGCTGCTCCCCCAAACGACTCTCCGACAGAAAGCACGGGTGACGCTCATGAGCCGACGGGGCGGGATCGAAGCGACCTGAAGTCGGGACAAACTGCCCATGGGGTTGGGCAAATCCCTATTACAAAGGATGACCCGAGCGGGCACCATGGCGGCATGGCAGTCGAGGCGAGTGCCCGCCCGCGTCAGACGCCGGGGCTCCAAGACCGGATCGGCCAGGTCCTCCTGGCTGAGGGGCTGATCACTGAAGAGCAGCTTGTGCGCGCGCTCAACGCGCAGCGCATGGCATACGCTCCGCTGGGGACGGTGCTGGTCAACCAGGGCGCCGTGCACGAGGACCACATGACCGTGGTGCTGAGCGCGCACCTGGAGATTCCGGTGGCCGACCTCAAGCACACAGACGTCGATCCCGACATTGCGCGGCTCGTGCCAGAAGACTTCGCCCGTCGCAACCTCGTGCTGCCGCTTCGCCGCGACAACGGTCACCTGGCCGTCGCCATGAACGATCCCAGCAACCTGATGGTGATCAACGACATCCGCCTGATCACCGGCCTACCGGTGGCTCCTTACATCGCGGCGCCGTCGGACATCTTGCTCAACCTGACGCGGATCCACGACATGCACCCCCGGCTCAGCGTCGCCGCCAAGACGCTCAACGAATCGCGGCCGCAGGCGCAGTTCGACCGTGTGATGACACTCGAGCTTTCTAAGGTCACCTCGAACTCACCCGCGGTCGAGATCGTGAACCTCCTCATCACGCAGGGATTGCGCGACCGCGCCTCGGACATCCACATCGAACCACAGAAGGATTACCTGCGAGTCCGCTTCAGGATCGACGGCGTGCTGCAGGACATGGCTCACCTGCCCAGCGCGACCGGGGCAGCGCTCTCTTCCCGGGTGAAGATCATGGCCGGCATGAACATCGTCGAGCGCCGGCGAGCTCAGGACGGGCAGATCAGCGTCAACGTCGACGGCCGGGAGCTCGACGTCCGAGTCGCCACCATGGAGACGATCTGGGGCGAGAAGCTCGTGATGCGCTTGCTCGACCGCGGTCGCTCGCTCATCACGCTGCCCCAGCTCGGCTTCTCGCAAGGCGCCTATCGCGAGTATCACCGCCTGCTCCACTCGCCGTACGGAATGATGATCGTCTCGGGCCCAACCGGCAGCGGCAAGACGACCACGCTGTACGCCTCGATCCACGAATTGGACAGCCAGGTGCGCAACATCATGACCATCGAGGATCCGGTCGAGTACATGTTCGACCACATCAACCAGAGCCAGATCAACAAGCTGGCCGACATCAGCTTCGCGAACGGTCTTCGCGCAATCCTTCGGCAGGATCCGGACATCATCCTGGTCGGCGAGATCCGCGACCGCGAGACGGCGGAGATTGCCGTTCAGTCGGCGCTGACCGGGCACCTGGTGCTTTCGTCGCTCCACGCGACCGATGCCGCGGGCGCGCTGCTTCGCTTCGTGGACATGGGGATCGAAGGATTCCTCATCGCGTCATCGGTCATCGCAATCGTCGCCCAGCGCCTCGTGCGCAAGACCTGCGACGGCTGCAAGGTTGCGTACACGCCCAACCCGGAGGACATCGACTTCGCCATCTCGGTGGGCGCGCCGGCGCCCGACCAGCTCTATCGGGGACAGGGCTGCAGCCGGTGCAACGGCACCGGTTACTTCGACCGCATCGGCGTCTTCGAGGTGCTGACGATGTCGGACGAGGTCAAGAGGCTTGTGATCGCCAAGGCGAGCCACGCCGAGATCATGAGCGCCGCGTTCGCAACCGGAATGCTGCCGCTACGCGCCGACGCCTGGGCCAAGATCTCGGCCGGTGTGACGACCGTGTCTGAAGTCATGCGCAGCGTCTACATCATCTGATCGGAGGGGACGTGGTCAGCCGGTTCACCTATCGAGCTTATTCACCTCGTGGAAAGCTGGAGGAGCGGGTCGCCAGCGGCGAGTCGGCCGCTGCGGTGCACCGCGACCTCATCGATCGCGGATTCCGGGTGGTATCCGTGCGGCCGGCTCGCAGCGGATGGCGCTGGATCTACCGCCAGTTTCCGACCTTCTTCCATGTCAAGACCGCCGACCTGATCCTTTTCTCGCGCCAGCTCGCCACGTTCATCAGGGTCGGCGTGCCGATCACCGACGCGATCAAGCTCCTGCAAGGAGCATCCGCCTCGGGGGCTTTTCGGGCGGCGCTCGACGACATCTTCAACGACCTGGAGGCCGGTGAATCGTTCTCGTCCGCCATATCCCGTCACCCGAGCGTTTTCAACGAGCTGTACGTGGACATGGTGCGGGCGGCCGAGTACAGCGGCACGCTCGACCGGGTGCTCATTCAGGTCGCCGCCTACCTGCAGCGCCAGGACACCGCGCTGAAGAAATTGCGCAGCGCGATGATCTACCCCGCGGTCATCCTCGTGCTCGCGGTCGGCGTTTGTACTGTTCTGGTCGTCTTCGTGCTCCCGAACTTCGTGTCGATCTTCAACGAGTTCCATGCGACGCTTCCATTCCCGACAAGGGTCCTGCTTGCGGTGGGCATGTTCGCCCAGACGTGGCGGATCGAGATAGTGATCGGGCTGTTCCTGGTCATCGTCGCGATCCTGGGCGCCATGAGCAGCCGGCCCGGCAGGGTGTTCTGGGACCACTTGATCCTGCGCCTGCCGGTGATCGGCACGATCGTGACCTACAGCATCATCGAGCGTTTCACCCGGACTCTGTCCACCATGCTCTCGGCGGGCATACCGATCAGCCAGACGTTCGAGGTCGCGATCGCCTCATCCGGCAACATCCGGTATCGCCGCGGCCTCGAGTCCGTCAAGGAGCGAATGATGACCGGCGACGGGTTCTCCGCCCCACTCGATGCGACCGGACTGTTCGCTCCGATGATGATCCGCATGATCCGTGTCGGCGAAGAGACCGGGACCCTCGACTCGAGCCTCGAGCAGATCGCCGACTTCCTGGCGGAAGAGATGGATTACAAGGTCCGCAACATGATCGCGCTCATGGAGCCGTCCCTTGTGATAGCAGTCGGCGGTGCGGTGGGATTCGTGGCCATCTCGGTCATCCTGCCGATGTACGGGCTGCTCAAAGCAGTTCACTGATGCCGCGAGTGAAGGATCGCCGCCGGGCACAATCCGGCGCGACCCTGGTCGAGCTGCTGGTCAGCCTGGTGATCGCGAGCCTGGCGCTCGCGCTGGTCGTCGGGACGCTGAGCACCGGCCTGCTCGACTCGACGATCGCCAAGCGAAACACGGCGGCCCAGGCCGTGCTGCAATACGAGATGGAGGCGATCAGCGCCAGCACCTTCGACGCTGCCGCCAAGCCATATTCAGACTGCTTTGCGACCGAGTCTCCAACCAGCCCGCAAGCAGCCCCCGGTGGTTTTCAGACCGCGTGCCCGGGCGGTCCTTACACCCTGCGTGCTGACGTCAGCATGCAGTGGCTGGCATCCGCACCCAGCACAGTCCAGGTCTGGACGGTCAACGTCACCTCCTGGCCGTCCGACGCGGCCCTTGGCTCGCAGATCTCGCTGTACAAGGTCGACCGATGAATCCGCAGCGCTCGTATCTGAAGGGCCAGGGTGGCTTCACTCTGGTGGAGGTGATCATCTCTGCCGCGATCGGAGCCCTGCTGCTGTCGGCTCTGACTTCAGTCGTGCTCACGTCCTGGCGCGGCGCGACGATCGCCTCCAGCCGGGTGGAGGCCAGCAGCCAGATCCGCAACTTCGAGTACTTCGCCTACGACGACTTCGCTCGAAGCGGCATACCGAACGGCAGCGCCTGTCCCTGCACGACCCAGCCACTGCTGTTGAGCGGAGTCACGTACACGTGGGACGGCGGCAGCTTTCTCGATCGCGCCGTGGCGAGCACTGGCGCGACCGAGCACGCGGCTACCGACGTGAGCGCATTCACGTGGTATGTCGACACGAACTCGACCGTCGTGGTCAGCCTGACCATCACGATCCAGGCTTACAGCGAATCCCAGACATTTCGGTTCTATCCGCGTGTGAACCCATGACCGCCATCCTGGCGCTGCTGAAGGATCGCAGGCGTTCGCAACGGGGCAGCGTGCTCAGCGGCGTTCTGATCATGACGGCGTTCATAGCCATCATCTCGGGCGCCTTGATGACCGAGCTGAGCACGAACTTCCTGCTCTCCCATACGCTGCTCAACCGGGTCGCCAACGAGGCGACAGAGAACTCCGCGATCGAGCTCTCTCTCAGCCAGCTCCAGTCGACCCAGCTCAACGCTCCCTGTCCTGCGCTTGTGCCCGCGACCGTGAACAACCAAACCGCGTCGGCGACATACCTGAGCTGCTGGCCGACGGTGGACCGCAGATCACCATCGTTCAGTCAGATCGGAAGCTCTTCCGGAGCGTTCAACGTCGACGGGACCCACGTGCAGCTTGGCAAGCTCAACGACTACATCGTCGGCGACGCGGCCGGCGACGTTTTCGACTATCCGTTTGGCTCGGCCACACAGCGTTGGAGCCTTGACCTGGACGGCGCTGTAACCGCACCGCCACTGGTCATGACAAGGCCGGGCTATGCCGGACAGTTCCTGGACGTCATCTCCCTTTCCGGGAGTCCCGACTGTCCGACGTCCGGATCGTGCCTCAACGTCAGGATCGACAACACCTCATTTGCGACGCCACCTCAACACTGCGTCATAGCGACGAGCTCCGGCGCAGCCATCACGACGCAGCCGGCAGCCAGCCCTTCGCTGGGCGGACTGGTTTACTTCGCGGACGGCGCGACCCTGGAGGCCAACGACCTCGGCGCCGGCGGCGCTGGGTGTGGCCCAAAATCGCCCGTCACGATCTCGGGCAGCCAGCCGGTCGTAGGGGGTCCGGTTGCATTCTCCTGCACGGGCGGGTGCGGCCAAACGGTCGATTACATCTACGCCATCGTCTCGAGCGTGAGCTCTAGCCGCCTCGTCGAGTTCACCTACCGGTCAAACGAAGGCCTTGAGCTCGTGGGAACCTGGTCGCTCCCGTGGGCGAACGCCTCGGGCATCGCGGTTGAAAGCGCGACCTTACCCGCCAGCCTGGCAATCACGTTCGGCGGAGGGGCGGTCGCGCTTTACCGGCTCGGGACGAATGGGCCGACATTCTTGAACAGCCAGCAGGTCGGTGGCGGCATCGCCGACGCGCCGTACTGGTGTGGCCAGTGTGGTCTTTTCAGCGTAGGCACTCAAACCGGCGGACTTTACCTCTTCAACTCGTCGCTGAATCCCGTCGCGAGCTATTCCGGGCCAGGTTCGGCGATCAACACGACGCCGGCGGTCGACGGCGCCGGTGACTGGTACGTCGGCGCTGACGACGGCTACGTGCATGAGTTCCAAAACCAGGGCGGCCAGATGGTACAGGTCAACCGGTACGGCAGCATGGGCACAGTGGGAAGCTCGGTCCAGGTTGGGGGATGCGCCATCGGGATCTGCGCCTACCTCGGTACGCTCGGCAACCGCCTTTATCTAGTTCCGCTGAATGCTCGCGATGCGGTTCTGTCTGCGTGCATCACGCCTACTCCACCAACCTGTTCGGGCGCAAACCCACGCCTGAGGGTGAGCGTCGAGGTCGGCGCCGCCAGGAACCCACGCGCAGTCCACGTGCAGGGCTGGGCATACTATTCCAGCTGATCCGTGGCCCCATTAGCGACTCGCCTGGCCGTCGACCTGTCCGGTTCTTCGATTCGAGTCGTTGAAGGGACGATCGGTGGCCCCATGCGCTGCGCATCGGCCCCGGTCCCCAACGGCGCAGCGGCCGGTGGCAAGGTGTCGGATCCCGGCGCAGTGGCTCGAGCGCTCCGGCCGCTGCTCGCGCGCGCCGAGATCACCCAGACCCACGCTTTCGTGGCGGCAAGCGACTCCGTCGCGACGTTCAGGATCCTTCGGTTCGCGGCCTCGTCCTCGGCGCGTGACGTCGACGCCGCAATCGCCCGCGAGCTTCCATTCGACCCGCAGCTGATGTCGACTCGCTGGATGGACCTGGGTGACGCGCAGGGGGAGCAGCGCGCGGTTTACGCCGCCGCCTGGGATCGGGCGATGGTCAAGAACCTGACCGAGGCGATCAAGCTGGCGGGCCTCGAGCCGGTCGTGCTCGAGCTCAAGTCAGCGAGCGTAGCCAGAGCCGTGCCCGCTCCGGCATGCGTCGTCCTCGATCTGGCTTCGGATCCTGCCGAGATCATCCTGGTCGACGACCATCTGCCGCAGGTATGGCACAGCTTCAAGGTCAAGGACCCGATCGGAGATGACGAGGTCTCCGAGCTGGCCGGGCCACTCCGGACCGCTCTACGTTTCTACCGGCGGCAGTCGGACGGCGACTTCGGGTCGACGGTTCCAGTGTTCGTCTCCAGCGAGCAAGCGCTGCCCGCTCAACTGATCGCCGCCCTGTCTGGACTGGTTGGCCAGCCGGTGCTGCTGCTGCCCGTTCCGGCGCGTGTGCCGCCGAACGTGCGTCATTCCACCTACCTGGCCTGCCTGGGCCTGCTCATGCGGAGGGGCCAGTGAAGCGCAAGCGGCAGCAGCAGTCGGACCGACGCCGTACCCTCGCAGACCTGAACCTGATCGAGGAGACGAAGCGTCAGGCGGTTCGGCGCAGGGGCTGCACCTCGCTGTTTGGCTCGATCCTGCTGCTCGTGGCGGCCGGGGTCACGATCGGACTGGGACTGCACTAGTCGGGTCCGCCCATAGGCCCAGCCCGAATAGGGACAGCCGCCTACCCAGTGGGCCACTCCCTCTATTCAAGTTTCGCTGCCCCCCACCCAGACTGAGCCAGTCAAGTCAGCAAACAGCGGTGCCGCGTCGGGGGATGTGGCAGCCGGACAAGGGGGCGATCGAATGGCAGGTTTCTACGGTTGGTTGAACAAGAACTTGCGAGGACGCAAGGGTCAGCAGGGCTTTACCCTGATCGAGCTCCTCGTCGTCGTGACCATCCTTGGCATCCTGGCAGCAATCGTCACCCTCAGCCTGGTCGGCCTCACCACCAACTCAAACGTCCAGGCCTGCAACACCGAATACAAGACGGTGCAGGCAGCGCTCGACGCCTTCATGGCCGCCAACAACACCGACCAGATCACTGCTGCTACCGACACCAACAACATGTCGACCACGCTCTTCAACGGCCGGGCCCTTTACAACACGAGCCCGACGGGGACGAACCCCAACTTCACCCGCAACGGCTCCACCCAGTTCTATTACTCGTGGGACGCGAACGGCAAGATCACGAACATCTACAGCGACAAGAGCGGAGGACTGGCTCCTGGAGCCAGCGCGACTGACGCGACCGCCGGCTGCCACACGTTGTAACGACGAGAGCAAAGGGGCCAGCAGAGGGCGCCGTATGTGAGCGGCGCCCTCGCTGTATGAGACGGCATTGATGCCGGCCGTGATCGTTCCGGTTCTGACCGCTTACGTCGTCTTCGTCGGTCTGGTGCTGGGCAGCTTCATCAACCTCGCCGCCGACCGCATGCCTAGGGGCGAATCCGTGGTCCGGCCGCGCTCCCACTGCCGGGCTTGCGGCCGCCAGCTCAACACGATCGACCTCCTGCCGGTGCTGGGTTATGTATTGCGCAGGGGGCGGTGCGCCACGTGCCGAAGCGAGATCGGCGCCTCGGCGCCCATCGTCGAACTGGTCGCCGGCGGCGTCATGGCGGTGCCTGTGCTCTGGCTCGGGCTCTGGCCGGGCGCCCTCGCGGGACTTGGCCTGGTGGCCGGTCTCGGCCTGGCGGTTACGAGTCTTGCCGCGCGGCGCTACGCGGCTGACGAGCGGGCGGGCTAGGCGTGGCCTGGAGAATCTCGCCCGGGTAGAGGGAGTGCGCGCGGGCGTCGCGCTCGGTGACCAATCCCGCCCGCAGGAGCTGGTTCAACGAACGCTCGAGCGTCTGGGAGCCCTCGCGCAGGTTGGTCAGCAAGACGCTCCGGATCTGGTCGGTCTTGCCGTCCTTGATCATCGATCGAACCGCCACGTTGGCCACCAGCACCTCGTATGCGGCGACCCTCCCTCCCCCCACGGCCGGAATGAGCTGCTGGTAGATGACCCCGGTCAAGCACGCCGCAAGCTGCGCTCTCACCTGCTGCTGCTGGGGTCCGGCGAAGCTGTCGACGATGCGGTTGATCGCCTGGGGCGCATCGTTGGTATGCAGCGTCGCGAGCACGAGGTGCCCCGTCTCGGCGATCGTCAGCGCTGAGCGCATCGTCTCGACGTCACGCATCTCGCCGATGAGGATCACGTCAGGGTCTTCGCGGAACGCCGAGCGCAGGGCGTCGGCGAAGCTCCTGGTGTCGATGCCCACCTGGCGCTGGTCAACCAGCGCGAGCCGGTGCTGGTGCACGTACTCGATCGGATCCTCCACCGTCACGACGTGACAGGCGCGAGTCCGGTTGATGTAGTCGATCATCGCCGCCTGAGTGGTCGACTTCCCGGACCCGGTCGGTCCGGTGACGAGGATCAAGCCCTGGTTCCGGCCCACCAGCGTGTAGACCGACTCCGGACATCCGAGCTGCTCGAAGGTCGGGATCTGCAAGGGCAGGGAGCGAAACGCCGCCGCGGGCGTGCCCTTCTGCAGGTAGGCGTTGCCGCGCACGCGAACTCGGTCTTGAAATGTGAACGCAAAGTCGACGTTGCGCCCCTGGCTGAGAGCCTTGAGCTGGTGCGTGTCGAGCACCTCGCTGAGCATCTTGTCCACGTCCGACGCATGCAGCGCCGGCGCAGCGGCGTCGAGGGCCACAAGCACCCCGTCCTTGCGGATGCGCGGCGAAGACCCCACGCTCAGCAGGAGGTCCGAGCCCGCGTTTTCCAGCATTCGGTTGAGGGCGTCGAAAAGAGTCACGCCCGATCACCGTAGCACCCACCTGCGGAACCCGCCTTGAGTGGAGACGGCAACTCACCGGGACATTTGTCCCAAACGCAGGACCATCGGGACATTTGTCCCGGAACGGAACGCGATCGCCGATTTGCGGCGGCCAGAGCCAGGCCTAGCGTTGGCCTCGCCTAAATGTCGCGAATCGGGAGCCCGGATCGGCTGGCGCGTTTCCTCGATGAGGTGGCTCGGCGCACGCGGAAACGGTTCGACGAGATACGTGAGATGGTCGCTGCAGGCCGCGAAGGACTGGAGCCGCGCCAGCGAACGACTCTCGACATCGGATCGTGGCTCGTGCTCGGGACACTGGGACTCGGTCTCCAGGTCGGTCGATGGTCCGCCTGGAGCGTGCTCGTGGCCGCGGCCGGGTACGTGATCTGGGTGCTGGCCTACTCCGAGGCCTCCGTGCAGGCGACCCGCCGGCAGCGCAGCGGCTAGAGCAGGCGCCGGCGCCTCCAGTTCACGAACAGGAATCCGCCGAGCCCGCCGGCCAGCACGGTGCCGAGGACGGTCAGCAGCAGCGGACCGTTGCCGCCGGAATCATTCCCCGTGGGGCTGGCGCCGGCTGTGCTCGGGGTCGGCGAGGACTCGGGTGAGGCCGAAGGCGACGGTGCCGGCGCCTCGGTTGGCGCCGCGGTCGGCGCCGAAGTCGGTCCCGTCGGATTGCCGGACGAGGCGGGTGCCCCGGTCCCGTTGCTCCCTCCGCCGCCTGAGCTGGGAGGCGCCAGTGCGGAGATCCTCGCCACAGAGGCGGTCCATGTGCCGCCCGCGGCGTCATGCATCGTGACCGTGGGGTAGTAGGTCCCGGTTCCGTATGAATGGGACGCGCTGCCGCCTGAACCGCTCGTTGCGTCGCCGAACGCCCATGAGTAGGTATACGGCGCCAGGCCGCCAGAGCCTGTGGCGCTGAAAGCCACCTGGAGCGGCGCCGTGCCCGTTATGGGCGTGGCCGACGTGCTGCCGACGAGCGTTGAGTAGACCGTGATCCGAAGCGTCGTCACGCTGGCCGACTGCCCGGCGGCGTCGTGGATCGTCAACGCGATGGTGTACGAACCCGCGCTGTATGTGTGGCTGAAGGTCTGCTGGGTCGAGGTCGAGCCGTCCCCGAGGTCCCACGCGTAGGTGAACGGCGCGGTGCCGCCGGTCGCGAAGCCGCTGAGAGTCGTCGGCAGAGGAGCGTCGCCGACCGTCGGGCTCGCGGTGGCCGATGCGACGAGTGGCGCCGGCGTGACGGTGGTCGCGGGCGCGTTCACAGTGACCGTGGCGCCGTTAACGTCGGTCACGGTCACCTGGGCGGTGAAGGTGCCCGGCCCGGCATAGGAGTGCGTTGGGTTCTGGGCCGTGCCCAGCGCAGTCCCGTCGCCGAAGTTCCAGCTGTAGGTGTAGGGCGTGCGGCCCCCGCTCGGGCTCGCGCTCAGGTTCACC
>Ga0209806_1001202_pt1 | contig 17300 bp, 17 predicted proteins | sample GraSoiAngelo_152_FD_186166 | JGI IMG/M metagenome (GOLD analysis project Ga0209806, IMG submission 186166) | Grasslands soil microbial communities from the Angelo Coastal Reserve, California, USA - 14_1009_12_30cm (SPAdes) (version 2) | ecosystem: Environmental > Terrestrial > Soil > Grasslands ... | reverse complement strand
GTGCGCAACCGATCGCGCATCGAATCACCCGATCGCCCGCGCGACTTCGAACCGCCCGTTCTCGAAGAGCAGGGTGTGGTCGTCGCTGTTCTGGTTCACGCTCCGCATCTTCGCGCATTGAACGCGTCGCTGGAACGCCGTCTCCGAGATCGGCTCCAGGCGCAGGTGGATGATTCCGTCCGCGAGGAACTCCTCCTCCAAGGCCGTCGGGGGCGCCTCGAGCGCAGGCTCTTCCGAGATGAGGAAGCTCGTGACCCCGAGGTCCCGCAGCCACTCGAACCACCCAAAGGTCTCGGCCCGGCGGTCCGCGAACTCGAGGATCAGCTCGAGCGCGTCCCACGAGTCGATCGCGAGGAGACGGAAGTCCCGCTTCTTGCGGAGTTCGAGGATTTTCCCCTTCAAGACGGCCAGGAGGGCTTCGCCGGGGGTCGCGGTCTCCGGGGACAACGCGCCGACTTTGGCGATCATCTCCTCCAGGTACTCACGGCCGCGGCTCAGGTCGAGGATCGGGAGCGCGTCGGAGACCGACGTCGCCTTGAGGCCGAGCGAGGCGATGTGTTCGAGGAGGCCGCCCGCGCTCTGTTCGAGGGTCACGTACAGGCCCGGCGTCCCTTCGAGCGCGTTGTGGTACAGCACGTAGTACGCCAGGGAGGACTTCATCGTCCCACTCGCCCCGCGGATGAGGACGACGTGACCTTCGGGGATGCCGCCTCGGAGGACGTCTTCGTCGAAGCCCCGGATATGCGTCTTCACGAAGGCCCGCGGCATCGCCTTCCCCTCACGAGCTCATCGCCCGCGTGACTCGGAACCGTCCGTCGTCGACGTCCATCGCGAGGTATCCGGTCTCGTGTTTCGTCCCGCGCATCTTGACGACCCGCAGCCGTCGTTGCGCGGTGAGGTCCGTGACGAAATGCATGCGGAGGTGGATGACGCCGTCCGCGAGGAAGTCCTCGTCCCATCGGCCTTGGAGGACGTGCCCGGCGATGAGCCAATCGGGACGCTCCGTGACGAGGAAGCTCGTGACGCCGAGATCCCGCAGCCACTCGAACAATCGGTACATCTCGCGCCGACGGTCCTTGAACTTCGCCAAGATCTCGAGCGCCTCGAGCGAGTCGATCACGATCAGGTCGAGTCCCCGCTGTTCTTTGATCGATCCGATCGCAGTTTGGAGGCTCGCGAGCCAGTCCGTCTTCTCGGCAAAGAGGTTCTTCGCCGTCCTCGGGTCAAGGATGACGAGAGAACCTTTCGGGACCTTGAGTGGGAGGCCCAGGCCGCCCACTTGCTTGAGCAGGCTCGATGCGCGTTCCTCCAGGCTCAGATAGAGGCCGTGGAGTTCCTCCTGCACGGCATTCTGAACGATGATCGAGAATCCAAGCGACGATTTCATCGTCCCGGGGGCGCCCTCGATGAGGACGACGTGGCCGCGGGGGATTCCGCCTTCCAAGATTTCGTCGAGGCCTTCGACGAAGGTCCTGACCCGCGGGAACAAGGTCTCCGCCTGCTTCGGAGGGGGCGCGGCGGCCGATTTGGAGGGTTCGGGGGCCGTCGCCTCCAGGGTGAACGCGTTCTCCATCTCGTCGAGGATGTCTCGCTCGGATGTCGTCTCCGCCGGACGCGCCTGTTCGCTCGGCGTCGCTGCCCGAGCCGAGTCCGTGGGCGGCGCGGTGGGAGCCGGGCTCCGCCCCAACTTCGACTCAAGCTCCTGCCGTTTCGCCGCCGCGAGGCGATGGTCGGGGCGAAGCTCGAGCACTTTCGCGAAGCTCTTCGAGGCTTCCGCGAGGTTCTGGAGCGCCTCCAGGACCATGCCGCGTTCCACCCATGCGTCGATCAGCTGCGGGTGGAGGAGCGTGGCGCGTTCCAAGACCGCCGCCGCGGCGGGCAATTCGTCAAGCATGCCGAGGACGCGTCCGAGTCCGATCCATCCTTGGTCATCTTTCGGGCTGAGCTCGAGGGCGCGCAAGTATCCGACCGCCGCTTTGTACGGCCGATTGAGTCGCAAATACGCTTCCGCGAGGAGGATCCACAGCCGCCGGTCTTCGTCGTCGCGGGAGATGCCCTTCAGGAGCGGCTCGATTGCCGGCTCGAACCGAGACTCCCGGAGGAATCCAACGGAGGTCCGGAGATACGTCGCCGCCTCCTGCTTCGCTTGCGGCGTGGGCGGCTTACGGCCCGGCACGGGGACGTACGGCTTGAATCGGTGGCCTTGCGCCTGTGCCTTCGCACGGATTCGATTCATCGCGGCAGCAATCACATCCGAGTGGTCCTCGACCTCCGACTCGGTCGGAGCGGCGGGTGCGGGGGCGGTGCGATCCGGCGGAGACGACTTTGCGGGTGGTCTGGGTTTCTTCGGGACTTCTCCTAGGATGGCGGTGAAAACCTCGCCGCCCATCACGCGCTGCAGCACGACCTGAGGGCTCGACCGAGGCCGATCGTTCCCAGCGCGGATCTTCCGTCCGCACACCCGACAGTTGAACGCATCCGGCTTGTTGGGGGATGCGCAGGTCGGGCACGGGATCGTGTTCGGCATGGACCCCCTACGGACTGATGACGGGTGTGACTTGGAATCGTCCATCCTCGAAGACGAGCGCCGAGAATCCCGTCCGATGGTGGGAGCCGCGCATCTTCAGGATTCGGACCCGCCGCTGGACCTCGACGTCCGAGATCGGGTGCATCTTGAGCTCGAGGATCCCGTCCGCGAGGAACGTCTCGTCCCGCCGGGGTTGCGGCGGCTCGAGCCCGAGGAACGGGGTGTCGGACGACGCCTCCGTGAGGACGAGGGTCGTCCCGCCGAGGTCCCGCAGCCACTCGAAGAACCGGAACAGTTCCGTCCGCCGGTCCTCAAACTTCGCGAGGACCTCGAGCGCCTCGAGCGAGTCGATGACCAGGAGGTCCACGCCATCAATGTCCTTCTTCGTCGTCAGCGTGCGGCGGAGGAACTCCATCCAAGGCTTCGTGGAGCCCTTGCCGACCTCTTTCTGGATCGTGCCGACGTCGACGATGTGCAGATCGCCGCGCACCGCCTCGACGTCGAACCCCATCGAGGCCATCTGTCGCTCCAAACTCGGTCGGGTCTGCTCAAGCGACACGTAGAGGCACTTCGCATGCCGGTTCCGCGCATTCCCATGGAGGATCGCGTACGTCAAGGTCGACTTCATCGTCCCAGGCAGGCCAGAGACGAGGACAACGTGGCCGGGTGGCAACCCGCCGCCGAGCAGCCCGTCGAGCCCGTCGATGAACGTGGGGATTTTCTTCGGCTCCAACGCAAGCTACCCCCAACGCGTCCGGGAGAGCGGGATCCGACACGGACGACCGTTCATTCGCCGCCCCCGCCTCCGAGGATCGTCTCGACCTGTCGGGCGGCGCGTTCCATCGCCATGAGCACCAACCCCAGGTTCGCGTCGTCGTATACGAGGGCCACGAGGAGCGCCTCATCGCCGGCCCCCAGGCTCAGGAGCTTCCCCTCGTCCGATTCGATGATCGCCCGGACGAAGCGGCCCTGGTCGAGCTGGATGGTCGCCATCTCGGACGTGCCGACGATCGCGGCGGTCATGGCCGCGACGATCTTGGGGTCCACGCCCTCGGGGAGGGTGTGCGTCACCACGAGACCGTCCCGTCGAACCACAGCCGCCGATTTGATGTCCGTCACCCGAGAGAGCTCATCGATCGTCTCCTCGAGGCGGCCCCAGACATCCCTCATGCGGACACCTCCTCGGTTTTCAGGATGGCCGCGATCGACTGCACCGCCTTGTCGACGCTGAGCAGGACGAGGCCCATGTTCGCCTCGTTCCGGACCATCGTCACGAGGATCGCCTCTTCCCCCGCGCCCGTCGAAATCATCTTCCCGATCGGGGTGTCGACGATCGAGGAGTTGAACGACCCGAGGCCCATTTCGACCACGGCCATCTCCGACGTGCCGACGATGGCGGCTGCCATCGCGGCGATTTTCTTCGGATCCATCGTCTTCGGGAGCACGTGGGCGATGAGGATGCCATCGCGTCGGGCGACCGTCGCGCCGAGCACGGCCGGAAGCCTCCGGAGTTCCGCGAGGATCCCCTGGAGCCGTCGGGTCACGTCGGCGAGCATCACCGCACCCCGATGATCATCTCGGCGAGGATCAGGAGGGCGTCCCGCACGCCCTTGTTCTCCGTCGCCACGGTGGGGATCACGGTAACGTCGGGGGGCAGGCCCATCCGGTGCGCGATCTCGTCCGGCGCCAGCGCGCCCGCCAAATCGCTCTTGTTGGCGAGGATGACGTACGGGATCCGAGGACCGACCAGGTCGAGCATTTGTTTGGCCCTCGCGAGTTCGTCCGGATGGTTCGCGTCGACGACGAGGAGGACCCCGCTCACCTCCCGGGCGAAGATCTTGAAGATGAATTCGAATCGTTCTTGGCCCGGCGTCCCGAAAATCTCCGCTTCGATCCCGGTGACGTTCACGTTTCCGTAGTCGAATGCGACCGTGGTCCCCATCCGGTCGATGCTGATCGATTTCTCGGACAGCGCCTTGACGACCGTCGATTTCCCCGCGTTGAACGGTCCCGTCACGAGGATTCGCGGGAAGTACACGGTGAGCCCGACGAGGTCCCTGAACGCGTACGGGATCCAGTTCGTCCGAATCCCGTCCGAGGCCATTTGTGAGATCCGCATCGAGTTCCGGATGATCCCGCCGCGGACCGAGGACTGGAACTCGACCACGAAGTCGGACATCGCCCGGATCTCCTCGAGGTCCCGCTCCATCAGGGTCCAGTTGATGAACAGGAAACAGATCACGGCGCCGGTCGCCCGCGCGGCGTCGATCAGCTCGCGCCACAGCCGGAGGACGTCCTCCTTCGGGAAGCGGTCCATCAGGAATTCCATCGAGTCGACGACGATCCGCGCGGGACGTTCCGCCTCCGTGGCAGCGATGATCGTCTTGCGGATATTCTCGAGGCTGTCGATGTCGTCGATGTGGTATCGCTCCCGGCTCGGGAGCAGCAGCTGGGACGACGTCGCGTCGACGAGGACGAGCCGCGCCGAGTCCGAGGGGCCGAAGCGTTTCAGCTCCCCGCGCGCGAGCTGCGGGGCACGGAAGAAGTCCACGTAGAGCGACGTTTCCCCGGCCTTCACGCCTTGGATCGCAAAATTCTCGCCGAACAGGCGCTTCTCCGTCGGCTTGTCGCTGAACAGGAGGAGCGTCGAGGGGCGCGGGAACCCTCCCTGGAGCCGATCGTCGAGGACTTGGATTCCGGTCTTCGCGCGCGGCGTCGTGGCGCGCGGTGGGGCCTGCATCATAGCCGGACCACCGCCTCCGGGAGCTGCACGAACGGGTGCCAGGCGGCGTCGACCTGGTAGCCTCGCATGTGGTGGACGCGCATCTCGGGGCCCATCGTGTCGGTGAAGCGCATCTCCATGACGCCGTCCACGAGCGAGCGAAGGAGGTTCATCGTCATCGGCTCGTGCACGCCCTCCTGGACCGCGTACAGGATGAACCCGAGGTTCGACTTCACCCGCGCCGTCACGATCTGGAAGAACTTCGCGATCGCCTGGGGGGAGTTATGGAGGAAGAGCGTGGACACGGTGTAGAAGTAGATGCGGACCGGCGTCCCGAGTTCCTGGGCCGCCTTGCTCATCGCCATCCCGATTCCCTCGAGGTTGCTGAAGCTCGAGACGAGAAACGTCTTCTTGCCGGGCGCTGACTCAGGACGCTCCGACGAGGTCGCGCTGTAACAGTCGACGAAGACGAACGTCTTGCCTTCCGCCGTGTCGAGGTCAAGGTGCAACGCTTTGGCCCGCGCGCGGATCTCGTTCGGCGGCATGTCCAGGGTGACGAAGACAACGCGTTCCCCGGAGCGGAGGTCTTCTCGGATCCGCGCGATGAGGTACTCGAACTTCCCGACGCCGGGCGGGCCGCTGAGGAGCATCGAGTAGTTCGCGGGTAATCGGTCCTCCATTCAGGGCACCTCGGTCCGGGCTTCCGCTCGTCCGCTCGAAGGCGTCGGCTGATGCACCGGGCCGCTCGATGTTCCGTTTTGTCATATATAGGACGTGCCGTAGTTCTCAAGGCTGAGAAATCCCCGCGCCACCGGGAGGGAAACGGGCTTGCGGGTCGCGACAAAAACATATAACGAGACGGTCCCATGCGGCGCGGGATGCCTCCTTCGGCCACGGATCTCAGCTACCTCGAAAAGAAAGTCCTCCTGGCCCTGGGGAAGCGGCTGAAGGCGTCACCCGAGGAAATTCGTACCGCGGGAAAGTTCCGCGAACTCGTCGAGGTCATGAACGCGGCCTCGTGGTTGCAGGCGAAAGGCCTCGTCACGATGAAGGAGCGAATCGCGCACTCGTACCGACTCACGAAGCCCGACGTGGCCCGGCGTCCGTTGCCGGAGCGGAAGGCCCTGAAGGCCGCGATGAAGGCGGGAGGACGCATTGCGGTCCCGAGGCTCAAGGCCGCCTGCAAGTTCGACGAGTCCGAGCTCGCGGTCGCCCTCGGTTGGCTCCGGAGAAAAGGATGGGCCGAGGTCACGAGAGGTCCGGAGGGTAGCTTCGTCGTCGTCGCGCCCGCAGGCCGGGCGGCAGCGGCTTCGAAGTCACCCGACGAACTCCTGCTCGCCCGGCTCTCGAAGGGAGAGCTTCCGGAGGAGGCGATCGATCCCCACGTCGTCCGCGAGTTGAAATCGCGACGGGAGCTCGTGAAGGAGCGGGAATCCGTGCAGCGGGAGATCGCATTGACCGCCGCGGGCCAGAAGGTCCTCGCGGCCGGGATCGAACTCAAAGAGGAGGTCGCCCAGCCGACGACCGATCTCCTGCAGTCCGGCGGATGGCGGGACGTCGACTTCCGCCGGTACGACACGAAGGCGTTCGCCCCGCTCATCCACCCCGGGAAGCGGCACGTCTTGAGCGCCTACATCGAGAAGGTCCGGCGGATCTTCCTGAGCATGGGCTTCACAGAGATCGAGGGCGACTTCGTCCTCCCGGCGTTCTGGAATTTCGACGCGCTCTTCCAGCCGCAAGACCACCCGGCGCGGGACGAGCTCGACACGTTCTACCTCTCGAAGCCCGCGACGATGCCCCTTCCCGACGCGGACCTCGTACGCCGGGTGGCGAACGTCCACGAGACCGGCGGTGCGACCGGCAGCACGGGATGGCAGTACAAATGGGACCGCAAGGAGGCGGAGCGCGCGGTCCTCCGTTCGCACACCACCCCGATCACGCTGAGATGGTTGGCCGAGCATCCGGAGCCGCCGCAGAAAGCGTTCGTCGTGGGACGGGTCTTCCGTCCCGACGCGGTGGACTGGACGCACCTTCCCGAGTTCCACCAGATCGAAGGCGTCGTGATGGAGGACGGAGCGAACCTCGCGCAGCTGATTGGGATCATCGAGGAGTTCTACCGACGGCTCGGCTTCACGCGCGCGAAGTTCCGGCCCGGCTATTTCCCGTACACGGAGCCGAGCATGGAGCCGGAGGTCCAGCGGCCGGACGGTCGCTGGATGGAGCTGGGCGGGAGCGGGATTTTCCGGCCCGAGGTCACGGAGCCGCTCGGCCTGAAGGCGCCCGTCCTCGCATGGGGCTTGGGCCTCGAGCGGGTGATCATGGCCGTCGAAGGCATCACGGACATCCGGCAGCTGTACCTCAGCGATCTGGACTGGCTTCGAGACCACCGCGCCATCTTGTGAGGCCGCGGCATCCCGAATGAGAATCGCGAGCGAATCTTTATTTGCGCACCGAGACTCTGCGGCGCGGTCGTCCTATGCCCTCTGCCGCCGAAGCCGATGTCACCGCGGGCGAGCAGGCCCTCGGACAACTCGATTACGATTCCGCGTACAAGGCCTTCGACAAAGCGACGAAGGCGGACCCGAGCAATGCGATCGCGTTCTTCGGGAAGGCGGAAGCCGCCCTCGGCGTGCCGAAGGTCGAGGCGGAGGAGATCCTCGGCCTCTACAAGAAGGCGATCGAGCTGGACGGCGAGAATCCAGCGTATCGGGACGCGCTCGCGTCGTTTTGCGTGGACTTGGGGCGGTTCAACGAGGCGGAGGAACAGTACAATGCCGCGGCGAAGTTGGACGAGGAGAACGCGCCGTTCTACTGGTCGGAATTCGCGATCCAGTACGCGCGCAAGGCTCCCGTCGTCATGGAGCAGTTCCTCGACGACAAAACGCGGGACATGATCCGGCAGAAAGCGCTCACCTATGCGTTGAAAGCGCTTGGCCTCGAGAAGGAAGACGCGAAGCGATTAATCTAAGCGAGTCTAACTCGCGCGGACGCCCGGTGGCCGCCCGCGACGCCCGACGCGGCATTCGACGCAGACGGTTCCGATGATGTGTTCGTCGCACGCAGGTCGTCCGCAGTTCCGGCAGGTGAGGAAGGTCGGACGCTGACAGATGTGGCAGAGGACCGCGACGGCCACGTGGCACGAAAGGCGCACGAGCCCATCAGCCTTTGCGACATCCGCCGTAAACATGTTGACGAAGGCGTGACCCGCCTCTCTTCATGATTGCACGACCCGTCGCTGTTGCGCGCGACGCTGGAACGATTCGATTTCTGTTCGCGGGATGGAGACGTTCCCCATCGTCACCATGGCCCCAAGACCGTGTAGCTCTTCTGCGAGTTCCACGGCGAGTGGCCGCGGAAGAAGGAATACAGATTGTCCGATCCAGACGACGCCGGCGCGGAGGATGTACGGCACGGGAGAATCGGGCCCGGCATCCTTTCGACCGAAGATGAGGTGAGCCACCCTCGAGGCTGCTGAGCGATTGATCGCCGAGACGTCGTAGGACAGCAGCATGAGGGGGGCGGGTGTTTCACTCAATGCGGTTTGGGTCATCGGAGACTCATACTATAGTCATATTATAACTATTCTCCGGAGAGGTCAGTGAAAGTAAACGGAGCACGGTAGTCCCCGGAAGGACCCCTGGGAGGCTCCGTAAACATGTTTACGGCTGGACGGCGCGGCGTGTCGGCAAGGGTTGCCTGTCGTGCGCGTTGTAAACATGTTGACGCGGTCGCCAACGACGGATCGCGAGGATGGCGGTTCAACTAGAGCGCGCGCAACTCGCCGAATGTCGTCGATCGCTCCGCGAAGGCGTTGTGCTTGTGGATCGACTCTTCCGCCTCGGACTTCACGCGCGCCCATGTGGAATCCGGCATCTTCGGATACCGTTTCAGCAACCGGTCCAGGACGTCCCGCACGACATCCTCGACGAACTTGGGGTTCCGGTGGGCCATCTCGACGAGGCGCCCCTCGTCGAGTCGCTTGAGCAGTCCGTAGGTCGGGGCGGACAACGAGTCTTCGACGATGTCGATCAGCTCGTCCGCCTCGATCTCGTGACCCGCGGGCTCCTGCAGGATGAGCGTGGTCCGATTCCTCTGGTTGTGCGTGATGATCGGCACCCCCTCGGGCCACCGGGCGAGTTCCGGGTGTTCCTTCATCACGTCGTCCCGCACGGTCTCCATGGCACACGGGCAGGCCGTCATGCCGACGACCTCCACGCCGATTGACCGGACGACCTCCCGCTCCCCGCGCCGCGCGTTCGCGCGGCCCACGAGCCGGTACGGCTCGAGCGACGTGCGGCCCCACGGCGACGTGCGTTCCAGAAAATACTCCGCGGTCGCCCACACCTCGGACGTCGTCGCGTAGTCGTGCCGCTTCAGGAGGAGGAGGGCGATGACCTCCGTGAGTTCCTCGAGGCTCCCGACGGGCTCCCGGACGGAACGGTCGACGACTTCGTTGATCGCCTCGAGGTTCCGGGAGAGGTGCGATCCTTTCTGGTCGTGCGGGAGATCGACGAACACATCGAGCGTCGTCGTCAGCGTGACGGAGCGATTCGGCCGACGGACCTGGACGGGCTTGAGGACCCCCGTGACGCCGACCTTGTTCAGGCGGAAGCCGTTCGCGACCCGCTCGCTCTGGACGTCCTTTGGGATGGACTCAACCCGCCGGGGGCTTACCGACCGGTACACTTAAAACTTGCCGGCGTGAGTGCGTCGAAGCGCATCGTCGGTCGCCGCGATCCCTCCGCTCCGAACCGAATAAAGAGGTCGCGAGGGCCGTGCCGCCGCCTCTCGACGGGGCCGCCCGAAGCCCTCGCGGGTGGGCGTTGGTTGGGGGGAGGATTGTTGAGCGTGCCTAACGGAGGCCGATGAACCCCTGGTCGTTGAAGGCCACGGGCCCCAGGTCCCACGCTGCCTCGACGGACTCGGCCGGCTGGACCTCGACGGGGACCGCATGGTTGTTCTGCTCCTCGATCTCCTTCGCCGCGTTCTCGACTTCCTCGGCGAGGGTCGTGAGGTACGACTTGCTCAGGTGCTCCACGACGCCCTGGACGATCGTGACGACCATGTAGCTGATGATCTGCATCGCCTCGTTGAAGGGCAGCTGATCCGCGAACCGGTTCAAGGAGTCGTTCTCCACGACGATCACGCTGTCCGCTTCCCGCCGGAGATCCTCGAGTCCCTGCCGGGCGGTCTCCGCGCGGCCCTCCGTCTCGAAGGGCAAGATCGCAACCCCGATGGTCACCGCGCCGTTCGCGCGGGCGGCCCGCGCGACGACCGGCGCCGCGCCCGTCCCCGCGCCGCCGCCGAGGCCCGCGACGACGAAGACGATGTCGGATGAAAGGGATTCGCGGAGCGACCCTTCTTGGTCCTCCGCCGCCGACCGCGCCGCGGCGATCCGATCGTCGCCCGCGGCGTGGGGAAGAAGGATCTTCAGGTCACATTCCGCCTTGGAGAGCCCAGAGGGGTCGGTGTTCACCGCGATCGTCTCGACGCCCTTGATGTCTCGGTTGTAGAGCGCGCTCACCATCTTGCCACCCGCGCCCCCGACCCCGACGACCGAGATTTTCGGGTCCACGGCGTCCTCAAACAGGCTGCTGATGACCTCATCCACGTAGTCTCGCGGCACCATCTATTCCGGCCTCCACCTTATCGTTCGACGGATTGAGGGAGGCCAGAAGGCAGTTTCCCGGGCTGAAGGCGTGCATCCCATCCCTTCATGAAAGGTTCCCATCCCTTCCCTTTTTCCTGGTCCGGGGTAACTCCCTTCCGGCGTCCTACACGCCCGCCGTGCGTCATGGGGGAATGACTCCCTCTTTGTCTCCCGTCGAGACGGAGACCACCTTTCCGGTCATCTTGTCGACTTCCTGCCGGTGGTCCTGGATCTCCTTCACCCGCTCCCGCGTGAACCACTCCTCGATGCTGCGGACGATCGCGTGCTCCCGGCTCAGGAAGTACCCGTCCGCCACGAGGCGGTCGACCAGTTCGAGGTAGTACCGCGGGACGCGGATTGTCACCGTGTTGCCGCCCTCGCGGATCGTTTGGATGTACGCCTGGACCGCGTCGCGGACCAGCGCGGAGCGGTTCCCGTGCGACGTGTTCTCTTTCAAGAACCCGTCGATCAGCTCGAGGTTTTCTTTCTCGAGCCGCAGCGTGATCCGCTCGTTTTCGTCCATCCCGATTCCCCCGCCTGGACCGCGGGAACCCGTATGACACGGTCATACAACATTCCGCGCGATTTTTGGCGTGTTGTCCGCGGTAGGGGGAAGCACGGTACTTATACCCTTTGTCAATTGTCATACGACGTAGGACAAAGGGCCTCCATCGGCTAGCGGAATCGACCGCCGACCGCCACCTTGATTTTTATTTCGTATGCTAGATGTAAGACGCCAAAATCTCTCACTTCGGACGCTCAGATTCGAGGCGTCCGACACCGGGAAAAGCTTTACGAGAAACGCTCCTATCTGCGCGCGTGGCGAAGACGTCCCGCTCGCGGCGTGGCCGGAAACCGTCGGCTCGGGCCCATCGCGCGGCCGCAACGCGGAAGCGCCGGTCTCCTCCGCGGTCGAAGCCACGTCGTCGTCGAAAACCCGTCAAGTCGGCGAGAGCGCGACCGCGCCGGGGGCCGCCTGCCCGTCGAGTTTCGAAGCCCGCACGCCCGACCGACCCGTTTGACTTTCGGCGGTTCGAGCCGAAATGGCAGGCCGCTTGGGAAAAGGCCGGCGTGTACGTCGCCCGGGCGGACCCGACTCGTCCGAAATGGTACACGACCGTGCCGTATCCGTACATGAACGGGTATCAGCACCTCGGATTCGGCTCGTCCTTCCTGCGGGCCGAGTTCCAGTCCCGGTTCCGGCGCATGCTCGGGTACAACGTGCTCCATCCGCAGAGCTTCCATTGCACGGGCCTCCCGATCCTGGGCGCCGCGAAGCGGATCGCGGAGAACGAGCCGAAGCAATGGGAGATCCTGCGCCAGATGGGGATCCCGGACCGGGAGATCCCGAAGTTCGCGGACCCGATGCACTGGATCGAGGTGTTCCCCGCCGGGACGATGGCGGACCTGAAGGCGCTGGGCGCCGCGGTCGACTGGACGCGGTCGTTCATCACGACGCCGCTCAACCCGCCCTACGACGCGTTCGTCCGGTGGCAGTTCCTCCACCTGAAGGCGGGCGGCTACGTGAAGATCGACAAGCATCCCGTGATTTGGTGCCCGAAAGACCAGGCGCCGATCGGGGACCACGATCGCTTGGAGGGTGAGGGGGAGACCCCGATGGAGTACACGCTCCTCAAGTTCCCCCTGGCGGACGGTCGGTTCCTCGTCGCGGCGACGATCCGCCCGGAGACCGTGTTCGGCCAGACGAACCTGTGGGTCGATCCCGAGGTGACGTACGTCGTCGCGCAGGTCGGCGACGAACGGTGGATCGTGAACGAGCTCGCGGCGAAGAAACTCGCGGAGCAAGGCAAGTCCGTCGCGGCCGAGGCGCGGATCCCGGGGACCGAGTTGCTCGGCCGGGACGCGGTGGCTCCCGCCATCAACCGCGCGATCCCGATCCTCCCGAGCTCCTTCATCGACCAAGGCCGCGGGACGGGGATCGTCACGAGCGTCCCGTCGGACGCCCCGGACGACTACGTCGCCCTGCGGGATTTGCAGCAGGACGACGCCCAGCTCGCGAAGTATGGACTGGACGCGGAACGCGTTCGGGGGATCAAGCCGATCCCGATCATCCGGACGCCCGGCTGGGGCCCGTTGCCCGGGGTCGAGGCGGTCGAGCGGCTCGGGATCCGGAATCAGGGGGACCGCGAGAAGCTGGAACAGGCGAAGGCCGAGGTGTACAAGAGCGGCTTCTACCGCGGCGTCCTGAACGAGAACTGCGGTCCGTTCGCGGGCGTGCGCGTTGAGATCGCCAAGGAGGAGATCCGAAAGGAGCTGACCTCGAAAGGCCAGGCGGATCTCATGTACGAGCCGAGCGCCCCGGTCGTCTGCCGCTGTATGACGCCCGCGATCGTCAAGGTCGTCGACAACCAGTGGTTCCTCGCGTACGGCGATCCGGCGTGGAAGGCGCAGGTGCACGAGGCGATTGCGTCGATGGAACTGCATCCGGAGGCCCTGCGAAAGTGGTTCGACTACGTGACGGACTGGCTTCATGACTGGCCGTGCACCCACCATCGCGGCTTGGGGACGATCCTGCCATGGGATTCGAACTGGGTCATCGAGTCCCTGAGCGACTCGACGATCTACATGGCGTACTACACGATCGCCCATGCCCTGCAAGGGGGCGCGCTCCGGTCGCACGTCCCGTGGGCGCAACGCCTCGACGACGCCTTCTTCGATTACGTCTTCTTAGGGAAAGGTAGCCCGCGGGCGGTCGCCAGCCGCCTGGGCCTTGAGGTCGAGGTGATTGAAGGCCTGCGCCGGGAATTCGCATACTGGTATCCGGTCGACCTGCGCAACACGGGCAAGGACCTGGTGCAGAACCACATGACGTTCTGCCTGTTCGTCCATGCCGCCGTGTTTCCGAAGGAGCTGTGGCCCCGCGGCTACGGGGTCAACGGCTGGGTTCGCCTCGAGGGTCGCAAGATGTCGAAGTCGAAAGGGAACGTATGGTACATCCGCGACGCGGTCCACGAGTGGGGGGCGGATCCGGTCCGGATGGCCGTGGCGAACGCGGGAGACGGCCTCGACGACCCGAATCTGGACCTCGAGTTCGCGGCCACGGCTACCGCACGCCTCCGCGATTGGTTCCGGTTCGCGACCGGGAAACCCCGCAGCCGGCAGGAGCGGCACGGCATCGACGCCTGGTTCCTGAGTGTCCTGAACCGTGCAATTCAGGCGACTCGGGCGTCGATGGAGGAGATGAACTACAAGACCGCCTTGCGCCACGGGTACTTCGACATCCAATCCGCTTGGTCCTGGTACCTCCGGCGATCGGAGGGCCGGCCGAGAGCGGATGTCCTTCGTCGGTTCATCGAGGTCCAGACGAAGCTTCTGGCACCGTTCGCGCCGCATGCCTGCGAGGAGATTTGGCATCGGATTGGCGGCGATGGGTTCGTCGTCAACACCGCGTACCCGGTCGCGATTGCGGATGAGATCGACCCACGCGCGGAAGCGGCGGAGTCCCTGTTGCAAGCGACGCTGGCGGATGTCCGCGAGATTCTCAAAGTCACTCGGATCCAGCCGAAGCGCATTGCGTTGTACACCGCGCCGGATTGGAAGGTCCGCGTCTACGAGATTGCGCGTGCGCTGGCGAAGGAAGGCCCCATCCGGATGAACGCCCTAATGGAGCGAGCCCTTGCGGAGCCCGGCATGCGGGAACGGGCAAAGGAACTTTCCGCGTACGCAAAGCGCCTCGGTGACGAGCTCCAGCACGCGAAACCGGATGAACTGGATCGAATTGGATCCGTCGAGGAGTTTGCGATGTTCCGGGAGAACGCCCACTTCCTGACGAAAGAGCTCCGCGTTTCGGTCGACGTGTTCCGCGCGGACGATTCGCGACGATGGGACCCCACGAAGAAAGCGGACCACGCCGTCCCCGGGCGGCCTGCGATTTACGTGGAGTGAATTCATGAAGATCGCGCGGCCCTCCAAGCCGGAGGCGCCGTTCAAACGGAAGCGCAGCCCGCCGCCCCAGGCGACGAAACTTCTCCGGTACTCCTTCCTTTCCGGCGTCGTCTTCATGGTCCTCTTGGCGATCGTCTTCCTCCCCCGGATGTTTCCGAACCAGGTTCCCGTGGAAATCGTGAATCCGGGGAACAACGGCAAGCTTCGCCTGGATACGACCAACGGCACAAGGCTCTACATCGATACGACGACCGTTTCCCTCGAACTCGCGAAATTCAACGCGAACTTCACCCGCGACGGAATCGTGATCGGGAACCTGAGTGCCGGCCTCGTCGGAGGGAACGCGACCCTCGGGTTCGTCGACGCAAATGCGGACAACCTCCTGGATGCCGGGGACTATTTCGTGGTCACCGTGTCCTCGACCGGCTGCTACCACTTCGAGGTTCTCCAGATCGATGTTGGCCGGCTCGCTGGCTACTTGGAATGGGGCGCGGGCTGCCCCGTGACGTAATGTTTAACTGAACGCGGCCAATTGGCGCCGCCGCGGGCCTGTAGCTTAGCTAGGTAGAGCGATCGGCTCTTATCGCGCGTTCCGCTCGGACGTCCGAGGGACACCGATAGGTCAAGGGTTCGAATCCCTTCAGGCCCGTACCCTCGCGTGTTTCCGGCATGAGCCGATTATCATTTTCTCGCGCGGATCGAGCGTGAGCCGGATCTCAGACGTTCGGCGACCGGCTGCGGTGAACATGCTCCCGATAGGCGGCGATCGAGACGGCAATCGTTGCAACAAGTCCCCAGAGGAGGATCAGGAGAGCGTATTCGATCAGGCGTTGGGGATACTCAAGAAGCGCCGCCGCACCGACTCCGATAAGTCCCACAAAGAGCCATAACGGACCTGAAGCAAAACGGACCAGAAATCTCCGCAGTTGAGCTCGCCGGACATGCGCCTGTTCTTGGGTCTCGGATCGCGCGCCGCTCGGAGTTTGTGCTGGGATTGGCACGCCGCAGTTGTTGCAGTACCACGCCCCTTCATGCTGTAAGAACCAGCGCCATGTTCCACAAGCGGTGCATGTCGAAACCCTTGTTGTCCACAAGTGAGAGTAAATGAACCACGCTCCAAGGGCAAGGAGACCCCCCGCGGCGCCGAAGCCGATCTGAGCGATTGGGAACCGGTTTTTGACCACGAGACCGGCCATGAAAAGGAGGAAGGCCGTCCAGAGAACAGTCGAACCAATGAGTCCCGCCTTCCCCGGGGGCCGCACTCCTGGTATTTCGTCGGGCGGAAAGAAGGGAAATGCGATCAGCGCCCACCCGACCACTGCAATCCAAAAGAGGGGAGAGGATTTCACCTCGGCCGGTGCAAGTGAGAGAACGATCAGGAACGCTACAACGAGCATTAGGCTGAACAAGACGATTGCCGCGCCCGACGCATACGGAGAAGCCTGAAACTCCGGGACTCGGCGACGTTGGGCGATGCCTGCATTGGTGAGAAGGTCGATCACCGCATCGGAGAGTCGTTCGGCGAGCGCACCCAGCAGCCTCGATCGCTGCGCAAGCGTTTGTTCCTTGCCGCAACGGGGACATCGAGCGCTGGGCAGGGAAACCTCTGCATCAACGAGGTCGCCGCCGAGTCGAAGTCGGAATCGGAAATGCGCCAAAGCGAGACTGGAGCCGTCGAGCGTGGCATGGCAGTCCATACATTCGAAGCTGACCCGACGCGCACGCATGCGGCTCTTTGATTTTGGGATTCCGTCGTGCACTCCGTCGAGAAGCGTGGCTTCGAAGTTAGGGTACGGTCCTCGCGTTTCGTGGGAATCAGGGCAGCGAAGGCATGGCAAGCCACGACACGACACGCGAATGGGTCCCTGGGCACCCTCGGCATCCTTCAGGGCTCGGATGAGCTGCTTCCCGCAAACGCGACAAGCATCTGCCGGGCGGCTGCGACGCTCTGAGCGGGATCGGTCGCGATTGCGATCTTCTCCTAGCACGAGCACAACATTCTGTGTTTCAGCGTTTGAATGTTTGGTGACGATTGGGAGGTTGGGCGGGACTCGTTGTCTCGTCCCGGATGAACGGACCCCTTCCGGCCCGCTTGTCTTGAAGGGGTTTGCACCCTCGATCGGTGCGATCGAATGTCAGTTGGCCTCGCGAATTCTTGCGCTTGTCCCCAACAACCCCGCTCCCGGCCAAGCGCGTGAGGTCGTGAGTGATTTGTCGGCAGTTCAGACTCCTCCCCAATCCGCCCGGATTCGCCGTGCAGCGCTAGCGCCCATCCCGTTGGCCTAGGACGACCTCGTTCTTCCCCTTAAGTCAACCCCTCGCGCGCCAAAGCTCACGAAAAAAAGCCGCAACGGACGAAGCTTGGGGCCATGGGTGAGTATTATAGGGCCTTCGTGGTGACGGAGGAGCGGGTGACGAAATGGCCCGCACCAAGAGACGACGTCGAATACGACGTGCTGCGAGTGAGCGTCAACGTGCACACCAACTGACTCTTG
>Ga0209806_1001196_pt1 | contig 17329 bp, 8 predicted proteins | sample GraSoiAngelo_152_FD_186166 | JGI IMG/M metagenome (GOLD analysis project Ga0209806, IMG submission 186166) | Grasslands soil microbial communities from the Angelo Coastal Reserve, California, USA - 14_1009_12_30cm (SPAdes) (version 2) | ecosystem: Environmental > Terrestrial > Soil > Grasslands ... | reverse complement strand
CTGGCGCAGCGACGCAATCGCCATTTGGCAGGCGATGGCTGAGTTGAATCCCAGTTCAAATGTGCAGTTCGGCTCTTTGCGGCTGCGGACGCAGTCAAAGAAATTCCGCATGTGCGTCTGCGTATCGTCATTGTCTGCACCACCGACGATGTCGGGTTCGCCGCCGACCGATCCCGGAGTTTCTGCCTTCTCCGTGGAGTGATTTTCCTGCGGCTGAAACGTCACCTTATCAAGGACGCGTATCACGGTCCCCTTGTTTCCTAACGCGAAGTCGTATCCGTCTTCTCCGAAGTAATTGTTGCCAAACGCCGAATTCCACGTAAAAAGAAGATTCTCCGGCTGGTCCATTGAGACATCCATAGTGTCCGGAACTTCCATCCCCGCAGAAAGGTAGTTATAGCCCGCCATGGTGACGCGGCGAGGTATTTTGAGCCCCAGCGCTTTGTACCAGAACGCAACCTGGTGAACCATATTCTCGAATACGTTCCCTCCCGAGTAATCCCAAAAGAATCGCCAGTTTATAAAGCGCTGCGGATCGAATTCGTGTGGCGCAGCTTCGCCTTCGAACTCTTTCCAAGCCACATGCTCGAGATTGCAGTCGGGAGGGATGGATCTTTTCCATCCGCCGTATAGCCGGTTGCGGTAATGGTGGGTGTGGACGGCGGTGATCGTTCCCATGCGGTCTGGTGCGGCAAGCTCACGCACCCGCGCGAAGGCCTTGCCACTCACCGACTGCACACCCACTTGCACCACGCGGTTCGATCCTGCCACCGCTCGGCGCATGCGTCGTGCATGGTCTGGATTAAACGCCAGAGTCTTTTCCTGGTAGACGTCCTTCCCTGCTTGGATTGCAGGAACGAAATTAAGTGCGTGCTGATGCTGGGGAGTGGCAATGAGCACGGCGTCAACGGACTTGTCGTCGAGCAGGCGTCGAAAATCGGTGTAAGTCTGAATAGTGGGAGCAATCCGCTTGGCTTCCTCTAGTCGGCGAGAATAAACGTCAGCAACCGCGATTGCTTGCGTATTAGGGGCACGCAGCGCGTGCTCGAAAATGTCCAGTCCGCGGCCACCGGCGCCGATCAGCCCGAAACGCACACGGTCATTGGCGCCCAGGACACTCGCCGGCAGAAAAACACACGAGCCGGCAAGGGCGGTCGCACCTCCACTCAGGTGATGGATAAATCTTCGACGATTCAGCATGGTTGCAACTCCCTTTTGGTTAAACTGAGGAATATTTCCGGCAAAGCGTTTTGATTTTCTCGACGAGTTTAGGCACACCTGTCGAGGGATCCTCTTCCCCTTCGTATTCCGCGGACGTGAATCCTCTATAGCCGGTGCGTGCGAAAAGCGGCCATACCCGATCGAGGTCGACAGCCTGCCCATTCTCGAAGACGTCTCGGATGTGGATATGCGTAGCATAAGGAAGAGTGGCTTCGATTTGCGCGTAAGCGTCCGCTTGCGGCGTGGGAATAAAGTTCGTAATGTCAAGATTGATTCCGAAATACGGCGATTCAATCCGGTGAACCAGTTCTAGGCATACCTCCGCATTCTGGGTGATCCCTTGGTGGTTTTCAACGCCGAGGGTGATTCCCTTTTTTCCTGAGTATTCGCAGGCCACCTTCAGTGTGTCAACCGTCCACTGGATTCCTTGCTGCATCGTAGCTCCATCAGGAAGCTCGCCCGCGAAGACGCGTAAGTGAGACGCTCCCAAGGCTTCCGTGACATCAATCCATTTCCTGATCTCCTCCAAAACCTGAGCACGCTTGCTGGCGTCGGCTTGCACAGTGCTGGTTCCGATGGCCGCGCCGGAGAAACAGACTCCGTCTTTGTACGCCAGATGCCGCAAGGAAGCTAGGTAGGCAGGCTCGGTTGATTTGAACCAATATGCCGTCATGTCCACGGCAGCAACCCCTAGCTCGACAGCCTTGCGGATAACATCTTCCATCGTCATCTTGCCGGCTTTCAATAGCTTGCTGTAAGAGTAGGCGCAGCAGCCCGTAAGGAGCCGCGGGTTTGCATGGGTTCCCGGCTCGCTGGTTGCGGTTGACGTAGACGTCCAGGAGTGAGCCCCGCGCACCAGTTCTGGGCCCAGGAGAGCTGCCGGCCCCGCGGTTTTCAAGAACTCCCTGCGCTGAGTCCTCTCTGGCATGAGCTGTGGTACCTCCCGAAAATGACTCTAGAAACCATCCGGCGAAATCTCAGGTACAGGACCAAGGGACGATGGCGCTTCCTGGGCGCCGCTCGCGAACCAAGTTCAATTCTTCGGGGAGAATACCACCGCCTCAGCAGTTCAGTCTGTTTCTTTCTCTCTAGCGACCGGTCCCATTGAAATCGTTGCCTTTACAGAGTCGCGACCGGTAGCCTTCCAGGTCATGCTGACTCTACTTCTCTCTCCGAGATTGTTTCCGAGCACGCGCCGTTCTGCAAGCAGAGATTCTTGCTCTCCGGCATCAGCTCTTGGTCCTGCAGCGTTCGAGCCGTCTTCACAAGCTCCGCCTCTATTGGGCTGATCGTGCCCTGTGGGTTTGGCTCTCACGGTTGTGGAACGATTGGCGTTCGGCAGTTGCTCCTTGTCAAACCGGAGACCGTCATCGCCTGGCATCGCAAGGCATTTCGCCTCGATGGAGATGGAAGAGTCGTCATCTTGAAGGACGACCCTCGGTATCCAAAACTTGCGCTTTACAGCAATTCACAGCGATAACATACTCGTACGAAGCGCCCTGAACTCGGGCAGGGGTGTGATCCGGCCTCCAAGACTTATCACTTTTGGGGAGATTCTGCTCCCTTGGGATGAGTAGTGCAGTGCTAATGCGTCGACTTCAAACCCGATTTGTTCTCTTGTTTCTGATAGCCATCTACAGCCAAGTCTTGCTCGCTCGAGACTTGCAGGCCCTGCCTGAATTCCTCCGGTCCGACCCCTTTGGCGCCATCGTCGCACCGGACCGGAGCGGCGCTGACCTGGCCTCGAGCCTTTACGGTGCTAAGCACCAAGTCGTGCTCACCGGCTGCCGAGGTGGATACGTCTCCTTTCATCTGGTTGTCAAGCTGCCCTCACCAAGTACCTACACGCTAGACGTGACCATTCCCGATCCCACAAACAAAGTTCAAATCGATTTGTTTCGCGAATGGTTCCATTTTACAGATTCCGACAAGCGTTATTATCCAGACGCCTTGATCCCTGTACACGCAACTTACATCTCGCGCCTGCCTGAGCCGGACAATCGGATCACGAAACAGACCGCCCAGGCCTTCTGGGTAGATGTCTATGTTGCTTCCGACACACGCCTCGGGATTTTCTCCGGTACCGCCAAACTTAAGGCCAATTCTAAGATCACGACTCTTCCGATCCAACTTACCGTCCTAGCTTGCGTCATCCCGGGAGAAGACGTTGTGACGATTGACCACAACTCCTATGGAAGTTCATGGCTTGCACAGCAGTTCGCGGGTTCCTACCGGCGCGACCCCGATCAGTGGTTCGAGAGCAACCAGTTCTTCGAATTGATCCACGCTTATCATCGCGTCTTCTACGAGCACCGGGGAATTTTCCATCAGCTCGGATATGGGCACTCCGGGAAAGTCGGTCCGGAATTTGCCCCCGTGCTCGAGGGCTCTGGCCGGGCGAAGCATATTACCAGCTGGAGCTTGTACGATCGCCACTATGGTCCCCTGCTTGACGGCACGGCGTTTTCAGCATCCCGCCGCGTCCCGCGTCCGATTCCTTTCGTCTACCTGCCCATCAACCCTGAGTGGCCGGCCTCTTACGAGTTCTGGGGAGAGCGTGGTTATGAAGCGGAATTCGTGAATGTGGTCTCGGAGATGGAACGCCACTTTCGGGAGAAAGGGTGGACCCACACAAACTTCGAAGTCTTTTTCAATCACAAGAAACGCTACAAAGGTTTCCCCTGGGACGGCGACGAGGTGCGTTTTCCGAAAGACCTCAAATACTTCCTCGAGTATGACCGGCTGCTTAAGAAGGCCTTGCCACCCAACACTCCCGTACACTTCGTTTTCCGAGCCGACGTCAGTTGGGACATGGAGGAACAGTTTAAGGTCCTCAACGGAATTGTGCGGTTGTGGTGCTGTGGGGGAGGCATCCTGAGTTTTTATAGGCACGCACCCAAGATGTTATGCGACCGAGGTGACGTCGTTTGGTACTACGGCGGTCCTCCGGGCGTGACGGATAGTTCTTCCGCGATCACGGAATTCCCGTTGCGGGCCTGGCTGTGGGGCGTGAACGGCTATGTCCATTGGCTAACAGTTAGCCCGGGCGAGGACCCCTGGTTCCATTTCGATGGGGGTCAGACTGCGCTCATATATTCCGGCGAGCGCTTTGGCGTTAGCGAACCAATTCCCAGCATCCGGTTGAAGATCCAGCGCAACTGCCTTCAAGACCTCGCCTTGCTCGACAGTCTCAAGCGTCGCAAGTCGCTTGACTCTCTAAGGGCCCGAGCGGCGCGCAGTTACAACAACTCCACCCTCGACGATTGGTGGAACTCGCGGCCTGCGCTGGCCGACCTTCCCTCTGATCAATGGCTCGGGAGCGCCATTGACGATGCGACCAAACACACACACCAGGCTCTGGAACACCCTGGTGCGTCCGCCTGGTACAACGTCCACCAATATGCGATGAGCCTTCAAGCGGAGGCAAAATGAAAACCGTCTCTCTGATGGGGATCTTCATGTTCGCAATTTTGGGAATTGCCAAGCTCAGCCCCGAGGAGGCTCCGTCAAGAATGCAAAAGGAACTGGATATCGCGGCACGCGTTGGCAGTGCCATGGTGGACGGCGACCTATGCCAGAAAATCGTTACCCAGAGAGCAAGAGAGCTCATGTTCGCCCGTGACCCTGGCGATAGATTCCTCGCAGGCGACAACTACGACGTTGACGACGTGGCATTCAATACCGTCAAGAAAACTTTGATCCGCCTTTCGCACCTTTCTTCTTTCCCGGCCGACGTTAATCTGTGGATGCCGATCGAGGGGCACCCCGGTAGAATTCAGTTGGTCATTCGCAATAAGAACGAAATGAGCCAATTCTGGAACTGGGGCGAGCTTTACGGCGATATGGTTCCCGAGATGGAGACGGTATTGAAGACGGGACAACGGGTCACGGTCACAGACAAGCCCGGCTGGATTTCTGTTCTTGCTCCAGTCTATAACAGTCTAGGTGATGTCGTAGGTCTGATCGAAACCGTCAGCCAGGTAAAAATGGATGCGCACGAAAATGTAAAATAGCATTCACCATGCTTTAGGTGCTCTCTGAGTCGAATCTCTCCTGAAGTAGGGGTCCCGCTGTGTGCGAGCAGCAAGATCTCGGAGGACATATGCACCACAGTCGTTTGCGTTCACGACGGTCGTTTTTGCAAGCGGCCCTGGCAGCGCCCATCGCGGGCATGGTGACGACTTATTCGCCGCTAGATGGTAAAGATGGGACCAGCGAGGCTAGTTCTATTGTCGCGCGTGTCACCCTGGACAAGGAACTCTACGACTGCGATGCCGTCTTGAATGGGCGGTTGTACTTTCGTATTCCGGCGGCCGGGCCGGTGATGGTACGCTGGGTCGACAGCTTCGGCCGGAGTGTCCACGAATTTCATCCCCCGAATCTTGATGCCAAAGTAGCACCACTAAACTTCTCATTTGACCTAGGCCGCGGCTTCACTTACCGGAACTGGGTTCGAATCTGGGTTAACGATGTTGAGCAGACCGAGGGAGGGCAGTTTCTGCTTTCGCCATCCCCCAGGCCTTGGGACGATTTTCACGCCATCAGTTGGGCACACTACCCGGACGGATTTTACGACGTGCTCCGTCAAGCCGGCATAGACGCGACAATTGCTTATCGGGAAGCCGGCGAACCCGCCATCGACAATAACTTTGATTTCTATGTCGAGCAGATGGCCTGGGAAGTCTTTGCGATCTACCACAAGAACCAGCCTCTTTGGCGGGGGTTACTGAATCAGATCGAGCTCGAGCGCAACAATCTGGACCTCTGGATCCGTCACCCCTGTGTGAATGATCCAAAGACCGATGAGTACGTGAAAGAGCAGCTGACCCGGTTTGTCCGCTTGCATCGCGATTTCCGGCCGATCTTCTACAACATTGCCGACGAGCTCGGCCAGGGCGATCAGATTCGACCCAATGACTTTTGCCACTCCACGTACTGCACGAACAAGTTCGCGGAGTATCTCCGCAAAATGTACGGCACGACCGGAAATGTTGCTAGAGAGTGGTCGGTCACCGAAGAAACCCGCTGGGACGACGGGAGCCTGCGCAACGGGTCCCAATGGGCGACCAGCAACCTGATGGTGAGTCGGACTACGACCGACCAGGCGTTCGATGCCGTTGCGGTGGCCAACCTCGGGGCCAAGTACGGAGGTATAGCGGGCTTGAACAAAGCTTGGGGCGTGAACTTCCCTGCACCCCGCAACGAGGGGGGTGGCCGAGAACAGTGGGAGCCACTGCGCGCATTGCTGAGCGAGACCCGCTCGGTCCAGGAGTTTACCGAAAAAGCTCTCAGCGAGCGTTTAGGGTCCATCGAAAAAGCCAACGCGCTCTGGGGAACTCATACAACCTGGGTGGCTGAGCAGCGACCCACCGGTTTCAAGTCCTGGTCCGAGGTTGTTGCGTTCTTAAATCGGTTCTATCAGGAGTTGTCGCAAGTCCGGTCGACGGAAGGTTGGAACGTTTCGCCGTGGTGTGACTTCCGCAATTTTATGGATGAAACCTTCGCCGAGGCTGTTGGTCGGGCCCGGGCTGTCTGCAAATCCGAAGATCCGCACGCCCGTTGCGCCACGGAGGGAGGCCAGGCCCCTTTTGCGTTCGGTTGGTATAACTACGAAAACGTCGTCAAGCAAGTAGATGTAATTGAGCCATACAACATCGGCAACAACGTGGAAGTGATCCGCTCGCTTAATCGGGACGTGATTATGGTTTCCACGCACGGCTTCCAGCACAAGGCCGGGGCGCCGCTGACGGAGCAAGAGCGACTTTACCAGAAGCAAGCGCCGCAGCCTATCTGGTGGGGATTATTCCACGGCCATCGTGGATCAATCATCTGGGACGCCAACTTGCCTGATTACCATTTCGTGGACGAAGAGACCCGGCAGCTTACTCCTGCGGCCCTGACCTTCGCCGGTACTTTTCAGGAACTCCATAAAGGGATAGCCAAGCTCATTATTAACAGTCGCCGGCTCCACGATGGAATTGCCATCCACTATTCCCAGCCCTCGATGCAGGTCCACTGGCTGTTGGACAACGTCCAGTATGCGCGGAAATGGATGCTGCACAGCGGCGGGGATCGTGGCAGCCATTTCACAGGCGTTCGCAACGGCTGGACCAGGCTGATTGAGGATCTTGGCCTGCAGTACGAGTTTGTCGGTGCGCGTCAGATCGAGGAAGGCAAGTTGACGCGAAACGAATATCGGGTGCTCATCCTGCCGCAATCGCTGGCCGTGAGCGCGCGCGAAGTCGAGCAGATCCGGCAATTTGTTCAAGCCGGCGGGGTCTTGATCGCGGACTACCGTGCTGCAACCATGAACGAACACGGACGCGACCTCGGGCGCGGTCAGCTCGACAGTATTTTTGGCATCAAGCATGCGAAAGGCCAAGTCAAAGAACAGGTAGTCATTGGCATTGAGAATTACGGAGCACTGCGTCTACAAGGCAGAAAGCTCGATCTCATTGTCGGAGATGAAAGCATAAGTACTACGACCGGGAAACCGCTCGCACGGGGCGGCCAAGTCCCACTTATTGTCGTCAATGAATTTGGCCAAGGGAAAGCGGTCTTCTTGAATGTTGAGCTGGCCAGCTATCCCTATCACCGGCTGACGCCGAGCTCACGGACGAGCCTGCCGGAGATCATGGAGCAGATCTTTGGGCTGGCGGGAATTGAGCCGCAGGTTCGCGTGCTGGATGCAACTGGCAATCGCCTCCCTGGGATGGAAGTTGTCCGGTTTGCGAACCGCGCCTATGAACACGTGGCCGTCTTCCGCAATCCCCAATTCGATGACGGTGGCTGGGAGAATTTGCCGACCCAACCGGAGCGCGAATGGGCCGGGGCGATCGATAATTCCCTGCTCGAGAAAGAGGTCCAAGTCACGGTCGCCTGGTCTGGTCCAATGGCGACCTACGACATCCGCGGCAAACGCGACCTCGGCACCGTAGCCAAAATCCAAATGACTCTTGATCCCTGGAGTCCCCTGATGCTGACGCGCGCTCCCGAACCCGTTCCGAAACTCCGCGTCGAGTCTCCCGCCGAGGCCCAACCAGGCAGATCACTGGTTGTAACGCTCCGGAACGAGTCAGCATTGCCGGAAGGAGCTTTTCGAATCGTTCGACTGGAATTCGTGACCTCCGAGGGCAAACCCTACGATCTTTACGCGCGCAATGTGCGGGTCGAATCCACACCTCATCGGGAGCCTTTCCACCTTGCTTACAGTGACCCCAAAGGGCGCTGGAAAATAAACTGTCACGACCTTATGACTGGGCAAGTTGCGCAAACGGAGTTTATGCTCCGCGCTTAATTCGAATGTCTTGATGCGTTGAAAAACTCTCCTCTTTCGGCGGCCCCGGTACGCTGACGCAGCGACGCAGCGACAGAACGCAGCGACAGACGCAGCGACGGATCGCTTGACACGCACCCTGAATGGTGGTATCGAGCGAACCAGCCGGGGATTGCCTCGATGCCGCAATTTGCCGGACGCTCGCGTGTCAGCCGTGGAGGTAGACATGGAATCTCGTGAGCTTGGCCTGCGCAGGATTCATCACGTAGTTCGTTTTAGCTTAATCATTTTAGTTGTCCTCGGACTAACGACCTTACCGGCCTTCCCACAGACTGGCGTCGGAACCGTGTCAGGAACGGTGCGGGACAGTGCGGAGGCGTTTGTATCTGGAGCAAAAGTCACGATCACAAACGCCGAGACCGGGATTTCAAAGCAGGTGGTGACCATCCAGGAGGGCCTGTACTCCTTCCCCGCTCTGCCGATTGGTCCATACCGACTGGCTGTGGAGAAGGAAGGCTTTCAAACTTGGGTGGGGACACTGACACTGTACGTCGGCCAGAACGTAACGGTAGACGCGACGCTGCGGGTCGGAAGTGTGAAAGACGTTGTCGAGGTTAAGGACGTTGCTACACCCATTGAGACGGCGAGCGGCGTGATCGGCGATGTGCGAGAGTCCAGCCAAATCCGAGACCTCCCCCTGAACGGTCGCGATGTCGGATTGCTTTTTGGCCTGACCGCAGGCGTAGAGAGCGGTTCGGGCGGCGCCCGAGTCAATGGGATGAAGGTCGGGTCCCTGGATATCAATCTGGACGGCGTAACGCAGCTCGACCGTTTCGGCGGAGGGATCGTCCGCGTGCGGCCGGGAATTGAAACTGTCCAGGAGTTTCGAGTTGAAACCGTGGGGTCTGACGCGAGCTTTGCTGAGCCGGCCACCGTTATCCTGGCTACGCGCAGCGGAACAAACCAACTGCACTTTGCCGCTTATGAATATAACCGCGACAATTCTGTGATCGCCCCCACGCGCTTGCGCTCTGACCCTGTGAATGTTCAAGTGCCCCATGTCATTCGCAATGAGTTCGGAGGATACGTCGGCGGCCCCGTTGTGATCCCCCATGTGTACCGCGGGCGTGACAAGACGTTTTGGTTCTTCGACTATGAAGGCTTGCGGGAGAATAAGCGCGGTCAGCCTTTTTATCCGTTCGTACCTACCCCAGCCATGTGGAATGGCGATTTAAGTAACGCCGTGGACCCGAGTGTCTCATGCGATCCGGCGGGACCGAATTGCACTCCGTTTGGATATGCGCCAATCACCATTTACAACCCGACGACTACCGACCCCAACACTTTCCAGCGGCAACCTTTCCCGAACAATCAAATCCCGGGGCCATTGAACCACACCGCCAGCATATTGAAATCCCTGACTGCTCTTCCCACGAATAACGATAATCCTTTTATTGCCCCGAATTTCTTGTCCACATATCCAGACATTACACGCACCAACACGTACACCATCAAAGTAGACCAGAACTTCACTGACAAAGACCGGCTTTCGGTGCGCTACACGAACAGCTGGCTGAACGCCGCCTTGGAGGGCGGGTACTTCGCCAATCCCATCGATACGTCTTCGGGCATGGGAACGAGTGCCAAGGACTACTACATTCACAACCTCGCCGTGAACTACACTCGGACCATCTCGACGACTTGGCTCAATGAATTACTAGTCGGCGTGAACCGATCCGCCGTTCATTACGGGACTAGCGCAGACTCCACTAACTGGCCTTCCACGCTGGGGCTGCCCAACCCCTTCAAAGCAACCGGGTGGCCTACGATGTACACGTGTGAAGCCCCGGATTGCACGGCGTTCTTTGGCTGGGACTCGGACAACGTGCACAATCAAAATCTGACCAGCGAAACGATCGATGACAACGCAACTTGGAGCCACGGCAAACATACTATCCAGTTTGGTTTCCGGGGGCGACGAGAACAGAACAACGTGCGTGAGAACCAGCAAGCCCAAGGCAGTCACGAATGGGACCCAGCGTATACCACCAATTGGGACGCCAGCTCCTTCGGACCACTACCGGATACGGGCAGTGGATTTGCCGAACTCTTGCTCGGCTTGCCGGATTTCCTTTCCAATCAGTACAACCGTGGATACTTCTACTTCCGCCAGACGCAGTTAGGGCTGTATGTCAACGACCGCCTCAAGGTTACGCCAAAGCTAACCCTCAACCTGGGTCTTCGCTGGGACTATTGGACACCTTACAAAGAAGCTCGAAACCGGCTTGTAGTGCCCTACAACCCCGAAACTCCAGGCACGTTCCAAGTGATTTCGCTAGGGAATGTAAACGTGGACCAAATCCCGGGAATTCCTCCCGCCGTGCTCACGTCGTGGGCAAATGTGGGGCTGACTTGGGCCACGGCCAACTCCGTTGGATACCCTGCAAACCTCTTTCGGTCCATTCGCCATGACTTTGGTCCCCGCTTGGGCGTCGCTTATCAGATGAACCGCAAAACCGTGATCCGCGGAGCGTACGGCATCTATTACGTAGGCATGCCACTGTCTCTGTTACTACAATCAACCCGCAATACTCCGCCTCTGAATCTTCGTTTCGTAAACAATCCTTTCAATAATACCAACGTGCCCGGTGGTGCGGGAGGACCGTATGATGGTACGTATCCCTTTATTTCGCGCCCGGCGCCCGGCGACTACCTCCCAGCCGCCACGGTGGATATTAATACTCCGCAGGGTCTCAGTGCATTTGGTAACGCTGCGACGTATTGGGATCCGCGCGCCTGGAACGATGAGCATCAGCACACTTGGAACGTAACCCTCGAGCGGGAGCTACCTGCGCAAATAGGATTACGACTGAGCTACATAGGAACGTACGGCGGAAACCTGGAGCAGCAGTTCTCCATCGATCCTCGAGAGCCGGTATATAACTATTCGACGCGCACTGGACTCAAGCCTCCGGGCCAAACCAGTCTATTGCGGGCAGTGCCAGGGTGGGGATTGATTGGGATAAACCATACCGGTATTTCCCACGACCATTCGGCCCAAGTGGAACTCCGCCGGAGGTATGGCAATGGAATGAGCTTTCAGTGGTTTTATACCTATGTGCGCGCCCTCACTACGACGGATCCAGGCGGCTTCACCGCAGGGAACACCTCGATCAATGGTGGCGGCGGAAACGGGCTTTTTAACCAAAGTGGCGGTGCGACCATACCAGAGAATATCGAACTGCTCGGTGAACCAAACCTCACCTACAACCAGCGGCGGCGGCTCGTCTACTTCAACAACACCACCATCCCTCCGCACCGGATCACTTTCAATGGCATCTATGAACTTCCCTTCGGGCGAAGCAAACGCTTTGGCAGAAACGTTTCGACGCCGCTCAACTTTTTGATAGGGGGCTGGCAAGTGGCGGCTATTGGTACTTGGAATAGTGGCCTCTGGATGGGCGTCAATCCTGCTTTCGTCCAGACAGGTAATGTCCGCATTTCTGGCGATAAGCGCGCGACGCTGAACATCGTCGGCGCCAGCGGACAATTCCGTCAATGGTTCGCCGGCAATTTCAATCCCGCGACGGTTACAACTGTTAGCGGTACTCTCGTTGCCCCTGCCGTTCGGCCAGCCGGTCCGAATTGCTCCGGACAGTTCGTTGGCCAGCTTGCTGTCACTCTGAGCGATGGATCGTGTTTCAACGCCCCCTTCAGTGGACTATACAACCCAGATCCTCGCGTAAACTTCATCGGGCCGGGCTCGTGGAATGACGACCTATCGGTCTACAAGCACTTCAGGTTCAAAGAGCGTTTTGACATTCGCTTTGCCGCCGATTTCTTCAATGCTTTCAACCATCCGAACGATATGCCTCCCAGCACAATCAGCGGCTTGCAAAACCTGGGGCTCCAATCAAACGACCCGCGAGTCATACAGTTCTCTCTTCGCGCGGAATTTTAGCGTGGCCTTTTTTCCTGACGTACGCGTGTAATGTGCACGAGTACCGTTATAACCTTGCCGTTGCTGGCTCAGCCGCACTAATATCCACGCCTGAAAGAGTGGTCTACTCGCGGAGGGTCAAGCTGGAATGTCAAGGCCATTCTCTCAAACCTTGACGCGGTTCAGAGAGAAGCTCGCCTCGAATCGAGTTCAGAGTTCGCCGGACTATCTTTCCTTGTATTCAGACAGGGCCCGCCCGATCGAGAGCCAGTTCGAATTCAACCGAATTGTGCTCATCTTGATCTTCTTGGTCTGCTTATTCGGGACACCATCGGCCTGCGGCACGGGCCAAGCGAGCGCGGACCTGTTTGAAACCCGGCTGGCGGAAGGCATCAAGCTTCTGGGCGAGGGACGTCACCTCGAATCGGTAGAAGTCCTCAACAGCGCCAAGCAAAGAGCCCCGCAAGACGCCCGGCCCTATTTCTACTGCGGCATGGCCTTGGCTCAGGCGGGGCGTATGCGCGATGCCGCCTCCGAGGTGGGTGAAGCAGTCCACTTAGCTCCTGAGCAACTTCATTATCGAGTCTTTCAGGCCCACGTGCTCGAGCAGCTCAAGCAAAGGACCGCAGCCCAGGAAGCTGTGGCCGCGTTTCAGAACGGACAGACACTTGAGCATCTAGACCTAGCTTGGCTGCGTTTGTTGGCCGATGTCTACTACCGCCTGCAAATGACCGATGAAGCGCTCAAGATTCTCGATCTCTGGGCCAACCGCGACCCGACGGACGCTCGCATCGACCTGTATCGGGGCCAGGTATATGCGGTGAAGGGCCAGGTGGACATGGCCCTAAGCTGTTTTCGGCGTAGTCTAGAAAGATCAAGCGAGAATCCCCAAGCCTATTTCGAGGTGGGCAAAATTCTCTACGAAAGGAATCAGTTTCCACTTGCGAAGGATGCACTCCTCAGCGCGGTTCGTGAGGACGCGAATAATCCCGAGTACCTTGCGAAGCTCGCCTCGGTCTACCTGGCGATGGGCAACGCGGACGCAGCGATCGAATGTCTAAAAACCGTGGAAGCCGCAGGCCTCAGTGCGCCGGCGACCTATTATATCTTGGCGAGAGCTTATCGCCGTAAAGGCGATGCTGCCCGCAGCGCCACCTACTTGGAGAATTTTCAGCGGGCAACCTCCGTGGAGCAGGACCGCGAAGCACGCAAAGCAGAAGCTGAGCGGCCGATGGCCCAGGCTCAAAGGGAGTTGGACCACGGGAATCCCCAGGCGGCTCGCGTCCAGTTTGAGAAAGCCCTGCAGGTTGACCCCAGCCAATGGGAGCCGCACGCCTACATAGCTGAGATGGATCTTAATTCCGGTGACGTGCAAGGGGCCTACCCTCACTTACAAAAGTTGGAGCAAATCGACGCCGATTCCGCCATCGGGAATTTCTTGATAGCACGATACTGGTTCATGAAGATGGACTATGATCGAGCTCGATTGTACGCAGAAAAAGTGAAGCTGAGCCGGCCGGCTAATTCCGAAGTGCGAGCTTTGTTGGGTGGAATTTACGTGCAACTAGGTGAAAAGAGCAAAGCGCGCCAGGAGTACGAAGAAGCCGTCCACCTCGCCCCAGAGCGCGCCGATTTGCGCCAGCGACTTCTTCAGCTCGGCGGAAAACCTCAGTCCCAGTGAGCCTGAAGCTCATGATCGAGAAATCGTTTTTTTCCTCCGCGTTTCTGGATGCTCCGGCTTGTCAGCGTCGGGTTAATACAAAACATCTCGGGCGCGCTCAGCTGATGCTCGCCCCCGTGTGTTGGATTCTGCTTCAATTAACACTCGCGACGGCAGCATGGTCAAAGCAGCTTCCCGCTCGATACTTCCGGCTGCTGGAGGCAGGAATCGCGCAGGTTGGCAAACAAATGGACACGCAGCCCGCCGCGAATCTCGAAACCCTGGCGGCTCGTCCCGGATGGAAGCGCTTCCCCCAATCCATACTGGCGGCGGCCGTTTTGTACGCAAAGCAACACCCCGCGAACGCCCACTATGGGGATCCCAAGATGCTGAGCCTGGCGATTCGCATCGGCGACCTGCTGGCGACCGAATGCGAAAAAGGCCACTCTGAAACATGTTTTGAGGAGGAGTGGGACGCGCACATGTGGCTCGAAGCCTACCGTCTCCTCGCCCCAGAGCTCGGAGAGGAGCGCCGTGGGCGCTGGAGGCGTTCCATTGAAGCGGAGGTTGCGCCGCTTGTTTCCGATGCAATGAAGCGGCAGGACTTTCCCTGGTACAACACACCTTATATTGGAACCTCGCCGAACCACTTTGCCTCGTGGGCCGCTCTCATGTTGCTTTCCGGTCGTGTGTTCGGAAACAAGGATTGGGAAAATCTTGGGGCGCGCATTCTACATCGTTTCGCTGCCGAAGAGCAGGCACCTGACGGATATTGGGGTGAACATAGCCGCAGCGGTCCAACCACGGGGTATAACCACATCACCTTTACACAGGTAGCGTTCTACTGGGAATACTCCAAGGACCCTGCGGCTCTCGAAGCCCTGCGCCGGGCAACAGATTTCCACGAACACTTTACCTATCCTGACGGCACGCCAGTAGAAACCATCAATGATCGCAACCGCTACTGGAGAGTGGACTCCTGGGGCCATTTTGGGTTTTCACATTTCCCTGACGGCCGGCGATACGCAGAATTCCTGACGGGTTTTTTTCACGGTGACGACTTAACAATGGACGATCTCGGACGACTAGCTCAGGACGCCCTGTACTACCACGAAGGACCTACCGAGCCCATCCCTCAGGACCAGCCGCACTATTCGTATCAGATGAGCGTTCCGGCAGGAATTCGCAAGACGGGGCCCTGGGTGGTCTGCTTGTCCGGCCTTATCAGCACCCAGGCAGTCAACAGTCGGTTTTATCTTGATCGCCAAGGAAACCTATCTGTTTTTCATAACAAGCTCGGGTTAATCGTCACCGGGGCAGGGTCAAAACGCCAGCCAGACCTGGCCACCTTTTTCGAGAAACTGCAGGGGCAGACCTTTCACATGCCGATCAGCAGCCGTCTGCAGATGAGTGACAACAGCGGTGACCGACTTTCACTCGCTTACAATACGTTTTTCACCGACCTCTACGTTCCGCGTCCTTCTGAAGATCATCTGCAGTTGCGCTTCGTCATGACGGGGAGAGGAGAACCTCCTCCGGAAGCGCAACTGAACCTGCAACTCTGCCTGAAAGCGGGAGAAACGCTGGAAACCGCCGCAGGGCGAAGGATCGTGCTAGGAACCGAGCGGGTTGAACTGGGACCAGAGGAGTTGGGAGGTTGGATCCACCATCATGGGTGGCGGTTGAAGACAGACCCGATGGCACGGCTGACCTGGCCAGCCTATCCTCATAACCCTTACGCGGATGCTCCTGAGACCGCGCTGGAGCACGCGGTTGGTGTTGTTTCGGTGCCTCTGAAACTTGGCGCAAAGAGCGGCAAGTACATTCGCCCGAATGCGCAGGAGATTTCCTTTACTCTGACGCCCGACTAAGTCGGCACGCCGATTGCCTCTGTCTTTATTGAGAGGAGCTATCTTTTCTTGGTTCGCGTTGGGCGGATTTTGCCAGGGCCTCTCATTCCGACAAGAAGTCCACATACCCGTGCTTTTTTAGGAAGCGGAAATAGCCAACAAAATCGAAATCCGTGGGGCCAAGTTCCATGCGCGTCAAGTGGATAACCTCGGCAAGGTTTCGATGCCCGTCGCACCAGTAAAGAGCCGTTATGGGAATACTGTCCCAAGCCCCCGAAGGATACCCTTCGCGCTGGTCGGTCGGCATGTCGTCCAAAGGCAGGGTTCCGAACCGTTTTCGCTTCACAACGATTCTTGCTGCCTTGTCCCGCTGAGTATCGAGGACCGCAATCGGTTGCACAGGCGCCTGGAATCCAAGCTCCCGGGCGCGACGATCAATGGCACGGCGCACTCTGCTCGTCTGCTCTTCCCCGAAGCGACGCAAACCCTCAATCATCAGAGCGAGACTCGCTGCTGCCTCCTTCTGATTCGATTCCGGGACCAGGCGAAGGACCGAGAGAACGGCCTGTGACTCCCGTCCAACGAAATAGGTGACATGCTCGACTGCATCCTGGAGCAGCCGTCCTAGCTCTTGACGGTCATTTGCTGCGGCGACGTGTTCCAGGAACGGCGCAGAGGACTGCAGAATCTTCTCGTAGCCTCGTGTTTGGCTGAGCTCCGCAAGCCACATCGCCTCGGACTCACTCGCGTTGGCCAGATAATAGAGATAAGCGGCATTTACGGTGGCGACGTCCCGCAGCGAGCGAGGGTCTACACGATCAGGGGAGTCCTCGCTGTTATGGTGAGTCTCCACTCCGCTGCCGCTGTAGGCCCACACCGTGGGGACATTAATCATAGGTTCGCTCAAGTAAGTGTCCGTGCCGCTCATGGATTGGTGCTCATGCCAGGGCCGATGCACCTGGGAAAAGTACTGCTGGGCAACGCGCAAGATGAACGCATCGGTGTAGGACTTTGCTGCGTGGGGATTCATGTAAAACGTGTACTCTGTTCCCGCCAAGTCGTACGAGGCGGCCGGTGTGTCCATGCACATCGCGGCAACCGTGCGACGAATGCGGTCTGGATGCGTCTCGATGTAATACATCGATCCGTAGAGCTCACCCATGGTCAGCAGACGGATGCTCCTCTTGGGCCGGGGTAGCTTACCGGAGAGGATGAGGCGATTGAGAGTCGCGAGGGATTCCAACATTGCAGCGACGCCCGTGGCATTGTCCTGGGCCCCCTGCTCGAATGAATGCCCGAGAGTCAATACTTCCTCAGGCCCCGATCCTCGGATCAGACCGGTCACGTAAGGATATGTACCGGAATAATAATGGCTATCGACC
>Ga0209806_1001188_pt1 | contig 17421 bp, 18 predicted proteins | sample GraSoiAngelo_152_FD_186166 | JGI IMG/M metagenome (GOLD analysis project Ga0209806, IMG submission 186166) | Grasslands soil microbial communities from the Angelo Coastal Reserve, California, USA - 14_1009_12_30cm (SPAdes) (version 2) | ecosystem: Environmental > Terrestrial > Soil > Grasslands ... | reverse complement strand
TCCGACCCGACTCTGTTGAAAACCACGGCTGAGCTGAAAGGCGACGAGTGGGTGATCAACGGCCACAAGTGGTTCACGTCGAACGGCATGATCGCGGACTTTTTGATCGCGATGGTGGTGACCGAGCCGTCCGCAGACGCGTATGAGCGGGCGTCGATGATCATCGTGCCGGCAGACGCGCCGGGGCTGAAGAAGGTGCGCAACATTCCGACGCTCGCCGGCGAGCACGAGCGGTTCGGCTACGGGCATGCCGAGATCCTTTACGAGAACGTGCGCGTGCCGGCCGCCAACGTGCTTGGCGAGCGCGGACAGGGTTTCCTGATCGCCCAGGCCAGGCTTGGACCAGGGCGCATCCACCACTGCATGCGCTGGCTTGGCCAGGCCCGGCGCGCCTTCGACATGCTGTGTGAGCGCGCGCTGCAGCGCGAGGCATTTGGTAAGAAGCTCGCCAGCCACCAGACGGTGCAGAACTGGATCGCCGACTCGGCGGCCGAGATGCAGGCCGCCCGCCTGATGACCCTGCATGCGGCGTGGGTGATCGACACGCAGGGCGCGTCCGCCGCACGCAAGGAGATCTCGTTGATCAAGTTCTTCGGCGCGAAGGTTCTGCACGACGTGATCGACCGCGCGATCCAGGTCCACGGATCGCTCGGATACTCGGCCGACCTGCCGCTCGAGGAGATGTACCGGCACGCACGCGCGGCTCGTATCTATGACGGGCCGGATGAGGTGCATCGTGTCTCGGCGGCGCGGCAGATCCTGGCCGGCTACCGGCCGCCGGAGGGGATGTGGCCGCGGGAGCACGTCCCGACGCGACGCGATGCCGCGCGGCGCAAGTTCGCCGCGCTGCTCGAGGCTGCCACCACCGATGCATAGGCGTTTCCGCCCCTCCGGCGCTTCGCGCCACCTCCCCATGAATGGGGAGGAGCAGCTCCGGCGCGTCCCATGAATGGGGAGGACAGGCTTCCTGACTACGCACTCAAAGCCCGGGCGCACTGGACTAAGGCAAATGCTGAATTCACCGCCCCAACCGCTCGCGAGCGATGGTCGCGAGATGAGATTGCTTGGGGCGTCTGGAAAAATCCTGAGTCCGAGGTTCGCATCCTGCCCGACCTGCATGGCCTCGACGTCATCGAGCTTGGCTGCGGAACCGCGTATTTCGGCGCCTGGCTGAAAAAGCACGGCGCCCGGCGAGTTGTGGGCGTCGACATCACCCCCGCACAGCTGGACACCGCGCGAGCGATGAACGCGGAGTTCGGCCTCGGACTGGAGTTCATAGAGGCGAACGCCGAGGACGTGCCCCTTCCGGACGCGTCATTCGACCTCGCTTTCTCGGAGTACGGCGCGTCGATCTGGTGCGATCAGTACCGCTGGATCCCAGAGGCTGCTCGACTGCTGCGGCCGGGAGGGGAGTTGGTGTTCATGCGCAACACCGACCTCGAGATGGTGTGCTCACCCGACGAGGACAGGGTCGCCGAGCGCCTGATGCGGCCACTGAAGGGAATGCACCGGCTGGACTGGTTCTCCGAAGGCGAACAGTCGACTGAGTTTCACCTCAGCACGCCGGAGCTGTTCCAGCTTCTGCGTCGCACAGGCTTTGACGTCCTGGACTTCCGCCAGCTGTACGCGTCTGACGACGCGGTCGACCATCCGCACTACAACTTCGTTCCGGCAGCGTGGGCGAGGCAATGGCCTTCTGAAGAGATCTGGCGGGCCCGGAAACACTAGCCACGCCCCTCACCCCGACCCTCTCCCCTAAGGGGAGAGGGAAGACTGTGCCAGGTGGAGGCGGTCCCAGTCGGAGTACTCGCCGTTGACGTGGATGATCCGCTTCAGTCCCGCCTGCTCGAGCAGGCTGGCGGCGATGCCCGCGCGGTAGCCCGAGGCGCAGTGGACGGCGACCGGCGCGTCGTGCGGGATCTCGCTCGCCCGATGCGGAACGTCCGGGACGTAGATATGAATCGCCCCGGGCACGTGCCCCGCCACCCACTCGTGCTCGTCACGGGCATCGACCACGGTCATCGGCTCGGCGCTCAGCACCCATTGCGCCATGTCCTCGACGGCGACCGTCTCAAAAGTGGACAGGTCGCGTCCGCTCGACCGCCAGGCGTCCATTCCGCCGTCGAGAGCGCCGGCAATCGTGTCAAAGCCGATCCGCAGCAGCTGGCGGTGTGCCTCGGCGTGCTGGGCGTCAGTTCCGCCGGCAAGGATTAGCGGACGGCCCCGCGCGATCAGCCAGCCTACCCACGCGCTGACCGGACCGTCGATCCCGACGCTGTAGCTGCCTGGAATGTGTCCCCCGTCGTAATCGCGACCGACCCGGACGTCGACCACCGCCGCGCCCTCGTCCATCATCTGCGCCACCTCATCCGGACCGAGCCTGGACAGCCGGGGGAGCGTTGGTCCGATCAGGGGCGCCCCTCCCCTGTTGACCGCTGACATGTCGCGGTAGTACGTGGGATAGCGCGGCTGGCTCAGCACTCGCGCCAGAAAGGGCATGACCTCGGTCGTCTGAAAGAAGGGGTTCGTCTTCCGTTCGTGCCCGAGCGTCGTCTCGTGGCCGCTGCGGCCGCCGACTCCGCAAAACGATCCTCCGCCGTGGGTCGGAAACACGCGGATCTCGTCGGGCAGTCCGCGCAGCCGCACCTGCAGCGTGCTCAGCGCCTCGAGGGCGAGGTGCACGGCCAGGTGCGGGCCGAAGAGGTCGGTGCGCGCGATCGCACCCAGCATCACCGCGCCGCCTGAAAAAAGGGCGCGGGCGCGGCCGCCCTCGCTCAACAGGTAGGCCTTGTGGTCCGGCGTGTGGCCGGGGGTGTGAAGTGCGCGCAGAGTGATGTCGCCCAGCGTCAGCTCGTCAGCGATGTCCAGCTCGCCGATGTCGGCGCCGACTTCCGCCTCGAGCTCACGACGCCCGGAGACGAAATCGTTGTGCAGGTGCGTGTCGAGGGCATGGGTCAGCTTGACGTTCAGGTCGGAAGCGAGGTGCAGGTAGCGTTCGATGTCGCGGAGGGGGTCGATGACCAGCCCAACACCGCGGTCGGTGTCCGCGATGACGAAGCTCGCGTTGCCCAGCTCGGGCGCGGCGATTGCCTCGACCGTGTACATGTGCGCGCTAGCCGAACGACATCGGGACGGTCGTGAGGAGAACCCAGATCGTGACGAGCGTTATGGCGACCGCTCCACCGTAGAACACGGCCTGTGCGGGGACGCCCTTGGCCGCAGGCACGCCGAGGTCGACCAGCAGGTACCGCAGGCGGTGCGCGAAATGGAAGAACGGCAGGGCGATGAGCACCAGCAGGTAGAGCTTTACGAGGGGGTTGCCCAGGACCCTCACCCAGGTGTCGTAATGCCGGTCGACGACGGGCACCACGCCGAGTGGGCCGAGGATGCCCTGGACCAGGACATGCACCGGGATCAAGACGGCCGCGATCACGCCGCCCTGCGCGAAGGCGAACCAGTAAAAGAGGTGCAGAAGCGCGGAACGGCGGATCACCGGCCGAACCAGATCAGGACGAAGGCGATCACCCCCGATGCAACAGCCCATAGGCCGAACTGCGAGAGGACGATCAGGCTCGGCGGCACGGGCCGGTCGATGACTCTGAGGTGGATGATCGTGCCGGCGAGCGTGAGGAATGTGAAGCTGTGGTACAGCGCGAACAGCAGCACGACGACGCTGAACACGACGAACGCCGCCGAGCCGTGGGGGGAGTAGCGCGCCGGGCCGTCACCCGCCCGCTTGATCTCGACCAGCAGCCACAGCAGCCACAGCGCGAGAGGAAGGGCGGTGAACTCGCGCACGACGTAGAAAAAGTAGTTGCGGCTGCGCGTCCACCAGCTGGTGGGCATGCGCCATCTGTATTCGCGCCCCGCGGCGTGCGCTTCTGAGGTCACTCTCTGTTGCCAAATGGCAGGACGAATCGCATGGTGGTATCGAGCTTTGTCTGCTGGATCGCCTTGGCGGGATCCACGCCCTTAGGGCAGACGACCGAGCATTCACCGACGAAGCTGCACTCCCAGACCCCCTCGGTGTCGGCGATGACCGGCAGTCGCTGCGTGAGGCCCTGGTCGCGCGAGTCGAGGTTGTAGCGGCGCGCGAGGGCGGTCGCGGCGGGGCCGAGAAATTCGTTGTTAAGACCGTAGACGGGACAGGCCGCGTAACAGAGCATGCAGTTGATGCACTCGCTGAACTGTCTGAACTCATCGATCTGGTCGTTGGTCTGACGATGCTCGCCGCTGCCCAGCGGAATCTCCTGCTTGCGGATGATCCACGGCTTGATCGACTTCAGCTTGTGCATGAAGTCGTCCATGTCGATGACGAGGTCACGGATGAGCGGAAAGTTGTTCAGCGGCTCGACGACCACCGGGCGCGGCCAGTATTCGCGAAGAAACGCGTTGCAGGTGAGCTTCGGCGTGCCGTTGACCATCATTCCGCAGCTTCCGCAAATGCCCATGCGACACGACCAGCGGTAGCTGAGGCTGCCATCGACGTGCGACTTGATGTAGTTCAGCGCGTCGAGCACCACCATGCTCTCGTCGGAGAACGGGATCTCGTAGGACTGCAGGCGCGGCTTCTCGTCGTGGTCGGGGTCGAAACGTGTCGCCTGGATCGTCACTTTCTTATCCGGCATGTCAGTAAGTCCTGGCCTGGGGTTGGAAGTTGGTGATGGTCACTTCTGAGTACTCCAGTCTTGGTGCAAGCGCGTTGGTGTGGAACGCGACAGTGTGCTTGAGGAACTTCTTGTCGTCACGCTCGGGAAAATCGAGCCTCGAATGGGCGCCGCGCGATTCCTCGCGAGCCAGCGCCGAGAACGTGATCGCCGAAGCAACCTCGAGCATGAAGTCCAGCTCGAGCGCGGCCGTGATCTCGGTGTTGAACGTGCGGCTGGAGTCCTCGATCTTGACCTTCTCGAAACGCTCGCGCAGGCCGCCGAGATTCCGGGCAAGCCGGGAGAGACCGTCGCGGGTCCTGAACACCCCCGCGCCCGCGTCCATCTCTTTCTGCATCTCCTCGCGGATCACGCCGATGCGCTCGTCGCCGCCCTTCTTCTCGAGGTATGCGGCCTCCACGCGATGCGCCTCGTCCCACAGCATCGCGTCGACCGGGTTGGCGGTGACCGGCCTGGCCGAGGCGGCGTAATGAGCCGCCGCGCGCCCTGCCGCCGCGCCGAAGACCAGGCACTCGGAAAGCGAGTTGGAGCCCAGCCGGTTGCCGCCGTTGAGCCCGACGTTGGCGCATTCCCCGGCGGCATAGAGGCCCAGGATGGGCGTGGCGCCCGAGATGTCCGCGTCGACGCCCCCCATCATGTAGTGCTGCACGGGGCGCACCGGAATTGGGTCGGTGACGATGTCGATGCCGACGAACTCGCGGCCGAGCTCGCGCATGAACGGGAGCTTGCGGTCGATCACGGCCTCGCCGAGATGCCGCACGTCGAGGTGCATGTACTTGCCGTGCGGACCATCGAAGCCACGTCCCGCCTCGAACTCGGTGACCATGGCGCGCGAGATGATGTCGCGCGGGCCGAGCTCCATCTTGTTCGGGACGTAACGCTTCAGGAACCGCTCGCCCTGGTTGTTGAGGAGGTAGCCCCCCTCCCCCCGCACCGCCTCGGTGATCAGGATTCCGGTGAACGGCAGGCCGGTGGGATGGAACTGCACCATCTCCATGTCCTTCAGGGCGGCCCCCGCGCGATAGGCGAGCGCCATGCCGTCACCGGTGCAGATGTTGCCGTTGGTGGTGAACGCGTAGACGCGGCCGAGGCCGCCGGTGGCGAGGATCACCGACTTGGCCGTGATCGCGTCGAACCGGCCGCTTCGGATGTCGAGCGCGACCACGCCGACGCAGCGGCTGTCCTCCACCAGGAGCTTGGTCACGAACGCTTCGTCGTGCCGCGTGATCTGCGGGTACTTGAGCGAGGTCTGGAAGACGGTATGCAGCATGTGGAAGCCGGTCTTGTCCGCGGCGTAGCACGTGCGCCAGGTCGTCATGCCGCCGAATGGGCGGACCGCGATGGTGCCGTCGGGGTTGCGGCTCCAGGGGCAGCCCCAGTGCTCCATCTGGATCACCTCGACCGGCGCCTCGCGCACGAAGGCCTCGACCACGTCCTGGTCGGCGAGGTAGTCCGAGCCCTTGATCGTGTCGAAGGCGTGCGTCTCGTAAGAGTCGTCGGGGGCAAGCGCGGCCGCGGCGCCGCCTTCGGCGGACACAGTGTGGCTGCGCATCGGATAGACCTTGGAGACCATTCCCACCCTGACCCTGGGATTGGCCTCGACCGCAGCTATCGCTGCCCTGATACCGGCGAGTCCTCCGCCGACAACCAGGACGTCGTAGCTCTCGAACTCCACTTGCTATCTGATTCTATTTGCTGGCATGAGCACGCCGTTTTGGGCGCCGCCGCCCGAGAAATACCCCGGCCGGCTGCCGGACAAGGTGGACGTGCTGGTGGTCGGGGGTGGAATCGCGGGCACGAGCCTGCTGTGGCACCTGACGCGGCGCCGGATCGAGGCGGTTCTGGTCGAGCGTCATCACCTCGCATGGGGAGCCAGCGGGCGGAACGCGGGCTTCCTGCTCGCGGGGGTCGCCGCGAGCTATGCCGAAGCGGTTCAGACCTACGGGCGCGAGAAGGCGCGCGAGGTGTGGGAGATCACCAACGAGAACCACGACCGGATGATCGAGGCCGCGCGCGGACAGGATGTGGGCCACCGAAGGCTGGGCACCGCGATCCTCCCCGTTGACGATAAGGAGCGCGCGCTCCTGATCGAGTCGGAGCAGCTGCTGGTCGAGGATGGCTTCTCGGCTCGTTGGGATGGAACGCGACTCATCAACCCGCGCGATGGCGAGGTCGACCCGTCGGCGATGGTGGCGGCGCTGGCGCGCCAGGCTTCGCGCGGCGCGATACGCGAGGGCGTGGACGTGGCCACCATCACGCCGCGGCGCCACAGCGTCACGCTGACCGCCGGCGAAGACATTTGTGAGGCGGGCGTGGTCATCCTGGCCACCAACGCGTACACGCCGCAGCTGGTGCCGTCGGTGAAGATTCAGCCCACCCGTGCCCAGATGCTGGCGACCGCGCCGGAGTCGACGTCGGTCACCGGAATGCCGGTCTACTCGAACTTCGGATATCGCTACTGGCGGCAGCTCGCGAGCGGTGAGGTCTTGATCGGTGGTTGGCGCGACACATCGCTGGAGACCGAGAAGACGTTCGACGACGAGCCGACGGCCGAGATCCAGGAGCATCTCGACCGGGCGATCGACGAGCTCAGAGTGAAGGCGGAGGTCACGCATCGGTGGGCCGGGACGATGGGGTTCACCGAGTCGGGGCTGCCGATGGCCGGACCGCTGGAGGGGATGCCGAACGTCTACATCTGTGCGGGGTTCACGGGGCACGGGATGGGATTCGCATTCATGAAGGCGAAACAGGTCGCAGAACAGATCTAAACGGCCCTTCCCGGATAGTCCGGACTATCCGGGCTTTTTTGGGGCGCGGAGATCGGATGGTCCGGACTAACCGGGATTGGGGAGGGAGCGCTCCAGGAAGGCGAGCCAGTTGTTGCCCATGATGCCTTCGACCTGGGTTTTGTTGAAGTGCAGGCGCAGGCGGGCGGGCAGCTCCTTCAGCTTGCCGAGGTTGTCGAACGGCGCATATCGGGCGTCGAAGCCGCCGTCCAGGTCGGTGCCGAGCCCAACGTGTTCCGGTCCGCCCGCCGACCGGGCGTGGTGGACGAGGTGCTTGACCACGTCGTTGAGGGTCACGCGGCCGGATGCGCGCAGGTGGTGGCCATAAAAGCTGACGCCGACCATGCCTCCACGGCGAGCGATCTCGGCGACCGAGTCGCTCGTCAGCTGGCGGTCGCCGGGCACGATCTCGCGGGCGTTGCTGTGCGAGGCCATGATCGGACCGCGCCATGTCGCGAAGGCGTCGGCCACCGCCTGGTCGGCCATGTGGCTCATGTCGAGGATGACGTGCTTGCGCCGCATCGCCCTGAGCAGCTGGTGCCCGAGCTCGGTGAGTCCGCCCGGCGCGCCGGTGCCACCGCTGTAGCGCGTCGCGCCCCACGCCGGACCGATGATCCGGACGCCCCGGTCGGTCCACGCGCCGAGCTGGGAGGGAGTTTCGATCGGGTCGGCGCCCTCCATCAGCAGCACCGCGGCGAGCCGGCCCTTCTTCCAGCCCTTCGCGTAGGCGGCGAGCCCGGCCTGGTCGCCGATCAGCTGCAAGTCGCATGACCGGTAGTAGTTGACCTGAGCGGTCGCCATGAGGTGCGCCTCATGGGCGTTCTCGTAGACGAAGCGGGTCCGCATCGATCGCTGCGCGCGGGCCGGCGCTGTGTAGAGGGTGGCAAACACCAGCCCCACCTCGGCCGCGATGAGCGACGAGCGGCTGACCAGGTAGCCCTCGGCAGGCGGCTGAAGGAAGCCCCGGCCGGCCGAGATCGCGTTCCAGCCGATGTCGAGGTGGGCGTCGACGATCATCAGATCGGGAGAATAACCTGCGGACTGATGCTGTATAGAGTAATAATGAAGAGCATCAATATGAAGGACTCTGAAATGAAGCTCCCCGATATCGCCCAGCTGGGCGAGGCCGAACGTGACGAGAACGGCCGCCTCTACTTGAAGCGTTTTCGCGAGCTTTTTGATCCATTGCAGGTCGATATCAGCGCGGTCGAAGCACTTGCCGCGCTCCGACTGGCCGGCCGGTCCCTGCACCTGCTGCAGGAGCGGTGGGGCGCTGCGCACGGCCTCAGCGAGGGACGGATGGGGGTCCTCTTCCGGCTCTTCCGGTGCGGCGACATGCCGCTCGGCGAGCTGGCCGACGACCTGGTCATGACGCCTCGCAACGTGACCGGCCTGGTCGACCACCTGGAACGCGACGGGTTGGTAAGTCGGGTACCGGACCCGGAAGACCGGCGTTCCGTGCGCGCCCGATTGACCGAGGCGGGCCGGGCGCGCATCGACGCGATCTGGAAGGAAGGCCTCGAGCGCCAGTTCACGCTGGTCGAGGGATTGAGCAAGGACGAGCTGGCGCAGCTGCGCCACCTGTCGCTGACGCTGGTGGAGAACGCCAGAAAGGAGCTGGGGAAATGATCACGCAGGGACTTTCTCGCAGGCGAGTGATCCTGGCCACCGCTGGCACCATGCTGGCGCTGCTGCTCGCGGCACTCGACCAGACCATCGTCGGCACCGCGATCCCTCGCATCGTCGCCGACCTGAACGGCCTCGACCGCCTGGCCTGGGTGACCACCGCCTACCTGGTGACGTCAACGACCATGACGCCGATCGCCGGCAAGCTCGGCGACCTGTTCGGACGCAAGCCGTTCCTGCTCGCGGGCATGATCGGGTTCGTAATCGCGTCCGCGCTGTGTGGTTTGTCGCAGAACATGACGGAGCTGATCGTGGCCCGCGGCGTGCAGGGCATCTTCGGCGGCGTCCTGTTCGCCACCGTGTTCACGGTCATCGGCGACCTCTTCCCTCCCGAGCAGCGCGGCCGCACGGCGGGCCTGTTCGGCGCTGTTTTCGGCCTCAGCTCGATCGTCGGTCCGACCACAGGCGGCTTCATCACCGACCACTGGAGCTGGCGCTGGGTTTTCGAGGTCAACATCCCCGTCGGCCTGATCGCCGTCTTCGTGGTGCTCGCGGGCCTGCCCTACGTCCGTTCCAAGGCCTCGTGGCGTGACATCGACTTCTGGGGCGCCTTCACCCTCGCCGCCGGCGTGGTGCCGCTGTTGATCGCGCTCTCCATCACGCGCGACCACTCATGGACATCGCCCCAGGTCCTGGGCCTTCTCGCCCTGGCGGCGTTCATGCTCGCTGCTTTCGTGTTCGTCGAGTCCCGTGTCGAGCACCCGATCGTGCCGCTGCACCTGTTCAAGAACCCGACGTTCTCGGTCAGCATGATCGTCGGCTTTCTCACCGCGTTCGGCATGTTCGGCTCGATCCTGTTCACGCCGCTGGTTTTCCAGGGCGTGCTCGGCATCAGCGCCACCAACTCCGGTGCGCTGATCACCCCCATGATGTTCGGCCTCCTCGGCGCGAGCACCGTGACCGGTTTCATCATGCGGCGGATCCGCTACTACCGGTTCCTGGGCACGCTGGGGGTCGCGATCATGATCTTCGGCATGTGGCTGCTCTCGCAGATCACGCCGTCAGTTCCTGAGTGGCACGTGGTCGCCGACCTGATAGTCGTCGGCACAGGCATCGGCGTCACGTTCCCGCTGTACCTCACCGCGGTGCAGACCGCGCTGCCGCGCGAGTATCTCGGTGTCGCCTCCAGCCAGATCCAGTTCTGGCGCAACCTCGGCGGCACGGTGGGGAGCGCGATCCTGGGCGCCGTGCTGGCCAATCGCCTGCCCGACTACCTCGCCTCGCGCGTCGCGGCGCTCAACCTCCCTCCGGGCGCGGGCAAGCTTCCGGCCTCGGGCGCCAACTCGATCCTGGACCCGACGCTGCTGGCCAAGCTGCCGCCGGCGTTCGTCCACGTGATCCGCCTGGCCCTTTCCGACACGCTGCACGACATCTACATCTTTGCCGGGGCCATCCTGATCGTCGCCCTGGTCTCGACCATCTTCCTGAAGGAAGTGCCCCTGACCGGAGTCCGACCCGCCCGGGGATACGACGCGCCGCCCGTCGAGGAGGCCGCCGAGGAGGAGCCAGCCGCCGCCAGCGCGTAAAGGCCTGTAAGGACATGCCTCCAAATGTTCGCCAACCGCGTTAAAATCGCCACCGCACGCTGGAGGGAAGGCCGGCATCGTCCGAGCCTCAGCGCGAATTCAAGGGGAGGCCAACGGTGACGGTGAGCTTAGTGGATCGGACTTTGACGTGTCGTGACTGCGGTCGGGAGTTTCTTTTCACGGCGGGGGAGCAGGAGTTCTACCAGTCCCGTGGCCTACAGAACGAGCCACGCCGGTGCCCTGAATGCCGTGCCGCGCGGCGCCAGGCGGACGGCAACGGCCGGGCGAGGGTCATGCACGAGGTGATCTGCTCCAACTGCGGGAAGCAGACCCAGGTGCCGTTCGTGCCGACGGGCGCGCGTCCCGTCTACTGTCTCGACTGCTTTCAGACGGTAGGTCGCCGCTGACAGTCAGGCGATAGCGATCGGGCGCACCGGTGAGCCGGTCGCGCCCCGCATCTTGAGCGGAAGGCAGACGAAAACGAACTCGTAGACCCTGGCCGCGGCCAGCTCCTCCAGGTTCAGGTTCTCGATGATCGGGATCCCGGCCCTGACCAGCAGGAGGATGTGGCCGGGCAGGGTCACCTTCAGCTCCGGATCGGCCGGGCCCATGACGTCGAAGGCCATGTTGTCGGCGCCGGCGGCCCTCACCTTTCGCTCCACCAGCCAGCGCGAGCCGGCGGCGCTGATCCCTGCGGCGCGGAGGTACTCGTCGGGTTTCGACCACAGCGAGCCGTAGCCGGTTCGCACGAGCACGACATCGTCCTGGCGAACCTCGACCTGCGCGTGCTTGGCGGCGCCTTCGAGGTCCGCGGGCGTGATCGCGTATTCAGGATCGAGCCGGCGCTCGCCGGCCACGTCGAGCAGCACTCCACGGCCGACCAGCGGCGCCATCGTCTCCACCCCGAGCTGCCGGAAACCCACTGACGTCTGCACGCCTTCATCGACGTGCACCCCGCCGTGCAGGGTCAGGTTCTCGGCCTGGTGCGCGAGGGCGTCGATGTGGGTGCCCGAGTGCTCGGGCATGACGACGATGCCCGACGCTCCGGTCCGGGCCTCGGGTGCGCCACGCGCGTGGTGTCGGTGGAGAAAGTAGTTGAAGCCGGGCGCATGAGCCGGATGCGACGGGGCGCCCTGATAGCGCAGCTGCTCGAGGTCGAAGATGCGGGCTGACTCGAGCGACCCGAGCATGCCCCCAGAGCTCAATCTCTGTAGCGGTAGACGATCCGCCCGCGCGTGAGATCGTAAGGCGAGAGCTCGACCCGGATGCGGTCGCCAGGCGTGATGCGGATGAAGTAGCGCCGCATGCGCCCTGCCGCGTAAGCGATCAGCTTGTGCCCGCCCTCGACCTCGACCTCGAACATCGCGTTCGGCAATGCCTGCGACACGACGGCGTCCATGACCACAGCCGGCTCTTTCTGATCGCCGTCGTCACGGTCCGGTTTGCGCGCCTTCTCTGGACGCCGAGGAGCGCGCCGGCCCTTGTTCTTGCCCAAGACTCGTGAAGTCTAAAGGCGCCCGGAGCTGGCCGTGAGTTGCGCTTTGACCTTCCCGGCGAGATCGACCGACAGCCGGTCGACCGCGACCAGACGATTGAGCGTTTCGATCCAGCGCGTGTCCTTCGCGACTGCGCGCGCCATGAGCTGGACTCCCTCGTCGAGCTGTCCTTCCTCTGCCAGGGACAGGCCCGCCCAGAATTGGATCTCGACCATTTCGGGCGCCATCTTGGTCGCCTTGCGCAGGCTGGCCATCGCCGCGGCCTTGTCGCCGTCCTTGTCGATTGAGTCCGCTTCGTTCAACGTCATGTAGGCGCGCTTGAGGCGCAGCAGTCGGCGCAGCTCGGCGAGAGGGTCTGGCGCGTCCTCCACGCGAAGCTCGATGATGCGATCCTCCCACGAGTGGCCGGTCGGCTTGCCCGTGACAACCAGCATCGCCGCCGACTGCTTGCCCCGGATGTCGCCGCCTTCGGCCTCTGCCGCATCCAGCGCGGCCATCATGCGCTCGGCCAGGGGCGCGTCGGTGGAGTTGTACGCCTCGTGCATCGCGTCCCACACCGTGTCCTTTTCCATCAGGTTGGCCTGGCAGCTGAAGCCGTCGCCGGTGCGATGCCCCGCCGCGGGAATGCACTTCGCGCCGGTGTGCACGGCGACGTTGCCCGCAGCGTCGACCAGCGCGACCTGTCGCGACTCGGGCTGAGAATCGGCCGCGAGCAGAGCTTTCAACGCTTGCTCCGCGGTATAGCCGAGCCGCATGTACTCGACGCCGAGTGGGCCGAAGCTGACGTTCACCATCGACTGCGTGGCGACAGCGCCCACGCCGGCGAGCGCCCACGGCACGACCGGGCCGACCTGGAAGTAGTGCGACTGCACCGCCACGCCAAGCTCACCTGTCTCTTTGTCGCGCGCGACGATCGAGTAAGTCACCGTTCGTATCGTAGGGCTGAGCGGCTAGCCCTCATCGCCGGCCGGGCTGGTCTCGTACCGGAGCTCGCGCGGCTTGGAAGCACGCCAGCGCTCGACCCATGTGCCCTGGAGGTCCGGCTGCTTTTTCTCCGCCGCGAGCGTCCGCACCGCCTTCTCCACCCTGGCCGTGAACTCGCGCGAGCCCTCGGCCGCGTTCGGCGTCATCGGCTTGCCGATGCGCACGCGGACGGGTCCTGGCAACGGCAGCTTCTGCCCGCGTGGCATGACCTGGTAGGCGCCGCGAATGTGCATCGGGACCACCGGGGTGCCGGTTTCTTTGGCGAGATGGCCGACACCGGGCTTGAACTCCTGGATGCGCCCGTCGGGTGAGCGGCTGCCTTCGGGAAATAGCACCAGGTTCCAACCTGATTTGAGCAGCTGGCTCGAAGAGTGCAGCTGAGCCTGTGCTCCGCCGGTGCGCGAAAACGGGAACGTGTTGAGGAACAGGCTCACGATGTTGCCCAGGATCGGGTGCTTGAACCAGTAATCGGCGGCAGCCGCGACGACCGTGCGGTCGCGTGCCGTGTCGGTCAGCGAATGCAGGATGAGAGACGTGTCGGCGTGACTCGAATGATTCGCCGCGAATATCACAGGGCGCTCGAGCTCGCGCACCCACTCGCGTCCCTCGACCTTGGGATGCACCATCGCCTCGGTGAACGGCAGCAGCAGCCCGCGCTGGATCAAGTAGCGGATCGATCGCACCGGCTCGACACGCGCCCATCCGAGATCGGTCGCCGGAGCCGGCACGACGGCGCCTTGCTCCGGCCACGTGTGAGGCCGTGGCGTGTTCCAATGCCACGCGCGACGGACTCGCATCACGTCTCTTGCCGCCCCGCCGGCCACATCGATCAGGCGGGTGAGCGGACCTTCTGAGTACCAGGGCACTGAATGAGCTCCTAGTGGACCCGGCCGTTGATCTTGGTCGCGGCGCTGGCTCCGATGGCCGGCTCGTTGAAAGCGAGCATCGCCACCTCGAACTGCTTGTTCTGCCAGAAAGCGACGTACACCGCTACGTCCGCGATGCTGATCGAGAGCACGACCGAGTTGTCGCCGAGGCCGGTGGCGGCGCCCTGCTGGGCGGTTCCGCCGGCGGCTTTGAGGCTCGCGATGTCGGAGTCGCTCAGGTGGAAGTCCTTGGAGTCGGCCTTGAAGCTGGCCGCCGCCGTAGTCGAGTCCTTGAACCGGAACGCGTACACGTAGGCGACCTTGCCCGACGGGGTGCCGGAGCCGAATTGGCCACAGTCAGAGGTGTTGGCGGCGTAGATGGCGACATAGCTGTCGTTTGCGCCTGACTTCTTCAGGTCGTCCCACGTGATCTTGTCGCTCGCGTACTGGTCTGGGGCCTTGGTCTGCTCCGCCTTCAGGTAGTTGTCGTACGAGCCACTTTCAGGGCACTTCGTCAGACCGGGAAAGTCGGAGGAGTTGTCAGCCACGTTTTGCGCAGAGGCCGGGCCCTGCGCCAGCGGGTTGCCTCCCCCGGATCCGCCTCCACAGCCGGCCAGGACCACCATGCACGCGAGGGCGAGGAGTCGAGTCATCACCTAGAGGATCCTCCCATTTATGTCCTTGACGGCCCTGGCCGCGTCCGCGGAGGACACGTTGTAAGCCAGGAAATCCGACGCAAACGTCTTGTTCTGCCAGAAGGCGAAGTAGTACGACGCGCCCGACACGGTGGCCGTTCCCACAGCCGATTGCGCGCCGAGACCCGTGTCCGAGCCCGTGGTGACAATCCCTCCGGTCGATTTGATGAAGGAAATGTCGCTCGGGCCAAACCCGAGAAACTCGGCGCCGGTTTCAAAAATGCGCGCCGCGGTGGCGGCGCTCTTGAACTTGATGACAAGTCCCAAGACCAGGCCGCCTGTCGGAGCCCCAGAGCTCTGGCTGGAGAGTGCGTCACAGTCGCGCGGGCTGGCGCCGTAAACCGCGAGATAGCCTTCGGTCGCGCCCTCGCGTTTCCAGAGGCCCCACTGGTAGGAATTGCTTTCGTACGACTTTGGATCGCTCGACTTCTCGCGCTTCAGCACCGTGTCCAGGTCTCCACTCGCCTCGCATCGCTGCATGCTCGGCACGTCCTTCGCCTGCAGGGTCACGCTCTGGGCGGTCAGCGGTTTTTTCTGGGCCACGGTCTCCGGTCCCTGGCATCCCGCCACCATCAGGAGCAAGACCAAGCCCGACACCGCACGCCACACGACGTCAGGCCTCGACCTCCGCGAGCATGATCGGCGGCATGCGGAGATGGGTCACGCTCGGATAGCGACCGACCGTCTGCTCAGCCATCTCGAACGCGTCTTCGAGCGTCGTAGCGCACTTCAGGCCAAGTCGATGCACGACATCGCGATCCCCGCCGACGACGATGATGTCGCCGGCGTGCTCCATGGCGTGGGCCCCCCAGTACCACGCATAGAACGGGTGCGCGCCGTGGTACGCGTGTGATTTGCGATAGAGCTGCCGGAACCACGGGTCCTCGGCGAAGCGCAGCTCGTATTTCTTCTCGATCTCGAGTGGGTCGGTCGTGTCCGCCAGGACCTCGTCGTAGAAATCGATGTAGCTCGGGTGCTGCACGGCGTCGAATTCATAGCGGCATGGATGCGTCAGGATCAGCACTCCACCCTTCCGCAGTACCGGCGCGTTGCGATAGAAGTTGAAGAGATAGCCCATGCCCATGCACACGACGAGCACGGGGTTCATCGGGGCGTTGACGTTGTACGGCCCGAGGTACGGCACCCCCAGGGTGACGATGTCGGTCTGGCCTTCGACTCTCACATTGATCTGCTTGTGCACCGCGTCGAGAGTCTTGTCGTGCACGGCGTCCACCTGGCCCGCGTGGACCGCGGTCATTCCGTAGGGCGCCCGCATCGCGTGAAACACGTTGCGCTTGAACGCAGGCGGCGCGATGTCAGTCATCTGCTTGGTGGCCAGGAACATCGCCTGGTCCTGCGGTGTCCAGTCCGTCTCCCGTTTCTGCATGAAGTTGGCGACCGCCGGGAACGCGTGGTTGTTGACCGTGGTTTCGATGTGGAACACGCGCACGGTGTCTTCGATGAGCTGGCCCTGCCGGATACACGAGTGGTGCAGCTCGGAGTCCGGCGGGTTCATATACGACCGCGATCCCAATAACGTCTTCACGTTGTGGTGGGCCCGAATGCCTCGATACGAAGCGAGTCCGGTGGACATGGACTTATGCCCGCCGTCCATCGGGACCAGGGTCAGGTTGACGTAGACCACCAGGTCCGACTCGGCCGCGCGCCGGTTGAGCGTGACCTCCTCCCCCTTCGCGGTCTTGCCGATGTAGACGTTGTTCTCCGGGTCTTCGCCGTCGTGCTGGTACAGGCGATCGGGATGGAAGGTGCTGAAAATCCGCTCGCCAACTATGTGTCGCAGCTCGTCCTCGGTCATGCGCCGATGCAAACCAAGCGCCGCGATGATGTGCAGGTCATCGATGCCGGTCTCCGCGGCCATGTCGATGACCTCTTCCATCACGAGCTGGCGCACATCCGGGGCGGCCATCGGCGGCAGTGGCAGCGAGAGGTCGTCGAAGGCGATCGTCAGCTTCATCCCTCGCCGCAGGAGCGACTTCAACGGATCGTCTTCGAGCGGCTTTGCCAGGGCGCGCTTGATCGCACGCTCCGGATGCGCGATCGGATCGAGCGGGTCAGGTGGGTACACGATGCGCGCGCCGAGCGGCAACCTCTCCAACCGGATGCCCTCGCCGAAGTGGAAGAGCACCGGCGGCGTGTTGCGATCGACCTCGATCACCGCACCCGGTCTTGGCATTTAGGCCCTCAATCGTCGCAGATCAAACGCGACCTTCACGGCGCCTAAGCGCCCCGCGCTCATCGCATATGCGATCGCGTCGCGATACTCGCCGAGGCCAAACAGCGGGCCAGTGAGCTGATCGAGCCGCAGTTCAGGCGCGGCCTCGAGCGCGAGGTCGAACGTCCGGCGACCTTTGCGCGCGGGCTCGGTTCCGTACGCGTACGCGCCCATGATGGTCAGCTCGCGCTGCCAGATCGGCGCCCAGTCGACCTTCTCCTCGCCCGGCATTCCAACCGCGAGAACGGTGCCTCCTTCTCGCGTGAATCGCACCGCGTCGTTGAGGCTCTCCGCGCGACCGACGCATTCGAAGGTGACATCGGCGCCACCGAGGAGAAGCGATCGATTCACCCCTTCCAGCCTGCGCGCCGCGGTGGCAAAGCGCACGCGCTGGAAGACATCGGCCGGCGCCACAACCTGGTCCGCGCCCAGCTTCCGCGCCAGGTCGCGCTGGGTCGGATGCTTCGCGATCGCGATCAGGC
>Ga0209806_1001184_pt1 | contig 17463 bp, 16 predicted proteins | sample GraSoiAngelo_152_FD_186166 | JGI IMG/M metagenome (GOLD analysis project Ga0209806, IMG submission 186166) | Grasslands soil microbial communities from the Angelo Coastal Reserve, California, USA - 14_1009_12_30cm (SPAdes) (version 2) | ecosystem: Environmental > Terrestrial > Soil > Grasslands ... | reverse complement strand
GATGACGGGCGGCATCGTGCTCGTGCGCAACGGGGCGCTCGCCATCTCCTCGCCGAAGCGGGAACAGTCCCCGCACACGGAGAGAACGGTCGCATCGATCGCCACCGTCTTCAGCCGGGGAACGTCCGCCCCGCACAATTCGCAGATCACGAACCGGGCCCGCAAAGACTAAATAAAAAGTGCCGGGTATATAGCCTTCGTCTCATAGCCCACCCACCGGGCGGATCCATGGACGACGATCAGATTCGTGAATTCTCCGAGAAAATGTCGGTGCGCATCGCCTCGCTCGAGGATCGCAACGACAAGCTGTTGGAGACCGCCCGCCGCGTGGAGGGGGAGAAGCGGTACGCCGAGACGGAGCTCGTTCGGCTGCAGAAGGAGATCCGGCGGCTGAAACAGGAACTCGATCGGCTGAAGAGTCCGCCGTTGATCATCGGCAACATCCGCGACATCCTGGCGGACAGTCGCGTCGTCGTCAAGTCCTCGACCGGCCCGGATTTCATCGTGAATGCGGCGGACTACATCGCGAAGGACAACCTCGTGGTCGGTGCGCGCGTCGCGCTGAACAAGCAGACCCTCGCCGTGATGGGCGTCCTGCCTCCGTCCCTGGACCCGATCGTGACCGGCGCCGAGATCATCGAGAAGCCTCCGGTCACCTACGAGGACGTCGGCGGCCTCGAGATCCAGATGCGCGAACTCCGGGAGGCGGTGGAAGATCCTCTCCTCAAGCCGGACCTCTATCGGAAGGTCGGCATCGAGCCGCCAAAGGGCGTCCTGCTCGTGGGGCCTCCGGGCACCGGGAAGACCCTCCTGGCAAAGGCGGTCGCCAACCGCACGCAGGCCACGTTCATCCGGTTCGTCGGTTCCGAGCTGGTCCAAAAATACATTGGCGAAGGGGCGAGGCTCGTTCGGGAGTTGTTCCAGCTCGCCCGAGAGAAATCCCCCTCCATCGTGTTCATCGACGAGCTCGACTCGGTCGGCGCCAAGCGGCTCGAGGTGGCGACCTCGGGGGACCGAGAGGTCCAACGAACGCTGATGCAGCTCCTCGCCGAACTCGACGGCTTCAACCCGTTGGGGGAGGTGAAGATCATCGGCGCCACGAACCGCCCCGACATCCTCGACGAAGCGCTCCTGCGTCCGGGTCGGTTCGACCGCATCATCGAGATCCCGATGCCCGGTTCCGAATCCCGCATGACGATCTTCAAGATCCACTCGCGAAAGATGAATGTCGCCGGCGAGGTCGACTACGGCGTGCTCGCGTCCCGCTGCGACGGGGCCACGGGTGCCGACATCCATGCGATATGCACGGAGGCGGGCATGTTCGCGATCCGGGAAGACCGCGAGAGCGTCACGATGACGGACTTCGAACGCGCGGTCGACAAGGTCCTGGGCGACAATCCGGTCCGGTCCGGGGACACCTCGGGCGCGATGTATGCGTGAGTTCGGTCTCTGTCCGCGTCATTCCTAAATACGAGGTCACCCTGACTTCCGCCTGCGGTCGCATACAGGAGTCGCCGTGACGAACATGGATCGTTGTCCGATTTGCGACGTGGCGGTGCGGCCCGAGAACCTGTTGCGCCACCTGAACGACATCCATCCGCGGCATCCGGACACTCCGAAATTGGTCGAGCGTTTGAAGGCAGAGCCCGGGCGGATCGCGGCACGGACGCCGTCGCGTCCCCTGCATATCAGCCGCCTGCATGTCGTGATCGTCGTCGTCGTGATCCTCCTGGGGATCGTCACCTACTATCTCGTCGTGAGCGGCTCCAGTCCACCGCCCCTGCCGTGCGTGAGCGGAAACGGGCTCGCCTATCACTGGCACGCGCAGCTCACGATTACGGCCGGGGGGAACGGCGTGACGATTCCGGGGGGCATCGGCATCAGCCTCACGTGCATGGAGGTCTTGCACACGCACAACGCGGACGGCGTGATCCACATCGAACCGGACACGTCGGCGCAAGCCCGCGTATATTCCATCGGCGACTTCTTCACCATCTGGGGGAAGCCCTTCGGCAGTCCAAGCCGGATGACGGTGAACACGACGGACGTCGCTCCGAGCTCGACGGTGGGCCTGTACAACTCGGAGGCCATCATCCTCGAGTACGCATCCTTCCCGTCATGATGTCAGCGACCGGAACCAGGTCCCGTGCTTCGACGCCGGTACCATAACGTTTATGGCGACTCCTCATTTAGCCCGGAAGCGACATGGCCCGCCCCCTCGTCCGGGATGAGGAAGGGGTGAGCACCTTCTGGTCATTCGTGGGGGTGCTCGTCCTCGTGGCTGCGATCCTCGCCGTATATTTCGTGTACGTCGTCCCGAAGTCCGGCCATGCGCCGTTGCGGGCCCAGAATGGGGACGACGTGAAGGTGGACTACATCGGCCGGTTCGAAAACGGCTTCGTGTTCGATACGAGCCTGCAGTCCGTGGCTGAGGACAACGCCTCGTATACCAAGGCCTTCGCCTTCAGTTGGCGTGGAACGTGGCAGCCGCTCAGCTTCGCGATCGGGGCCGTGCCCCTCGCGGTGATCCAAGGTTTCGACGTGGGGGTCCAAGGGCTCGCCGTGGGGGACGCAAAGACGATCGTGGTCCCGCCGAACCTCGGCTACGGAGCCGCCGACCCGACGAAAATCATCGTGAAGCCGCTCTTCGAGAACGTCCCGGTGCGGGTGACGATGAACGAATCCGACTTCGCGAACACGTACAAGACGCCGGCCGTCTCCGGGTCAAACGTGACGGATCCATTCTGGGGCTGGTCCGCCTACGTGAGCGTGTCGGGTTCCATCGTCACGGTGACGAACAGCCCGGTCCCCGACCAGACCGTCCATCCGTACGATCAGTGGGACGCCCGGGTCGTCTCCGTCGACGACGGCGCGGACAACGGCATCGGCCGGATCGTCGTGCACCACCTGCTCGACGGGAGCGCGGTCGACCGGATCGGTACACGTTCCGCCCCAGGGACGGTCGTGTTCGTCGTGACGGCCGTGGACCTCGCCGCGGGGACGTACACCTTGGACTACAACAATCCGGTGAGGGGCCGGAACCTGGTGTTCGAGGTCACGATGGTCGCCATCACCCGCGTGGCCTGAGGGCAGCGGATGCCCTCCCTGGACGACTTCCTGGCGGCCCTGTTCGCATCCCTCGGCGCGATTGGCAGCCTCGTCGCCCTGCTCCTGATCTTCGCCGTCGATGCGGCGCTCTTCCCCGCCCTTCCCGAAGCGTGGATCCTGATCACGTACACGTTCCGTCCCGACGCCATGGATGCGGTGGGATGGGCCGCGATCTTGCTCGTCGTGGCCGTGGCCGGAGACCTCCTGGGGACCAGCATCCTCTATGCGCTCGTCCGACGCATCCTCGTCCAGGGACGCCGGATGCCCCATCTGCTCGAGTCGGGGATGCGACGATGGACCGAGCTCCTGGGCGTCCCGGACGAGCGGGTCATCCTCCTGAACCGGATCGCCCCGGTCGTCCCGTTCGTCGGCGCGTTCATCGCGACCTTGCGGTGGAACTACCGCCGGTCGATGGCGTTCGTCGCCCTGGGCGGCCTGGTGAAGTACTCGGTCCTCCTCTACCTGGTGTTCGTCATCGGTGTCGCATACGATCCGCGCACCGCTCGGACGATCACGCTCGGCATCGTCGTCGTGGTCGTCGCCTTCTCGATCCTGGGATCCTGGCTCTACCGCCGTCGAAAGCGCGCACAGAAATCATGATGGCCCAGACCTGTCACCGGGCCGGGGCCGGCCGGAATTGCTTGGCGGACGTCCGGCCGGTCGCGTAGTACAGGATTGTCGAGGCGATGTATTCCTTGACAATCGTGCGGGCGTAGCCATACGTGCGGAAGCGCCGCATCGAGGTCTGGACCGCCCCTGGCACGATGACGAATCGGCCGAGGGACCGGGACCGGAGGGCCAGGTCGTGGGTCTCGTTTAGCAGCATGTCCTCCCGGAGGCCTCCCAGGGCCTGAAAGGCCTCGCGCTGGAAGAAGAAACAGTACCCCGCGTTGTGCGGATATCCCCACAGGGTCATCGCCCGCTGGTAGCCGTTCGCGAGGAAGAATAGGGCCCGTTCCGCGACGTTGCCACGGGCGGGCACGAATCCCGTGGCGCCCCCGATGACGCCCGCCTGGTCCACGGCGGCCATGATCGCTTCGAGGAGATTCGGCGGCGCGATGCAGTCCGCGTCGATGAACACGAGGACCTCCCCTCTGGCCGCGCGGGCCCCTCGGTTCCGCCCCTCCCCGGGTCCCCGCCGCTCCCCTTCCACGACGAACGCGCCGCGGGCCTCGGCCAGATCCTGGGTCCCGTCCGTGCTCGCCGAATCCGCGACGACGATTTCCAAGGGCGCTCGGGTCTGATTTGTGAGCGAGGCGAGCAGGGCGGGGAGGTACTTCGCTTCATTCCAGGTAGGAACGATTACGGAGACGGACGCAATCCGACCTCCCGAGCTGGGATGGAGAGCCGCCGAGGGCTCGGCCATTCCGGTCACGCGGCCACGAGGCGCTCGTACACCCGTTCGAGGCGGCGGGTGCATCGCTCGACGGAATACGTGAGGGCGACGTCCCGGGCGGCCTCCTGCATCGAATCCCGGTCCCGGAGGCATCGGAGGACCGCCTCCGCGCAGCCCTTCACGTCGGTCGGGTCGAAGAGGGCGCCGTTCACCCCCTCGCGGACGAATTCGGGGATGGCTCGGTAGTTCGCCCCGGCGACCGGTCGCCCGGAGGCGAGTGCCTCCAGCACCACGAGGCCCTGGGTCTCGAACTTCGAGGCGATCGCGAACGCGTCGGAAGCGGCATAGTACTTCGGCAGGTCCGCGTCGGGGACGAACCCGGTGAAGATCACGTCCCCGGAGAGGCCGAGCCGGGCCACGAGGTCGTAGTACCTTTCCATGTACGGACCTGTCCCGACGATCAGGAGCTTCGTGTCTCGGTTCGCCTCGAGGATCTTCGGGAAGGCATGGATGAGCGTAGTGAGGTTCTTCTCGGGGGCGACCCGGCCCACATGGAGGACGACATCGTGGCCGTTGAGTCCCCACTTCGTCCGGATCCCCTGGCCGGAGATGTCCGGGCGGAACCGGTCCGGATCCACGCCGGTCGGGATCACGTCGGCGATGTTGGCCCTCGGGGAGAGGGCGAGGATCTCGTCCAAGATGGCGCGGCTCGGGACGACGACCCCCTGCGTCTTCCGCAGGAAGATCTTCAGATAGAAACGCAGGCCGCGCTCGAGCAGGTGGAGGTTCAGGCCGAACGGAGAGTAGAACGCGAGGGTGTCGTGGATCATCGTATGGAAGGTCGAGACCCGTGGGATCTTCGCCTGCCAGGAGGCCCAGAGGCCCTTGATCCCGACGAAGCCGACCCCGTGGATGTGGATCACATCGATGCCGAGGTCCTTGATCAGGTCGACCTCGCGGCCGGGGAACATCGCCAGGCGATACCCCGGATAGTGGTGGAACTCCTTCGCTCGCACGTAGACGGTCCCGTCCTCGCGCATCCCGCGGCGGCGCGGATCCTCCGGGGCGAAGACGACGACCTCGTGGCCGTGCGCCTCGAGCTGGCGTCGGGTCGACAGGACGGACGTGACCACGCCGTCGACCGTGGGCAGGTAACTGTCCGTGAAAAGGGCGATCCGCATGGCTTCAGCGCCTCTGCGTCTGATGTTCGGGCCTCGGGTCTCCTCGGTCGGTCTTGCGACTCAATCTAGGCCCTGTCTCCACGCTCGTCTGATCCATCCGATCCTCGAGGTCGCACCGGACGGACGCTGTGCGTCCGCGGTGCGCGGCGGCGAGGATGGCCAGACCACGCAGACGCTTGGAGTTTGATTAGCCTACTTGAAGTTTTGGGGAGCGCCAGACGGGATTGATAATGTGCCAAAAAGGTGCAATGGCCTCGAGCCCTCCGAGGGTTCTCTAGCGACCCGATTTGATTTGGGAATTGATAATCTCGACGCCTCGACCGGCCCGGTACGAGGCCCGGAAGCCGAGGGCCACCTTTCTACGCGCGCGCCGGACTGAGTCGAGGAGGGAGTGTCCCAGGGCCAGGTACGCCGCGGTCGATGCGGCGAGGGTGCAGCCGGCGCCGTGCAATTCCTTCCGATACCGGCGACCGCGCAATCGGACCATCTGGTGTCCGTCGTAGAAGACGTCGACGAGCGGACCTTTCAGATGACCGCCTTTCACGAGGACCGCTCCCGGGCCGAGGCGTCGGATCGCGCGGGCCGCGGCTTCCATGGATCCGACATCGCGGATCGAGAGGCCCGAGATCCGTTCGGCCTCATACCGGTTCGGGGTGACGAGGGTCGCCCGGTCGAGGAGTCGATCCACGAGGGCCACTTGGAAGTCATCTCGCTCCAGGCGAGCGCCGACCGTCGCGATCATCACGGGATCCACGACGACCGGGAACGAGGTCGGCCGCAATTCCCGGGCGACGGTCCGGACGATCTCCGCGGAAAACAGCATGCCGGTCTTCGCCGCTCGAACATCGAAGTCGTCTAAGACCGCGCGGAGTTGCTTTCGTATCTCCGACGGGGGGATTGCGAAGATCGAGTCCACGGACCGCGTATTCTGGGCGGTCACGCATGTGATCACGGACGTCCCGTGGACGCCGACCGAGGCGAAGGACTTAAGATCGGCCTGAATTCCCGCCCCGCCGCCCGAGTCGCTCCCCGCGATCGTGAGGGCGGTGCGCATGCGCGCGCGAAGGAGGCCACGGCCTTAAGACTGACGCGCGTCATGGGGTCCATGTCGTGAGCGGAACATCGTTAGGTAGCGGCCGTCTCACAGGAACGGAGATGCGTGCCCGGAGCGGACACGTCAAGTTCGACAAGAAGGTGAAATGGAAGAACCTGGTCACCTCGTTCCGGCCTCTGTTCCTGAAATTTCTCGAGGAGACGCAACAGCTCCCCGAGGACATGGAGAGCGTCGACGTATTGATCGAGGAGAACCTGCGGGACCTACGGAGCAACCGGAAACCGGAGGGTTTCAACCGCGAAGGCGCGATGCGGATGATCTTCCCGATTTCCAATCAAGTGGAGTTCTACGTGTACGGTCGAGGGAAGGTCCTCGAGGTCGCTCGCGTGACCGAGTCGTTGAGCCGCGTCCTGCAGAAGTATCGGCTCAAACATACGATCGAGTGGGACCGGCTCAAATTGCTCGCGGACAAGAAAGACTGAGCTGATCGAACCGGTTCGCGTGCGCGTCGGCCTTCGTACCTCTAAGCAGAGGTATGCCCTGCCCGGTCGCACGGCGGGTTCATGGGCCGAGACGCAGGGTCTCCACGACCGAGTAGACGGCTCCCTGTGGCGTCAGGACACTCTTCTTCAAATGGACGGCGTCCACCGTGTGGGTGCCGAATTCCTCCGAGGCATGGACCTCGAGAATCCTCCGGACGCGATCCAGATCCTGTCGGCCCTTCACGCGGGCCAATGTGACGTGTGCCTTCCAGGGACGACGCTCCCTCGGGAATCCGAGCGCCTCGAGAGACGCCTCGAGCGAGTCCGTGATGCGCGCGATCGGCTCCGCCCCATCCACGCCCACCCAGATCACATTCATCCGCCCGAGGCTGGGGAACGCACCGGTTCCTCGGACTCGGGCCTCGAAGGGGCGGAGGTCCGCGGTTGCCTCGCGGATCGTAGTCACGATCTCGGGGACAAGCCCTTCTTCCGTATCGCCAAGGAACTTGACCGTCAGATGGAGCTGGTCCGTGTCGACGACCTTCAGGGACGGACTCGCCTTCCGGAGACCCGCCGCGAACGCGTCCAGGGCTGGGCCTCCGGGAACGTCAACCGCGATGAAACCGCGGAACGTCATCGCTCCTCCGGCGTCGTCCGGACGGGACCTCGCTCCGACACGAACCGGTTGCCGGATTCGAACGTCCCGGTCAGATAGCCCTCTTGCACCGCGATCCGGAGAATCCGCTCTGCGTCAGCCCGCGGGACCTTGAGCTCGTCTGCCAAGTCTTGGATTTCGATCGCCTCTCGGGTTCGTACAAAGGCAGCCGTATGCGCGAGGGCCAGGTCGCGAGCCCGGAGACGTCGGGAATATCCCAGGAAATAGAGACCGGGCACGAGGAAGGCGATCGCACATAGGGACGAGGCCGCGACTCCGAGCGTCCGTTGGAAAGCGGCACCCGCGGCCGCGAGGATCACACCGACAAGGGAGATGGCGAGGGTCCCTGCCGCGACCAGCTCGTACCATACCCGCCGGTTCACACGGCGCCTCCGCTCATTCGTCCGTCACGCGGGTTCCATGGAACGACTCGCCGAGGATTGCGGCTCGCAGCGCCGGAAGGTCCCGACCGTGGACGACATTCAGTGGAGTCCGATCTCGCGCGACCACACGGGCGGCGACCGGGTCGAAGACGACACTCGGGCCCGCGTTCCGATGCCCTTTTCCGGCCAGCGTGACGAGGGTTTCGAATCGCACTTGTTTGAGAAGATGTGCCGAGGGATCTTTCTTGGGATCCGCGCTGTACACGCCGTCCACCGACGTGGCGTTCACGATTCGGTTCGCTCCCACGAACAGGGCCAAGGAGGCCGCCACACGATCCGTCGTGTGTCCGGGCCGCGTGCCACCCATGACGACGATGGCGAATCGCTTCGAGAGCTTCGACGCTTCCGCATAGCTGGCGGCCGGCTCGCGGTTCGCCCGCGGGCCGAGGGCGGCCGACAGAAGCCTCGCGTTCAACCGCGTGACTGCGATGCCAAACTCGTCGAGCGTGCGTTCTCGAATCCCGACGGACCGGCCCATCTCGATGTAGTATCGTGCGACGCGACCGCCGCCCGTGACGACAAACAGTTTCACGCGCGATGAGACGCCCCGAAAAAGGCGCGTGACATCGCGCAAGTACTTCGCGTCGTCGTCTCCTGGAACGAGGACGGAACCGCCGAGGGAAACGACGACTTTCTCCATGCAAATCTCGTTCGCGACGCAAAAGGTAATGAACGATAAATAACTGTGTGGTGGGACACATGGCTCAAATGTCCGGGATGGACAAGTACAAGTTCCGTCGCGCCCTCGAGCAGATCGAAGAAGCGGCCGGCCGCGGCACGGAACTTGTGAGCGTCTACATCCCGCCGGAGCGACCGATTTTCGATGTGACGAACTATCTTCGGGGAGAACAGTCCCAGTCGTCGAACATCAAGAGCGCGAGCACCCGCAAGCACGTGACGCAGGCGATCGAGTCGGCGATGCAGCGCCTCAAGGCCTACAAGATGCCGCCTCCGAACGGCCTCGTGATCTTCACGGGGCACAAACAGGTCGGGGCGGATCAGACGCAGATGGTCACGTTTGTCCTCGAGCCGCCCGAGCCGGTCACGTCGTTCCTCTATCGATGCGATTCGAAGTTCTACACGGAGCCGCTCCACGAGATGCTCGCGGAGAAGGACGTCTACGGGCTGCTCGTGATCGACTGGAGCGAGGCGACGCTCGGCCTGCTCCGCGGAAAACGCATTGAGGTGATCAAGAACCTCCAATCTCAGGTGCCCTCCAAGCACCGGATGGGCGGACAGAGCGCCCGCCGGTTCGAGCGGGGCCACGACATCGCCGTCCACGAGTGGTACAAGAAGATCGGCGATCTGATGACGGAAGCGTTCCTGAACCGCCCGGACCTCCAGGGGATCATCGTCGGCGGTCCCGGCTACTCGAAGGAGGAGTTCGCGACGGGAGACTTCCTCCATCACGAGTTGAAGAAGAAAGTGCTCCCGACGTACCTCGATACTGGGTACACGGACGAATACGGCCTGCGGGAGCTCGTCGAGAAGTCCCGCGACATCCTGAGCGGGCTGGACCTGATGCGGGAGAAGTCCCTCGTCCAGCGCCTCATGGAGGAGATCCGGAAGGCGGACGGCGGTCTCGCGGCATACGGGGAGGAACAGGTGCGGAACGCACTGCGTCTCGGTGCGGTCGATACCCTGCTGATCTCCGAAGGACTTCGAAAGGTCCGTCTCAAGCTGCGGTGCGCGAACGGCGATTGGGAGGGCGAGAAGACCGTCGATGACGCGGGCGAGCTGCCGACATGCCCGAAGGACGCCGGGCCCCTCACCGTACTCGAGAACCGCGAGCTCATCGAGGACCTCACCAGCCTCGCGGGTCAGATGGGCACGAACGTGGAGCTCATCTCCAAGGATTCGGAAGAGGGCCAGCTCCTCCTCCGGGCGTTCGGTGGAATCGCCGCGATCCTGCGGTTCCGGGTGTCGTAATGGGCCACGATCCGTGGTCCGAGCTCCGGGACCGGGCGGAGCAGGAGCTGCGCGCCATCGAGTCCGAGCACCATTTCGTCACCCCAGGGATCGTGTCGGATGCGCCGGAGGACCGGGGTCTCTTCTCCCTCGCCACGCATGCGTGGGCGAAGGAACTGCATCAGTCCCCCGCCGAGATCGCGGTCCGCATCGCCCGCCGGAAGGTCGGCCCTCCGTTCGCGGCGCTCCGGCCGGAGGGACCGTATGTGAACTTCCAGATGGAGCCCGGTCCGTTCGCCCAACACGTCCTCGCGTCCGTCCGATCCATGGGCGAAGGGTACGGCAAATCGCCTCCGCGAAAGGAGAAGATCCTCTTGGAGCACACGAGTGCGAATCCGACGGGACCCCTCCACGTCGGCCGGGCGCGAAATCCGTTCCTGGGGGACGCCCTCGTCCGCCTGTTGCGATTTGCCGGCTTTCCGGTCACGAGCGAATACCTGGTGAACGACATCGGCCGCCAGATGGTCCTCCTCTACTGGGCCGTGACGCATCTGCCGCGGAAGTCCGACGATCCGGAGGAGCGCACCGAGTACCGCTACGTGAAGCTGTATCAGCAAGCGAGCGAGAGGCTCGAGAAGGACGAGACCCTCAAGGGGGAGATCGAGGGGCTTACCCAACGGTTCGAGGGCGGTGACGTCCGGCTGACGAAGGACATCCGCAAGGTCGGCGAAGCGATCCTGGAGAGCATCCTCCAGACCTTGCGTCGCGTGAACGTGACATTCGATTCGTTCTTCTGGGAGAGCGACGCCATCCTCGACGGAAGCGTGCAGCGCGTGATCGACCGTCTGAAGCCCCTGAGCAAGGAGGAGGACGGGGCCCGGTACATCGACCTGAGCGCGTTCGGCCTCGAAGGCGATGCCGCGAAGTACGTGTTCGTCCGCAAGGACGGGACGTCCCTCTACACGACTCGCGACATCGCGTACCACTTGAACAAGATGGCGCGGTGCGACGTCGCTATCAACATCGTCGGCGAGGACCACAAGCTCACGTTCCAGCGGCTCAAGGCCGCGTTCCGGTTGATGGGGATCGATTGGGCCCCGGAGACGATCTTCTACGCGTTCGTGAACTTGCCCGAAGGTCGCATGTCGACCCGGAAGGGGCGAGTCGTGCACCTCGATGACTTGGTCGACGAGGCCCTGGACCGCGCCTACGCCGAAGTCTCCAAACGTCGCACCGACCTCTCCGAAGCGAAAAAGCGGGAGATCGCCGAGACGATCGGGATCTCGGCGGTGCGGTACAACATCGTCCGGGTCCAGGCGGAGAAGGCGATCACGTTCCGTTGGGAGGAGGCCCTGAATTTCGAGGGGAACTCGTCGCCCTTCCTCCAGTACGCCCATGCGAGGGCCTGCAGCATCCTCGCGAAGTCGAACGGCGGTGGCCGGGGGGATCCCGCCCTCCTCATCCATCTGCAGGAACAACGACTCCTTCGTCGAATCGCGAAGTTCCCGTCGGACCTCCGCGACGCGGCCCTCGGACGGCGGGTCCATTCCGTGGCCGGGGAAGCCTCGGAGTTCGCGTCCCAGTTCAACCAGTTCTATCGCGACTGTCCCGTCCTCACGGCGGAACCGAAGAGCCTTCGGGATGCTCGGATCGATCTTGTCTCGGCCGCCCGGATAGTCCTACAGAATGCACTAGACTGCCTCGGACTGAAGTCTCCGAAGGAAATGTAGCCCGTCGCGGTTTCTGAAAGAAGCGGAAGAACGTGCCTACAGGCGTTTCTTCTCTTCCTTCACTTCGCGCCGCGGCTTCTTCTCCTCGCCTTCGCCTTTCCCGCCGCGGCGTCCGCGGAGCGGGCGCCACTCGCCGGCCTTCACCTTGCGGCGGAAGTACATCGCGAAGACGAACAGCACGACCACACCGATTACTGCTCCCGCGATCGCCCACGGTTGCCACCAGGGCTGTCGCACATTCACCGTCGTCGAGGCGCGGTTCTCCGGCGTGATCCATGTGGATGGTTCCGTCTTGTCGGCCACGTACACCTGAACCGTTTTGTTGCCTTGGCCGTAGAGCCGTACCGAGAAGACGAGCTTCACAATAGAGCCCGAGGCGATCGTGTGGTCAGCTCCTTTCGAGGAACCGTTCTTATCGAACCACTGGGCCTCCGTCGAAACGACGGTGGTTTGTCCACCGGTGATGGAGCGGACCTCGGTCGTGACGTCCTGGGCTATCGCTCGGCCCGCCTTGTTCGTCACGTTGACGGTGATCGTCACGAGGTCCCCTTCCGCCGGATCCGTCGGCGTCATCTTGAGCGTCCCGGCATCAATTCGGAGATCGGCGTGGAGCAGGGGGTCGATTTGGACGCTGATCTTTCGGGTCAGGTTCCCGGTGTTCGGCTTGCCGGAACCAAAGCCCGTGTCGCGGACGGACAAGAGGACCGAGTAGCTGTTGTTCCACTCGTCCCATGCGAAGCTCACGTTCGCGCCCCAGAACGTGTGGTTCGCCACGCCGGTGGGCAACCCGACGATCGGTCCAGGCACCGTCCATGTGAAGTTCAGGGTCGCGATCTTGTCGTAGTCATCCGTCGTCTTTGACGCGTTCAAGGCGATCGTCCGGCGCTCGATGGGGCTCGGGATCACGGCCCAGCCCTTGGACGGGTCCAGGATGTCGAACGCGGGCACTGGGGCTTTCGTGTCGTTCACCTGGGCCATCATCGTCGCGTTGATACCTTTCCAGCCGACGCTGTCCGTGACCGTCAGGTTCACCTTGAACAGGCCGGGCTTCGGGAAGGTGTAATTCTGAACACGTCCCGTCCGGTCCGTGACTCCATCGCCGTTGAAGTCCCAGACATATCCGGAGTCGAGGATCTTCCCGTCCTTCAAGGGGTAAGCGAGGTCCGTCGAGAGACCGCCGTCGAAGCGGACTTCGATCCCTTGATCTACCTGCAGCGTCACGCCGTTCGCGCTGCCGGAACCCGTGCGGTTCGTCCGGATCCTCGCGACCGGCGTCTGGTCGTCCACGTAGATGGTGATGTTGCGGAACGAGAGATTTCCCCCGGTCTCGCGGAAGGTGAGGCCGACCGTGTACGTCCCGTTCTGGCGGTACTTGTACACGGGGGAGATCCCGTAGCGGGTGTCCACCGGGTTCGGCGTGAACAGCCAGGTGAAGTTGGCTTCCGTCACATGGTCGTTCCGGTCCGTGCTGTCGCCCGCGCTGAACGTGAGGTTCGTGTTGTTCGCGACGTACGCCTGATAGTTCGTGAAGGTCGCATTCTGGACGTAGAATTTCCCGGTGGGTGCGATTACCTTCGCCCGCGCGGTGCCGTTTAGGGACCGCTCCACGACCATCTTCGCCTGGATCGTTCCGTCCCTCAATCCTGGGTCCAGGGTGATCCGAGTGAAGTTCTCCAGGGTGATCGGTGCGCCCGCCGGGACGATCGTCGTCGTGTTTCGTTCATACCCCTTAGGCAGGACGACCAGGTAGACGAAGTCCTTGTACGCCGTCACGTTCGAATCCGCGGCCATCGTCACCGTCACGTTGTACGTCTTCGCGCCGACAGGGATGTACGGGGGGGCCTGTTTCAGGGCATAGCGCACGGTCGAATTGATCCAGACCTTGCTACCCGGCGTCGTCAGGCCATCCACGTTGACCGCGTACGCAAGGGCGGAAAGGTACGATTTCCCGTTCGTGGTGAAGACCCCGTCGGTCGTCACGTAGAACGGGCCATTGGACACGAACCAGTCATGGAAGGCGGTGGCCTCAGTCCCGTCAATCAGGCCATTCCCGTTGCCGAAGGTGTAGTCGACCTGAAGGCGCAGGTCGCGCAGTCCATCCGGGTTCAGCCCGGACAGATTCGTGTCCGGGTTCAGGGTCAGGTTCCGGTAGACCGTGAGGTTGCCCCAGTCGGCGGCTCCGTAGGCGATCGTGGTCGAGTACACTTCCTTCTGGGACGGCTGGAGGACGACGTCTTTCACGACAGAGCCTGCGGGCACGACCACGGAGGACACGTCCGCCCGGAACCCGTTCGCATCGACGACCATCGTGTACGACCCGGGCGGGGCATGGAAACGGTACAGGCTGCCAAAGACGTCCGCCCGAATCACCTTCAGCCCGGAGGTGTTCGGCAACGCCGTGTTGTAAAGGAAGCCCTGGAGGCCGGCCGATAGGAAGGGTCCGCTTGGCAGACTGTCTCGCGCGTGCCCTTGGACCACGCCGCCCGCCGCCATCGAGACGGTGAACGTCGAGACCGAGGCGACGTTCACGGAGTCAATCTTCACCGAGTAGTTCGTCCGGGTGGTCCGAAGCTCAAAGGTCGCGGTCGAGAGGGCCAGGTCGACCTTGCCCGTCGCATTCGTGGTTCCGTTCCCCGCGAACTGGTTCGTCGGAGGGTAGTAGGCCACGACGTTGGCGCCGGGAAGGACGGCGCTCGTGGCCCCGTCGATGACGGTGACGGTGAGGGTCTTCGCGGTGCCCGGGAGCGGACCGAGGCAGAAGTCATGGCTCACGGTCGCCGTGCCATCGAACCGGACCGGGGACGTGGTCGCGTTCGGGAAGTATCCCGAGCGGGTGACCTGGAGGTGGAAGGAGCCGGTCGCGGTGGGCGTGAAGGCGAAGGTACCGTCGATGCCGGTCGTGGCCGTCTTGGGGGGCTGATATCCGTTCGCATCGGTGAGGACCACCCGCGCCGAATCGATGAACGAACCGGCGCAATCGGAGACCGCTCCGACGATCTGGTTGGTCTGCCCAAAGGCCCCCATCGGCAGCACCGCGAGGGCGCCCATCACAACGGCGATGAGCATCACGAGTGCACCGATTGCTCGACGACCACGGATGTGCATCCGAGTTTTCTCCTCTCGTATACAGTCAATCCGTCTCCCGTTGAAACCGTCACAGGAGCCGGAGAATGCGGCGAATTGAGTGACGGTATATAAGTGTAATGGGAGACTTCTCGAACCTCGCCGAACGCGCAAAGTTCCATAGCGGTCCGGCTCATCCCGCGCGCCGTTGGCCTCCTCTCTCTCCCTGGCCGCCGCCACTGCGGTGTTCCTCGTCACCTACGTCCTCATCTCCCTTCGGACCGTCCGCCGTTTTCCGATCGAACGACCCGCGGTAGCGATGCTCGGAGGCGCGCTGATGCTCGTGCTCGGCGTCCTGACTCCGGCCGAGGCACTCCTCGCGATCAACCTCGATGTGATCCTCCTGTTGGTCGGCATGATGGTCCTCGTGTCCGGCCTCGAGGTGTGCGGATTTTTCGATTTGGTCTCCTCGCGAATTGCGACGCGAGCGAGGACCCAGGTCTCGTTGCTCGTTTGGTTGATGGTCGCGACCGCGGCGCTGTCCGCCCTCGTCCTGAACGACACGATCGCGCTCCTCGTGACTCCGGTCGTCGTCCGGAGTGCGCGCGCCCTCCGCGTGAAGCCCGTTCCGTATCTCGTCGCCGTGGCCATCGCCGCGAACGTCGGGAGCGTCGCCACCGAGGTGGGCAATCCGCAGAACGCGTTCATTGCGATCCGGTCCGGGATCCCGTTCCTCGCGTTCAGCGCCTACCTGCTCCCCGTCGCGATCGCATGCCTCGCTGTGTCGATCGGGCTCGTCTGGCTCGTCTTCCGAAAGGACCTCTCGGCGCCGATTGGGGCGGCCGCCCCGATGCCGGTCGTCCGCCTCGAGCGGAGGGGCCTCGCTCTCACCTTCGGGGTCACGATCGCGGTGTCCGTGGCATTCCTGGCCTCGGCCACGCCCGACTGGCTGCCCCTCGTCGCCCTTTCCGGCGGTGCATTCGTCCTGTTCTTCCTGCCATTCTTCGCGACGGTGACCCCACGCGCCCTGATCGCGAAGGTGGACTGGGGCATCATCCTGTTCTTCATCGGTCTGTTCGTGGTCCTCGGCGGGGTCCGTGCGTCCGGCCTCAGCGGCGCGATCCAGGACGGTTTCACGTCTGCCCTCGGTGGGCGCTCGGGCGGGCTCGCGTGGCTCGTCGGCCTCTCGGCCCTCCTGTCGAACCTGATCAGCAACGTTCCCGCGGTGCTCCTCTTGGCCGAAGTCGTCCCCCGCGGTTCCACGCAGCTGTGGCTCGCCCTCGCCGCGAGTTCGACCCTCGCGGGAAACGCGACGATCCTCGGGGCCGCGTGCAACGTGATCGTCGTGCAGGTCGCGTCCCGCGACGGCGTCAGCGTGTCAATGAAGGACTTCGTGAAGGCAGGCCTGCCGGTCACGGCGGTGACCTTGCTCCTCTCGACCGTGTTGATCGCCCTCCTGGTGCCCCCCTGAGAACAAGCCTTATGGCGCCCGCGATGCCTGAGGCGTCGCGAATGGGACGTGGGATCGATTTCGGCTCGGAGCGAATGCGGATGGTGGACCGCCTCGTCCGATCGGGTTACATCAAGGATCCGACGGTCCGCGCCGCGTTCCTCGCGGTACCCCGTGAGGCCTTCGTACGTCCGGAGGACCGGGCGGCCGGGTACCAGGACGTTCCTCTACCCATCGGATCCGGCCAGACGATTTCCGCCCCCTCGATGATTGCGATCATGCTGGAGGAAGCCCAGCTCCGGCCCGGGGAACGAGTCCTTGAGATCGGGACGGGCTCGGGGTATCACGCGGCCCTCCTCGCGTCCCTCGTCGGACCGACCCACGTCATTTCGATTGAGAGGAAGGCCTCCCTCGCGGAATGGGGACGTTCGAATCTGGCCTCCGTCGGGTTCGCGGACGTGACGGTGGTCGTTGGCGATGGGAGCCTCGGCCTTCCCGACCGGGGACCGTATGACTGCATCCTGGCCACGGCGGGGGCGCCGCGGATTCCGGACGCATGGCCCCGCCAACTCAACCCGCAAGGTCGGATTGTGGCACCGATTGGTTCCTCTCCCCGCGCTCAGGTCCTCGTCGTGGCCTCGCGGCGGTCGGATGGAAGGCTGGACGTCCGAGAAGGGACCCCGTGCGCCTTCGTCCCGCTCGTCGGGGCCCAGGCGTGGCCGAGGTAAACTACGCGCCCGGCGCGGACCGGCCCCACGCTTCGTCGGGTAGGGTATTGTACAACGGTTCCGACGGGGGCGATTCCTCGACGCTCAGGATCCGGTCGACGTCCCGTTCGTTTAGGGCCCAGTAGAAGATCCGCCAATTGCGGCCGTCCAGGAGCGGGACGGTCTCCCAGAACGTCTGGAGGAGGCCCGCGTCGTGGAGGGCATAGAACAGCTTCCGGTCCTCCGGCTGGATCGCATTGTCGATGATTTCGGTTCGGAATCCGAAGTAGCTCATGACCGTACGAGCCTCGGCGAGGGCTTCCGAGCTCGTGCCGCCGAGGCGCTT
>Ga0209806_1001183_pt1 | contig 17472 bp, 12 predicted proteins | sample GraSoiAngelo_152_FD_186166 | JGI IMG/M metagenome (GOLD analysis project Ga0209806, IMG submission 186166) | Grasslands soil microbial communities from the Angelo Coastal Reserve, California, USA - 14_1009_12_30cm (SPAdes) (version 2) | ecosystem: Environmental > Terrestrial > Soil > Grasslands ... | reverse complement strand
GCCCTGGCGGGGCTAGCGCTCGGCGATCGGCACCCAGCGTTTTCCGGTCGGTCCGGTGTACTCGGATTCCGGCCGGATCAGCCGGTTGTCGCCGTGCTGTTCCATGATGTGCGCGCACCAGCCGGCCATCCGACCGACGGCGAAGATGGAGGTCCCGAGGTCGGCCGGGATCCCGAGGAATGTGTACGTCGTCGCCGCGTAGTAGTCGACGTTCACGATGTTCACCTTCTCGGCCGCCGCCGGCGACATGCTCGGACGGGCCTTCGCGATCGCCGCGACGAGCGCCTCCTGGATGTCGAAGTACTTCGGCCCCTTCCAATCTCTGGCCAGGTCTTGCGCGAACTTCCGCAGAAACTTCGCGCGCGGGTCTTCTGTCTTGTACACGCGGTGACCGAATCCCGAGAACTTGTATTTCGACGCGATCGCCTTTGCGACCCAGGTGTCGACGTGCTCGGTCGTGCCGATCTCGTCGAGCATCTTCATCGTCCCGTCGGTCGCGCCCCCGTGCAGCGGTCCCTTGAGGGCGGAGAGTCCGGCGGTCACGGCCGCGTGCATGTCCGCGAGCGTTGCCGCCGTGATGCGCGCGGCGAACGTCGACGCGTTCAGCCCGTGCTCGGCCTGAAGGATGAAGCACGCGTTGAGGATCTCGGCCGCGCGCGGATGCGCTTCATCGAGCCCTGCCATCCGCGCGAAGTTCGCGGCGTGCCCGAGGGTCGGGTCCGGCGTGACCGGCTGCTCGCCGCGCCGGCGGCGGATGTACGTCGCGAGGACCGTCGGCAGCTTCGCCGTGAGTCGGATCGCCTTGCGGTATTCGGCCTCGTGCGAGTTGTCGCCCTCGCCCGGATCCTCGACCGCCGACGCTGAGATGACCGTCCTGAGGACGTCCATTGGCGTTCCGCTCTCGGACATCTGCCGGAGGATTTCCCTCAAAAACGGGGACAGGGTTCGGTGCTTGGTGAGCTCAGCCTTGAAGTCGCGGAGCTCATTCTTGTTCGGAAGATCGCCATTGAGCAGGAGGTAGGCGACCTCTTCGTACTCGGCCTTGCCGACAAGCTCCTCGATCCGGTACCCCCGGTACTGGAGGAAGTTATCGCTGACTGAGGAGATCGCAGTGGTCGTCGCGACCACGCCTTCGAGACCCCGAAGAGCCACCTTTTCCCGCTCGACGGCCACTGCCCCGAGTGTCGCACACCCGTGTCTTTGGCCCGGTTGTACCGAAGGTCACAACCGGTAGGACTTGCGACCCCAAACGGCCAGCGGTACAGTCCCGGCGGGACGGTCAGGCAGGCTAAACCGTCCGGGGAGGACGAAACATCGGTCAGGCGCGCGCGTTGACGATGTAACGCGCGCTCAAGTTGTTAGCCCCTCATCCCACCCACCAGCGGAGGGCGGCGGCCGTAAGGCCGGCGCCCTTTCGCTATGGTTTCGGGCCTTAGTTTTGAGACATGGAAAGGTTGGGCCGCTGATCACTCGCATCCGCCTGGGCCCTCGGCGTCGGGACCCGGTCTCGCGCGACCGCTACCGTGCGATTGCTCGGAGTGCCGGCGTTCGCGGTCCGGCGCGCCCGCGGTGGGTCGACGCCGCGCTCGCAGTGGCGCTCGCCGTGGCCGCACTGATCGCACTTCCGCGCGCCGCCGCCGCGGTTGGGTCTGGGTTCGAACAGCTCGTGACCCAGGTTCAGTCCGCGATCCCGCTTCTCCAGGGTCGTGGGTCCATCGAGCTTCCGGCCGGCGGTAGCTCGAGCGTCGGTGCCGCACCGATCGCCGACACGCTTCCCGCCTACACGCGCGACCCGCAGCTCAAGATCACCGGAAAGGTTCCGTCATTCGCGGTGCAAGAGGGACGGAGCCTCCAGGTCGTGCTGAACGGCGCGGTGGTCACGACGACGCCACTGGACCCGAGCGGCGCGTTCAACGCGACAGTCGCGCTCAAGGACGGCGCGAACTCGATCGCTCTCGCGCTCATCGCGGACCGGGACGTCGTCGCCGCGTCGTCGTACACCGTCGTGCTGGATCGAACGCCCCCGACCGTCATCGTCACGCAGCCGGCGCCGGGCAGCACGGTCGATGCCCGGAACTTCGTCGTCGCGGGAACGACCGAGCCGGGCTCGACCATAACGGTGAACGACCGCATCGTCGTGATCGCGCCGGACGGCGGATTCACCGACTCGTTTGCGGCCCCGCCGGGCTCGTTTCCCATCACCGTCGTCGCGCGCGACCGGGCGGGGAACGAGACGACGCAGAAGCTCACGGTCACGGCGCAGCAGGTGACGCAGACGATCGGAGTGACGGTGACCGTCACACTCGACAAGCCGACCGTGAAGCCGGGCCAGGGTGTGCTCGCAACGATTTACGTCGTCGGCGTCACCGGGCCGCGCCCCGGTGTCCCGATCACCCTGTCGGTGGGCGTCGTGCCGATCGGGACGGCCGTGACCGACGGAACGGGAACCGCGCGGATGGGATTCGCGGCACCGTCGACCGAGGGCGACGTGAGCGTCGTCGTGCTCGGTGCTGGTTCTTCGGGCAGGGCCTCGCTGACCGTATCCGCGCGCTAGTTCGATACTCGCCCCCAACGTGAGCGACGCCAACCTGGTCCTCTTCTCGTTACTCGGGGGCACCGCGCTTCTGCTCTATGGAGTGCGGCTCGTCGGTGAAGGCCTGCAGCGGGCGGCCGGCAGTCGCCTGCGGCACATTCTGTCGACGCTGACGGGCAATCGCGTCAAGTCGCTACTCGTCGGCGCGGGCGTCACCGCGGTTCTGCAGTCCTCGAGCGCGACGACGGTGATGCTTGTCGGCTTCGCGTCGGCGGGCCTGGTCACGCTTCGCCAAACGATCGGCATGATCCTCGGCGCCGACATCGGCACCACGGTTACCGTCCAGCTCCTCGCCTTCGATCTCCTCGAGGTCTCCCCGCTCGTCGTCTTCGCTGGTTGGGTCATGTACGTCTCCGGGCGCGGGACGCTCCGCTATGTGGGACAGGCTTTCCTCGGTTTCGGCTTCCTATTCCTCGGGATGAAGCTGATTCACGACGGCACCGCGCCGCTCGCGACCAGCGCGCTCTTCCGCGACCTTCTCGGCGCTCTCACTGACCAGCCGCTCGTCCTCGTTCTCATTTCCGCTCTTTTCACGGCGCTCGTCCGCTCGAGCGCGGCCGTCATCGGTCTCGCCCTTTCGCTCGCATCCTCCGGCCTGATGCCGCTCATTGGCGCGATCCCGATCATCTTCGGCGCGAACGTCGGCACCGCGGCGACCGCGGTGCTCGCCGCGGTAGGCCAGAACGCCGAAGCGCGTCGTGTCGCCGCGGCACACGCCGCGTTCAAGGTCATCGGGGTCGTCATCTTTTTTCCCTTCATCGGCCCGTTCGCCGATCTCGTGCGCCTCACGTCGCCGGATCTTGCGAGGCAGATCGCGAACGCACACACCATCTTCAACGTGGCGCTGGCCCTCGTTTTCCTCCCCTTCGCCGGTCTCGCGGCCGACCTCATCACCCGGCTGATTCCCGAAGTGCGACGGAGCGAGAGCGGTCCGATGTACCTGAATCCCGCGGTGCTCGACACGCCTGCGGTCGCGCTCGGACAGGCCCTGCGCGAGGTCCTCCGGATGGGTGACGTCGTCCTCCAATCGTTGCGCGAGACGCGCGTGGTCCTCGAGCGAAACGACGTGGCGCTCATGCGCGAGATCGTCGCTCGCGACGACCTCATCGACCGGCTCGAGGAGGAGATCAAGCAGTACCTCGTGAAGCTGCGCGAGCACGAGCTCACGGCGGAGCAGGCCGAGCGCGAGACGGCCCTCATCTTCGTGATCGTCAATCTCGAGGAGATTGGCGACGTGATCGACAAGAACCTCATGGACCTCGCCGAGAAGAAGATTCGCGGCAACCACGTCTTTTCGGCGCAGGGATGGCGCGAGATCGCCGATCTCCACGCGAAGGTCGTGGAGAACCTCGAGCTCGCGATGGGAGCGCTCGCCTCGGGTGACCGCGAGGTCGCCGAAAAGGTGATCCGCCACAAGTCGGTTGTGAACACGATGGAGCGCCAGCTTCGCGCCGCGCACATCCAGAGACTCCACGAGGGCCTCCGCGAGTCGATCGATACGTCGAGCATCCACCTCGATCTGCTCGCGTCGCTCAAGCGCGCGAATTCGCTCGTCACGGGCATCGCCTATGCGGTGCTCGGCCAGCACGATGCCTAAAGGGCGTGCCTTCGTAGGAACGTCAGGGTGGTCGTACGTGTCCTGGAAGCCGGTCTTCTATCCAGCGGAGGTGAAGTCGAAGGACTTCCTTCGCTATTACGGGACGCGCTTCGGGACGCTCGAGATCAACTACACGTTCAACCACCTACCGACCGAGAAGAACATCGCCGCGTGGCGGCAGGCAACGCCGCCTGAGTTCCTCTTCGCCCTGAAGGCGTCGCAGCAGATCACGCACTTTCGCCAACTCCGCGATCCAGCGGAGACGCTTCCGATCTTCTTCGAACGCGCGCGACCGCTCGGTGATCGGCTCGGGCCTGTGCTCTTTCAGACGCCGCCGTGGCTGAAGCGCGACGACGACCGCCTCGCCGGATTCCTCGGTTCGCTGCCGCGGGACGTTCGCTGTGCGCTCGAGGTGCGCGATCCGTCCTGGTACGTCGACGAGGTCTACGAGCTGCTCCGCACCGCCGGCGTGGCGTTGGTCCACGCCGAGGGCGAGCGCGCGCCGTCGCCGATCGAGACGCTCGACATCACCGCCCCGTACGCGTACGCGCGCCTGCGAAAGCGGGAGGGGTATGACGAGACGTCGATCGCGGCGTGGAGCGAGCGCTTTCGCCGGATGCTCGACGCGGGGAAGGACGTCTACGCGTATTTCCGCCACGACGACACCGGCGCGAACGCGCTCTCCGCCGAGCGGCTGCGCGATCTGCTCGCGGCCTAGCATCGATAGGTGAACCCACGATGGCTCGCTACCTCGGTCGCGCTCGGCAATCTGCTCGTGCCGCTGAACTCGACCATGATCGTCGTCGCCCTGCCGCAGGTCGCGCGCGATCTCGGTGTGGACGTCGGCGAAACGTCGTGGATCGTCACCTCCTACCTGATCGCGATGGCCTCACTGCAGCCGATCGCCGGACGCGTCGGGGACCGTCTCGGACGCCGCAACATCATGCTCGCCGCGCTTGTCTACTTCGCGCTGGCGTCGGCCGGTGCCGCAGCCGCGAGCTCGATCCTCGTGCTCGCCTTTTTTCGCATCAATCAGGCGATCGCGGCGGCGGCGCTCGTTCCGAACGGCCTCGGGCTCCTCCGCGAGGCGATCCCGAGCGGCCGGCGTGGAGCCGAGTTCGGGATCGTGAGCGCAGCTACGGCGGTGGGTGCCACGGTCGGGCCCCTCCTCGGTGGTTTGCTGGCGGCGATCGATTGGCGCTGGATCTTCCTCGTCAACGTTCCGGTGTGCGCGGCGGCGTTCGCGCTGTCGTGGCGGGTTCTGCCAGCACGCGCGGCCCGCGAAGGCGCGCGATTCGATCTCGCCGGCGCGCTCGGGCTCGGGGTCGTACTTCTGGCTACCGCCTGGGTCCTCGTGTCTCTGGGCCGCGCGGCCGATCCGGTAACGGTCGCCATCGGCGTCGCGATCCTGCCCGCGGCCGCCGCGCTCCTCCGGTACGAGTCACGTCATCCCGATCCCGCGCTCCCGCCCTCGCTCTTCCGGATCCCGGCGTTCGCCGCGGCCTGCGCGACCGTCGCGTTCCAGAACCTCGCGATGTATGGAACGCTGCTCGCGCTCCCGATCGCGTTGGCCGGCGCGAGCGTACGAAGCGGGATCGCGCTTGCCGCGTTCTCGGGAGGGTCGATCATCTTCGCACCCCTCGGCGGGCGCGCGGCCGATCGCTACGGGCCGCGCGTGCCGAGCTTCGCCGGTGCGCTCCTGCTGGGCGTAGGCCTCATACCGCTCGCGCTTTCCGCCGGCCAGCTTTCTCTGGAGGCGCTCGCCGCGACGCTCGCGTTCGCGGGCATCGGCCTGGCGCTGACGTTCCCTTCGATGCGACTTGCCGCGGTCGAGGTCGTGCCGGAGCGATACGCGGCCCTCGCCTCGGGCGTGTTTTCGACGAGCCGCTATTTCGGCGGGATGCTCGGCTCGATCGCCATCGCGATCGCACTCGGCAGCGCGGCTTCGACGGACTCGCTCCGCGCCCTCTTCTGGCTGTTCACAGCGGCCGCGTTCGCCGCCGCGATCCCGAGCCTGGCGCTACCGGGACGCGCCGGCTCGCATGAGGAGCCGATCGCGGAGGAGGTCGCGGGTTAGGCCGAGAGGCGACGGACGATGCCCAGGCCTCCGTCGACCTCCAGCGGCTCGCCGTCCATCAGCGTCGACAGCGCGATCGCCGTCCCGACCACCGCGGGAACGCCGAACTCGCGAGCCACGACCGCGGCGTGCGACAGCGCTCCACCAACCTCGGTCACCACGGCCGCGGCGCTCGTGAAGAGCGGTATCCACGAGACGTTCGAGGCCTGACAGACCAGCACGTCGCCCGGTCTGAATTTCCCGAACTCGCCGAGGTCGCGAATGAGCCGAGCGGGTCCACGCGCGACTCCCGCGGACGCGCCCACGCCGCGCAGGGCCCGCGAGGGATCGTTCTGCACCTCTTTGAAGAAGAGATGGCTGAGACCGACCATCCTCGTACCCGAGCCCGGCTGCCAGGCGGGTGCGGGCGCGCCGATCGTCTCGGGCGGCTCCATCGCCTTCCAGCTTTGCTGCTCGGCCTCGCGCTCCGCGATGAGAGCCGAGAGGTCGGCCGGGGCGCGCAGCGCTTCGCGTACCTCCGGCAGATAGAGGAGGAAGATCGCGTCCGCGTCGCGAAGCGCGCCCTCGCGGACGAGGCGCGAGCCGAAGCGCCGTGCAGCTCGACCCATCTGCGCCTGGTTCCGCCGATCGAGCCAGTAGTTGTGCTCCTCAGTGAGCGGCCCGGCGGAGCGTGCCGCCGCGAGAACCTCTTCGAAACGGGCGAGCGCTTCGGGGCGATCCGCGAGACGCTGGCGAGCGCGTCGCGCGATGTCCTCCGCGTCTCGGCGCAACCGCTCGTGCCGCGCGTCGGGGTCATAACCTTCTCGAGCGAGACGGCTCGCGATCGTCCCGAGCAGCTGCGACGGATCGTCCGACCAGGACGGCGTCTCGAGACCTTCGCTGGACTGGCCGCTGTGGCCATGGGTGGCGAGGAACGCGTCGACGCTCCGCCCGTAGCTCGCGTCAATGGTCCGAACCTCGTCGAGCGCCGCCCCGCGCCGGATCGCATCGGCGACGGTGGGCGAACGCCGCGCCGCCTCGGTGAGGTTCGCCATGTCGCGGTTCATTCGCTGGAGCGAACGGGCCAGACCCTGGGTGAGAGCGAACGCCTCCGCGGCTGGACCACCGACCAGCTCCTCGTACGTCTGCCCGAGCTCGTCCATGACGGTGTACGAGGCCGCGGTGATCAGCATGTGGATCACCCACGCGCGTCGATGGCGCCGCCACAGCTCGTCCCAGGCCGCGACGGCTTCGTCGCGCGTCATCGCGTCGGGTTGCAGCGCGCTCATCCGCGCGTAGGTCTCGTTGAGCTCGGGAAGAAAGCGGTCGTCCCAATCTTCACGGATACGGCGCGCAAGTCTCCGACGACGACCCACCGCATCGCGCTGGTGCTGCGCCATCTCCTCCGGGGGCCGCAGCGGCTTGATGCTGTTGTACATGCGGCCGTTGAAAGCCCCGAACCGCGCGAGGACGGGTGGGCCGAGCTTCTCATCACGCTTGCGCATCCCGTACGAAGCGCCGTTCAGCGAGTACTCGATCGAGAGAGGAGTGCGGATGCCGGTTTGATGCGCGTCGTCCCGGCGCCAAACGAGCCGCGCGTCTTCGGGGTCCTTCCACGCGATCGGGAAAAGCCGCCTCACGATCCCGGTGTTGCCGTCGACCGCCACGGGCTCGCCGTCGACGAGCTGCGCGAGCACGCCGCCGATCCCGACGACACAGGGAACGCCGAATTCGCGCGCCACGACGGCCGCGTGACAGAGCGAGCCGCCGACCTCGGTGACGACCGCCGCCGCCATGGTGAAGAGCGGGATCCACGAGACCGTCGCGGCGCGGCACACGAGGACATCGCCTGGGCGCATCTTCGAGAAGGCGTCGTCGCCGGTGATGAGACGCGCGGGTCCTCGCGAGATGCCGGCCGACGCGGCGACGCCCTTCAGCGTGTGCGGGTCTTCTCGCGTGACGCCGTCCACAGGCTGGGGGTCGACGGCAGGCGTTGCCGGATCTGGTGCGCGGGGCGGAGCCCCGATCGTCTTCGGGGGCACGAGGCGCTGCCAGCGCGCGAGCTCGCGACGGCGGCTCCTGACGAGATCGCCGAGCGCGTGCGGCGATCTCAGCGCGTCCGCGACCTCCGGCACGTAGAGCAAGAAGACCTCGTCGGCCGAAACGAGGGTCCCCTCGCGGGCGAGTCGCGCCCCGATCGCGCGCGCGATCCGGCGGACGTGGGCGTGAGACAGCCGATCGATCCAATAGTTGTGCTCCTCTGTGAGGGGGCCGGCGCTCATCGCCGCGCCGAGGATCTCCTCGAAGCGGGCCAGATCGTCCGGACGTTCGGCGAGACGCGCCCGGGTTCGATCCAGGGTCTCCGTCGCCCGCGCGCGCACACGCGCCACACGCGCGTCGGGGTGCTCGCCCTCGGAAAGCAGGCGCTGCGCGAGGACGGCGAGGACCTTCGCGGGGTCGTCGCGCCACGCGGCCGACTCGAGGTCGAGGCTTTCCTGCCCGATGTCCCCGTGCGTGCCGAGGAAGGTCTCGAGCTCGCCCACAAATTCGGCGCCGCCCTCGAGGCGGCCGAGGGTCTCCACGGAGCGCTCGCCCTTCGCGATCGCGGCGGCCACAGCCGGGTTTCGGCGAACCGTTTCCCCAAGCGCGTGCAAATCTCGCTCGAGCCGCTGGAGCGTCGGTGCTCGGCCTTGCGTGATCGCGAGCACCTCGCCGCCGCCGTTGGCTCCGAGGAGTTCCTCGTACGCTTGCGTCAGCTCCTCCATCACCGGATAGGACGAGCCCGTGACGATGAAGTGGATCGTCCAGATGCGCCGGACGCGGCGCCACATCTCAAGCCATGCGTGCGCGGCCTCGTTGCCCGCCATTCGTTCGATGACGATCTCGCGCATCCAGGCGTAGTGCGAGTGCAATTCGGGGAGAAATTCGTCGTCCCATTGACGCCGGAGAGTCCGTGCGAGCGCGCGGCGGACGCCCACCGCGCGCGCTTTCTCCGCCGCGAGCTGGTCCTCGGCCACGAGTGGCCGCCCACTCACGTAGAAGCGGCCGTTGAACGCGCGATGCCGGACCAGGAGCGGAAAGTCGATCGCGGCGAGGCGTTTCTGAATTCCGTAATCCGGGCCGTTCGTGATGAATTCGATCGAAAGGGGCGGGAGCACGCGGTCGAAGTGCTCGTCCTCGCGCTCCCAGGTCAACTTCGCGTCTTCAGGATCGTCCCACACGACCGGGAACTCGTCCCCGAGGGTGGTGATCGGACGACACTGCAGCAGGTGAAGCTCGTCGCCGCGCAACGCGCACTCGATGTCGACCGGCCCACCCATCACCGTTTCAAGCTGGATCGCCAGGCGCGCGATCGCCGCGATGTCGCCGTCGGAGATCCCGCTGGCGTCTGTGCCGTTCGTCCGTGAGGTGATTGCGAGGTCGGCTTTCCGCACGCTGAAGCTGTCCGGAGTGATCGTGCCGGAGGCGATCGCGTCACCAAGCCCCCGGGCGGCGTTCACGACCACCACGTCGCGCGCGCCGCTCACGGGGTCGGCGCTGAAGGCGATGGCTGAGGCGTCGGCCGGCACCATGAGCTGCACGAGGACCGCGATGCGAGGCGTCCCCGTGATCCCGCGCTTCGCGCGGTAGGCCGCGGCGCGCTCGGACGACACCGACCGCCAGCATTCAAGAAGGGCATCGACGATAGGGTCGACGCCGCCTACATCCAGCACCGTCTCGTGCTGACCCGCGAACGACGCGTCGCCGGCGTCTTCGCCGATCGCCGACGATCGCACCGCGACGTGAGGCTCGCGCTCGCCCACGCGGCCTGCGAGGTCCGCATACGAGGCGGCTACGAGCTCGCGGAGGCGTGCGCGAGCTCCGGCGTCCCCGTCGAGCGCCGGGCGCAGCTCGTCGAAGGCCGCGACGTCGAGGCAAAAACCCGGCGGCACGCGGAACGATGTCGCCAGCTTGCCGAGGTTCGCGGTCTTGCCGCCGACCGTCGTCGCGTCCAAAGACGCGGGCTCTCCCAACCACGCCACCTGCATGGCCGGCGAGTCTAGTGCGCAGCAGCAGACCGCAGGACCGCTAGATCCGAGGACCCACGAGTATTGCTGCGTGAGCCCGTCAGTCGCGACCGTCGTATCGGTCGCGAGCATCGTTACCTTCATGGTCGTCGCGCAGCTCTCGCGAATGCGCGCCGTAGCCCGGCGCGGCGAGACCCTCGCGCGGTCGCGCGGGCTGGCCCACTACGTTGCGTATTTCTTCGTTGTCCCCTACGCGGTCATCGCGGCACGCCCGGGACCCGAGCTCGACGTGCCCGAGCCGCTGCGCTGGGGCGGACTCGCGCTCATCGTGCTGGGCATTGCCTTCGCCATCTGGGCCATCGCGACGCTCGGCCGCCACTACGACCTCGAGCTCGAAATTCACCGCGACCACGAGCTCGTCCGCAACGGCCCCTACCGGTTTGTGCGCCATCCGGTCTATACCGGGCTCGGTCTCCACTTCGCCGGCGCGTGCCTCGCGACCGGGAATGTTCTGCTTATCGCCGGAACGCTCCTTGTGACGTACCCGGCTCTGTACCTCCGCGCGAAGACCGAGGAGCGCCTCTTGCGCGAGCGCTTCGGTGCGGCGTACGACGAGTACGCCCGCGAGGTCGGGATGCTTGTGCCCCTGCTCTAGCCTGTGCGCGCTACGCAACTCGCGCCGAGGAGGGAAACGTGAGCTGGGTCGCGATCATCGTCGCAACCGTCGCCGCAATGATCATCGGCTTCATCTGGTACGGGAACTGGGGCTTCGGCAAGAGCTGGATGGCGCTCGCCGGTCGCCCTATGGGCGAGGGCCAGCAGCCGGGGCCGCTCTACGCGCTCACTGCGCTCGCCGCACTCGTCGAATGTATCGCGCTCTCGTGGTTCATCAGCACCACCGGCTATAAGACCGGCGCGGGAGGCGCGATCATCGGCCTCTACGCCGGCCTCGGGTTCGTCGCGACCGCGATGTTCTCGGAGGTGCTTTTCGCGGGCCGACCGCCGCGTCTGTACGCGATCAACGCTGGGTATCAGGTCTTCCAGGCGGTCGTGCTCGGAGCGATCATCGGCTACCTCGGCTCGATCTAGAGACTCGAAGCCTCCCGCGCGAAACTTCGGGCTTGCCTGGTCGGGTAAGGTGTCGGAAGGCATCGCGCGGGAGGCACCTCGGGCGTGGAGGCGGCTCAGGACCGGATTCTCGATCTCTTCCTTCGGCTCGTCCGGCGGGAATGGCCCTGGCCGGTGCGCTACGGCCTCGCCGTGGTCTTCACTCTGGCCATCGCGGCGCTGAAACTCGCGGTCCCCGCCTTCGGAGCTCAGGGACCGGACCTCTTCCTCACCATCCCCGTCGCCGCGAGCGCAATCTTTGCCGGATTCGGTCCGGCGCTCCTCGCGACGATCGGAACGACACTCGTGGCGGCCTACTTCGCGCCGCCCGCGGGGTTCGCCATCGCCCTCAACGCCAGTGGTCTCGACGTCATCGGCTTCTTCTTCGAGGGCCTCGTGGTCGCAGCCCTCGGTGCGGCCGCGCGCGCTGCTTTCCGCCGGACCGAGGAGAGTCTCCGCCGTCGAGAGCAACTCGAGCAGGAGCGCAGCGCCTTGATCGCGACGGTCAACCACGAGCTTCGCAACCCGCTCGCGTCGCTCTCGGGCCATCTGCAGCTCGCGTCTCGGTACGTCGCCCGCGACGACATGCGCGAGCGCGTTCCACTCTCCCTCGACGAGGCGACACGGCAGGTCAGGCGCCTGACGCGACTCGCGGACGATCTCCAGCTCATCTCGACGAGGGTCGCCGAGTTCAGGGTCGAGCCGGAGCCGTTCGACGTGGTGGCGGCCACCCACGCGGCTGGACGGCGCGTCGAGGCGCTCGATCCCGGCCGCCAGGTGACCGTGAACGCGCCGACAGCGCCGCTCATGGTGCTCGCCGATCCGCCGCGCCTCGACCAGATCTTCGACAATCTCCTCAAGAACGCCGTCGCGTACAGTCCGCGTGAGGCCCCGATCGAGCTCTCGACCGGCGCAGAGGACGGGCACGCGGTCATTCGTGTCCGCGACCATGGTCCCGGGATCGATCGCGAAGAGCGCGAGCGGATCTTCGAACGTTTCGTGCGTGGAGCGGCGGCCGCGACGGGGTCCGGGATGGGCATCGGCCTCTACGTCAGCAGGACGATCGCGACACGGATGGGCGGCCGCCTGTATGTCGAGGAGAGCTCGAGCGAGGGCACCGTGTTCGCCGTTGAGATCCCCCTTGCACCAGCCGAGGTCGAACTGGCCGATGACCTCGCGGAGGTCGCCGACACCGCGAAGGCCTAGGCGCGAACCGCCACCGCACCCGGGACGGCGCCGACGGCGTCGGGGTGAAAGAGGGACGCGAGAAGCTCCACGCCGTCGACCAGGCGCGGACCGGGCCGGCTGAAGTACGCCGCTCCGTCCACGCCGAGCACTCGCGCGCCACCGACCGGACCGAGCGCTTCGGCCTCGCGCGCAGCGCGCGGCGCGTCCCAGCCGCAGGGCATCGCGATCACGATCTCCGGGCAGGCCGTGACCACGTCATCCCAGCCGATCACGCGCGAGCGCTCCCCAGGCGTACCGAGGACGTCCTCGCCGCCCGCGATTCGGACCTGCTCCGGAACCCAGTGACCGGCGTTGAACAGCGGGTCGAGCCACTCGAGACAAGCCACGCGCGGCCGCGGAAGGCCATCGACGCGTCGCGTCACCGCGATCAGGCGCTCATGAAGATCCTTCACTAGGCGATCGGCCGCGTCTTCACGGCCGAGCGCCGCGCCGACCTGTCGCAGATCCTCGAACATGCCCTCGATCGTCGATGCGCTCAAGCGCACGATCACGGGCTCACGCTCGAGACCCCTTGGGAGGCGGTCGAGCGTGACCGCGCACACGGCGCAGAGGGTCTGACCGAGGATCACGTCGGGGCGCGCCTCGCGAAGCGCATCGCTGTCGAGATGGAAGGTGCTTTCACCGCGGGCTCCCGCTTCGCGCACGTGAACATCGATCTCGCGCGCGCTCGCGCCCGCCGGGATCGTCGTGCGCGTGATCCTCGGCAGGGTACGAACGGCGGGCGGGTAGTCATCGTCATGCGTCACCGCGACCAGAGCGCCGCCGGCGCCTAGCGCGTAGACCATCTCCGTCGCCGCGGGCACGAGCGACACGACGCGCATCGCGGATAGGTTAGGCCGGTGACGGACCTCATCGCGGAGGTAGCGCTCGAGACCGTGCGCGGGTGGCCCGATCTTGCGCTCGGCACGCGCACCGCGCGGCCGAAAGCGTGGGGCGCGCTGGCCGCGCATGGCGTGACTGCCCTTCGGGAGCGCTTGGGCCGCACGCCGACGGATGTGGAGCGCCGCGCGCTTTGGGCAGCACTCTGGCGCGAGGCACAGCGCCCGCCCTAGGCTCTCTTTAGCGCGGCCGATTCCGGACCGGGAGGACCGCCGTCAATGGCGCCCCACGGCCTGATCCTCACGATCACGATCGCCCTCGGCGCGGCTTTCCTTGGCGGCTTCTTCGCCGCCAAGTTGCGGCTTCCCCCGATCGTCGGCTACCTCGCTGCCGGCATCGCCGTCGGTCCGTTCACCCCGGGCCTCAGCGCGGATCCGGCGATCGCGACCGAGCTCGCCGAGGTCGGTGTGATCCTCCTCATGTTCGGCGTCGGTGTCCACTTCTCTCTCGACGACCTCTGGGCCGTCCGGTGGGTCGCGATACCCGGGGCGATCGGCCAGATCGTCATCGCGGTGGCGGTGACCGCGCTGGTCGTTCCGGTCTGGGGCTGGACGTACGCGCAAGGGATCGTGTTTGGTCTCGCGATATCGATCTCGAGCACGGTCGTGCTCATCCGCACGCTCACCGACGTCGGACTGCTCGAATCAGCGCAGGGAAAGATCGCCGTCGGCTGGGTGGTGGTGGAGGACCTCGCGATCGTGATCGCGCTCGTCCTGCTGCCCCCGCTTGCGCCGGTGCTTGGTGGCACCGGCGCTGGTGGTGCGGATGACCTGCCGCTCCGACTTGCGGTGACCCTCGCAAAGGTCGCGCTCTTCGGCGTCCTCATGGTCGCGGTCGGCACGCGGGTGATCCCGTGGCTCCTCGCGCAGGTCGCGCGCGCTGGTCATCGCGAGCTCTTCACGCTTGCCGTGCTCGTGGTCGCTCTCGGCGTCGCGGTCGTGGCCGCGTTCGCGTTCGAGGTGTCGCTCGCGCTGGGCGCGTTCCTCGCGGGCGTCGCCATCAGCGAATCGGATCTGAGCCATCAGGCCGCCGCCGAAGCGCTGCCGCTGCGCGACGCGTTCGCGGTGCTGTTCTTCGTTTCGGTCGGCATGCTTTTCGATCCGAGCTTCGTCGTGCGCGAGCCACTGCTCGTCGCGGCGGTCGTCGGGCTGATCGTGATCCGCAAGTGGCTCGTGTCCTCGGCCATCGTCCTCGCGCTCGGCTACCCCATTCGGGCGGCGCTCGTGATCGGGGCAGGGCTCGCGCAGATCGGCGAGTTCTCCTTTGTCCTCTCCGATGTGGACCGGCAGCTTGAGATCCTTCCCGCCGAGACCCACGACCTCATCATCGCCGCGGCGTTGATCACGATCACGCTGAACTCCCTTGTCTTCCGCTCCGTGGAGCCCATCGCCGAGCGCCTTCGGGCCTCGCGGCTCGTCCGTGCCTTCGACGAGCGGCGCGCCGGCGCACTCGCTCACCTCGAGCGCGATCGCGCGGAGAAGCTTCAGCGCCACGCGGTGGTCGCGGGTCACGGCCGCGTCGGGTCACTGGTCACCCGCGCGCTCCAGCGACGGAACATGGAGGTATTCGTCGTTGAGGAGGACCGCCGGGTCGTCGACGATCTGCGCGAGGCGGGAACCGCCGCGATCTACGGCGACGCCGGCCACGCGCTGGTGTTAGATCGAGCCCACCTGGAACGCGCGATCCTGCTCGTGGTAGCGCTTCGTGACCCGCAGACCTCCCGCCGTGTTGTTGAGTACGCGCGGAGAACGAACGAGCGCATCGGCATCGTGGCGCGGGCGCATACCCGCGACGCGGCCGAATATCTTCGGAAGGCGGGGGCGAACGAGGTCGTGATCGGCGAAGAGGAGCTCGCGATCGAGATGACCGGGTACGCGTTGCACCGGTTGGGTGTCTCGCCACAGGAGATCGCGCTGATCGCGCGGGGGCTGCGCGCGCGCTAGTTCGAGTAGACCTGCCAGTCCATGGGCAGGACGTGCACCCAGGTCTGTCCCGGTGCGAGGTAGATCTTGTGCCCGTAGAAGTTGGTGAAGACGAACGGGTCGATCAGGTTCGCGCGGGACCACGTGCCGTCCTGACGGAAACCGTCCCGGAAGATCGACGCCGGGCCGCTGCCGGTCATGCGCATGTCCAGGCTCGGCGCGCCGCCCGCGTCGTCGACGACGTTCGTGACCCACACGTCCGTGCGGATGATCACGATGTTCTTCGCCATGATCCAGGCGCCGTTCGCGGCATCGACCTCGAGCACCGGTTGCACCCCGTTCGATTGGTACCGGAGATAGATGTTGGCGTTGGCGTCGTAGTCGTAGCGAACGCGCGCGTCGGCGCGGTACGGCACGGTGAGCGTGCTCGCCGGAACGCTCCCGAGGAACCCGCCCACCGTCGCCGGGTGGTTCGCCTGCGCGAGGAAGTCCCAACCCGGCACATCGACCGAGCCACCGCCTCCAACCTCGTTCGTCGCGGAGCGGAGCGCTTGCGACGAGCTGAAGAGGTTGTGCGGGATGACTCGTCCATCGACGTTCGACCGATAGAAGGCGTTGCCCTGGCCGAGCTGCGGCGAGACGCCGACGTAGGAGCCGGCCGCGATGTCGCTGCGCACGAGTCCCTCCATGAGCTGTGACGCGCCCGAGAACACCAGCGAGCCGCGGACCATCGGCGTGGTGTAGCGGTCGGAAAACCGCACGCTGCGCACCGCGCCGATCGTCTGCGGGTCCTGCGAGTGGTAATAGGTGGCGAGGCGCGTGATGAAGCCCTCGACGAGGAGCTCCCACACCATGTCCGCCTGGCTCAGGCCGTAGTGCGGTCGCGCAGCGGGAGCGTTGTCGATCTTCACGGCGAGCGGTCGGCGATGGGGATTCGGCTGTCCGGCGAGGATCGGCATGCCGGAGAGCGGCCAGCAGAGGGTGCAGCTCAGGGCACGCACCTCGTTCGCCGGGGTCATCCACGCATCCGGCGCGTACGAGAGCGCCCGGCCGACGCTCGTGAGGAGACCGACATGCGTGACGCCGTCCTGGCCCGCGGTGAGCGTCGCGACGTCGGCTTTGCCGTCCTTATTGAAGTCGCCCGCGACGACCTGCGTCGAGAGCCACGGCATCGCACCGACCGGCCACGCCACGCCGATCACGTCGCGTAGCGCGTGGCCGTCCGCGGCGAGCCACAGGTGAACGCGGGCAGATCCGTCGGGGTAGTCGTAGAAGTCGATGATGTCGGCGCGTTTGTCGCCGTCGACGTCGCCCGCGACGAAGCGGGCCTTGGTGATGTCGAAGAACGCAGCTGCGGAAGTCCAACGCCCGGCGAAGCCACCGATGGGTGCGATGCTGCCTCCGGCGTCGAGCTCGAAGATGTGGACCTTGATGGAGAGGTCGTCGTACTGGTAGAGCATCGCGACCTGGTCGGTTCCTGTCGTGCGCGTGAAGCGGCCCGCGACGAAGCGTGCCTGCGCGGGCCAGATCTGATTCGGTCCCGAGTCGTACAGGCCGCGATCGCCGGCGTAGCGAATCCCTGTCGCGGTCGCTTCGAGGTAGAGCAGCTTGAGCTCGTTGTTGTCGAGCGCGTATGGGATGAGGATCCCGGGTAATCCGGTTCCGGTGAACGCGCCGGTCAGGAGATCGCTCGCGCGCCGCCATTCGAAGTTTGTGTGGCGCCAGAGACCCTGATTCCCCTGGTAAGCGAAGTTGGTCCCAGTGGAAAGCCAGGCGATCAGCCGCACCGTGAGATTGCCGTCGTTGTAGAGGACCGCGAGGTCGGTCTTGCCGTCGGCGTTGAGATCGAGCGCCGCGACCTTCATCCGTCCCAGGTCGAAGCTGTTCGCGGCCTCGAGGAACCATTGGGTCGAGACCATCTTCGGATCGGTGGTCATGCGGTCGAGCACCACGATGCGCAGGCCGAGGTTGTCGTTCGCGTCGTACAGCGTGGCGATCTGCTGGTAGCCCGCGCCCTTGAAGTCGCCGGCGACGGAGTACCCCTGCGCGAGCGTCTGCGCCTC
>Ga0209806_1001179_pt1 | contig 17498 bp, 9 predicted proteins | sample GraSoiAngelo_152_FD_186166 | JGI IMG/M metagenome (GOLD analysis project Ga0209806, IMG submission 186166) | Grasslands soil microbial communities from the Angelo Coastal Reserve, California, USA - 14_1009_12_30cm (SPAdes) (version 2) | ecosystem: Environmental > Terrestrial > Soil > Grasslands ... | reverse complement strand
ATTGCGTTCGGGAAGGGAAAGATATGGCTGGAAATGACGCCTTGGCCCACCCGTTTTTCCTGTTTCGTTCGCGGTTCTCGAAGTGTTCTCCGAGACTGTTGACTTTGACCCTGACTCTGCTGGGATGCGCGCTCGGCAGCAGTCTCGCTCACGCACAGGCCACCACATCGATTCGCGGCACGGTAACGGATCCCAATGGAAACGCCGTCCCTGGCGCCACAGTTGTGCTTGCGAATCGCGAATCGAAGACCGAGCGCACCGTGGCAACTGGGGATCAGGGCCAGTACCAGTTTCTTCTTGTTCCTCCCGGAAGCTACACACTGACCGTAAAGGCAGCGGGCTTTCGCAGTTATGAACAGAAGGACCTTGCCCTGCTCGTGAATACCCCAGCCACGGCCAACGTTGAGCTCAAAGTCGGCTCCGCGACCGAAGTCGTCACCGTCACGTCCGAGGTGCCGGCCATCGACATGGTTGATGCTTCCCTCGGCAATTCCTTTAATGAAACACAAGTGCGGCAAATACCTCTGGAGGGCCGGAATGTTCCCGACCTGCTGAGTTTGCAAGCCGGGGTTGTTTACACGGGCAATCGCATCGGTGACAAAGACCAGGATACGCGCAATGGCGCCGTGAATGGCGCGCGGAGCGATCAGAGCAACGTCACACTCGACGACGTCGACGTGAATGATCAATCGAATGGATATGCATTCACTTCGGTTCTCCCCGTGACTCAGGATTCGGTTCAGGAATTTCGGGTCACCACCACGAATTATGGTGCGGATCAGGGGCAGGGTTCTGGCGCACAGGTCGCGCTGGTGACCAAGAGCGGCGTAAACGTTTTTCACGGCTCGTTATATGAAGTCCTCCGGAACACGGTCACTAGCGCCAATGACTATCTCGTCAAGCAGTCACAGCTGAATATAGGGTTGCCCAATAAGCCTCTGCAGCTAAACCGCAATATCTTCGGCGCGTCGGTTGGCGGGCCTATTCAGAAAGACCGGTTGTTTTTCTTTGTGAACTACGAGGGGACCCGCGAGCGCGAGGAGCAGCGCGCCGAACGCGTGATTCCTACGCCGTCTCTCTGTCAGGGCATCTTTCGGTACGCTGACGTGAACGGCGGAATCACCACGTTCGATCGCACAGCTTTGCAAAATCTCGACCCTAAGGGCATTGGGATTGATCCGGCAATGCTCGACCTGACTAATCACACTGGTTATCTTGACCGGACTTTCTGCACCGGTCAGACGCCGACCAACGATCCTTCCGCCGGAGACGGGTTGAATTATGCCGGTTACGTTTTCCGTGCCCCCACCAAGCTCGACAACGATGTGTTCATAGCGCGCATCGATTACCACCTCACCGCGGACGGCAAACATACTCTGTTTTGGCGCGGCAACTTGGACGACTTGCGCAATCCCGGAGCTCCATTCTTACCGGGCACTTACCAGACACTGCCTGGCGAACTCTCCCCGAGTGCTCCAATGCAAGAAACTCTCGACCATAGCAAAGGGTTTGCCCTGGGATATATCGCCGTTCTCAGTACGACCATGGCCAACTCCTTTCATTGGGGATTCACTCGCCAAAGCTTTGGCGTTGTAGGCAACACCAACCAGCAGTGGAACACGTTCCTGGGTTTGGATCAGGGAATTAACTTCAGTCACAATTTCCAGTTGCCGTTGCACAATTTTGTCGATGACTTTTCCTGGACCAAGGGGACCCACGCGTTCCAGTTTGGAACTTCGATTAAAATCGCCCGAAATCCGCGCACCAGCTACTTGCATTCCAATACTCTAGCCCTGGGAACAACCAACTGGACCTCTCCGATCGGTTTTGCAGGCACCACGAGCACATTGGACCCCATGAATCAAGCCGCGCACCCGACACTCAACATTCCGGGGTCTCCACTGGGCACCGCGCCTGAGCCTGTGACCGCAACTCAGTACGATCGTCCTCTGTTGTCCTTGTATGGAATGATTTCGGACGTGGTCGCCAACTACAACCTGGATCGCAGCGGCAACGTAGTGCCGGGAGTCCCGTGTCCCGGGGGAGTTTGTGGCGCACCGGTCAAGCGAAACTATGGCCTCGATTCTTACGAGTTTTACGGCCAGGACGCCTGGCGCATCAAGCCGAATCTCACGCTGACTTACGGATTACGCTGGTCGTTCTTTCCTGCGCCTTGGGAGACCAACGGCCTGCAAGCGTCCACCACATTCGGCCTGGGAACCCAGTTCGCCCAAAACGTGAAGAACATGAATCAGGGGATTGGCTACGGTGCGATGGGTTCGATTGACTTCAGCCCGAGTGGTCCCGCCAACCACGGCCCAGGGTTCTATCCCCTGGAAAAGACGGACTGGTCGCCGCGAATCTCAATCGCCTACTCGCCGCGATTCAGCGACGGACCTTTCAAGAAAATCTTTGGCGACAACGACAAGACCGTCATCCGAGCCGGCTTCAGCCGAGTGTACGACCGCGCGGGCTTCGCGCTCATCAACAGCTTCGATCAGATCGGCGCCTCCGGTTTTTCCACCACGATTCAAAACACCTGTTGCACGTTTGGTGTGACCAGCGCGGAAAACCTGCCTCGAATCACCGGCATCAACGCGATTCCGCCAACCAATATCGATGGCGTTCCATTCCTGTTGCCGCCGCCCCCACCGGGTTTTCCCCAAAAAACTGTGGTTAACTCTCAGGCCAACCTGTGGGGAACCGACAACACGCTCAAGACGCCACATTCCTATACCGCAGACGTTTCCATCGGACGCGAACTGCCCCACCGATTCTCCGTGCAGGTATCGTATGTAGGCCGTTTCGGCCACGCTCTGCTCACGCAGCGCGACCTGACTCAGCCGTTGAATATTAAAGACCCAAAGTCGGGAATTGACTACTACACGGCGGCATCGGCTTTATCTAACCTGGCAAGGAAGTTTGCTCTGTCCAGCAACGGTGGGGCGCCAACCAATTATTACCAGGCAGTCATCACACCGGCGCAGATGGGAACAGTTACCGCCGCGACGCTAGGTCCCACCTCTCAGTACTGGATCGACATGCTGCCTCCGCTCCGCGCGGGCGCCACTCAGTATTCGGACACCTTTGGAACCGGTTTCGTGCCCACCGCAACCAATCCTCAGGACGGTCTGCTTCAGGAAGTCTTTAACATGTATTACAACCCGGGTCTGTCGGTCATTGGCGACGAGATCGTTGGCTTGGCGGATATTGACCTGTATGGCGGGATAGGCGACAACAGCGGCACCGGATCCTATTACTTCAACGGCCCTCCAGGCTTGTTGGGTAACGGTTCTGGCCAGTTCCTGAACAACCAGGCTATTTCCATGTACGGATGGAGCTCGGTTGGAAATTCAAGCTACCATGCGCTTCAGGTCAACCTGAGGAAACAGGTCAGTCACGGATTTCAGTTTGACTTCAACTACACCTATTCGAAGTCCATCGACATCACCTCCGCAGCCTCACGCGTTGGATTCTCTGTGTATGGTTATCAGAACATCGGCCTGGTAGGAAGCCGCCTGGCAAACGCCTTTTCCCCGAATCTGGCTCGCGCAGTCTCCGACTTTGATGTTACCCACCAGTTCAACCTCAACTGGATTGCGGAACTACCCGTTGGCAAAGGTCGCGCACTGGCCGGCAACGCCAGTGGCCTGTTGGACGCTTTCATCGGCGGCTGGCAGACTTCCGGAGTGGCTCGCTGGACCAGCGGATTCCCCTTCAGCGTCGACGGTGGCCAACGCTGGCCGACGGACTGGTTCCTCACTGCGGTCACTCAGATGACTTCGAAACCCAGAACAGGCACTTTCAAGAAAAACGGAAGCGTCAACATTTTTGCTGATCCCGCCGCGGCGCAACAGGACTTCACCCTGCCTCTTCCCGGCCAGGTCGGCTCGCGCAACGTTTTGCGTGGGAACGGCTTCGCCGAGTGGGACATGAGCTTATACAAGAGCTGGAAGATGCCCTACCGGGAAACTCACAGCGTGCAATTTCGGTGGGATGTATTTAACGTGCCCAATCTCACGCGCTTCAACGCTCAGTCGGTGGGATCGTCGGCTCTGCTGACTTCGCTTACGCAGTCGCCGAACAATTTCGGAGCCTACACGAGTCTGCTGACTCAGCCCCGCGTCATGCAATTCGCGTTGCGGTACGAGTTTTAATCGCGCAGCTCACCTATCCTCTTGATAAGGACGACAAAATAAAGAACGAATTTGCCAAAGGATCTCATTGCGCTCGCAAACTCGGCATAAAAGAGAACACGGTCAAGAAATCGCTGTTGCGGATTTACGATAAGTTGGGCGTCTCCAATCGTGTCGAGCTGGTCTTGTACGCACTCACGCATCGGGGCGCGGAAAAAAGTGCCCCAGCCTCCCCTAAGTGTCCTCCCCTTCCGTCGCAGCTCGTAGTGGATGACCTCGACCCGAACTCGCTCAAACTGCGCAGCTCTGATTGTTGCCGCATCCCGAAAGCGAACTGAGGCTTACGGGGCTTAGGTAATAAAACCCTCTCAAGAGATTCGTAGCGGTCACTTGTTTGGTTTGCCGGTTCAGCGTGGATTACTTCCGAGCGGCTCGTGATCCGAGCCCAATCGGCGGCTTGCGACAATGCCGCCACTCACATTTGGCGACGAACCAGTTTGGGCTTTCCATTGCAAGAGTGTCCGCTATGGGCATACGATCTCCGCATTGAACCCCGGTTGCGGCAACCGGTCTCTCCTTGAGCGCGCGAGCAATCTGTATGAACGTCCTTCTGCTCCCCATGCCAGATTACTTCGAGCACATGCCTCCGGTCGCCGTCCGCATGCCCAATGGCGCTCTAACCTCACTGGCCGGAAACATCGATGATCGCGGCTGTACGCTGCGTTCAGTGCTGGGACTCGAAGACGATCGAAAAGCCTTCGAGCGTTACAAGGCAATACGACATCGGGCACGGGAGTACGTATGAGCGTCCGATGGCATTTGGTTCTTGTCACTCTTAACGGTCCCGCGCTACGTCCAGTTGCGGACTTTGACAAGTCCGATTTCCTCATTCGGTGGGGGTCCGGATGTCCTTCTCGGATTGTCCATTGGTGATCTAGCGAGTTCCCACTCTTCCCACCAGAATCACACCAGCAGTTTTCCCCGTCGGATTGTTCGCGCCGCCGAGGGCTGAAAGGCATCACCATTTCCCCCATTGTGCTGTAGTTGCGCACAGGCAAAGGTGTGAAACTGTGACAGGCTCCCGTTTCGTTCAGCATCGGTATTTCTTCCTCTTGGCTGTCGCCTTAACGCTTCTCGTTCCGCATACCCAGGCGCAGATTGCGATCACACCCTGCAGCATGGCATTCGGTAATGTTCAGGTCGGGAACAGTCAGACGCAGACCATAAGCATCAGCAACGTTGGAAGTTCGAGCCTCAGCGTGTCCCAGATAAGCGTGAGCGGGACGGGGTATGCCGTAAGTGGGCTGGCGTTACCGTACACTCTCTCGCCAGGGCAGAGTGTGTCGGTTAGCGTGACATTCACACCACCTGCGACCGGCACAGACAACGGCACGCTGTCGGCGAGCACTTCCATGCCCAGCGCCAGGGGCTCCAAGAAGTGGAGATCGACTAGCACGACTGCCACGGCTACTGCGGTTCTCTCCGGCGCAGGCATCACACTGACGGGTCAGATCGCCCCGTCCCCGCAGAGCTTGAGCTTTGGCAGCATTCCGCCCGGAGCCTCACAGACGCTGACAGAAACGCTGACGAACACAGGAACCGCGAACGTGTCAATCTCGCAGGCGAGCATGTCGAGCGGATCGTTTGCAGTGAGCGGGCTGTCGCTGCCGGCAAGTCTTGCAGCCGGACAGAGCCTCACGTTCGGCGTCGTGTTCTCGCCTATGGTATCGGGCTCGGCTTCGGGAACCATGGCGATCCTCTCCAATGCATCGGATTCCCAGCTGAATATCGGGCTTTCGGGAACAGCGGCGACCTCCGGACAGTTGTCATTGACGCCGACGGCGTTGAGCTTTGGCAACGTTACCGATGGCTCGAGCGCGGTCCTGAGTGGCACGCTGACCGCGAGCGGTTCCTCGGTAACACTTTCTTCGGTCACGAGCACGAGTACCGAGTTTGTGTTGAGCGGAATCTCTCTTCCCACGACGCTGGCGGCCGGGCAGTCGATCCCGTTTACAGTGACCTTCCTCCCGCAAGTGTCGGGAACGACAACCGCAACGTTCTCATTCGTGAGCAACGCAGGCAATTCGCCGGTCACGGAATCGCTGACCGGAAGCGGAGTGGCTCCGGTGCAGCGTAGTGTGAGCCTCTCGTGGATGGCCAGCACGAGCACAGGTATTGTGGGATACAACGTATACCGTGGCACCGTCTCGGGTGGACCGTATGCGCGGGTGACCTCTCTCGATTCCGGCGTAACATTTACGGACAGCACGGTGAGCGCGGGACAAACCTACTATTACGTCGTGACGGCTATGGATACCACGGGCACCGAGAGTCTTTACTCAAACCAGGCGCAAGCGGTGGTTCCGTCGCCGTAATGAGGCTATTTTTCGGCACGACCAAACCGAGCACGGAGAGGCCATCCGCGGCTAGTAGTGCGGGCGTGCCTTCCCTGCTTCCAAGTCGTGGCTCTTGCCGCCTTTGCCTCGGTGTCGAACTGACAACCACGTGTGAGCTATGTCAACGCCCAGCCGTGATGTATCTAATAATTCACCGCTATCCGGGAGTGCTTCTCATCTTCTTCCGGACAAGGCTGGAGATACGGTCAAATCAGCTTACGTTGCGATAGGACTATGTTCTGAGTTCGGAGCGTGATGCTGGGTAGCAAGACCGTGGAGGTAGGTTCGATCGGCTGCCGTTACGGTCGGTTTTAGTGCGGGCCCGCACCTGTCGGAGCGCGGCCAGTCATCCGGCCCACATCATGGGCCTGGTCTTCGAGCTTCTGCGAAGCCAATTTATCCGAAGCGCTCACGCTGCCGCCCTTTCCTTCGATGGCCGCGGCGCGATCGCGCCACTGAACATAGATTTCCTGTGCCTCAACAATTTCTGCTGGGGTGGCATCAGCGTCTGTCTTTACCCAATCCGCAGTTGAGTCGTATTTGTCGGTCAGATCGCGGTCCCTGTCGGCGTCGGCATGCAGAAAGTGTTTGTAGATGTTGTCTTCAATCCGACCGTTTAGCTTCTTCGCGTCGTCCGCAATCTTTTTCCAATCGCTATGTTGCTCGTTCGCGATTTGAAAAATTGTTTCATGAGCTTGCAGGCGCATGGCCAGGTCGAGCATTTTCATGCCGCGCGCGGTCAGCTCATGTGCGATAAACAGGCATCCATAATTCAGGTTCATGGCGCGCCGCTCTCTTTGCAGCTGGTTCCGCTCCACCTTCAACATGTCGGACATCGATCGGCTGACAATGCTACGGGCATTTACATCCGTGGCCATGGCGCTGATTTTTCTGATCTGCTTTTCTGCTTTCTGCTGATCATCACTGAAGGCGGGTACTGCTGACAGGGCTGCGGCAAACACTAGGAGAAAGCCGATTCTGGGTCTCATGGCGAGTACCCCCGGTTAGCAAGAATCTTACGGGAACTCCTGCGGAAAAGGAAGGGTCCTGAACGGGCATTCGAGGCCGATTTTGCAGCTCATGTCCTCACTGCGGGCCGGTCTGCGATGTCGTCCTCGCTTCAGCCGGAGGCGGCTCATTCTGCCCATGGGGATCTCCGTAGGCCTGATTGGCAAGGCTCTTCTCGCTTTCCGCGGACGCATTCAACTGCGCAAAGATTGTGCGCTCCCGTTGGGCGTCTTCCGCCCTCTTGGCCTTGGTATACGCACGCGCCAAGCTAAAGTGCACTCCAGGATAGTTGGGCGCAAGTTTGCTTGCGGTCTCAAGTTCCTTCACCGCGGGTTCGATCTTCCCCAGTTCCAGTAAAGCGCGACCCAGCAGTTCGTGTGCTCCGGCGGATTGAGAATCGAGTTCCACTGCGTGTCGGGCGGCGCTCATGGCTTCATCCGGGCGATGTTGCTTCAGCGCAATCGACGCCATGAGTTGATGCGGGAGAGCGTTTCCGGGGTTGATTCGGATTTCTTCGCGCAGTTGTGAGGTGGCATCGTCGTATCGTGAAAGGATGTCCAGGGCCGATGCATAGGCGTAGTGGATGAAGGGCGTATCGGGGAAATCCTTTGTCATCCGCTCAAACGCCCGGAAGGTGTCGTCGTACCTGGAGGAATACTGGAGCACAGCGGTCTCGCCCGCGGCCTGCATCAATGCGCGACTGGCAGCAGGCACCTGAGCGGGTAAGAGAGGAACTCGCAACATCGACATTCCGAGAATGATCTTTGTCTGCTCGTTCACGCGGCCGTGGCGAACTTCCGGAATCAGCAGATCAGCGGAACCGAAGAAATCTCCGTTCAGGTTCCGCAATTCCGCCAGATGGTAGATGGCCAATAACATCACTGCTGGAGTTCCCCGAAAATCCAGCTCCCGTGCCCGGTCCAGGTGGATGTAAGCGTTCGAGTAATCTTTGGTCTCGAATTCGGTCAGTCCAAGGAAAGCCCAGGCTTGAGAATTCTTGGGATTGATTGCGATCGAGTTCTTCAGGGAAGCAATAGCTTGCGGAAACTTACCGGTGCTGTAATAGAGGCTTCCCAGGTCCGCCCAACCCTTGTCCCAGCGCGGCTTCATCTTGAGCAAGCCCTCGTAGTCACGGATCGCGTCGTCAGCTCGGCCCGCCTCTTCCGCCGCCGCTGCTTTTCGCGCGAGCTCGTCGAAGGCGGAATCGCGTTCCCCCGTCGCCATCCTGCTTGCTGTAGTCGCTTGTTCAGTCTCTCCGGGAATTGAGCTGTGAGCGTAGGCCCTGGCGACTTCAGGATCGATATCCGGCTTCTCGGGTTTGAGCTTTTCCGCAGCTTCCAATTGTTTGGCCGCCTGCTCAGCTTTTCCGAGTTCGCTCAAAGTCCGGCTCAATATTTCATGCGCCAGAGCAGATTGCGGAACGAGCTCGACGGCGCGCTCAGCCATCGGCAAGGCGTCTTGCGCATGATGTGTCTTCAGTTCGATGATTGCCATGCGCATGACGGGCAGCGCACTCTTCGGCGTCAGCTTTATTTCCTCCCGTAACTGAGCTTCTGCTTCGGAATAGCGAGAGCGGAAAATCAAAGCAGACCCATAGGCATAGTGAAGGAACGGCGTAGTCGGATAAGTCTTCAACATCTGTTCAAATGCCGGGAAGGCGCGATCGAAATTCCCTTCGACGAGATCGCCTGCGATTTCACCTGCCGCGTCAATCAACGCGTCCTTGGAGGGATCCACCTGATCCGGCAGCAGGGGAACACGCAGCAACGCCAGCGCCAATGCAGTCTTGGTTTGTTCTGCCAACTGGCCGTGTCCCAACCTGGACCCCAGCAGTTCCCATGCGTCTTCGAACTGGCCGTTCAAGTTCAGCAACAATGCCAGGTGGTACGTTGCAACTTTCTCCACTCCGGGAACTTCGGCAAATCCGAACTGTTTCGCATTCTGTAGATGGCGGAGAGAATTTTTGAAATCCTTGGTTTCAAATTCACATAAGCCAAGGTACGCCCATGCCGCACCGAGATTGGGATCGGCTGTCGTTACTTTCTGGAAAGCCGGAATGGCTTCGCTATACCGGCCTGCGTCGGCGTACAGGTTTCCCAGATACCACGAGCCGTCGGTCCAATCAGGATGCAACTGTAGGGCGCCTTCGTAGAAACGAATCGCTTCTTCGCTCTTGCCTTCCTCCCGCGCTGCAGTTGCCTGCCGGGCAAGCTCCTCAAAGGTCGCGGTTCCAGACCCTTGCTCCGCCATCTGCGCTGGAGCCGGCTGTCCGATCATCGAACCCGGGAAGAGCAAAATGAGAGCGCTCGCAAGCACGGAGACGATGCATCGACCAAAGCGCTGGATTGGCATGAAAAACGAACTCTTGCACGAAATCTTAGCACGGGAATTCCGACGCAATCTCCATGATAAGATCTCGAATACCGCATAAAAGCAGGTGGCTTTTCTGAAGCAGACTGCACGGCAATTTACCTCTTCCCGTCGCATTTTCCTCCGTGGCCTGCTGGGAAGCTTGGCTCTTAGCAGGTTCCGTCCCTTTGGCTATGCTGCAGCGTCGCCTTACGCCTTCGAGGAGGTTGCCCCTTCTGCTAGCGGAATTAAATGGGTCCACAAAGCCGGGAAGTCTCCTGAAAAATATCTGCCCGAAACCACGGGAGCGGGCTGCGCATTTTTTGATTACGACAACGATGGTTGGATGGATGTCTATCTGGTTAACAGCGGGAAGTGCGATTTTTTTGATCCATCTCCGCCCCTGCGAAATGCGCTGTACCGTAACAACCACGACGGCACCTTTACAGATGTCACGGAAAAAGCCGGCGTCGTGGGTGGTGGATATGGGATGGGAGTAGCTGTAGGAGACTACGACCGAGATGGTTTTCCCGACCTCTTTGTTTCACAGTATGGCAGGAGCATTCTTTATCACAACAATGGAGATGGAACCTTCACCGATGTAACCGAAAAAGCCGGTGTTGCCGCGCCCGGCTGGGCTTCCAGCGCAGTATGGTTTGATTATGACAATGATGGCCTGCTCGACTTGTTCGTTGGACGATTCGGAGATTTCAGCAAATCTAAATCAGTCTCTTGCGGCGAAGCCGGGAGACGTCGCTATTGTTTGCCCAGGATGTTCCAGCCGATGCCGAGTTGGTTGTTTCACAACAATGGGGACGGAACTTTTACGGATGTGGGCAAGGAATCAGGAATCGCGAATAGTTTAGGCAAGGCGTGGGGTGTAGTGGCCACCGATATTAATAACGATGGCCGCATGGATTTATTTGTGGCGAACGATACGGTTGCCAACTTTCTTTTTGCCAATCGCGGGAATGGCCGCTTCGAGGAAATCGGACTGCAGGCAGACGTCGCCTACAACGCTGAAGGCCAGTCCCGCTCTGGTATGGGCACTGATTCGGCGGACTTCAATGAAGATGGATGGATGGACTTATTTGTCGCCAACATAAATGAAGAAATCTTCTCGCTCTATCAAAACAATCGCGACGAAACGTTTGAAGATAAGGCCATGGAACTGGGGATCGGCATGGCAACGCGTTCCATTAGCGGCTGGGGACTAAAGTTCTTCGATTACGACAATGACGGCAACCTCGATCTTTTTCTAGCGAACGGCCATCCTGACGACTTGATCGAGGAAGTTTATAGCGGGGTTAAGTACAATGAGCCGCTCCTGCTGTTCCAAAACACCGGTACCGGATTCAAAAACATAAGTGCGCAGAGCGGACCCGCTTTCGCGAAATCATTTTCGGCGCGCGGTATGGCGATTGGGGACTTCAACAATGATGGCGCAGTCGACGTGCTGATTTCGGTCAACGATGGTGCCCCGGTTCTTCTTCGAAATAATAATGTTGGGAGGAACCACTGGCTCGGAGTACGCCTGGTCGGTAAGAAATCAAATCCCGACGCGATCGGTGCCCGCATCACGTACCAGGCGGGCGACTTGAAAAGAAGCAGGATGAAAGTGGGCGGCGGCAGTTTTCTGTCCTCGCATGATCCCCGCCTCGTGCTGGGGACAGGCAAGCAAAACAAAATCGCCTGGCTGGAAGTGCGTTGGCCCCAACCTGGTGGCGCCGTCGAGCGATTTACGGATCTCCCCATCGATCGTTACATCACGATTGTCGAGGGTACAGGCAAATGGCAATAGGTACCGACGACGGGTTCGCCTTCCGCAGTACTTCCATCCGTGGCCACGAATGAGTTTTTGATGAAAGTAGCGTGCTCAGCGGTGTTGATGGTGGCTCTCGTGGTTTTATCCATTATTTTGTCTGCACAAGAGCCTGCAACGATCGACAGACAATTGAGTACAGAAGATCGTTTGCGAAAACCCGGCTGGTGGCCCACAAAGGGTGCTCCTTCCCGAGACGACTATGCAGGCCCGGCAGCCTGTGCACAATGTCATTCGGCAATCGCCCTCACGCAAAAACGTAGCGCCATGGCGAGCGCTGGAACTCATCCTGCAAATTCTTCCATCCTGCTGAACCACCAACTGAGTCTTCATCTCAATCCGTACCGCTACAAAATCACACAATCGGGTGGCGAGATCCTGTATTCAGTGGGTGATCGGACAAAAATTTCTTCCGTGCCTCTAGCCCTTGCCGTCGGCGGCGGCAGTCGGGTTGGTCAAACCTACCTCTTCGAGAAGAATGGGACCTACTTCGAAAGTCATCTGAGTTATTTCAGCGCTATACAGGGGCTCGATTTGACGCCGGGCCACACGAACGCCACTCCGCAATCTCTCGAATCGGCCGCCGGGCGACCGCTATCCGGCGCGGAAGCTCATCGATGCTTCGCCTGTCACACGACCGCATCAACGGCGAACTACACATTCGCTCCCCAGCATTTAATTCCGGGCGTCACCTGCGAATCCTGCCATGGTCCTGGAGCAACACATGTAGCAGCTATGAGGGCTGGCATCGAAGGAGGGGAACAATTAATCTTCAACCCTCGCCGACTCGCACCTTCCGATTCGGTTGACTTTTGTGGAGCCTGCCATCGCACTTGGTGGGACGTGAGTTCGAACAAGGACATCGGTATCTTGAACTTACGTTTTGCACCCTACCGGCTGGAAAAAAGCCGCTGCTGGGGAAAGGGAGATCCGCGCATCACCTGTGTCGCTTGCCATGATCCCCATAAGCCGCTAGCCGAGGATCCCGCGTTCTACGATCAGCGATGCTTGGCGTGCCACGCGGCAGCAACCTCGAGCTCAAATGCCGATCACATGGCTGCTGTCTGCCCAGTCAGTAAAAAGGATTGCGTGACTTGCCATATGTCCAAATACGACATCCCCGGCATGCACTATAAATTTACTGACCATTGGATTCGAGTCACTAAAGCGGGAGAGCCCTATCCAGACTGACTTCCTGGTCAATGAGCAATTGGACGAGGATGAATCTCGTCGGGAGACACAACTCCTTTCCCTTCCAAAACTGCGTAAAACCGGTCTACTGCCAGAGCTTTGAGTATTTCGGTCGGCCCACCTGGCCATCGGATTTCCAGCGAATCGATCTTGTCAGCCGTACCCAGACCGAAGTGAACACGCAGATCGTTCTGAGACAGGTAGCTGCCACCACTGTGAATCTCTTCAGTTTGAGTAATCCCGCCCGCGACGATTGTCAGTCTTGCCCCAATCGCAAGACGGTTGCTTTTGACTCCCGCTAGTTCAAAGCTGACCCAGTGGTGCCCAGGAACTCCGTGATTCTTGAGAATCACCGGCGCCCCATCCAAATCGCCGACCACAACGTCGACTTGGCCGTCATTGAATAGATCACCAACTGCCAAACCACGGGAGACACGGCGCTGCTTCAGGGCTGATCCGGCCTGATCACTGGCATCGCAGAATGTGCCATCCATCTGGTTCAACAGAAGACTTCCCGGCTCTCGATAGCCGGGGCTGGACCTTAAGACATCGATTTGCGGATAGACGTGGCCGTTGACCGCGATCAGGTCGAGCCAGCCATCATTATCGATATCGAGGAAGCCGGTTCCCCATTTCACATAACTCAGGGATGGCAAAGCGGCTCCGGACTGATACGAGACATCGTGAAAATCCCATTTCCCGTCATTGCGGTAAAGCGTGCTGTACTCGTCAGCAAAGTTGGTCACGTACATGGAAGGATGACCGGTATGAAGATAGTCCCCGATAGCGATGCCCATGGAGCCCTGCTCCAGCCCATCTTCGCTGACGGCAGTCCCTGATTCAAATCCGATGTTGGTGAACTTTCCGTTTCCATCGTTACGATAGAGATAGTTTGGAGTGGAATCATTCGCCACATAAATATCGGGACGTCCAGTGTTGTTGAAATCCGACCAGATAACGCCCATTCCGAAGTACCCGGCTGTATCCGCTACTCCAGCCGATTTGGAAACATCGGTGAAAGTGCCGTCGCCATTGTTGTGAAAGAGCGAGTCACCGGCACCCCGCAAGCCGCGCGGTCCACATTGCACATCCATACCCTTGTATTTGCAGTTTGGGCTCTTTCCGAATTCAGGGGGATTATCGAGGCGAAAGTCGACGTAGTTGGCGACCATCAAATCGACGAAGCCGTCCCCATCGTAGTCGCCAAAAGCCGCGCCCGTAGACCAACGTCCGTCCGACACGCCTGCCTTTGCAGTTACATCGCTAAAAGTGCCATCGCCGTTGTTTTTATAAAGATGATTCCCGCCTAAGCAGGTAATGTACAGGTCGGGCCAGCCATCGTTGTTAATATCCCCGACGGCGCCGCCCATCGCAAAGCAGGGCGCTATCCCGGATTTCTCAGTGACATCGGTAAAGGTACCGTCGTGATTGTTGTGGTAGAGCGCACCTCTTGCGGACTGATGTTTCAAGGCCATCTGGAGTGTCGGAGCATTGGTGAAATAAATATCCGGCCATCCGTCACGGTCATAATCGATGAGAATTACCCCGCCGCTCATCGATTCGACGATGTACTTCTTCTCGTGTGCGAACACGTGCCGGAACCGGATACCCGCTTTCTGCGTGACGTCCTCAAGCTGCGGAACCTGTCTCCCTTTGCAGATTCTGCTCTTGGCGCCGGCAGGCGGTGCAACCGGCGGAGGATGTCCGCCTTGGGCCAGAGTGAAGGCCGAAAGACAGAGCGCAAAGAAGGTCGAGAACAGATGCCTATGGAGTTGCCGCATGAATTCTAGCGATCCACGTCAGGCACATCGCCAGCTTCGGTCTGCGGAAGAGTACGGCCACGATCGCGCTCCTTGATCTGCCGGTAAAGCTGAAGCTCGCGATCGGCGTCACTGGTGCGTTCAGCCTTTCGATATGCGGACTGGAGTTGATAATGGACGTACGCGCGCTCCGGAGCGAGCTTCGCCGCGACCTCGAGGTTCTGAATGGCTTCCTCCGTTTTTCCAGTCTCGAGCAGCTCTTTTCCCAGATCGTAGCGCGCCCGCGCGTGATTCGGGTGAGCCGCAACCAGCGTACGCAATACTATGATCGCCTGGTCCTCCTGCGAAGTCTGCAGCAGCGCGTAGGCCAGCCGGTACTGGGTGTCGGGCTCGTCTGGATTCAGTTTGAGTTCAGCTTGCAACTCCGGGATTGCCTCCGCTGGACGGTCCAGGCGAATAAGCGCGCTCCCCGCATCGTCATGAGCTCTCTTGATGGACGGGTCCTGCTGGACGGCTTTTCGAAAGCACGCCAATGCCTGCTCATACTCACCGAGATTATTGTAGACTTCCCCGATTGAGACCAGCATTTCCGGCGGCAACTGGCGCGACGTTAGCTTTTCCAGGATCGCGCGGGCTTGCTTTGGTTGGTTGGTGTGGGCCAGCGAAAACGCCCAGGCGTAAGCCATGTCTGGATCAGTCATGGCCGCGTCGCCCAGCGTGCCGAAAACCTGGGCGGCATTCGCATAGCGCTCCGTAGCAAACAACGAAATCGCCAGAATGGCAGCTGAGACTTTGTCCTTGGGATCATGTTTCACCACAATCTTGAGAGCACGCGCCGCTTCCACGTTATCTCCAACTTTGGCGGCCGCCAGTCCTATATTTCGCATCAGGCCGGGCGTGGAGGCGCTCCAGCGCTCCGCCTCGTGGAAATGGATCAAAGCCTGCAGATACTTCTGCTGCCGCGCCTCGGCCGCTCCCCAGTCGTTGTAGCTTGTGCTCAGAATCTGGCGCAGACGTTTCTCTTGCAATTTGCCGCGCTGCAGTTGGGCGGCAGTGAGTCTCGCAGACTTGAGGACGGACGTCGAGGGAGCAGCGGCAGGATCTACGCTGTCCAAATCCGTCGGCTGCGCCTCGCGGCCCTGCTTTGCACGCTCCTCTCCAGCCGCTAGATCGGCACGAGTCTCCGGACGGTCTTCTAACAAGAGGGAATTCCGATAGAGTTCGATTGCCTGCGCATAGGCTTTCTGCTGCATTCTCCAGTCGCCCATTTGACGCAGCGCCAAGGCAACCAGCTTCTCGCTGGCCTCAATGATCGTTTGAGGGTTAGCCGACTGCACGGCCGCGTGCTGCGCCTCAAGCCTGTGCTTTAGCTCCTGAGGGGCCGCATTGATCTCCGCCGGGGCAGTGCGCCCTGTCTCAACAAATGGTGAGCGAGGCACAAACAACATCAGCGCGACCAGCGTGCACGCCACAGAGAATTGACCCGTAAGCAAGCGGCGCGGCCAGGATACGGCTTGAAGTCGCCGCAACCGAGAAGAAGAAAGGGGCACAACAAGATCCGGTGGATTCCAAGGACAACGTAAGCGGCAGGACTTGACATTGTCAAGCCCTGCCGGTTGGTTGCAAGTTTGCGCGATCAGTGCGGCTAGAAAGTGATCTTCAGGCCGTACTGAAGTTCGCGGTCATTGTTGGGAATGATTGACGAGAGCTTGAGGTTGGAGCCCGCACTCTGAGCCGTAATGACGTTATTTGTCGGGCTGCAAGCGTTATACAAGCCGCCGACCGCCGCTCCACAATTCACCTTTCCGATCGGACTGCCTGGTGCCCCGCCAGGGTATCCGAAGTTGGGGTGGTTCAATAGGTTGAACGCACTCAAGGCGAATTGCAAATTTACGCGTTCTCCTACTTTCCAGGTCTTCTGAATTGTCATGTCGATGTCGGTGTATTTCGGACCGTGACAGTAACCACTCGGTTCGGTGCCGACTTCGCCTATGTGATGTCCAACCAGGGTGAAGGCTGCTGGGTTAAAGACACTTGGACCTTTCTGCCCCGCGTTGCAGTTCGTACCGGTGATGTCCGGGCGGTGGTTGGCGCCAGGATTCCATCCAGGGCTATCCGCTCCCGTGCCGTATGCTGAATTCAAGCCATGCTGGTCACATGTGGCGTCCCCTGGTTTTCCGCTTGTGCACCCCACAACATTCGAAAGGTTCTCCGATATCCCGCCCTGGAAGATAGTCGTAGACGGTCCAGACTCAGCCGTGAAAATGCTGCTGAGCTGCCAGCCTCCTGCTGCTCCTCTGACCAGAGCATTGCTTCCTCGCAGTTCCGGCAAAGGCACGATGATGTTGCCTACGAAAATCTGGGGACGATTGATCTGCGTATTGCCCCTGTCCAGGCTCGGATTGAAGCCGCTGGTCAGAGTCTGGTAGTTGACCGAGCCATTCGCTTCATCGAGCGGCACGTTGCCGATGGAGTGCGACCAGGTATAGGACAGGTTTACTAGTATGCGACTGAACCGGCTCTTGAATACGGTCTGCAGAGCATGGTAGTGCGCATCGCCAAGATGGGCCCACCAAGTGAGAAAGTCATAGTTGCTATAAGGTCGATAAGTGTTCAGTTGCACAGTAGCTGCTGTGTCTCCCAAGTTCGGGCCGGGCTTTGAAAAAGCGGCTGTGCCCCAGAGGCTCTGAGGTATTTCGTTTATGTCAGAGGTGGTGACTTGATGAACTGCCCGGTTGCCGACGTAAGCGACCTCCAGGCTCGTTTCCTTGAACAGGCTATGCTCCACCGCCACATTCCATTGCCATGAATTAGGCGTGGCGGTTGACGGGTCCTT
>Ga0209806_1001173_pt1 | contig 17566 bp, 18 predicted proteins | sample GraSoiAngelo_152_FD_186166 | JGI IMG/M metagenome (GOLD analysis project Ga0209806, IMG submission 186166) | Grasslands soil microbial communities from the Angelo Coastal Reserve, California, USA - 14_1009_12_30cm (SPAdes) (version 2) | ecosystem: Environmental > Terrestrial > Soil > Grasslands ... | reverse complement strand
CTGGTCAGTCAACGCGCTGATCCCTCCGGGTCGGGAAGGAAGGAGCGCATAGGCGTAGTAGGGGGTGGTGGCGAACGCCAGCAGCGCCGCCAGCGCCCAGGCCTGAACCGTAGCGACAAAGACGTAGCCGACCCGCTGCAACTGGGTCAGCCGGGAGCGGAAAGGCGGCTGGTCGATGAGCTGGGCCCAGAACACGATGCCGAGTCCCAGGAAGAGGGCGTGCTCCAGGTGGTGAATTGCGTGGTTGTGAAGGGTCAGGTCGTAAGCCTGCGGCCAGTGCCAGAACCAGAGGTTGGCGCTGGAGAGCGCCAGAGCGCCCAGCGGTGCGGTCAGCCAGGCAGCGAGCCTCCGCCCCCCGGCTAGCGCCGGATGCTTGAATGCGGTCCGGGCCAGGGGCCTGCGTATCGCAAGCGGCAGCCCGCGCCAGACCTGGAGCCACGGCGCAGCCGCCACCAGCAGTGGGGCGGCCACCATGATCAGGAGGAGGTGCTGTGTCATGTGTGCCCAGAACAGCTGGCGGGCCAGGGTCTCGAGCGGCGTGTCGAGGGCAAAAACGATGGCCGCCAGCCCCGACCAGAACGCCACCGCCCGCAGCCGCGCGGCACCCGGATTTTTCCGGCGGGGTCGTGCCCTGGCGCCGCCCCACAGGTAGAGCACGGCGATCGCCTCCACCCCCAGCAGCACCCACGGTTCGATCGGCCAGGTCAGGGGATTCAGCCAACTCACGCCTGAGACCACCGCAGGCCTCTAGGCGACGAAGTACAGGAGGAAGTAATTGATGATGCCGACGGCGGCGAGAAAGAGAAGGATCCAGCCGAAGGAGGTCGCCGAGTGCGGCCGGGCGAGTGTATCTCCTCGGGCGCCAGCCTGCAGCACAACAGTCGCCAGCCAGGCCACAGCGCCGGCCAGCTGCACCAGCCAAGACCCCGTGAGCCCGCTAAACACGCTGGGATAGGCGCCGTCAGTCAGGCCAAAGCCGAGATGCCACATGCCGTAACCCTGGTAGAGGACCGCTGCGATCCCGAGAACCAGCGATACCGGGGCGAGCAGCCTGAAGACCGAGCCGCGCCCGGGTGTGCGCGAAGCCGCGAAGTATGCCAGGGCGGTCAGGACCGCGAGGATCAGGACGACGGTGCCAAAGCCTCGGTTTGGCCGGACCAGGCCCTGAATCATCCAGGCCTGGTTGTTGTTCAGGGCGCGCAGGTAGAAGAAAGCGAACCACCAGCCCGCGAAGAAGAAAAGGTCGGCCGCCAGGAAGAGCCAGACGCCGACCGAAACCACCCTGGCATCGAGTAGGGCTTCGACACCAGGGCTGACGTCGCGCCCGCGCGTTCTAACCGCCACCCGTCACCCCCACCAGACCGCCTAGATCGGCGACCGGCCGCGCGTTCGGGACGCCATAGTCGTAAGGACCGCCCACGATCATCGGCACCCGTTCGAAGTTGTATGCGGGGACCGGGGTGGGCAGCTGCCACTCGAGCGACCTGGCGTGCCAGGGGTTGGCGAGCGCCGGCCGGGCGCTGAAGAACAGTGAGTAGATCACATTCCCCGCGAAAAGGATCATCGAACCAAACAGGAAATAGGCGGAGATCGTCACCCAGGTGTTCAGGCCCTGGAGAGCCGGGTCATACGAGGAGACCCGCCGCGGCATGTTCAGGATGCCGGCGATAAATAGGGGAAAGAAGGTCGAATTGAAGGCGATGAACATCCACCAGAAGTGCACCCGGCCGATGGTTGCGCTCAGCATCTTTCCGGTCATCTTGGGTAGCCAGTAGTAGCAGGCGGCCATCAGTGCGAATATCTCGCCACCCATGATGGTGTAGTGAAAGTGCGCCATCGAGAAGTAGCTGCCGTGCAGGGTCACGTCGGTGGGCACATCCGATAGATAGACTCCCGAGATTCCTCCGATCAAGAAATTGAAGAGGAAGCCCATGCAGAACAACATGGGCACGGTGAACCAGACCCGAGCACGCCAGAGGGTACCCAGCGTCACCAGGAAGATGATGCCGGTCGGAATCGAGATCAGCTCAGTGGACAGCATGTAGAAGGGACGCAGGACGGGGGCGATGCCACTCACGAACAAGTGGTGCTGCCAGACGAACCAGCTCAACAGGGCGACGCCGAAGAGACCAACAACGCCTGTCCGATAGCCCCAGAGGGGCTTGCGGGCAAAGTGCGGGACGATCTCCATGATGATTCCGAACGCGGGCAGGATGAAGATGTACACCTCCGGATGACCGAAGAACCAGAAGAGGTTCTGCCAGAGGTAGTTGCTTCCGCCGTTGGCCGAGAGGAAGAATGAAGTCTGCACCGTCCGATCCATTGCCAGCTGGACCAGGGCCACCGCCAGCACCGGCGCAGCCAGCATCCCGAGGATCGAGGTCGTGAAGATTCCCCAGACGAAGATTGGAAGCCGCGTCCAGGTCATGCCCGGCGCCCGGAGGGTGATGATGGTGGCCAGCATGTTGATACCCGAGACGATCAGGGCCAGTCCGATCAAGGCGAAGCCGACGATATAGCTGTCCATGCCCTGGCCGGCCTGCTCAGAAAGCGGCGGATATCCGGTCCAGCCTGTCGGAAACCCACCCCAGAAAGCGGCGGCGGCCAGGATCACGGCGGCCGGCGGCACCAGCCAGAACGAAAGGGCTTCCAACCGAGGAAACGCCATTCGCCTGGCGCCGATCATGAGCGGGACCAGGTAGTTACCGAACGGTCCGACGATGACCGCACTGGTGATGAAGATCATCATCACGCTGTGCAGGCCGATCAGCATGATGTACTGGCCAGGGGGCGTGATGGATGAATCCGGCGACAGCAGGCTGCTCCTGATCAACATCGCGCCAATGCCGCCGAAGAGCAGCATGATCAGAATGGTGACCAGGTACTGCATACCGATCACCTTGTGGTCGAGGCTGAGCCGGAAGAACCGACCGATGCCGCGGTTCTCCTCGGGATCGGAAATGGGCGACACTCGCCAGCCGAAGAGCCGTTCCAGCGGATAGTTAAGGAAGCCGACCCCGATCAGGAAGGCCGCGGTGGCGAAGGTATAGCCGAGGATGACGCCCGTATTGGCGTCGTCGTTGAGACCGAACAGGGTGCCAAGCCAGAGGCCGGCGAAGTAGGCCGGGATCGCCAGCAGAACGCCCGTGATTGGATTGTTCGGGATGGACAGCCTCCGTTCGGATACGTGCTCCGCAGTCACCATGCTCAGCTCCCTTTGGTCAGTGGCTCCGGGAAGTAGTACGGCGCATAGCTCGGCAGCGCCTTCTGGATATCGGCCTCGTCCTTCTGTTGCTGCGCGATCCAGGCGTCGAAATCGCTCTGGCTGACGACCCGCCCGTCCGAGTCGGCCATGTGCCCGTGCCAGATCCCGCAGAGCTCCGCGCAGCGGACCTGAAAACCCCCCAGCTTGTCGGGCGTCACGTGGAAGACGTTGTCGACGCCCGGGTTGGCGTCCGCCTTGACACCAAGCTGGTAGGCCCAGAAGGAATGGATGATATCTAGCGAAGTAACGTGCAACTCAACTGGTCGGTTGAGAGGGAGATAGAGATGGGTAGTCTCCACCCCGCCGTAATCGGCATAGCGGTAGGTGAAGTACCACTGCTGGGCGACCACCTGGACCTGCAACTCGGGGCCCTGCCCGCCGGCGGTGGAGCTGCCGGTCTCCCCGGACTGGCCGATTGCCCGGCCTGCCGCCCCAACGGCCTGGGCTGCGCTCGAGCTGGCCAGGGTTGTGATGCCGACGACAGCTAGAAAGAGAACGACCACCGCACTGATACCGATCCAGGCAACCTGGACTGGCGTGTTGCCCAGCATTGGTGGCCCGTCCACCAGTTCGAGGCCACGCCGGCGGAAGAAGATGGCCGAGTAGACGAGCATCAAGACCACCCCGATGAAGATGGGCACGGCAAGCACCGTCATCAGGGCCATGGTCTTGCTCTGGTCAGCCCCCTGGACGGAGTTGTCGTAGGGCGGATAGTGAATCTGCAAAGCAGCGACGATGCCAATCACGGAGAGGATCACCCAGATGACGGCCAGCCGGCCGGCGTGCACCCGATCCTGGCCCTCGAGCCGAAACATCCCCATGCCTAGCTGACGATCAGCTCGCCCGCCATGTAGCCGAGCGTCTGCATCGGGCCACCGTTCCCAAAGACCGTCCCCGCGGCGCAGGGCACGAAGCATTGCCACCGATAGACGCCCGGGCCTTTGGTTTTGAAGGAGAAGGTGATGATGTTGGCGCTGCCTGCCGGTGCATTGTCACTGATGCCGAGCAAGGGCACGAAGACACCCAGATCAGGGACGGCGAAGGTGTGGGCGGCCAGCGTCGGATCGATGCTGGTCATATCGCCTTCCTGGGGATTGCCCTTGTCGTCGAAGTACTTTACGTGCATGTTGCCGCCGTCGGTACCAAACACCTTGCCCCAGAAGGGGTTGCGCAGACCCGTGGCGCCATCTTCCTGGTCGATCTGGACATTGATCGTGGAGTTGGCCGGGACCCTGAGAATGGTCGTCGGCAGGTAGCTCACCCAATCCAGGTGCGGGTCGTTGGGCCGCGGCCACTCAATCGCCGCGCCCACGGCGGCGACCGTTTCGAGGTGGATGCTGGTGCTGGGGCCTTCGAGAGTGCCCGGCCGCTGGAGCATGAAAAGGCCCACGAGGGCTACGGTCGCGACGATCACGGCGACAACTGAGCCGGCCACGAACGCCAATCTGCCAAGCATCCCTTATCCCCTTTGTGGCAGCCTGGAATGGAAGCGCCCCTTAGTCTGAAGCGCCATCAGGTGAACCTCAAGCAATGGCGCATTACAAAACTGTCAGAAACGGCGCGTTGACCCGGCCGACGGTTGTTTAGCTCTCGCGCGAGTGCCACAATCCCCGCATGGCGGTCGTGGAGGAGGAGCCCGGACCCGGGATTGGAGCGGCCGTAGTCATCGTCTCAGTGATCGTGCTGATCATCGTGCTGGTGGTCCTGTTCTACGGTCTGGCTGCCCAGCACTGGTTCGGCTTCAATTCGCCACCGACCGTGGGGGCGTCGCCTTCGGTCACGCCCGCCCCCTCGCCGTCGGGAAGCGCCTCGGCCAGCCCTACCTAGCTGAGCTCGCCGAGTCCCCGTCCTGGGCTTGCGCAAGGACCACTTCGAACTCGCTGCCCTTGCCGACCGTGCTTCGCACCCTGACCGAGCCCCCGTGCGCCTCAGCGATCGTCTTGACGATCGCAAGCCCAAGCCCGACCCCGCCATTGCCTGCCCTGGCGCTCGACTCGGCACGCCCGAACCGCTCGAAAATCCGGTCGAGGTCCTCGACCGGGATCCCCGAGCCTGAGTCCGCCACCCTGATCTCGACACCGTGATTTCTCCGCACCGAAAGCTCGATCCAGTCATCGGGGGTCGTGTGCTTGACTGCGTTCTCCACGAGCGCATCCAGGGCGAGCGCCAGCCGATCGGCGTCGGCATTCACCACCGCCTCATCTGTTGCTCCGAGGCGCCAATGCCGTGGCGTGGGCGACCAGCGGTGGAGAGCCTCGACCAGCACCGGCTCGACCTCGATCCGTTTCTTGTGGAGGAAGTCCGGATCATCGGCCGCCGCCAGTAAAAGGAGGCGATCAGCCAGGCGTCGCAACCGCATCAACTCCTCGGTCACCACCCGTGCGTCAGCTGCCATCGTGGATTGATCGGTCGCTCGCTGCAGCAGTTCGGCATGACCGATGGCAACCGTGATCGGGGTCCGCAATTCGTGGGAGGCGTTCTGGATAAATCGCCGCTCACGCTCCAGGAGCCGGAGGTTCGCCTCCGACACTCGCTTCATCTCGTCGATCACGGCCAGCCGGCGACGCGCATGCCAGACCATGGCCAGGAACATCGCCGACATCAGAGGTACCTCAGTCACCTCATCGAGTGGCTGCGTACCGCGCATCACGTCGACTATCAGCACTGCCGCCGTGGCCACGATGATCGCGCCCAGGACCGACAGGGTGGGACGCATCCGCCAGACTCGGAAGCCATAGAGGATGGTCAGGCTGACCCAGATGAAGTGGAACGGGACAGTCTCCCAGGTCGCAAAGATGAACATCGCCGCCAGGTTGGCCAGGGCGAAGATCACCCAGGCGACGTCGATCCAGAGCAGGCCGCGCGTGGGCCAGGTCCACCGATCAGGCGACTTCAATCCGGTAACCCTCGCCCCGAACTGTCCTGATCGCCTCACTGCCGAGTTTTGCCCTGAGCCGCCGTACATAGACGTCTACGACGTTCGATCCAGGGTCGAACCGGTATCCCCAGACTTCGGCCAGGAGGCGCTCCTTGCTCAATGTCTCTCCGGCTGCTGCCATCAGCTCGCGAAGCAGGAGGAATTCGCGCTGGGCCAGCGCAACCCGCCCGAAGGCGCCTTCCACGTGCCGGCTGACCAGGTCAAGCTTGAGGCCACCTGTTGCCAGGACTGTCGGCCGGGAGCGGGCATCTCGCAGCCGTGCATGAACCCGGGCCAGGAGCTCTTCGAACGAGAAGGGCTTGGCGAGATAGTCCTCCGCACCGAGCTCGAGGGACGCAACCTTGGATGCCGCGTCGGTAAGGGCGGAGAGCACGATCACCGGTTGATCGGGCCGTGCCTGGACCAAGCGTGACAGCACATCGATGCCACCCAGGGCCGGAAGTAAAAGGTCGAGGATGACCAGGTCGTACGAATGCGCGACCGCAGCAGCCAGGCCGGCCACCCCGTCGCTCGCCGTCTCGACACCGTAGCCCTCAGCCCGCAGCCCACGAGACACGAAATTGAGAATGCCGGGCTCGTCGTCGATGATCAGGATCCGGACATGCGAGGTCGCGGGCGGCGAAAATGCCGGGTTCGCGCCCAGACTTGCAGTCACGTCGATTGTGCCCCCGCCGCTGGCGCGGCCATCCCCTTAGGCTGACACCATAACAGGCGGAAACCGTCTTCTACGCGGCTAGAAAGCGGATGTCCCTGGCAACCACGTCGGGCACCAGCCCGGCGGCAAACCCGGCCCGCTCGTAGCCACCCCTGTCGATGAGATAGAGAACGCTGCTGTGGATGATGTCCTCCGGGGTTATCTGGACTGCGATGCTGTAGTCCTTCCAGACGGCGGCGAGCTGGGCCTGGGTCCCTGTGAGCCAGTGCCAGTCACCGGTCCAGTGGTGCTCCGCAGCAAAGGCGCGCTCGCTCTCCGGTGTGTCGGTGGCGGGCGCGACACTCACCACCAGGACCGACACCGGCACGTTCTTCCCCAGCGACCGCTGGACCTGGGCGAGCTGGTCCGCCTCGAGCGGGCAGAGCTGCTTGCAGTGAGAGTCGAGGAAAGTAAGTGCCACTACCCGGCCGCGCACCGTAGTGATCGAGACTGGCTGATTGTTCTGGTCGCGCAACGTGAAGTCAGGAGCCGGACTCGTGTTCGGTGGGATCACGATGTCAGCCACAAAGCCTGTCGCAGCAGAGCCCGGGGGCTGGCTGGCCGCCGGCGGAGCGAACCATCGCACGGCGAGCAAGGCTAGCAGCAGAACCGCGGCGCCCAGCGATATCGACACGAATGTGATCGGCTTGAGCAACCCCTACCTCCGAAAGAGGCCTCCAGCTTAGCTCAGGCCCGATAAAACTGCCCGGCTTGCACTTCACGATTCCGTAATGGAAGGGACCGCATGATGGCGATGTCGAACCAGAAATCCAGGAGGTAGTCGAGAAATGAAGATGATCAAAAGCGCGATCGGCGGCACGCTCATCGGTATTGGCGGTGGAGGTGTACTCGCGCTGAGCCTCAACAGTCTGCTCCCAAGCGTGCACGCAGCGCCCGGGGACCAGGCGGTCTTTGTCGGCACGCTGATGTACGGCGTGGGCGTCTTCGGCGGAATCATGGGAGCGCTGCTTGGTGGGATACAAGAACCGGCACCCACTCCATACGCGGAGTTGGCGATTCAGCGCCAGGCCGCGTCGACCGCGGCCTGACCGGGTCAGGAGCCGAAGACCTTGTCCAGGAACACCGCCCCCACCTGCTCGCTTGGGACAACGTACGGAGCGAAGCGCTTGGTCAGGTGGCGGAATGTGATCGTCTCCGAATAACCCAGGTGCGGAATGTCAGTCGACGGGATGAGAAGACAGAACTCATGCGGGCGCTCATCATCGGTTAGCAGGACCACGAGGACATAGAGCTTCTCATCGACGAAGAAGGTCGACCGGGAGACCTCGAAGTGCACGGTATTCGCCGGTGTGATCTTCTGCGTTCGGACGTGTACCCCAGCGATCTGCTGCTTGCGGAGATCGTGAACCAGCAGCGTGACCGTATCGAGGCGGGGCCTGTCCTCGGCGATCACAAGGGCGCCAGCTCGAGCGGCCCGTTCAATCTCGCCGGCCACCCAGAGGCGGCCGAGATCGCCGCGCCACGGGCTCTCACCGTGCGCGATAAGCACTTCGCCGAGTTCACGACCGACTGGAAGGACGATATTCGACCAGCCGGGGATTGCATCGAACCACGAACCCAGGCCGTCGACCGGAATCGCGTACTCGAGCCAGTGATCGTCGCCGGGATCGGCGAAGTTGCCGACGAACTGAAAGACTTCCTTACCGTGCGAAAGCGCACGCGGGGATCGCTTACGAAACTCAGCAAACGGGATCAGGAAGACCGTGCCATAGAGCTGCGTGAATGGCGCCGGCAGATGCACCACAGCCAGGTACCCGTTCGGATGATCGCTGACTGCGTCAATGGGCAGTTCCAGGCTGGCAATGCCGTCCTGCGTCAACTGATTGAAGCTCTTGACCTGGACGGGTACCGTCAGTAGCGTTCGGCGTCGCCGAAGATAAAGGTCGATACCGAGGTCGGCCAGTGGCCGTGCGATCGTCGCTCGACCGCTCGCTCCAGCCGCGAACGCGACCGCGAGAAGATCTTCCGCCATGGGACCTAACTGGGCTGTGCTGAGCCCGCTCCGCCATTCTGGCCGCGGAGGCGGATCCAGCCCGAACGGTCTGCGGAGAGCCATACCAGCAAAACGAGTGGACTGCTGAAGACCTGCCAGCTAGAGCGGAACCCTATCAGCCCATCCGAACGAACGCTCCAGCTGCCCCGCCAGCCGAAAGAGCGCAGCCTCGTCTCCATATCGACCCGTGAACAGAAGGCCGATTGGCAGCCGCCCGCCGTTGTCCCACGCCAACGGCACTGACATCGCCGGGTTTCCAGTCAGGTTGGCTATCGTGTTCCATGGGTTGAAGGCAAGGTCGTAGCGCCACCACTCCTTTGCGCCCCCGTACGACCTGTTGAGCAGACCCAGCGCAAGCGGTGGCTGTGCCAGGGTGGGGGTGAGCCAGGCATCATATCTGTCAAAGAAGGGCGAGATGGCACGTGATGCGGAGTGCATGAGGTCCACGGCCCGCACAAGCTCCACGGCGCTGACCTTGCGCCCCAGCTCCACCAGTTCCCAGGTTGTAATTTCAATCTCGTCACGGCGAGGGGGACGGCCGATTCTGGTGGTGACCAGCTCGAGATCGGCAGCATTGGCCACGGACCAGATCGTGATCATCGGGTCAAGCAGGACCTCCTCGTCATATACGGGGTCATCCTCGACCACGCGATGACCCAGCTCTTCCATGCGGGCGGCCGTCGCCTCGACAGCCCGCCGGCAATCTGGGTGGACGGAGATGCGGAGCGGCGCCCTGGCGCTCCACGCGATGCGCATGGGTCGTGGATCGAGCTTCACCTGATCGAGGAATGGTTCTGCCGGCGGCGCCGGCCAGTAGGGGTCTCCGGTGGCCGGTCCCGAAGTGGCGTCGAGGAGTGCCGCGCTGTCGCGGACCGTCCGAGTAACGGCATGCTCAACAGCGAGCCCGGAGAGGGCCTCGCCAGCATCCGGCGCGAAAGAGATCCGGCCCCGCGTCGGCTTGAGCCCGAAGAGCCCGCAACAGGAGGCGGGTATTCGAATCGAGCCAGCGCCGTCGCTGGCACTTGCGGCCGGCACCAACCGTGCCGAGACGGCTGCAGCGGAGCCCCCACTGGAACCCCCTGCGGTCCGCTCCATGTCCCACGGGTTATGGCAGGCTCCGAACAGCTCGGGCTCCGTGGTCGAGTGGTTCCCGAATTCAGGGCTGACGCTCCTCCCGATGATCACCAGGCCCGCGTTGCGTAGCCTGGTAACCAGACCGCCATCGTGGTCGGCAACATAGTTGCGCATTGCCCGCGATCCGTCCGTCTGCCGGACCCCGGCACAGGGCTGGCCCAGATCCTTAACCATGAACGGGACTCCCGAGAGAGGGCCGGGTGGCAGCGTCCCCTTTGCCCTCAATCGCGCCTCCTCGAACATCGGGCTGGCGATGCAATTCAACAAGGGGTTCAGTGCCTCGGCACGGGCAATCGCGGCATCTACCAGCTCGAGCGGGCTGACTTCGCGGCGGCGGACAAGTTCAGCCTGGCCTAGAGCATCGTGCTCCCAGACCTGGGTCACCTGCAGGTGACCAGCGTGATCAAAGGGCCGGGCGACGTCCGGGCGCGTCGAGCCAGGGGAACTGCTGCTCGTGCGCGGCCGCCACCCGGAACACGGTCACGTCATCGTAGGTCTTGCCGACGACCGACAGGCCAGTCGGCACCCCGTCGCGAGAACGCCCGGACGGAACGCTGATCACCGGACAGCGGCTCGCGATGTTGAACGGAATGGTCATCAGGACGTCCAACCAGTCAGTCGTCAGCCGGTCGTTGACGTAGAGCGGGACACCCAGGTCGTAATCGGCGGCGAGAGCCGGAACAGCGAAGGTCGGGCAGATCAGTGCGTCGAATTTCTCGAGTAACTCCCCCAATGGTCTGTAGATGAGGTTCTCCAGCTCCAGGCCCTTGACGAAGGCCTCCTTGGGGATCTCGGCCGATTCCTCCACGAAACGCCTGGCATAGGAGGTGAGCTGGTCGCCTTGCTCGTCGTAGAGCTCCTGCATCGACGGCCCGAAGATCGTCCCGAAGTGGATGTCCGCAGCCCGGTTGATGGTGGCAAGCTCCCAGGGCAGCGACACCTCCTCGATAGTCGCGCCCGCATCACGGAGCCGTTCGGCAGCGGCGCGGGTGTTCGCGACGACCTCCTCGTCCACCTCATAACAGCCGAGATCCGTGGAGAGCGCGAGGCGAAGACCGGAGATCGGTTCCAGATCGTCCGGAATGACGAGCTTGGGGCGGATCGACACCACGTCGCTGGGGTGCGGACCGGCGATCACGTTCTCCAGCAGCGCACAGTCGGAGACCGTACGCGCCAGCGGACCCTCGTGGCAGTAATGGTCGAGGTTGAATATCACCTCTTCCGGGACACGGCCGTAGGGCGGCTTGAATCCAACCACTCCGCAGAAAGACGCCGGGATCCTGATCGACCCTCCGATGTCTGAGCCGGTCGCCAGCGTCGCCGACCCGGCGGCCAGCGATGCTCCGGAACCGCCGCTCGAGCCACCCGGCGAGTAGACCGGGTTCCATGGGTTGCGCGTGACCCCCCACAGCTTCGACCAGGTAACGGGTGCGCAGGAAAACTCCGGTGTCGTCGTGCGCGCGTGGACGATACCGCCGGCGTCGAGGATGCGCTGCACGAAGGCCGCGGTGTGATCCGCAACTGCATCGCGCAGAGGGACCGAGCCGAACGTGTTCTTCTGCCCCGCGATGGGCGCCTCCTCCTTCACCGCGACCGGGAGGCCTTCCAGGGGGCGCGGCGGATCACCGCCGACCGCGTAGCGCGCCTCGGCGGTGCGGGCCTGGGCGAGCGCCTGCTCGTAGAGGGTCTCCGCGAAGGCGTTGATCGCCGGCTCCACCTTCGCGGCGCGATCGATGACGGCCTGGACCAGCTCCACCGGTGATAGCGTGCGCGCCCGGAACATTCTCAGGGCCTGCGTCGCCGAAAGGTAGTGGAGGTCGCTCATCCTGTGGCGACCGCGGGTCGCCGCTGCGGCTTCCAGCCCGGTTTCGGAACGCTGGCACGAAGCAACTTCGTGTAGTCGGCCTGGGGGTGGTCGAGCACATCAGCCGTCTGGCCGCGCTCGACAAGCCGGCCGCGCCACATCACCACGATCTGCTCCGTCAGCTGGCGCACGACGGCAAGGTCATGGCTGATCACGACAAACGAGATGGCTGTCTCGTCGCGAATGTCAGCCAGCAGATTGAGCACCTGGGCCTGGATGGAGACGTCGAGGGCTGCGACCGATTCGTCGAGGATCAGCACGCGCGGCTCGGCCGCCAGCGCGCGGGCGATCGCGACCCGCTGCCGCTGCCCGCCGGAGAGCGACCGCGGCAGCGCCCGAGCCTGACGGGCGTCCAGGCCGACCATATCGGACAGCTCGCGCACCCGCTCCATCCGCCGTTTCGGCTGCCACCCCTGGTGCATCCGCAGCACCTCGTCGATCGCCTCCTCCATGGTCTGCCGCGGGTCGAGGCTGGTGTATGGGTCCTGGAAAACGATCTGGACCTCACGACCCCGACGCCGGCGCTCGCGGGTGGACCGTGCCGGCGTCGAGCGGTCCCGGCCGCATGCCCGGATCGTGCCACCCGTGGGTCGCTCGAGGCCGACGATCATCTTCGCCACCGTCGTCTTGCCCGAGCCTGACTCGCCGACGATCGCGAGCGACCCACCCTGCGGAATGGTGAACCCGACGTCATCGACCGCCAGGCGCGGCCCGAACTCTTTGCGCAGGCCCTCGACCTCCAGCACCGGCTCAGGCATGCAGCTCGACCTCGAGCCTGCCGAATAGCTCGCGCGCGCGCGCGCACCGGGTCAGGCCGCCGTCGAGCTCAACCAGGGCGGGCCTGCGCTCGCGGCACACATCGGCGGCATATGGACACCGGGCCGTGAACGCGCAAGCCTCCGCCGGCGCCTCGAACGCCGAGAGCGGCCGCCCCGGGATTGCGGTTAGCCGGTGCGCCGTGGCATCGATGCTGGGGCGGGCGGCCGCGAGTGCCGCCGTGTAGGGGTGCAGCGGCTGGTCGTGGAGACGGTTCGACTCGCGCACCTCGACCACCTGGCCCGCGTACATCACCACCGTGCGGTCGCAGATCGCGGCGGCGAGCTCCAGGTTGTGGGTGATGAAGAGCATTGCCAGGCTCAGCTCAGAGCGCAGGTTGTCCAGAATCGCGAGCACCTCGGCCTGGGTGGTCACGTCGAGCGCGGTGGTGGGCTCGTCGGCGAGTAGCAGGCGAGGTCGGGTGAGCAGCGCGGTCGCGATCATCACCCGCTGAAGGAGGCCGCCGGAAAGCTCGTGGGGGTACTGGCGCAGCCGCCGATCACCGTCCTCGATACCCACGCTTGCGAGCAGATCCACCGCTCGGCGCGCCGCCTCGTCCATGGGAACCCTCGCATTCGTCCGCAGCGCTTCGGTCATAAAGTCGCCAATCCGGCGCACCGGGTTGGTGTGCGCCCGCGGGTCCTGGAAGATCATGGCGACCTCGCCGCGAAAGCGCTTGAGGTCGGCACCGGACAGCGTCATCACATCTCGCCCGCCGAACCGGACCCTGCCGGTCACCGCGGCGCCGGGGGGAAGCAGGCGGTCGATCGCCCGTGCGGTCATCGACTTGCCAGAACCTGATTCGCCGACGAGTCCGAGGGCCTCCCCGGGGCGGATCGCGAAAGACACATCCTGGAGCACTGCCTGCATCGAGCCCTCGACGGGGAGGCGCACAGTGACGCCCTCGAGCTCCAGCAGCGGAGCGCCGGCGGCCGGCTCCGCCCGGTTCACCGCCGGGCCTCTCCCCGCTCGTAGAGGCGCTCGCCGAGGAGGTTGAACGCGATCACGACAAAGACGATGCACACGCCCGCCGCGAGAGCCGGTATCGGAAAACCCTGGATGATCCCTTGCTGGTTCTCAGACACCATCACGCCCCAGTCGGCGCTGGGGGGTTGGACGCCCAGGCCGAGGAACGAAATCGCGGCCAGGTCGACCATGGCGTAGCCGAACAGGGTGGTGGCCTGGGCAACGATCAAGTGGAGCATGTTGGGGATCAGGTGGCGGAGGCAGATGGCGACGGATGATGCGCCCTGCACCTCGAGGGCGGCGATGTACGGCTGCGCTCGCTCTCGCAGAGCCGCGCCGCGGAGCACCCGGGCCACGTACGGGGTGTACGCAACCGAGAGGGCGAGGACCGGCGCCAAAAGCCCTGCCCCGAAGACGGCCGCGGCGAGCACCGCAAGCAGGATGCCCGGGAAGGCAAAGAGGATGTCCAGGCCTGAAGAGATGAATGCGTCGATGATGCCGCCTCTCCATGCGGCTGTAACCGCGAGCAGCGAGCCGAGGGTCATGCACATCAGGGTGACCGCGAGCGGTCCGAGCATCGAGGTCCGGGCGCCGACCAGCAGCCGGGAGAGCACGTCGCGGCCCTGGGCGTCGAAACCGAGCAGGTGGTCAGGGGTCGGCCCAACGAAGTACTGCGACAGGTCCGGCAGATCCGGGTTGTACGGCGCAAGCAGCGGACCGGCTACCGCGACAAAGGTGGCCAACACGATCACAGCGGCTGAGGCGATGAGCACCGGGCTTGTCCGGCGCTGCCTGCCGGCCCGATAACGGCGCCAGGCGGCGGTCGCGAGGCCGGCGGCGACGCTCATTGCGCCCTGCTTCCCAGGGACACCCTGGGATCCAGCACCGCGTAGAGGACATCGACGAGGACATTCATCACGACAAAGGTCGTGACCAGCAGCAAGGAGATCCCCTGCACAACTGCAAGGTCCTTGGACTGCGCAGACTGAACCAGGTAGGCACCCAGCCCGGCAAGGCCGAAGACGACCTCGACCACCGCGGCCACTGCTATCAGTGAGGCAACCGTGATGCCCGAGATGGTCGTGATCGGGATGGCCGCGTTGCGCAGCACGTGGCGGCGGATCAGCTCGGCCGTGGGGATGCCGCGGCTGACCGCAGTCTGGACATGCTCGCGCCTGGCCTCCTCTCGGATGGCGGCTCGCGTGACCCTGGCGACGATGGCCAGGGAGGAGACGGCGAGTGCAAATGCGGGAAGCGTCAAGTGCCTCACCTGGTCGATGAACCCAACTCCATTGCCGAGCGAGGGGAACCACTGCAGCTGCACCGCGAAAACCAGGATCAGCACGATCGCGGCGACGAAAGCAGGGAGCGAGGCCGAGATCGCCGTTATCACCAGGGTGCTGGTGTCGAGCAGGCCTCGCTTGAACCCGGAGAGGATCCCCAGGCCAACGCCGATCACGATGATCAGGATCGAGGAGTACAGCACCAGGCCGGCGGTGGTCGAGATCCTGGAGGCGATCAGGTCGGAGACGTTCTCACGGAGCGTGATCGAGATCCCCAGGTTTCCGTGGAACGCATTGCTCAACCAGTACCAGTACTGGACGATGAAGGGTTGGTCGAGGTGGTAGCGAGCCTCCAGAACGTGCAGGCTATCCGGCGGCAGGGAACGGCCGCCCGAGAGCGCCGCGATCGGGTTCCCCGGCGCCAGGTAGATGGCGGCGAAGATTACAAAGCTCGCCACCAGCAGGCTGACGAGCAGCATCGCCAGCCGGCGCACGAAGAACCGAAGGTGCACGCTCTCAGCCGGTCCCACCCAACTTGTCCGCCCACGGGGCGAACATGTAAGCGAACGAGGCGTAGGCCCCGGTGAGGTTGGAGCTTGTTATCAGGACGATCAAAGGCTGAAGCACCGGGATCCAGGGCAGGTCGGTCGCGATCATCTTTTCGACGTCTGCCACCTTCTGTGCTCGCGCGTTCGGGTCGGCGGTGCTGCGCGCCTCGTCGAAGAGGGTGAACGCTTTCGAATCGTTGGCCGCCTGCGGGTCGGTTCCCTGGACGCCGTAGCCGTCAAAGTTCTGCGAGCCGTCCGGCGGGATGAGCGTCGCCAGCAGCGACTCCGGGCCCGCGTAGTCGCCGTAGTTGAGGGTGAAGAAGCCGTCGATCCCGACCCGAGCTTTCGGATCGATGAAGAAGTTGATGAAGTTCTGGGCCGAGACGGAATGCAGAGTTGCCTTCATGCCGATCGCCTCGGCAGCCGCCTTCAGCGCGTTGGCCTCGATGGAGATACCGGTCAGCTCGCTCGACATGCCGATCGTGATCGATTTGCCGGTGGCACCGGCGTCGATGATGAGCTGCTTGGCCTTGGCGAGGTTCTGCGTCATGTCCGGCGCCGCGGCGTAGGCAGCCTCGAAGACACTCTTGCCGTAGCCGAATGTGCCCCGGTTGGAGATCCACTTCGGCAGGGTGGCAGTGCCTTTGTATATGGCGTCGATCAGGCCTTTGCGGTCGAGCGCCAGCGACAGCGCCTGTCGTACCCGCACGTCACCAAGCGCACCTTTGAGGTCACTGACGATGAACGCGTCCGTGTACCAGCCCGGGCCGTACGTCACGGTCACAGCCTTGTTTGTTTTGAGCTGGTCGAGGGTCGTAAGTGCCTGCGCGTAAACCCCGTTGATGCCACCCGTCAGCAGCGCCGAGGTCAGGGAAGCATCGTTCGGTGCGCCCTTGATATCCATCTCCCGCACCAGGGGCTTGACCGCGGGATTCCAGTAGCTGTCGTTGCGGACGATAACGACGGCGACCCCGGGTTTCCAGGACTCAAACTTGAATGCCCCGGTGCCCATGATCTTGCCGGCCGGAGTGCCGTAGTTGCTGCCCTGGGCCTGGGCAAACTTCTTCTCGATGATCATGCCGGGGATCGACCCCATCTCGCTGGCGAGCCAGTAGTCGGGCTGCTTGAGCTTGATCGTCACCTCGTTGGTGCCGGTAGCAGCGATCGACTGGACGCGGCTGAAGACCGCGGAGTAGAAGCCGGCGAGCGCCGGATCGGTGTTGCGGTTGAGGCTATAGACGACGTCGTCGGTGGTCAGCGGGTTGCCGTCCCAGAAGGTGACGCCTGGCTTGAGCGTGAAGACCATGGTCGACTGGTCCGGGTACGACAGGGTGGCGAGCCCTGGCCCTAGCGAGCCGTCGGCCCCCTGCCGCAGGAGCGACTCGTAGAGGAGCGAGTCTGTCGTGTTTTCGGGGTAGTCAAAGGCGAAGATCGGATCGAGCGAGTTCACATCGCGGTAGACAGCCCATACGACCTTATCAACCGGCTTGGTACCGGCTTTGGTCGTCACTGCCTGCTGCTGTCCGCCCGATGGCCCCCCAGCCGTACGGCCCCCACAAGCCGTGGCGAGCAGCCCCACCACTCCCGCCACCGCCATCACCCTGTGGGTAGTTAGCTTCCGGTTCATCCCTCCCTCCTTCTATCCCCCGTTGGGGACGCCTGTGCCGCCGGCCATACCACTTTGGACTTAACGTGGTTCGCCCGCCAGTGGTGAAACTCTAACCTAGCTGGAACCCTGGTTGCAGGCCATCAGGATTCCTTGGCGGAGGGAGAGGGATTCGAACCCCCGAAGGCTTGCACCTTAGTGGTTTTCAAGACCACCGCCATCGACCACTCGGCCATCCCTCCGGCGAGCTCAAATGATACGGCGGCTAAGCGATCCGATCGAGACCGCCCATGTACTGGCGGAGGGCGGCGGGAACCTGGACCGTCCCATCGGCCTGCTGGTAGTTCTCCAGGACCGCTGCCACGGTTCGGGGAAGCGCCAGCCCGGAGCCGTTCAGGGTGTGCACGAACTGGGGCTTGCCGGCTTTATCCCGATACC
>Ga0209806_1001172_pt1 | contig 17574 bp, 18 predicted proteins | sample GraSoiAngelo_152_FD_186166 | JGI IMG/M metagenome (GOLD analysis project Ga0209806, IMG submission 186166) | Grasslands soil microbial communities from the Angelo Coastal Reserve, California, USA - 14_1009_12_30cm (SPAdes) (version 2) | ecosystem: Environmental > Terrestrial > Soil > Grasslands ... | reverse complement strand
GGCGCGACCAACCTCGTCACCGGCGTGGCCCAGGCGTATCTCGACCGAGCGGCGGTTCTCGCTTTCAGTGGGCAGCTCCCAGCGGAGCGGTTCGAGATCGCAACGCATCAGCGTCTCGATCTCCGGCACCTGTTCGCGCCGATCACGAAGTGGCAAGCGACACTCGCGCCGGCCACGGCAGCCGACGTCGTGGACCGCGCCCTTCGCGTCGCGCAGCGTCCGCGACGCGGCCCGGTCTATCTCGAGGTGCCGAGCGACGTCCCACAGCAGGACGCCGGCGATGTGGCGCTCCCGCCGATCGCGACGAACCCGGTCGTGGCGATCGACGAGGGCGCAATCCGTGCGGCCGCGGAGCGGCTGATCGGAAGCAAGCGGCCGCTGCTGCTCGTCGGGATGGACGCGAACGAGGACGCTGTCGCGGAACCGCTGCGCCGGCTCGCGGAGGCCTGGAGCCTGCCGGTGATGGTGAGCCCGAAGGCCAAGGGTATCTTTCGCGAGGACCATTCCCTCTTCGTCGGCACGATCGAGGGACTCGGTACGGCGTACCTCTACGACTACATCGACACGTGCGACCTCGTGATCATGATCGGCTTTGACCCGGTAGAGTTTGACCGCGACTGGACCGCGCGCGCCCGTATCGTCCACATCGGCGTCGTCCCGAACGACGACCGTTACTACGCGAGCGAGGTCGAGGTCGTTGGTCCGATCGACGTCGCGCTGGACCGGCTCTGTGCCACTGCGGATCCACACCCGAAGCTGGGGCCCGACGAGATCCGGACGTTCCACAACGCGTTCGCCGCACGAGTGCGTCCGAGCTCGGCCGGGCTGAGCGCGCAGCAGGTGCTCGCAGAGCTCCGAGCTGCTCTCCCGGAGGACGCGCTCGTGACGTGCGATGTCGGCTATAACAAGGCCGTCGCGACGCAGTGCTGGCCCTCTTTTCGGCCGCGCACGTTCTTTCTCTCCAACGGTCTCTCCTCGATGGGCTACGGGTTACCCGCAGTCCTGGCGCTGAAGATGGCCCAGCCGTCGCGAGAGGTCGCGTGCGTGCTCGGCGACGGTGGCTTCGCGATGTCGATGGCCGAGCTCGAAACAGGGGTCCGGCTCGGGCTCGGTGTGCTGGTCATCGTGCTGGTCGACGATGCGCTCTCGCAGATCCGCGCCGGGCAGGAGCGGAAGGGCTATCCGGTGGTCGGTACTACGTTCGGGTCGCTGGATTACGCCAAACTCGGCGCCGCGTTCGGGATCGACACGACGATCGTCACGACAGCCGCCGAATGTCGCGATGCGTTCCGCGCTCCGCCGAACGATCGGCCGAGGCTCGTTGCCGCACTGATCGACCCGAGCGCGTACCGGATCAGTTAGCTACAACGCGGCGACGGCGGGGATCAGCTCGCGGGCGATGACCTCTAGCGGTTTGATCTTCGACACGTCCTTCACTCCGCCGATCGCAGTCGTGAATCCCATCCGCGACAGACCGCGGAGCCGCTCCACGATTTGCCCGACATTCTCGCCACGGTCGCCGACGTCGAAGTGGAACATCGTCGTCTTCTCGATCTCGTCGTAGTTCCGCTTCTCGCGCTCGCAGTGGCGCTTCAACACGTCGAGCTTGTGTGCGACCTCGGGCGTCGGAAACAAGTTGCAGGCATTGGCGTACTTAGCCACGAGACGGAGCGTCTTCTGCTCACCCATGCCGCCGATCATGATCGGCGGGTGCGGCCGGGCGAGGCTCTGCGGCGAATTCAACGGGCGCTCGAACACGAACTTCTTTCCGTCAAGGCGGGACTCGTCGCCCTTCCACATCTGCAGGCACAGCCTGAGGGTGTCCTCGAGCCAGTCGAAGCGCTCGGCGACGGGTGGGAAGGGGATGCCGAGGCTCTTCGCCTCGTATTCGTTCCATCCGGCGCCGATGCCGAGCATTCCACGTCCCCCCGAAAGGACATCGAGCGTATTCACCGCTTTGGCCAGGACACCCGGATATCGGTAGACGACACCCGTGACGACGGTGATAAGCCGCGCACGCGATGTGTTCGCGGCAAGATAGCCGAGGGTCGTGTACGCCTCGAGCATCTCCTGCTCGGGCGGACCGAGCGATCGGATCTGGAAGAAGTGATCCATCACCCCGATGAGATCGAAGCCACCCTCGTCCGCCGTGCGCGCGACCTTCGCGAGGGTCGGAGCGATCTCCTTCGCTCCGCCGGGCCACGTGAACGAGGGAATCTGCAGACCGATCTTCATGCTGATGTGACCTTTCTGAAGCGAAGGGTGGTCCAGGTGTCGTCGATCTTCGCGAAGGCGATGGGCCGGTAGCCCTTCTCGCCGGTGATCTCGCCGAGGACGTCGCGATGCTTCCACCACGGCGTCGCCGGCAAGTCCGTGACCGCCTTGGTCTTGCCGCCCTTCGGGTAGGCGACCCAGAGGATGGCGTCGTGCTTCGCCGCGCGGATCGCACGCGGACCGAGACGCCGCAGTTCCGCGACGTTCGCGGCGAAGACCTGCACGAAGTCGAGGTCTCTCGACGGTCCCGCGAGGATTTTCGTTCCTTCCGGAAGCTGGCCGAGCTGACGCAGGTAGCCGGGCGGTGCATTCAGGACCGCAGCGCGCATACCCGGCGCGAGGCGCAGCTTCCGCGAAAGCGCCGTCGGCGTGCTAGCTGACCTTGATGCGATCCGCGAGGTATTTGCGGACCTTTTGCACTTTCGGCGCGGCGTTGTAGACGATGTACGGTTGGCTCGGGTTCCGCTCGGCGTAATCCTGGTGGTAGCCCTCGGCCTCGTAGAAACGCTCGAGGGGCTTGACCTCGGTGACGATCGGCGCATCGAACACCTTTGCGCCGTCGATCTGGGCGATGTAGGCCTCCGCGACGCGGCGCTGGGCATCGTTCGCGTAGAAGATCGCCGACCGGTATTGCTTTCCGACATCGGGACCCTGGCGATCACGCGTCGTCGGATCGTGCGCGATCGAGAAAAACACCTTGAGAAGCTGGCCGTAGCTCACCTTCGCCGGATCGAAGCGGACCTCAACCGCCTCGGCGTGCCCGGTCCGACCGGAGGAGACCACGTCGTAGTCCGCCGTTTCGGCGGTGCCTCCGGCGTAGCCGGACGTCACCGACTTCACTCCGTCCAGCTGCTTGTATACGGCCTCCACGCACCAGAAGCAGCCACCCGCGAGCACCGCAACGGATTCGCCGTCCTTTGATGGGACCGGTTCGTCCAGCTTGGGATCTGGGAACTTCTCGGGGGAGACCACGACCAGGGAACGATAGGCTCCTCCCGGACATTCCCAAATGACCACTCCGAGCGCCGCCCGAAAGCAGCTTCGCGCTCACGCGTTGAAGCACCCGGAAGCCTGGGTGGACGAGCCGTGGCCAGGCGACCACGTGGTGAAGGTCGGGAAGAAGATCTTCGTCTTCCTTGGCGGAGAAGGGTCGGACGTCTCAGTTGGGGTCAAGCTGCCGCGTTCCCTCCTTTTCGCTCGCGCCCAGAAGTTCGTGACGAAGATGGGCTACGGCATGGACAAGTCCGGCTGGGTCGCGGCGCGCTTCGGAAAGGGCGACGCGATCCCGGTCAAGCTGCTCCTTAGCTGGATCGACGAGAGCTACGAAACGGTGGCCGCCACGGCTCTGCCGAAACGGCGGCCGGCCCCCCGCGGGTAGGCGGCGTTGAAGATCGCTCCCGGGATCCATCGCATCGGCAACGGCCTTATCAACTCGTACCTGCTCGAGGAGAGCGGCGAGATCACGATCGTCGACGCGGGCGTGCCCGGCTACTGGGACGATCTGCCGGACGAACTTGCGGCCATGAAGCGCTCTCCTGCTGACATACGGGCGCTCGTGCTCACCCACGCTCATGTCGACCACATCGGTTTCGCGGAACGTCTCCGGAGCGAGCGAGGCGTCCGGGTGAGCGTGCACGAGCTCGACGCGATGATCGCGCGAGGCGAAGCCAAACCGCAGAACCAGAAGATGCTCGGCATCGGCCTGGCGGCGCTCCGTTTCCTCCGGTTGGCGCTGACCAAGGGCATGCTGCGGTCGACGCCGATCCTCGAGGTGGCCACCTTCGGCGACGGCGCGACCCTTGACGTACCCGGCGCGCCACGCGTCATCCACGTTCCAGGCCACAGCGAGGGCAGCGCCGCGCTGCATCTACACGCGCGCAGGATGCTCTTCGTCGGCGATGCCTTCGCGACGCTGAACGTCCTTTCGGGGAAGGTCGGACCGCAGCTCGCGCCATTCGGCAGCGATCTCCCGCGTGCACTGGAGTCGCTGGAGCGACTCGATGACATCGAGGCGGACATCGTGCTTCCGGGTCATGGCCAGCCGTGGACGGGCGGCGTCAGCGAAGCGATCCGTCTCATCAGAGAAGGTGCGCCGCACTAGCATCGGCGCCGCAGTGCCCGACCGCTTCAAAACGATCATCGAGCCATTCCGCATCCACTCGGTCGAGCCTCTGCGCATGACCACCGAGGACGAGCGCCGCCAGAAGATCAAAGACGCGGGCTACAACGTCTTCGCACTCCGCGCGGTGGACGTGCTGATCGATCTCCTGACCGACTCAGGCACGGGCGCGATGTCGCGGGATCAATGGGCGGCGATCCAGCACGGCGACGAGAGCTACGCCGGGTCGCCATCCTGGTTCCGCTTCCTCGATGCGGTGCAGCGTCTCTTTCCGTTCCGTCATGTGATCCCGACGCACCAGGGCCGCGCTGCAGAGCGAATCCTCTTCTCCGTGATCGCAGGACCGGGCAAGGTCATCCCGAATAACACGCACTTCGATACGACACGGGCGAACATCGAGGCGACAGGCGGGGAGGCGGTCGACCTCGTCATACCGGAAGGTCGCGAGCCTCAGCGGATCCATCCGTTCAAAGGGAACATGGACGTGCGGGCGCTCGAGGATTTACTCGCCAAGCGCGCCAGAGACGTACCGGTGGTGTTCATCACCGTGACAAACAACTCCGGCGGCGGGCAGCCGGTCTCGATGGAGAACATCCGCGCCGTGCGCACGGTTTGCGACCGCTATCGGGTGCCCCTTTACCTCGACGCCTGCCGCTTCGCGGAGAACGCGTGGTTCGTCCGCCTACGCGAGCCCGGGTACGCCCAGCGCGAGGTCGGCGACATCGTGCGCGAGATGGCGTCGTACGCCGACGGGATGACGATGAGCGCAAAGAAGGATCCGCTCGCGAACATCGGCGGATGGCTCGCGATGAACGACGACGCGCTCGCCGAGAAATGCCGCAACCTTCTGATCCTCACCGAGGGCTTCTCGACCTACGGCGGGCTCGCCGGCCGGGATCTCGAGGCGATCGCGCAGGGCCTTTCAGAGGCCATCGAACCGGATTACCTGCGTTATCGGATCCGCTCGACCGAATATCTCGCCGACGCGCTCGACCGCGCCGGGGTGCCGATCGTGAAACCCGCAGGCGGGCACGCCGTGTACATCGACGCGAGAGCGCTCCTCCCGCACATCCCGCCGCTCGCCTATCCCGGACAGTCGCTCGCGGTCGCGCTCTACGAAGCCGGCGGTATCCGGAGCGTTGAGATCGGCACCGTCATGTTCGGGCGCCACCCCGACGGGAGCGAGGCGCCGGCGGCGATGGATCTCGTCCGCATGGCGATCCCGCGGCGCACCTACACGCAGAGCCACATCGACTACGTCATCGAAGTCGTCCTGGCCGTCGCGAGTAGAGCGTCCGAGCTGCGCGGCTATCGGATCGTCGACGAGCCACCGCAGCTGCGTCACTTCACCGCGCGTTTCGCGCCGCTCGCCACGCCTACCCGATAAGCCGCTCCAAGGCGCGCAGGTGACGGTCGATCTCTTTGGGGTCGCGGCCGTCCCCGGGCACGATGAACAGGCCCTTCAGTGTCGCGACGATGATCGCGGCGAGGTCGCCGCTCTTCGCCTCGCTCGCGATCGCGCCCTCCTTCGCGGCACCTCGAAGGAGCGCCGCGAGCGTCTTCTGCCAGGTCGCGTCGACGTCGCGGACGATTGCGGCGATCGCGCGATCCCGACGCGCACGCATCGCGAGCTCGCCCATTACGGCGAAAACCTTTGGCTCGTCTCGTGCCAGCCGGCGCACACCTGCGAAGTGGGCGCGCAGCTGTTCGCCCGGCGAGCCGGCTGGTTGAAGGGTCGTCCGGAATCGACCCATCGCGTAGCCGACAACGCCGCGGATCAGCTTCTCCTTGGTCGGGAAGTAGTAGTGGAGCGTCGCGATGTTGACGCCGACCTTCCCCGCCACGTCACGGGTGCGTAAGCCCTCGAAGCCTCGCTCGGCGATTAGTTCGAAAGCTGCCTGAACGAGCGCCTCTTGCCTTTCCATCAATCAGATGATTGAATGGTACCAGCAACCACTCGACAAGGAGATGTGCAGATGGCAGAGACACTACGCGTAAGAAGTTCGAAGCGGGCCCGCCCGCCTATCGCCGGCGTCTTCGGTCTTTTCATGGCCCTGAACCCGCTGCTGGCGCGTTTCGCTGGCAGCAAGTACCTGCCGCTCTGGGCGCTCCTCCGTCATCAGGGCCGTCGCTCCGGGCACGCGTACGCCACGCCGGTCGCGGCGCGCCGGACCGCGGAGGGCTTCGTCATCCCCCTCGCGTTCGGCGAAACGTCGGACTGGTGTAGGAACGTACTCGCGAGCGGACGGGCTGAGATCCGGTGGAAGGACCGCGTCTACCAGCTCGACGATCCGGTCCTCGTCGACATCGAGAGCGAGATAGCAGCGTTCCCGGCCGTGGCTCGGCCGCTGCTTCGTCTCGGACTCTTCGGCGAACACGTCTTGCGTCTTCGCGAGGTCACGTCAGGTGACGTTCCGGAAGGGTCGCATCGGTGAGCCCGGTGAGATCGGCGGTCGTCCGGATGCGGCGGAGCGGGGACACAGCGACATAGAGGAACGCAACAAACTGACCGCCCACTGAGAGCGCGAGCGTGTTCCACAGGCCAACGTGCTCGCCGAGCCACCCGCCCGCGAGCGCGCTGATCGGGATGAACCCGAGCCCGATCACCTGGCTCGCCCCGCCGACCCGTCCGAGCAGCCGGTCGGGGATCGCGCCCTGCCAAACCGAGCTCGAGGTGACGTTGAACACCGCCGCGCAGAAGCTGACGATCGCCCCACGCGCAGCGAGATACGACGTCGCGACCACGGGCGGTCCGCTCGCCGCGAGGACGAGCACGCCGGCGAGCGTGAAGAGCAGGATCGAACCGACCATCGACGGTCCGAGACCGAAGCGTGCGGTCGTTCTCTGCACGAGCGTGGCTCCAGCAACGGACGCGAGGCCACCGACCATGTAGATGACTCCGATGAGGGCGCCATCGAGTCCGAGCCCACGAGTCAGGTACAGGATGAAGACGGCGTCCCCGACGGTGATGGCGGCATTGAAGAGCAGACCAATGACCGTGACGCTCCGAGTGAACGGGTTCGCCAGCAGCACCCGCATCCCTTCGGCAATCTCGGACCAGATGCTGCGGCGCGCGGCGCGCGGCGGCGGTGTCTCCTTGACGCGGACCGAGGCGACGGCGATGGCCGAGACAACGAACGACAGTGCGTCGACGAGGATGGCGAGCGGCGCCGTGATGAGCTGGACAAGAAGGCCGCCGAGGCTCGGGCCCGCGACGCGCGCAACTGAATCGGTGATGGCAAGCTTTGCGTTCGCCTCCACGAGCGCATCGCGGCCGACGAGGACGGGGATGAACGGTCCGTATGCGGAGCGGAACAGCACGGTCATCGAGCCCGCGACGAACGCCACAGCGAGCACGTGCTCGATGCGAAGCATCCCGGCGAACGCCGCGAGCGGGATCGTGGCGAGGACGGCCGCATGCGCGAGGTCCGTCGCGACGAGGATCGGCTTGCGCGGTAGGCGATCGGACCACGCGCCTGCGAACAGTGCGAACAAGAGATAGGGAAGCCATCCCACGGCGGTCAGGACGCCCATCTGTGCCGGGGTCGCTCCGAGGGTGACGGCCGCGGTGAGTGGGAGCGCAAGGATGGTGACCGCTGAGCCGACAGCCGAGATGGCTTGGCCGACCCAAAGCTTGCGAAACTCGCGCGTCAGCATCCGATACGGACGCTAGCGGACGCGCGACGAGAGCACTGGATGCCGCTTTCGGTAGCCCGTAGCGGATTCGAACCGCTGATCTCAGCCTTGAGAGGGCTGCATCCTAGGCCACTAGACGAACGGGCCGGGAAATAACCATTCTAAGGGCGATGCGCTTCGCGAACGACTCATCCCGCTGAACGCGCCGATAGTCGCGCCGGGCGTCCGGCGCATCGCGCTTCCCCTCCCGCTCGCTCTGCGAAGCATCAACGCGTACCTCATAGAGGGCTCGTCCGGCTACGCCCTCGTCGACACAGGAATGCATACGAAGGAAGCCGAGGCCGCGCTCCGGACCGCGCTCGGAGACGCCCACGTCGCGATCGAAGACGTGCGACGAGTGTTCGTAACCCACCTTCATCCCGATCACATCGGCATGGCGGGCACGCTCGAGCGTGCCGGCGCCGAGGTCGTCATGCACGGACCCGAGCTCGAGAACGCGTCGCGGATGTGGTCGCGCGACCACCGCATGCTCGACGAGACGTACGCCTGGTTCGAGCGCCACGGGATGCCGAAGGACGTTGACGAAGGGATGCGCACGGCCTGGCTCGAGATCGGCCGCGCCGTCGACGAGGTCGAGCGGGTGACGTCGGCAGGCGATGGCGAGGTCCTCGATCTTGGCGGTCGCCATGCCCGTCTCAAGTGGACTCCGGGTCACACCGACTATCACGCGGTGCTCGTCGACGAGCCCGAGCGCGTGCTGTTCTCTGGGGACCACGTGCTCCCGCGGATCACCTCGAACGTCGGTCTCTATCCGTACTCGCGCGATAACCCGCTCGGCGATTTTCTCGATGCCCTGCGAGCGGTGCGCACACTGCCGGTCACGCGTGTGCTCCCCGCGCACGGCGATCCGTTCGACGATCTTCCCGGTCGCGTCGATCAGATCCTCGCGCATCACGAGGATCGGCTTCGCGCGACGATTGATGCGCTGGGCGATGCGGAACGCGACGCGTACGCGGTCTGTCGGACGCTCTTCCCTGTTCTGCGCTCGGCGCACGAGGAGCGGTTCGCGCTCGCGGAGACGCTCGCGCACCTTCGATATCTCGAGCGTCGCGGGAAGGTTCGCGAGATTGATGGCGTTCCCGTGCGATGGTCCGCCTCGGAATAGGCGATTAACAAGTGACTCACAATGCCCGAGTGCGTAGCGCCGGCACGCTGTTCGCGATCATCGTCGTGGCTGTCGCGTGCAACGGCGGAACGACAACTCCCGCACCGACACCGACGTCCGCGGCGGCGTCGCCTACGGCGAGCCCGTCGGCGGCGGCGAGTCCGACTGCGGTTCCCGGCTCCGATCCCACCGCGCTAGGAATGACGAAGGCGACCCTCACGACACAGGGGTTCGCATTCAGGCAGCACGCACAGCCTTTCCTGGGGGTGTGGGAGGCCCGCAGCTTGCCTCCCGGCGGATCCTTCTCTCACCCACAGATCATGCCCGCGCTCGGCTACGTCGCGGAGGGCGCGCTCCGATGGACAACGCCGAACGGTTCCATAGATCTCAAGACAGGCGAAGCCGCGGGGACCCCTCACGTTCTTCCGATAACGGAAACCAATCCAGGGGCGACGGCGACTCTCTGGTACGCGTTCGGGGTCGCCGAGACCGGCCTTGAGTCGGAGACGCTTGCCACGATGCGCCGGCTCGCGACTGGGAATCGATTGCCTCTTCCGCAGCCCGACGGCCCGTACACACTGCGTCTCGATTCGATCGCTCTTGAGGGAGGCGGTCGAACCGCGTCGCGGTCACACGGCGGCGCGGCGATGATCTTCGTGCTGGAGGGCCAGGTTGAGGTCCGTACGAGTGGGGCTCACAACTTCCGCGGACCCAAAGAGGGCCTCGGCATCCCCCCGGGCGGCGCGGTGCAGGTTCTGAATCGCACTCCGACGCCTGCGCGAATTCTGGAGTTCTTCTACACGCCCGACGCGCTCAGTTTCGAGACCACGCTGACGACTCCGCCGTAACAGCAACGTGCGATATCGTTTGTGTGTACTCGATCACTGATCGACCGAATCTCTCGCGTACGGCGAGCGCGGGTGTGGCGTAATGGAAGCGCGCGACCCCTCCAAGGTTGAGGCGCGGGTCCGATTCCCGCCACCCGCTCAGAGGCCTTAGCGGGACGGCCGCGCACTTGCAGGAGTGTTCGGGGAACGAAGCTCCGAAGGTGGTGCGGCTGTGAAAGACAAGACAACAGGCGACGGACTCCCTCGCGCGGACGAGAAGAAGTCGAGCTCAAGCCAGAGCGGCAGTAAGAGCACGAGCCACAGTCAAAGCAAGAGCAAGAGCCAGAGCCAGTCGAAGCACTAGTTCCCTCGCGCCTGTGGACTCCGCTCTCTAGTCTTCGCCGAGTGGCGGAGTCGCCGATCTGGCTCATCAGCGGCGTCCCAGGCGCCGGCAAGACCACGGTCGCGATCGAGCTCTGCCGGCGCTATCCGAAGGCGATACATCTACCTGTCGACGACCTGCGGGAGCTCGTGCGATCAGGTCTGGCAAATCCACTCCGCTGGACCACGGAGACAGCTCATCAATTCGAGCTGGCGCGCCGCAATGCCGCTCGCGCGGCGGCGGACTACGCGGATTCGGGATTTGCCGTCGTGATCGACGACGTGGTGCGGGAGGCAGACCTGCCGCAGTTCATGCCACACCTTCGCGGACGCGCACCCCGAAAAGTTTTACTGCGCCCCAGCCTCAGTGAAGCGACACGGCGGAATCGTGAGCGCACCAATAAGTCCTTCAACACCGACGTGCTCGAGACGGTCACCCGCCGCCTCTACCCGACGCTGAACGAGGGCTGTTCCGGGAGCGACGGTTGGCTAGTCATCGACACCTCGGAAATGAATCCCGCGATGACCGTCGACCTGATCCTGGCATCCTCACTGCCAGCAGGTCAGGATCACCTCACGCTGGAATAGCCGCGTCGCTAACCTGAAACTGCGGAGCTATGGCGCGGGACCCACGCGATCGTGGAACGAGGCGGTCGCGGCAGGCCGGGGAAAGTCGAGGCACTCGAAACCGCGTGTCGGACTACGAGCGGCTGGTCGCTGAAGCGCTTCGCGCGCCCGTGGTCGGCTGGAACTTCGACTGGCTCCGCGGACGCGCGACGGAAGAGCGGCCGACCTGGGAGTACAGCCGACGAGCCCGGTCTGCTCTCGCCGCGGCGTCGACCGCCATGGACATCGACACCGGCGGCGGAGAGGTTCTCGCGTACATCGACCGTTTTCCACCTCTGATGGTCGCGACTGAAGCGTGGAAGCCCAACGTGGGCGTCGCTAAAGAACGACTCCGACCCCTCGGCGTCCACGTCGTCGAGACGGACGGCACGCCGAGACTGCCGTTCCGATCCGAGACCTTCGACTTGGTGCTCAACCGCCACGGACTGCGGGGTCGGGCTGACTCGGCGGAGGCCGAAGTCTGGTGGAAGGAGGTCGCCCGCGTCCTTCGCCCGGGCGGCGCGTTGCTCACGCAGCAGGTCGGGGGGAGAGGCATGCAGTCGCTGGGAGAAGCCATGGGAGTCGTACCCAGAGCGTCACGGTTGCAGTTTGATGCGACGAAGGCGCGGCGAGTCATCGAACGCTCCGGCTTCGTCGTTACGGACGCGCGCGAGGAATTCCTGCGTACGGTCTTCTTCGACGTGGGTGCCGTCGTCTACTACCTGCGGCTGGTGATTTGGATCGTGCCTGGGTTCAGCACGGTGAGCCACGAGGTGCAGCTTCGCCGCCTCCACGACCGGATCCAGGTCGAGGGTCCCTTCGTCAGCCATTCGCATCGCATCCTCGTGGAGGCGCACAGAAACCCGTCGCACCGATCTTCGGCAGCCAGCCGTGAGGCGGTCTAGCGGAACGCCTCGTCGATCGCCGCGACCGCGTCACCGCCAGCGGGTCAGGATCACCTCGCGCTGGAAAAGCCGAGTCGCGAACCACAACGCGCCTGCCGCGATCACGGTCAAGACCGCGCCGATGCCCAGCGCGACCGCCGGCCCAAGCACGACGACTCCGGCGAGCTGCCCGAAGAGGAGCCCAAGGATAGGCACGACGAGCACCGCGGAGATCTGCTGTGCGGTGCGCGGGTCGTTCACCCTCGATGAGAGCACCACGATGAGCGCAACGCCGATGAGCGCGAGGAGCGGCGTGTCGACGATCACAGCCAGGATCCAGCCCGGCGTCACGATCATGTCGCGGACGCGGTTGCTCACCGCGAACGCCAGGATCCCCCCAATGAATAGGGTCGCCGAAGCGATCGTGATCGCAAGCGCCGGGAGAAGCGCCGCGAGCATCTTGCCGAGCAGCAGCTCCCACGTGCGGATCGGGGTCGCGAGCACGGGCTCGAGAGTTCGCTCGCGTTTCTCCCCAACGATCGCGTACGACGCGAGTACCGACGGTATGAAGATGGGCAAGAGCAGAAAGAGGGTGGAAAACTGCCGGCCCACGATCGCTTGTCCGATCTCGAGCGGCGAAAGCGAAGTGAACTCGGGCGGGAGTGGTGCGGCCGATCCGATCGTGCTCGCCGTGAACTTCCCAACCGCGAAGAACCCCAGGATCGCAATGAGCGTGATGAGCGGCGGCAAGAAGAGTGTCGCAAGTAGCAGCATGGGCTGGAGACGGAGCTCGAGCCACTCCTTCTCGAGCACGATCAGCGCCTTCTTCACGAACGTCCTCCGACAAGGCGCAGATAAACGTCCTCGAGCGAGTGCTGAAGACGTTCGACGTAGCGAATACGCGCGCCGGCGGCTCGAAGAGCGTCCACCAGATCCGGATTCCGCGAGTCCGGATCGTCGAGCTGCAGCGTGAGCGTTTCGCCGTCGGCGCGGGCGTCACGCACGAAAGGGAGCGAACGCGCGACGGGGACGAGGCGGGCGGCATCGCCGACGACGCGCACGATCGTGCCGGCGCCGAAGAGACCCGCGCGGAGCTCGCCGGGTGATCCCATGCGCAGAAGCCGGCGCTGGAAGATACCGATGCTGTCGCACAGCTCGTCGGCCTCGGGTAGGTTGTGGGTGGTCAGAAAGATCGTGCGGCCCTCGGCGCGGAGGCCCTTCACGAAGTCTCGGACGGTGCGCGCCGCTTCGGGGTCGAGAGCCGCGGTCGGTTCGTCGAGAAAGACGATCGCGGGCTCGTGCAGCAGCGCGCGCGCGATCGCGAGCTTCTGGCGCATACCCTTCGAGAACGTGCCGACCGGCTCGTCCCGGCGATCCCAGAGCTCGAGAAGGTGGAGATACCGCTCGACCTGAGCGTCCGCGCGCGCCGGCTCGAGGTCGTACAACCGGGCGAAATAGCGCAGGTTCTGGCGCGCCGAAAGTCGATCGTAGAGGCCGGGCTGCTCGGTAAGGATCCCGACCGCCCGGCGCAGTGCCGTGTCGTCGACGCCCAGAGCGTGCCCCGCGACGATCGCGTCGCCGTCGGAAGGAGCGATCAGGGCCGCGAGCATTCGAACCGTCGTGGTCTTCCCCGCCCCATTCGGTCCGAGGAAGCCGAACACCGTCCCGGCTTCGACGCTGAGCGAGAGTCCCTCGACGGCGACCCTGCCATCGAAGCGGCGCGTCAATCCATGAGTCTCGATCGCGTGAGCCACAGCCCGATAGGAAGATAGCCATTACGATGCCGCGACGTGATGCGGTGGACGGCGCGTGACCTTCGGTCGCTCGCGGTCGGGCTCGCGTACCTGGCGCCGGCGCTCCTCATCTTCGTTGTCTTCGTGTTCATCCCGCTGGGCCGAACGTTCTACCTGAGCTTTTACAACACCCGCTCCACAGGCCTCGTCACGTCGTTCAACGGGATCGACCATTACATCGATCTGATCACATCCCAGACTTTCCGATCGAGTTTGCTGGCGACCGGGCTCTTCGCGAGCTACGCCGTGCCGATCGGCATCGCACTGGGGCTCGTCCTCGCAGTCCTCCTCAACCAGCGCCTGCGCGGGATCAGCGTCTTCCGGACGATGATGGCGAGCACCATCGCGATCTCAGCTGCGGTCGGCTCGCTCATCTGGCTGCTTCTCTTCAATCCGAGCCTCGGACTCCTCAACTACGTTCTGTCGCTGGTCGGCGTCCGCGGACCCGAATGGCTCATCCAGCCAGCCACCGCGATCATCGCCGTCTCGATCACGACGATCTGGCTGACGCTCGGCACCAACATCATCGTGTTGCTCGCCGGACTGCAAGGCATACCCGAGGAGATCTACGAGGCCGCTCGTCTGGATGGGGCGCGAGGCGCCAGGATGTTCACCCGGATCACCGTGCCGATGGTCTCACCGTCGCTCTTCTTCCTTCTGGTCGTCGACACCGTCGCGGTGCTGCAAGCGTTCACACAGATCCACCTGCTCACCCGCGGCGGGCCCGTCGACGCGACGCGCACGCTTGTGTACAGCATCTATCTCGACGCCTTCCAGAACTTCCAGTTCGGATTCGCGAGCGCCGAATCGGTCGTGCTGTTTGTTCTGATCATGGCGCTCACGATCATCCAGTTCCGCTTCGTCGAGCGACTGGTGCATTACCAATGAGTGAGGAGTGGAGCGGCCGCCGCAGCGGACGCGGAGAGACGAACGAATTGGACGAGCGGAGCGAGTACCAGTGAGTGCGAGGGCGGCGGCGATCGGCCGGACGGACACCGTTGCGATGCGGCGGCGGCCGCTGCCGGTCCGCAAGGCCGGGTCCTATCTGTTGCTCGCCGTCGTCTCGGTTCTTGTCGCGTTTCCGCTGCTCCTCGCGCTCTCGTACTCGTTCATGACCGAGTCGGACATCGCGACCTTCCCGCCGCCGGTCCTTCCCCCACATCCGTCACTCGACAATTACGGGAAAGTCTTCGGGACCATCCCCATCGGCCGCTACCTCTTGAACAGCTTTGTCGTCTCGAGCGCCGTGGTTATCGGGCAACTCGTCACGGCGAGCCTCGCGGCCTACGCGTTCTCGTTCCTGGTCTTCCGCGGGCGGCAGGTCCTTTTCTTCCTTTTCCTCAGCACCCTCATGATCCCCTGGGAAGCCACGATCATCCCGAACTACATGACGATCCGCTCACTCGGCTGGCTGGACACGTATCAAGGCCTCGCCGTCCCCTTCCTCGCAACGGCGTTCGGCACCTTCCTGCTGCGTCAGTCGTTCATGCAGATCCCGCGTGAGCTGTGGGACGCGGCGCGTATCGATGGCTCGACCACGTTTCGATTCCTTCGCGAGGTCGTCATTCCGCTTTCGCGGCCGGCGCTCGGCACGGTTGCGATCTACGGGTTCCTCTCCACCTACAACCAGTACTTCTGGCCCCTTCTGATCACGAACGAGACGCTTATGCGGACCACGCAGGTAGGCATCGCACAACTACGCTTCGAAGAATCGACCCGCTGGGGACTGGTCATGGCGGGTGTCATCATGGTCGCCGTACCAACGCTCGCCCTTCTCGTGCTGGGGCAGCGTCAGCTGATCCGAGGACTGACCGCGGGTGCGGTCAAGGGGTAGAGGTCATGGAGGGAAAGATGCGCAAGCTCGCAGCATTCGCGATCGCACTTTCTATGGTCGCCGCAGCGTGCGGCGGCGGGAGTCCAGGCGGCGGTGGAGCCGCGAGTCCGACCGGAGACCAGAGCGCTCTCGCACCGGGCAAGGACGTCAAGCCCGCCGCAAAGATCACCTGGTGGCACGCGATGGGCGGCGTCAACGGCGAGGCGCTCAACAAGATCGTCAACCAGTTCAACGCCAGCCAGAGCGCGATCAAGGTCGAGACGGTCTTCCAGGGAACGTATGACGACCTGCTCTCGAAACTGAACACGGCACTCGCGTCGAACGCCGCCCCGGCACTCGTGCAGGTCTACGACATCGGCCAGGCTTACATGCGCGATAGCGGTCAGGTCGTGCCGATGCAGGCCTTCATCGACCGTGACAAGTTCAGCACAGCGGACTTCGAGCCCGCGGTGATCAACTACTACAAGTACCAGGACAAGCTGCAGAGCATGCCCTGGAACGCGTCGTCGTCGATCTTCTACTACAACAAGGACGCCTTCAAAGAGGTCGGCCTCGACCCCGAGAAGCCACCCGTGACATTCACCGAGATCACCGACGCCGCGAAGAAGCTCACGAAGAAGGACGCCAGCGGCCAGACCGTGCGCTTCGGGTTTGGTCCGTCGATCTACGGGTGGTTCTTCGAGCAGCTCATGGCGACATCCGGAGCGCTCTACGCCGACAACGGCAACGGGCGCGACGACCGCGCGACGAAGGTCGTCTACAACAGTGCCGCAGGCAAGGCGATCCTCGACTGGTGGAAGGCCGGCATCGACGGCGGCTACTTCTACAACCCCGGAATCGACAACGCGGGAGCGACCACCGCGTTCCAGGCCGGCAAGACCGCCATGTACCTCGAGTCCAGCGCGGCTTTGCGAGGCAACATCACGACCGTTGCCGGGAAGTTCCAGATCGGCACCGGGCTCTTCGCACGCCCCGACAGCAAGCCCGCAAACGGCGGCAACATCATCGGGGGCGCGTCGCTCTACATCATGAAGAGCCGGCCGGTCGAGGAGCAGCAGGCCGCGTGGGAGTTCGTGAAGTACGCAATGACCCCGGCGATTCAGGCCCAATGGCAGTCGGACACCGGTTACTACGCGATCGTCAAGAGCGCATACAACGAAGCGCCGGCGAAGGAATGGGCGACGAAGTACCCGCAATTCCAGACGCCGGTCGACCAAATCCGTAATTCCCCGCAGAACCGGATGACCAATGGCGCGGTGCTCGGCGTATTCGCGCAGGCTCGCGCGCGCACCCAGAAGATGATCGAGTCGGTTCTACTCGGGCAGGCGACCACGCAGCAGGCGCTGGACGCCGCGGCTGCGGAGGTGAACGACGCGATCGACAAGTACAACAAGGCGAACAAATAGCCACACGAGAAGAGGCGGTGCGGTCGCTCAGCGATCGCACCGTCGATCTCCTCGTGGTCGGCGGCGGGATCATCGGGGCGGGCATCGCGCGCGACGCGGCCCTTCGCGGGCTCTCCGTCGCGATCGTGGAGCAGGCCGACTTCGGCTCCGGCACCACATCCCGACCCACCCGCCTGATCCACGGTGGACTTCGCTACCTCGAGCTGTTCGACTTCGCCCTCGTCCGAAGCGACATGCGCGAGCGCGAGATCCTCCTCCGCATCGCCTCGCATCTGGTCTTCCCGCTGGCGTTTCTCCTGCCGCTCTACCGACCGACTTTCCTCTATCAGCTGAAGCTCCGCATCGGCATGCAGCTTTACGACGCGCTCTCACTGGACAAGAGCCTTCCGCGGCGGCAGCACATCGACCGCGCTGGCACGCTCGCCGCGGAGCCGAGGCTTGAGCCGGACGGGCTCGCCGGAGCATGGCGCTTCTACGACGCGCAGGTCCCACTCGTCGAGCGGCTCGTCATCGAGAACCTCGTCGACGCGGCCGATCACGGCGCGGTCATGCTCAACCACGCCCGGGTTGTCGACTTCCTTCGCGAAGGCGACCACATCGTCGGAGCGCGTGTACGCGACATCACAGCCGATCGCACCCTCCAGATCCG
>Ga0209806_1001168_pt1 | contig 17589 bp, 18 predicted proteins | sample GraSoiAngelo_152_FD_186166 | JGI IMG/M metagenome (GOLD analysis project Ga0209806, IMG submission 186166) | Grasslands soil microbial communities from the Angelo Coastal Reserve, California, USA - 14_1009_12_30cm (SPAdes) (version 2) | ecosystem: Environmental > Terrestrial > Soil > Grasslands ... | reverse complement strand
GACCACAACAATGTCGGCCATCAGCTCGCCTACGGGCCAGGCGGCAACGGTCTTCCGATCGTCATCCCCGGGATCGAGGTCACCACATATGGCGGGCACTGGAACGCGTGGGGCACCGATCGCTGGTGGGAATTTCGTGAGCCGAACGCCAAGGCCGTGGAGCGAACGATCCGCGCAGCCGCGGAGAGCGGTGCCGTCGTGAGCATCTGCCACCCGAAACCATTCGGGCCGCCGTGGGAGTACGAGGGTGTGTCGGGGTTTCATGCGGTTGAGGTCTGGAACGGCCCGTGGGCCCAGCAGAACGTCGCTTCGCTGGCGTTCTGGGAGAGCCTCCTGCGTCGTGGCCAGCGGTACGCCGCACTTGGTGGAAGCGACACGCATTACCTGCATGGGCGCGATCTCGCTGCCCGTGACGCCGATTCGCTCGGGACTCCGACGACATGGGTTCACGTCGGCGACCGTCGGACGGTCGCCTCGATTCTCGAGGCGCTCCGTCTCGGCCGGTCGTTCGTGTCCGAATCGCCGCGCGGCCCCCAGCTCTATTTGGAGGCCGACCGCGGCCGCGCTGGCCGGGTCAGTATCGAGGTGCGCGACGGCGCGGGAGCGTGGCTCGAGCTCCTCACCGATGTCGCCCCACCGGTCGCCCGCGTCGTGGTCGGCGATGCGTGGGACGCCGCGTTCGATGTACCCGGTGGCGCGGGCTATGTGCGCGCGCAGCTCGTCTCGGCCGACGGCGTGGTGCGCGCCCTCACAAATCCGGTGTGGGCTGAGCACCTCTGAGTTCACCCTGATGTCTCCGTCGCGGCGGATGCCGAGATAGAGTCTCGGCGAGGTCGTGGAGGTCCTCGAACGATGGCTGGATCGGCGATGAAGATAGGCACCGCGCCGATCAGCTGGGGTGTCTGCGAGCTCCCCGATTGGGGTGTGGTGATGCCCTACGAGCGCGTCCTGGACGAGATGGCGGAGCTGGGCTACGCGGGCACCGAGCTCGGGCCGTGGGGCTACCTTCCAAAGGACCCCGCGACCCTGGCACCTCTGCTGCGCGAACGGGGGCTTTCGCTCGCGGGCGCATTTTGTCCGGTCACGCTCCACATCCCGGCGCGCTATGAAGAGCAATTCGCGTACGCGATGGACACGTGCCGCCTGCTTGCCGCGCTCGGCGCGCCGGTCCTCGTGCTCGCGGAAGCTGGAGATGCGCAGCGCGAGCGCATCGCCGGGCGGGTACGGGATGTCGACCCGTGTTTCTCCGAGGAGGAGTGGCACCGCTTCGCGGAGGGCGCGAACGGGATCGCGAGCCGCGCAAAGGAGGTCGGCCTGATCACCGCGTTCCATCCGCACGCCGGGACATACGTTGAGACTCCGCGAGAGATCGACGAGCTGATGCGACGCACCGACGCGTCGCTCGTGGGGCTCTGCCTGGACACCGGGCACATCTTCTACGGCGGGGGCGATCCGGTCGCAATCGCTCGTCGTGATCCGAAGCGCATACGGCACGTCCACCTCAAGGACGTCTCACGGGAGCGCTACGAGCACGCGCTCGCGCGCGAGCTGGATTTCACTGCCGCGGTCGGCGAGGACGTTTTCGTCCCTGTTGGCGAGGGCGCCGTCGATATGAAGGGCGTGATCGGTACGCTGCGAGACGTGGGCTTCGATGGCTGGCTCATCGTTGAGCAGGACATTCGCATCGCGCCGGGGTCGTCGCGTCGACCAAGAGTCGATGCGGCGAAGAGCCACGCCTTCATAACGGCCCGGCTGCGATGACGCGCGACCGTATTGGCGTGGGCGTCGTGGGGGTCGGGATCATGGGACGGCGGCACGCTGAGAATGCCGCTTGGTGGATCCCTGGGGGGCGGCTCGGAGCCGTCTTCGATGCCGATCGCGCTCTCGCTTCCCGCGTCGGCCGCGATCTCGAAGCCGAGGCGTGCGGATCGCTCGAGGAGTTGCTTGGGCGCGACGACGTCCGGATCGTCGTCATCGCATCGCCCAGAGAGTTCCATGCCGAGCAGGCGGTCGCGGCGCTATCCCAGGGCAAGGACGTGTTGCTCGAGAAACCGATGGCGCTGTCGCTCGCGGACTGCGACCGCGTCATCGCCGCGGCGGAGCAAGGGTCGGCTCGGCTTCAGATCGGGTTCATGCGGCGGTATGACGCCGCTTACGCCGAAGCTAAACGTCTCGTCGTCTCCGGTGCGCTTGGCGAGGCGCTCCTCGTGCGGGCGGTCCATCGCGACCGGGAGGCACCAGACCTGCCGGCGTCCCGCGGCGTCACGGACATGATGCTCGAGTCGACGATCCACGACTTCGACCTATCGCGGTTCCTCCTCGGCGACGAGATCGCGAGTGTCGCGACGACGGCTGCCGTGCTCTGCCACACGCGCGGCGCGCACGGGCACGCCCCAAATGCCGCGCTCAACGCGGTCCGGTTCGCGGGCGGGGCCCTCGCCGACATCGAGACCTACTGGGGCGCGCTGTATGGGTACGACGTTCGAACGGAGATCGTCTGCGCGAACGGTACCGCGCTGATCGGGTATCAGCCGCACTCCGGGCTCGCCGTCTACACGCCGGCCGGCGCGACACATGACCTCTTTCCGGGATTTCTGGAGCGGTTCAACGAGGCCTACCGGGCAGAGCTTGCCGACTTCGTCGACGGTTCTCTCGAGCGCCGCCCGCCTGCCGTGACCGGGCGAGATGGTCGAGCGGCCGTAGCGGCTGCCCTTGCCGGAGTCGCCTCGTTCAAGAGCGGCCGCGCGGAGCCGGTGGCGGGCTAGGGGTTGCCGCCCTCGGCCGCGATCAGATCGAGAACGAGGGTGGACCATCCGAAGTCGCGCGCTCCCTGCCCCTCGCCCGTCAAGGGGTTGTAGAACTCGCGAGTCCCGCTCGACGCCATCATCCGGACGGTGCGCTCGGCGAGCTCACTCGCGATGTCCCTCCGACCGTGCGCGCGCAGTCCCCAGTAGAGGTACCAGTTGACGTTGATCCAGGTCGGCCCGCGCCACGTCGTGTTCGTGCGCCACGTCGGGTCGAACGACGGCTCGGTCGCGGCGACGCTGGGCACCGGGTAGGGGAGCCAGAACTCGCGCTCGTTCAGGAGGTGCTCGTCGATGAGACGCGTTGCCTTGCGCGGGTCGAGGTCCTCGAGGATGAGCGGAAAAAGCGATGAAAAGGTGAGCGTCCTGGCAGGCTCGTCGTCCCATCCGGCGAGGTCCCAGAACACCCCCGTCTTCTCATCCCAGCACTTCGTCTCGAGCGCCGCCCGCACCCTGGAGGCGCGCGCGGCGAACTCCTCGGCCTCGTGCGCGAGGTCGGTCAGCTTGGCGAGGCACCGAAGCCCATCCGCGTAGATCGCGTTCACCATTACGTCCTCCCAGGTGAACGTGCCCAGCGCAGGTATGCGCGCCGGGTCGGAGCGGTAGGGGGCGTACGCCTCGAAGAGTCGCCGCATCGATCGCCGCAGCCGCGGCAGGGTCTCCTCAGGCGGGTCGTGGCTGATCTCCATGAGGCGGTCGTACTTCGGGCTTGCGTCCAGACCGGACTCATCAGGCTGGATGATCGCGACGAGGCCGTCGTCGTCGGGATCGCGGTATGCCTTGAGCCAGCGGAAGAAGCGGCGGATCGGCGGCAGCACCTCGCGGACGAACGCGGTATCGCCGGTCGCCTCGTGGATCCGAAGCACCGCGCGCGCGACCACGGGCGGCTGGATGGTCGCGGTATAGAAGGGGTCGGCCAGCGTGATCGAGTATTCCCGCAGCGCCGCTTCGTGCGCGCTCTTCTCCCAAAGCAACATGTGGGGCATGAATCCGTCCGGTCTGGCGCCCTGCATCAGGCAGCGAATCTCCTGCTTCGCGAGCTCCGGGTCGACGTGGAGCAACGCGATCGCGTGGAACGCGCTGTCCCAGAACCACTGGAACGGATAGGTCGTCGGCGACGGACAGACGAAGTCGTACCGCTGACCACCCCAGGCAGAAACGCCGCGCTGCCGATTGCCTTCCAGCACTCGGCGCGCGTCGCCGGCGACCTTGTCCCACTCTTTGCGCATGAGCGGGGATTATCCGATGCGCGTCGCGGGCATGATGCGAAAACAGGCGCCCGCACGACCTCGCGCGCGGCGTGCAGCCCGCGGAGACATGCGCGCCCTCACGAATCCGATCCGGACTGATCAGGCCTAGAGAGGAACACGCGGGGGTCGTCGGTCGCGAGGACATCGATCCCGACTTCAGCGAACGCGCGGGCCTCGGCCGGGTCGTTGGTATGCGGCGCCATGACGAGCAGTCCCGCTTCATGCAGCGCGTCGACGACGTTCGCGTCGAGGGGCCTGAAGCAGGGGTGGGCGTAACGTGCGCCGACCGCGGCGCAGACCTCGATCATCTTCTGGGTCGTCGTCCGCGCGAAGAGCACGCTCCTCGGAAGGTCCGGCGCGGATTCCCGCAGCTCGCGTACGAGGGTCGGGTCGAATGAACCGGAGATCAGCTCGACTCCGTCAGCAGCTCCAGATCGGGCGAGCCGGCCGAGCGACGCGCCGGTCCGCACGCCTTTGAGCTCGACATAAATGCCGATCCGGCCGCGCGCCAGGTCGAGCACATCGGCAAGGGTCGGCACCCCCTGGCCCTGTCCGAGGTCTACGCGCGCAAGCTCGGCCGCGGTGAGGTCGGCAACGGATTCGGGCCGGCGCGCGACCCGTCGCAAGTCCTCGTCGTGGATCACGACGAGCTCTCCATCGCGACTGAGGTACACGTCGACTTCGACCAGGTCGAGCCCGAAATCGATCGCGAGCTCGATCGCACGGACGGTGTTCTCCGGCGCAAGGGCGCTCGCTCCGCGATGCCCGACCGTGCGTGGCCGCTCTCGATCGAGCGTCACGAACCGCTCACGCATCGTTCACTCAGCCATACACCCCAGGCGTAGTCCTCGGCGCTGTCGCGCCTGTGGTCTGCTGCTCCGCAGTAGACTCGCCCCGAATTTGTAGGGGGAGGCGTGTTCATGGGCAAGCGCACCGTGGAAGGACGCACCGACGGGGATGCCCAGTACCGCATCTCGCGGCGCCACTTCCTTATCAGCACGGGAGCACTCATCGCGGCGTCAGCATGCAGCACCACCCCGCCGCAGCCGGCGACGCAGAACCTTCCGGAAGGGACCGTCAAGCTCACGGCCTGGACGATCGGGCCGGACGCGCCGTCGTACTACCGGCGCGACAACCTCGTCGCCGCCGGCGAGACGCTTGGCAAGGCGGTCGCGGCGAAGAGCCCGAAGACCTCGATCCAGGTCGACGCGACCTTCGAGAGCGGCGGGCAGTGGGGCGACTACCTTCAGAAGTTCACGCTGGCCGCGGAGGCGAAGACTTCGCCGGACATCATCCTCGCTGGCCACGAGAACTTCGCGCCCTGGGTCGGACCCGGGTACATCGTCCCGCTCGACGACCTGATCAAGAAGTACCAGAACGAGGGCGACATCAAGGACGTCATCCCGACGCTCTGGACCGCGATGAAGCTCAAGGGCAAGACGTACGGCGTCCCGCAGGACACTGAGGCCCGCCCGATGTACTACCGCAAGGACCTGCTCGCGAAGATGGGCTGGTCGAAGGACAAGATCGACGGGCTGCCGGACGCCGTGAAGAAGGGCGAGTTCGCGTGGCCGGACTTCGTCGCGACCGCGAAGGAGGCCATCAGCAAGGGCATTGTCGGGCCCGGCATGGGCTGGTACAGCCGGCCCAGCAAGGGCGCCGACATCTACATGTTCTATTACCAGAACGGCGGCGAGACACAGGACTCCGCAACCGCCAAGCTCGTCATCGTGAAGGACGCGTTGCAGAAGCACTTCCAGGTCCACGCTGACGCCGTCGTCAACGACAAGATCATGACGAAGACGATCTACGGCATGGACGCCGGCAAGGAATGGCATCCGACCGTGACCGACGGAAAGGTGCTCTTCTACAACGCCGGCACGTGGACGTGGAAGGACTGGCAGGCGACGTACAAGGTCGCCGAGCAGGCACTGTGGGAGAACGTCGGCTTCATGCTCATCCCGGCCGCGCAGCGCGGCGGCAAGCCCGTCACCGTCTCGCACCCGCTCGCGTACGCCGTGACGTCGAACGCGAAGGATCAGGACCTAGCGTTCCGGCTCATTGCCAACGCGACGACACCCGAGCTCAATTCGAAGCACTCGGTGACGAGCGCGCACCTCGCCGTCCTCACGACGCAGAAGGACGACCCGACGTACAAGCAGGACAAGTTCCTGCTTGCGACGCAGTACATGCTCGACTACACGAAGTTCATCCCGAACCACGCGAAGTTCGGCGTCTACGACGACGTGCTGTACCGCTTCCTCGGCGCGGTCGAGCAAGGACAGTTCACGCCCGCGCAGGCCGTGGACAGTGCCGTGAAGGAGCTGCAGGGCCAGCTGGGGGACGAGCTCATCGTTAGGTAAGCCGATGGCGCGAACGCAGGCGATAGCGCTTCCGCGGGAGCGGCGGACGGCAGCGTGGTGGCGAACGAACGCCACCGCGCTGCTCTTCATGGGACCGGCGATCGTGCTCGTGCTCGTGTTCCTCCTCGCGCCGGTTGTCATCACGTTCGTTATGAGCCTCACCGACCTCGCGACTTCCACCGGCCTCTCCAACTGGCAATGGATCGGCTTCGAGAACTACGCGCGCATGTTCCGCAGCCAGTTCTGGCTGGTCATCCTCGGGAACACGCTCATGTACGTCGCGATCGTCCTCGCGTTCAACGTCATTGTCGGGCTGGGGATCGCGCTCCTCTCGGTGCACATGGAAGCGAAGGCCGGCGGCGTGTTCCGCTCGCTCTGGCTGCTTCCGCGAATCTCGCCCTCGGTCGTCTACGCGCTCATGTGGACGTGGGCTGCGGCCTCACCGCCGTTCGGGATGCTGAACTACATCGTGGCGCCGCTCGGCTTGGAGCCGCGCTTCTGGCTGCAGTCGGACCCCTGGCTCATCGTGATCCTCATCAACGGCTTCGTCGGCGCGTCCTTCGGCATGCTCATCTTCACCAGCGCGATCAGCGCGATTCCGCAGGATCTCTTCCGGGCGGCGCAAGTGGACGGGGCGTCGGCGCTCCAGATCATTCGGCGGATCACGCTCCCCCTCATCAAGTGGCCGATCCTTTTCGTCCTCGTGTACCAAACGATGAGCCTCTTCGCGTCGTACGAGTACATCTACCTCACGACGAACGGCGGCCCAGGTCTCTATGCCACCGAGACCTGGAGCCTGTGGGCATTCCACACCGCGCTGTCGAACTACTACGGCAACCTCGACTTTGCCTACGGCGCGGCGATGGCCGCGATCCTCGTCCTCCTCGGCCTTGGCATCAGCGTCGTGCTGCTGCGAGTGTTCCGTTTCGAGCAGCTCGTCGCGGAGCCGCGTGTGGAGGTGGACTGAGTGGCGGCGGTCGTCGGCGAGCGGGCGCCGAGCACGAACCGCTGGCTCGCCGCGCTGCCGTACGTCGTCCTCGCCCTCGCGACGCTGCCGATCCTCGTGCTCTACGTCTGGCTCTTCTACTCGTCGTTCTTCCCGCGCGTCGAGGGCTTCCGCCCCGTCGGCGACTTCACCTTCGACAACTGGCGCTTCCTCTGGGACCCGCTCTCGGTCCCGCAGATGCGCAATCGCCCGCCGATCGTCCCGCTCACGTTCAACACGTTCATATTCGCCGCGATGACGTCGGCCATCGGACTGCTCGTCTCGTCGATGGCGGGCTACGCGTTCTCGCGGCTCCGCTTCCCGGGTCGGCGGATGTTCCTGGGCAGCGTTCTTCTCCTGCACTCCTTTCCGAGCGTCACGCTCCTCATCGCGCTCTTCGTCGTCCTGCGCGCGCTCGGCCTCTACGACAAGCTCGTCGGCGTGATCCTCGTCCAGACCGCGTTCGCGCTCCCGTTCGGGATCTGGATCATGAAGGGCTTCTTTGACAACATCCCCTGGGACCTCGAGATGTCCGCGCTCGTGGACGGCGCAGGGCGGTTCCGTACCTGGTGGCGCATCATGCTGCCGCTCGTGAAGCCGGGGCTCCTCGCCCTGGCGGTGCTTCTCTTCGTCGAAGGGTGGAACCAGTTCCTCTTGCCATTCGTGTTCATGCCCAGTGGCAGCCAGCAGACGCTCTCGACGCTCGTGAAAGGAATCCTCGGTGAGGGCCGCTTCGTCGACTACGGGCTGCTCACCGCGGTGGGCCTCTACTACATCGCCCCGGTCCTCATCCTCTTCGTCCTCGCGCAGGACCAGCTCATGCGCATCTACGCCGGTGGGGTGAAGGGCTAGCCATGCGCGTCGCACTCGAGCGGCTCACGAAGCGCTTCGGCACCGTCACTGCGGTGCAGGAGCTCGACCTCGAGGTGCGGTCGGGCGAGTTCGTCGCGCTCCTCGGACCATCGGGCTGCGGAAAGACGACGACGCTGCTCATGATCGCGGGGATCTACCGGCCGACGACCGGCACGATCGTCTTCGGCGACCGGCGCGTGGATCATCTCCACCCGAAGGAACGCGGCATCGGCATGGTCTTCCAGAGCTACGCCCTCTACCCGCACATGACCGTCTCCGAGAACATCGCGTTCCCGCTGGAGCTGCAACGCGCAGTCACCAGGCCGGACCGCGAGGCGCGCGTGCGCGAAGCCGCCGCGAAGGTGCAGGTCGACGAGCTCCTGGACCGCCGTCCGGCGCAGCTCTCCGGCGGACAGCAGCAGCGCGTCGCACTTGCGCGCGCGCTCGTGAAGCGGCCCGACATCCTTCTCCTCGACGAGCCGCTCTCCAACCTCGACGCACGTCTGCGCCACGATATGCGCGGCGAGATCAAGCGACTGCAAAAAGAGGTCGGAATCACGTCGATCTTCGTGACACACGATCAGCTCGAGGCGCTGAGCATGGCCGATCGCGTCGCCGTCATGCGCGACGGCCGGCTTCAGGCTTACGCGACCCCGGACGAGCTGTACGCGCACCCGGTGAATCGCTTCGTCGCTGGCTTCATCGGCTCACCACCGATGAACTTCATTCCGGCCGACCTCGCGGCCCGCAATGGCGACCTCGTCGCGCGCGCGCAGGACATCGAGCTCCCGCTTCCGCCCGCGCAGCGACCGCGCGGGAACGCGGCGGGCGCGACCGTGGGTGTGCGGCCGGAGCACATCGCAATCGTTGCGCCCGGCGAGGGTCAGGCAGCCGGTGAGGTATATGTCGTGGAGCCGGTCGGCAGGGAGCAGATCGTCGATGTCCAGGTGGGCGGTCGCGTGCTGCGTGTTGTCGCGCCGCCCGGCTATGGCGGCAAGATCGGCGACAGGATCGGCCTCCGTTTTGCGCCGGAACGGCTCCATCTCTTCGACCCGCAGAGCGGGGACCGGCTCGCCTGATCTCTCAACGCGTTCCCTCCGACGCGAACCCGCTTTCCCTCATCCGTACTGGAGATCGACGCGTCGTGGAGCTCAAGGCGCATCGAGCTGCTTGGAGCGGTCGTCATGGGGAGAACTCGCTTGCCGGCCTTCGCGAGTGCTACGCCGAACGCGTCGCCCGCATCGAGATCGACTTCCTCTTCCACGGCGAGGACTTCCTCGTGACCCACAACCAGCCACGGCGCGGTGCAACGCTGCCGACACTCCGGCAAGCGCTCGAGATCGTTCGGTCGACGCCGGACGGGCCGACCGTCCTCATGCTCGATGCAAAAGGCGACGCGCCCTGGCCGAAGGAGCGCGTCACGCAACTCGTGCGGCTGGTCGAGCCGGTGCGCGATCGCATCTTCTTCGGCAGTCCGGCGGACTGGAACCTTCGGCGCCTGCGCGACGTCGATCCCGCGCTCACGTTGGCGTTCGACCCGCAGTACTACCTCACATGGAGCTCGAAGACCGAGAAGCTTCCGGGACGCGTCGGCGCGTACGGTTATCAGGACACGCACCCGCTCGCCCTGCGCCGCGCGGGACCGACAGCCGACTATCTCCGCGAGCGGTTCGAGATGCTGCTCGCGCTCGTTCCTGACGCGCGCGAGGTCCATCTGCGCCTGGGGTTCTTCGAGCGAATGCTCGACGACGGGTTCAACGCCGCCGAATTCCTGCATGAGGCCGGCAAGTTGGTGGATGTCTGGACGATCGACGCGGGGACGCGGCGCTGGCGCGAGCGGGTCAGCCGTGCAATCGCCTCCGGCGCCGACATCGTGACCACGAACACGCCGCGCGAGCTCGCGGCGGCCTTCGCCTAAGGTCGGCTCGTGCCCAGACCCAACTTCGTTGTCATCCTCACCGACGATCAGGCATACGGCGATCTCGGCTGCATAGTGCGCCTTCTCAGGACGAGGTCATCCGCGCCAATCTCGAGAGCGATCCCGCGGAACGCCTGAATCTGCGCGAACAGCACCGCGAGCTCGTTGTCGAGCTCCGCGGGGATGCGACCCGTTGGCGACAGGCGATCGAGGACCGGTGGGAGAAGCACTGGCGGCCACTTTTCGCCGGGGTGGGCACGACCAGCTGGCGCTCGTGGACTAGCGCGTGCCGAGCCACTCCACGAGGCGCTCGCGGCAGAAACGCTCGCGTTCTGGCAGCTCGTTCGAGCGGTACCAGACGATCCCCGCGAGGAGCAGGTAGACCTCGTAAATCTCAGCCCGCCGCCGCGCCGCGTTGTCGTCGACGTGGGCATAGGCATCGCGGAACGGCGCGACCATCGCCGGGCACGCGGGCAGGGTCCAGCTCTCGATGCGGACGAGATCGAGAAGCGGATCGCGGCCGCGTGCGCGCTCGAAGTCGAGGAAGGCTACGAAATGCCAACCGTCGGCTCGCTTCTGCAGCAGGAGGTTGGCAAGGTTCAGGTCGTCGTGCGTCAGCCGCCGCTCGACGCCTTCGAGCGCGTCACGTCGCGCTTCGTAATAGCTGATCACGGTCGCGTGCGACTCCTGATCGAGCGCGTCCAGAAAGCGGCACTCCGCCGCGCGCGTGCGGAGCCGATCGTCGAGCTCCGTCGACCACGGCATCGGCGTGTCGACGTACTCGACGCGGTGCATGACTCGCAGGCCCGATCCCAGCTCCTCGCCGACGCGATGCTGGTCGGTGAACGAGAGGGCGTCGAGAGAGCGTGCTGCATCCTCCCCGGAGATGAAGTCCTGGATGTAATACGGGACGTCGAGCGTGTGCTTGTCGACGTCGTACCAGCGCACCGCGGGATGCGGAACGCGCTTCTCCCGCAGGAGCTCCGCGAGATGCAGGAACCGGCGCATCCGACCGGGGTGCGGACGGCGATGGACCTTGAAGAGGAACTGCTCCCCGCCCGGTGTGGTGAGGAGATACGCGTGGTGCGATCGTCCGCGCGGCCACGGCTCGACGCGGACCCGGGCGAGCGCGCCGCCCGAGATCTCGTCGGCTGCCTGTGCGACCTCGTCCTGCGAGGGCGGGACGGTGAGCGTGCGCATGGCCGCGACGAATCTAGCGGCGCGGCGGCCTAGGCGCAGAGAGTGCGTGCGAGCTGCGCCGCTACTTGAGCGTTGGAGCGCAGGAGCGCGATGTTCGCGTCGAGCGCGCGGTAGTGGGTGGCATCACCGAGCGCCCGCAGGAGGTACGGGGTGAGGTCCGCGCCGCGGATCCCGTCGCGCTGCGCGGCGGCGATGGCTTTACGCACTTGGCCCTCGACCTCGTCGCGTTCGAGTGCGGATTCGACGGGCACGGGGACACAGAGGAGCATGCCCGCACCTCGCGCGAGCTGCTCCCTGGCGATGCGCGCCGCACCGAGCGCGTCGTTCACGCGGTACGCCAGACGAAGCCCGCTCGACCGCACGTAAAACGCGGGGAACTCGTCGGTGCCGTAGCCGAGGACGGGCACGCCCAGCGTTTCGAGCCGCTCGAGCGTGAGCGCGAGATCCAGCACAAACTTCGCTCCGGCGCTCACGACCACGACCGGATGCCGCGCGATGGCTTCGAGGTCGGCCGATTCGTCGAAGCTTCGTTCCGCGCCGCGGTGCACGCCGCCGATCCCTCCGGTCGCCACCACCTGAATGCCGGCTTCCGCGGCGATCTCCACCGTTGCGGCGACCGTCGTGGCGCCGAGAGAACGCGCGGCGAGGACCGGGGCCATGTCGCGTAGCGACACCTTCGCGACGCCGGTCTCATTGGCCAGACGCCCGAGGAGCACGTCTCCGGCGCCCACAACGGCGACGCCGTCGTGAAGCGCGATCGTCGCCGGCACCACGCCGAGCGCGCGAATCTCTGTCTCGAGCGCCTTCGCGGTGTCCAGGTTGCGCGGGCGCGGCAGGCCGTGCGCGATGACCGTCGATTCCAGCGCGACGACCGCGGCGTTTGCGGCGAGGGCCTTCGCGACCTCGGGCGCGACCGCGAGCTTCATCGCCGGCCTGACCCGTGACCCTGTTCGCCGCTCTGGCCCGCAAGGAGCTCGGCGGCGTGGGGGAGCACCGGAAGAAGGACCTCGAGCGATTCGCGGACGGCGCGGGGCGAGCCAGGGAGATTCACGACCAAGACCGATCCGACGCTGCCGGCCACACCGCGCGAGAGCATTCCGTGCGCGTTCTTCTCGAGCGATTTCGCGCGGAGCGCCTCCGCGATTCCCGGCACCTCGCGATCGATCACCCGCCGAGTGGCCTCGGGCGTCACGTCATTGGGCGAGAGTCCGGTGCCTCCGGTTGTGAGGACGACGTTGGCACCGGCGCGGACCGCGCCAAGTATCGCCGTGGCCACGCGCTCGACGTCGTCCGGCACGAGCGCTTCGTGGACCACTTCCATTCCCGCGGCAACGAGACCCTCGCGCATCACCGGGCCGCTCTCATCGAGACGCTCGCCGGCGGCGCCCTTCGTGCTCACCGTGATGATCCCAGCCCTCAGAGTCACGAAGAGCGGTACGTCCCCGACTTCCCACCGGTCTTTTCGACGAGGCGGACGTCCGTGAGGGTCGCGCCGCGCTCGACGGACTTGAGCATGTCGTACAGCGTGAGGCCGGCGACCGACACCGCGGTGAGCGCTTCCATCTCGACGCCGGTCTGCGCGGTCGTCGCCACCGTCGCTTCGATCGCGATCCCGTCGGACCCGAGGACGAGATCGACCGAGGCATGTGTGAGGGGCAGGGGATGAGTGAGGGGTATGAGGTCGCTCGTGCGCTTTGCCGCCATGATGCCTGCGAGGCGCGCCGCGGCGAGGACGTCGCCTTTCGGGGTCGCGCCGTCACGCACGAGCTCGATTGTCGAGGGCGACACGCGGAGCAAACCGCGCGCGACCGCGCGTCGCTCGGTCACCGCCTTCGCGCCGACGTCGACCATCCGCGCCGCCCCTTTGCGATCGATGTGCGTGAGCCTCTTGCGCGCCGGACTCATGGTGCCTCCGGCTGCTCGGTCAGGATCACGTCGACGGTCTCGCCCGCTTCGAAGCGCGACGGCCCAACCGGTAGGTCGATGAGGCAGTTGGCGAGCGACATCGATCGGAGGATGCCCGAACCCTGCGGTCCGGTGAGACGGACCGTCCCGGCGTCCGGGTCGTGCACGCCCCGCGCGAAGACGCGGAGCGACGCGACCTTGTCGGCCGGCTCGAGGAGGCGCGCCTTCGCACGCGGGCGAGCCACGTGTGCGCGGCCCTGCATTCGAAGCAGCGCCGGCCGGACGAATATCTCGAACGTCAGGAGCGCCGACACGGTGTTGCCGGGCAAGCCGAAGATCGGCACGCGGCGGTCGCCATCCTTCAGCTCGCCGAAGGCGAGGGGGCGCCCCGGACGGATGGCGATCGCCCAGAAGTCGATCGTCCCGAGCTCCGAGAGCACCGGCTTCAGGTGGTCGTGGTCGCCGACCGACACGCCGCCGCTCGTCACGATCGCATCCGCCGCGATGCCCTCGCGGAGGGCTGCGCGCAGGGCCTCGGGCGAGTCGCGCACGATGCCTCGGACCCACGGCTCCGCACCGGCCGCGCGGACGGCCGACGCGAGCGTGTAGCGGTTGGAGTCGCGGATCTGCCCGCGCCCGAGCGGCGCGTCGAGGTCGACGATCTCGTCCCCTGTCGAGAACACGGCCACCCGCGGACGCTTGCGCACGCGCACCCGTGCGCGCCCGACCGACGCGAGGAGGCCGATCTCGGCGGGACGAAGCACCGTTCCGTTCGTGAGGATGGTCTCTCCCTTGCGCAGATCTTCGCCGGCTTGCCTTGTCGCCATGCCCTTCGGCGTCGCCGCGGTGATGGTCACGAGGTCGCTCGCGTTGTCGGTATCTTCGACGCGGACGACGGTGTCGGCGCCCTCGGGCATCGGCGCGCCGGTCATGATCCGCATCGCCTCGCCGGGCCCGACGGTTCGGTCGGGGAATCCCCCCGCCGCGACCTCACCGACCACCCGCAGCTCGACCGGAGCCGACGCCACGTCATCACCACGTACCGCGTACCCATCCATCGCGGAGTTGCGGAACGGCGGCACGTCACGGTCCGCGGCGATGTCCTCCGCAAGCACGAGACCGAGCGCGTCGAGTAAGGGTGTCTCCACCGCGGGGAGGGTCGGCACGCCACCCAGGACCCGGGCGAGCGCATCGTCTGCGCTCATGAGGCGCTGCGCGGGCTTCGCCGCGGTCGCGCTTTTCGGCATGGCGCGAGTTTAGGCCGGGTAGACGGTGATCTCGGTCGCCTTCACGCTCACCCAGATCTCGCCACCCTCGGCGAGATCGAGCTCCCTGACCGCGGCCGGGGTGACCTCCGCGATGATCGGCATCTCGCCTTCGACGCCGACGCGCACGCGATCGCCCTGATAGTCGAGCGCCGATGTACGGCCTCGCCATACGTTGCGCGGCGAGCCTTCGGGTCGGGCGCGATGCAACGCGACGGCACGCGGATGGATCACCGCGAAGACCTCGCCGTCGACAGCGTCGGCCGACTGAAGCGATGCGCCGCCCGCGACCGCAACCTGCCCAGCCGCCGACGTGCCGCGGAGGAGGTTCACGCCGACGAGGTCCGCGATGTAGCGCGACCTCGGCCGCTGGGTGACGGCGGCGGGCGACCCCGTCTGAATTACGCGGCCGCCCTCGAGGATCACCAGGCGATCGGCGAGTGCAAGCGCTTCGAGCGGATCGTGCGTGATGACGATGCGAACGCCGGCGAACGACGCGAGATGTCGCTTGAGGTCGCGTCGCACCGAGCCACGCGCCGAGGCGTCGAGCGCTGCCAGCGGCTCGTCGAGGAGGAGGACGCGCGGATCGATCGCGAGTGCGCGCGCGAGAGCCACCTTTTGCGCCTGGCCGCCCGAGAGCGCGCCGGGCCTTGCGTTCGCATGCTCGCTCAGGCCCAGCCGATCGAGCCAGGAGCCGGCGCGGACGCGTGCGTCCCGCGCCGCGACACCACGCGCTCGAAGACCGAAGGCGACGTTCTCGAGCGCGGAGAGATGCGGGAAGAGGAGGTAATCCTGGAACACGACGCCGATCGGGCGGCGCTCCGGCGGGAGGTGGATTCGCAGCGCCACGTCCTCGAGCACGACCGCGTCGACCTCGACGCGTCCTCTGTCCAGCGGGACGAGACCGGCGACCGCCCGGAGGAACGTGGACTTCCCCGCGCCGTTCGGCCCGAGCACGGCCACGATCTCGCCAGGCGCGGCGTCGATGGTGACGTCGAGATCGAGAGTGCCGAGGCGAAGGGCGACCCGCGCCGCCAGCATCAGACCCCTCGCAGGTAGCGATCGCGCATCGCGATCAGGATGAACAGGGACACGCCAAGGAGGACGAGGCTCAGCATGATCGCGACCTCGGGCCGCGTCTCCAGGGCGATGTACACGGCGAGAGGCAGCGTCTGCGTCGTCCCCGGCAGATTGCCGGCGAACGTGATCGTGGCGCCGAACTCTCCGAGCGCACGTGCCCAGCAGAGCACGGCGCCAGCGAACACCGACGGTGCGATGAGCGGAAGCGTCACGCGCCGGAACACGAGCCATCGCCCGGCGCCGAGTGTCCGCGCCGCGTCCTCGTAGCGGCGATCCATCGATCGGAGACCGGACTCCACCGTGAGGACGAGGAACGGCATCGCGACGAAGGTCGCGGCGAGGATGGCGCCAGCAGTCGTGAATGGGATGCGGATCCCGAACATCGCGTCGAGCGCCTGACCGACCAGTCCGCGCCTGCCGAAAGCGAAAAGGAGGGCGACTCCGCCCACGACCGGCGGCAGGATCATTGGCAGCGTGGTGAGCGCGCGGATCACGTCGCGCCCGCGGAATGGAACGCGAGCGTAGATCCACGCCAGAGGCACGCCGAGGAGCAGCGCGAGGGCGGTCGCCGCGAGCGAGACGACCAACGAGAGCCGGAGCGCGGTGAGCGCTTCAGGTGAGGTCAGATCGCCGAGCGCGGTCTGCCACGACGCTCGGGACACAAGCCCGACGAGCGGCAGGACGAAAAAGGCGACGCCGACGGCCGCAAGCGCGACGAAGAGAGCGGGCGGACGCTCAGACCTCATGGCTTCGAGAACCCGAACTCCGCAAGTACGTTTTGGCCCGCCGGTGACAGCACGTAGTCCATGAAACCGTGCGCGAGCTCCGCGTTCTTGGAGCTCTTGACGACGGCGATCGGGTAGCGCGCGAGGACCTGTTGCTCCTCGGGTATGGCGACGCCGGTGACGCGGCCGCCGGCGGACTTCACGTCGGTCACGTAGACGATGCCAGCGTCAGCCTCGCCGAGGCTCACCTTGTTGAGCACGGCGCGGACGTCGACCTCTTGACTCTGCGGCTTGGCGCTGACGCCGGTTTTGCTGAGGGCCTCGAGCGCGTACTTGCCCGCCGGCACGGTCGGCGCCGCGAGGACCAGGATGACATCCGATCTCGCGAGATCCGCAAGACTGCTGATCTTCTTCGGATTGCCCGGCAGCACTGCGATCTCGAGCCGGTTTGTCGCGAACGCGGTGGGCGTCCCGTCGGTCAGCATCGCGTCGACGATCTTCTGCATGTTCGCCTGGTCGGCGGAGGCGAAGAGGTCAGCGGGCGCGCCGTTCGTGATCTGCGTCGCGAGCGTGGACGATGAGCCGAAGTTGAAGATGAAACGGACACGAGCGTTCGACTTCGCGTACTCGTCGTAGACCCTGGTGAATGCATCAGTAAGCGACGCCGCGGCGAACACGTTGATGTCCTTGATCTGCGGCGTGCCAGTCGGGTTTGGTTCCGCGCACGCGGCAACGAGCAACGCGACGGCGGTGACGATCACGAAGGGTGCCCGCACCGTCTAGGTCGACCTCCGGCTGCGTTGGCTGATCTCGACCACGACGTTGGTCGCCTTGACCACGCAGACCACGGCGGTGCCCGGCCGCAGCGCGAGCTCGGTCGCCGCCTCCGCCGTCATCAGGCTCACGAGGCGATGCGGACCAGCCTGGACCTCGACGACCGCCGCGACACGGTCTTTTTCGACCCGCATCACGATGCCCGGGAATCGGTTTCGGGCGGACTGCGCGACGACCGGCCGCTCACGTTGCCGCCGGCGTTGGCCCTGCAGGCGGCGGATGTCGGCGAGGGCGACGAGGCGTTGGCCGCCGGCGGATCGGCGGACGCCGAGGCGTCCAGCGGCCGTCCAGCGGCGAAGGGTGTCGACAGATATCCCTAGGAGCTCGGCTGCGTCACCAACACGGACTACGCTTTTGCTAGGTTGCGAGGTCTGATTTGGCATAAATGTCTAGGTATCGTACCGCGAG
>Ga0209806_1001164_pt1 | contig 17625 bp, 19 predicted proteins | sample GraSoiAngelo_152_FD_186166 | JGI IMG/M metagenome (GOLD analysis project Ga0209806, IMG submission 186166) | Grasslands soil microbial communities from the Angelo Coastal Reserve, California, USA - 14_1009_12_30cm (SPAdes) (version 2) | ecosystem: Environmental > Terrestrial > Soil > Grasslands ... | reverse complement strand
TCGATCAGGTTCAGCAAGCCGACCTGGATCCGCTCGGCGAGGTCGGGCAGCTCGTTGATGGCGAAGATGCCGCGATTGGTGCGCGGGACGAGGCCGTAATGGATGGTCAGCTCATCGGCCAGGTACTTGCCCTCGGCGACCCTGATCGGGTCGACCTCGCCGATCAGGTCGGCGATCGAGGTGTCCGGGGTGGCCAGCTTCTCGCTGTAGCGTTCCTCCGGCGTGATCCAGCGGACCGCCACGCGGTCGCCCTGTGCGGCGACGCGGTCGCGGCAGGCGCGGCAGATCGGGGCGTAGGGATTGTCATTGATCTCGCAGCCCTCGATCACTGGGACCTGCTCGTCGAGCAGCGTGACCAGTGATCGGATCAGGCGGCTTTTGGCCTGGCCCCGCTCGCCGAGAAAGACGACGTCCTGGGCGGAGAGAATCGCGTTTTCGATCTGGGGAATGACCGATCCTTCGAAGCCGATGATGCCGGGGAACAGCTCCTCGCCGGCCTTGATCTTCCGCACCAGGTTCTTGCGCATCTCTTCCTTGACGGGGAGGACGCGGTATTCGCTCTGTCGAAGTTGGGCGATGGTCGTGGGATGCTCCAATGGAAACCTCTTAGGCAATGGTGGTGACGCCGCCTCGATTCTACGGGGCGGCCGCGCGTTCAGACGGATTCAAATCCACTTCGTCTCGGGACTCAGGGCTGAGTCGCCGGCGGGCCCAGTTGCTCCTCGACAACCGCCGCAAACTCCGGCAGGCGTGCCGCCAGCGCGCGCAGCAACCCGAAGCATCCGGCCAGCATCATGTCGCCGTGCGGCACCGCCAGATGCGGTCGCAGCGCGGAGCCGTCGAGCAGACCGCGTCGCGGACCGGTCACTGCCAACTGTTTCGGCGGCGACGTATTGATGCCCACTTCCAGTGCTCCGTGCCCCATGTCGGCGAAAACCTCGTCGTTGGAGAGCGTGCCAGCCGCCAGCGCGTCCAGGTAATGTTCCAGTTTCGGGCGGGTCAGCTCGCCGGTGTGATGCTCGAAGAGACCGATGATCCGCCGCTCATCCAGCAGGGCGGCAATCGTGTGGAAGTTGCCAACGTTGACAACCGACACCGGGTTGGCTGCCGCGACGACCGCATCATCGAGCGCACCGAGAATCGCCGCGGGCCCGGTGTCCATGAGGAAAAACGGCTCCGGCCCCACCCAGCTGCCGGCCACGGCGAGCATGCGCGTCATCCGCGCCGGAATCTCGGGAACGAGAAAGCCGAAGCCCTCGAGGCCGATGCCGCGCTCGACCTGTTCGCGCAAGTACTCGAATCGGAATCGGCGGTCGCTGACGCCCGGCGGAGCCGCGCCATGGTCGAAGACGGCCACCGCGATCGCGTCGAAGCCGGTGCCCACACCAAACGCTCGCAGCGCCTCCATCAACTCTTCCAGGTAGAAGTCGCGCAGCTCGAGGCGGCGCGCCCCGTTCGCAACCGCCGCCGAGTCGACGACGCGGATCCCCATCGTCGCGACGCGTTCCAGGTCGTCGTCGAAGGTCCGGGCCGCCTCCGCGGTCGCATAGACGTTCAACCCGGCCTTCAGATGCGCCTTCACCGCCCAGTGGTCGGGGCCTCCGCCCATGGTGACGCCGGTCAGGACCAGGTCGACGCGGTCGTGGGTGGCCTGCTTGACCCGTTCGGCGAGCAGGGCCGTCGGTGATGGCATGATCAGCTGGACGGCGTTCTCGATGAGGCCGCCGGCCTCGAGGATCAGGATGTCCTGGGTGCCGGTGCCGACGTCGATGGCGAGAACCCTGGGCCGCGCCACTCAGCGCCACCCGGCCGCGGCCAAAGCAAGCTCGGATCTCACTTTCCGTTCATCCGGTAGTCCATGCCGACTCTCGACAGCCTGGTCTGCCCCAAATGCCACGGTCCGTTAACTGCGCATGCCGGGCGCGAGCTCCGCTGCACCCGGGACGGGGTCCGATATCCGGTCGTCGACGGCATCCCGTCCTTCATCATCCCCGGCCCGGACCCGGTTGCGCTCCCTGGCTGCGCCCTGAGCCTGGTCCTCCCCGCGCTGAACGAAGGCGAGAACCTGGATCGAGTTCTCCCGGAACTGAAGCAGGCGCTGGTCGCCCTGGGCCCGACGTACGAGATCATCGTCGTCGACGGAGGCTCGCGCGATGGCACGCAAGAGATCGTACGCAAGCACGGGGCCCGATTGGTCAGCCAGAAGCTCCCCGGATTCGGTGGCGCCTACCGGGCCGGCTTCGAGCAGGCCCGCGGTGAGTACGTCATCACGCTCGACGCCGATGGGTCGCACGATCCAAAGTTTCTCAAGGACCTGTGGGCCGCGCGTCGCGACGGTGACGTGGTGATCGCCTCCCGCTACGTCCAGGGTGGCGCCGCGGAGATGCCGGCCACTCGTCGCGTGATGAGCCGGATCCTGAACACCACGTTCGGCCGCGGGCTATCGTTGCCGGTCCACGATCTCTCGAGTGGCTACCGCCTTTACCGCAGTGCGATCCTCCGGGAGCTCGAGTTGAAGGCGACCGACTTCGATGTGCTCGAGGAAATTTTGATCCGGGTGCTGGCGGCGGGTTACCGGGTGCACGAGGTCCCCTTCCGCTACCGGGCTCGCGTCTCCGGTCGCAGTCACGCCCGGCTGGTGCGATTCGCCATCTCCTACCTGCGTACCTTTGTCGCCATGTGGCGGCTGCGCAACTCGATCGCGTCCTCGGACTACGACGGGCGCGCGTACGACAGCGTCATCCCGCTGCAGCGCTACTGGCAGCGCGGACGCTACCGGGCTATCACGCAACTGGCGAGTGGCTCCCATGATGTCCTCGATGTCGGCTGCGGCTCGAGCCGCATCATCGGCGCGATTCCCGGCATGATCGGCCTCGACATCCAGCTCCACAAGCTGCGTTACGCGCGCCGATATGGAAACGCGCTGGTCCATGGCTCCATCTTCGAGTTGCCTTTCGCCAATGGCAGCTTCGATTGCGTCATCTGTTCCGAGGTCGTCGAGCACATCCCGGCACTGGAGAAACCCTTCGACGAGCTGGCGCGTGTCTTGAAGACGGGCGGACGGCTCATCCTGGGGACACCCGACTACGACCGGTGGCGGTGGCGGGCGCTGGAGTGGCTCTACGGGCGCCTCTCCCCCGGCGGCTATGCCGACGAACACATCACCCACTACACGCGCGCCAATCTCGGCCCCTACCTCCAGGGCAAAGGCTTCGCGATCGAGGGCGTCGAGTACGTTGGCGGTTCGGAGATGATCTTCAGCTTGAAGAAGCTCGGCCCGATGGTCTCGCCGGTGTCTGCTCGCTCAGTCCAGACGGCGCTTCGCGCCGATCGCGCAGCGCCCGCCGCCTAGGCGATGTGCCGCTCGAACATCTTGAGGATTTCCTCAGGTGATGCGGTCATCTGGTCGACGAAGTAGCCGCCGTCGAAGTCGAGACCCTTGGCACGAAGAAAGCCCGCGCCAGGGTGGCGCTTCATCACGGCCACGCCCGGCTTGAGCCGGTAGGCGAGCACCGTCCGGCCTCCGGCCTTCACGAGAGCCACGGCGGCAATCTCATCCCAGGGCAGCAGTGGGCTCTTTCCGGAGCGGCGAAAGATCACCCCCTCCTCCATGAATTCGAAGCGGGGCCGCACCGGGCCGCGCATCGCGAGCAAGCCGATGATCGGCGCCAGGACGGCCGCCCAGCCGATGCCGTGGCCGCTGAGCAAGAGGATGAGGCCGCCCAACTCGGTCACGCCGGCCAGGGGCAAGTACAGGGCCCAGGGCAGGCGGGCATTGACGACGGTGCTCATACGACGACGCGGACGCCGCCGGCGACGATCTCCGCCCGCAGCACGTTACCGCGAAAGACCTCGCCATCGACTTCGTGCCAGTGGACGTCGGGCGCCTTGATCTCTACGGAGCGCGCCTTCAGCTGCAACATGCGATCGCCGTCCGCTCGCTGTCGGAGGATGTTCCAGAGGATGCCGGCCCGATCCAGCACCGTGCGCGGCCGGTAGATACAGACGTCCAGCCATCCGTCATCGATGGCGATGTTGGGGCCGAAGCGGAAGGGCGCAGCGCCGAGCATGCCCGCGTTGACCACCAGCACGACGACCGCGGTGAGCCGGGTCTCTTCGCCGTCGGTGCGGATGGTGCATTCGAACAATGGCGCCTGCGGCAGCCACCACGCCCCGGCCAGGAAGTAGGCGGCGCGGCCCAACCAGTACTTGAGGCGGGGAGGTGTGTTGCGCATGACCATGGCGTCGAAGCCGATACCCGCCGCGAGCGCCATGTAGCCGTCGTTGACCCTCGCGAGGTCGACCGCGCGCGTGGCCGGAAAGCGTTCCAGCGCTCGTTGCGTCGCCTTGCGCCAGGCGGCCGGCAGTCCCAGTTCACGGGCGACGATGTTGGCGGTCCCCAGCGGCACGATCCCCATCGGGATGCCCCGCTCGTGCGCGGCGGCCATCACCTCCGCCACCGTGCCGTCGCCGCCGGCGGCGAGCACCATGTGAAACTCGCGCCGCGCGAGGGCGGCGCCGATCGACTCGACGTTCAAGCCGGCGGACGTCTCCAGCACCATCGCCTCCCAGCCGAGCTCCCCGGCGACCTCTAACAGGCGACGTCCGAAGTCACTGCCGGTATGTTGCAGTGCCGGGTTAACAACGAAGAGGGCGCGGCGCCGCTCCGCATCAGGGGGCGAACCCACCGGCTAGCCGGCGGCTCGACGGGTCATCCGGTCATGGGCATCGTCGGTGTGCGGATGGCCTTCCGGTTGCACGCAGAAGACGTCCCCCGGCCGGCAGACCAGGCTTTCGAACTGGATCGTAGTGTGCTCGATCTCGAACTCGTGCGCCAGCACCTCGCGGACCTCGGCGAGGATGTCCTGCGCCTGGGTGACGCGCTGGTCGTCGATCAGCAGGTGGGCGCTCATCGCCCGGCTCTGCGCGCCCAGCGACCAGATGTGCAGGTCGTGCAGGTCACGAACACCGGGGACGCGCTTCACCGCGGTGACGACCGAGTCGGCGTGCAGGTCCGGCGGCGTCGACTCCATCAGGATGTCGATGGCCGCCGAGAGAACCCGCCAGGCGCTCCAGGCGATCAGCGCCGCAATGGCGATGCTGAGCAGCGGGTCGATTGGGAGCCAGTTGGTTGCGGCGATGATGAGACCGGCGACGATGATGCCGCCCGACGCCCAGGCATCGCCCCAGATGTGCATCAACGCGCTCTTCACCGTGAGATCGCGTTGCAGCGGTTGCAACGACCGGGCGATCAGCAAGGAGATGACCAAGCCAACGACGGCCGCCGCCGCCATCAGTCCGCCGCGCACCTCGCCGGGATCCTGCAAGCGGCGAATGGCCTCGAAGACGATGCCGACGACGATCGCACCGAGGAGCAGCGCATTGACGAGCGCCACGAGGATGCCTACGCGCTGGTAGCCGAAGGTGCGCCGGGCGGTGGCCGGGCGCTGCACCTGGCGGAGTGCGAATGCCGAGAGGGCAAGCACGACCAGGTCCGTCACCACGTGGCCGGCATCACTGAGCAGGGCGAGGCTGTGCGCCCAGAGTCCGCCGACCACTTCGACCACCAGCACGGTGGCGGTGAGAAGGAGGGCCAGCCGAATCCGAGCGGCGGCACCGGAGCCCACGGGGGCGAGCTGCATCGGCCTTATCTTATTGCCCATTGACGGATCATCCTGATCATCCTGTCTTTACCCCGGCAACAGGACAACGACTCCACTGGGGCGAGCTTCCGGATCGTATTCAGCACGCGCTCGAGGAAAGGCTCGGCGCCGGTGTGGTGGCGGCGACCACGCAGCCGGGTGGGTTCTCGCCCGGACTGGCGGCCCGGCTCACGCTGGCGGACGGCCGCCGGGTTTTCGTCAAGGCCGTCAGCGGGTCGATCAATCCGGATTCACCGGGGATGCACCGTCGGGAGGCTCGCATCGCGGCCGCGCTGCCGTCGTCAGTACCGACCTCGCGCTTGCTCGATTCCTACGAGGGGGGTGATTGGATCACGCTGATCTTCGAGGACATCGAAGGCGCTGCCCCACGAACGCCGTGGCGGCAAGCGGAGCTCGATCGAGTCCTGCGTGCGGTCGAGGAGTTGAGCGCGAGCCTGACTCCTGCACCGATCGCCGTGGAGCCCGTGAGCGAACTGATGCCGATGGTCTTTGCCGGCTGGAGGCGCCTCGCAGCCCGAGTCGAGTCGGGCCAAGAAGACCTGCGAGGCATCGACCCCTGGGCTCAGCGACACCTCGCCGAGCTGGTTGCCCTCGAGGCGCTGTCACCGGATGCCGCCTCGGCAGGGACAACCCTCCTGCACGCCGACCTGCGGGCCGACAACATCCTGCTCACGCCCTCTCGAGTCTTCTTCATCGACTGGCCCTGGGCGAGCCGCGGAGCGGCCTGGGTCGACCTGGCGTTCATGTTGCCGAGCGTCGCGATGCAAGGTGGCCCCAAGCCCTGGGAGATTTTCGATGCCCATCCGCTCGGATATCGCGCGCCGGATGCGCACGTGACGGCCGTCGTTGCTGCCGTTGCGGGATTCATGATCTTCGGGTCGCGTCTTCCGCCGCCACCCGGGCTTCCCACCGTGCGGGCGTTTCAGCGTGACCAGGGGCTGCCCGCGCTCGAGTGGCTGAAGCGCCGCACCGGCTGGAGCTAACCCGAAAGCGCCGCGGCGATCGGGAGATAGAGCTGGCGGTAATGCAGGTAGGCGGCCTCGTATGCGTCGGCCGCCGACGACCCGGGCGTCGCCACCAGGGTTGGTGGTGCGGCCAACGCCGCAACGCGCTGTAGGTCTGGCCAGGCGCCGAACCCGACGCCGGCCAGGAGCGCGGCGCCGAGCGCCGAGGCGGACGTGGCCGCGGTCGCCAGCAACGGTTGCTCGAGCACGTCGGCCAGAAGCTGGCGCCAGCGCGGATCGAAGGAGCCGCCACCGGCCAGCCGCAGCTCCCGCGCTGCCACGCCCGTGGCGAGCAATGCCTCGAGTCCCTGGCGGACCGCAAACGCGACCCCTTCGAGCGCGGCGCGCAAAAGGTGGCCGCGGGAATGGCTGAGACGGAGGCCGATCCAGCCGCCCCTCGCGAGCGGATCGAAGTACGGAGTCCGCTCGCCGGTAAGGTACGGTAGGAAGACGAGGCCTTCGGCGCCGGCGGGAACCGCGAATGCTTCGGTGTAGACCTCATCCCACGTGGCACCGAGCATGGTGCGCACCCACTCCAGGGCGATGCCCGCATTCTGCATCGCCGCCATCGCGTACCAGCGGTCGGGCGCCGCCGCGCGGTAGAGATGCGTTCGCCCGGTAGGATCGATCGCCAGCCGATCGCGGGGCGCAACCACCTGCGCGCCGCTCCCGATCGTCAGTTGCACCGGCCCCGGATCGAGCAGGCCCCCCGCGATCGCCGCGGCGGCGGTGTCGGCCGCTCCGCCGACCACCGGGAGATTCGGACGCAGGCCGAGGTGCTCGGCCGCCGGCACCGCGAGCACGCCGCAGATCTCCACCGACTCGCGGATGGGCGCCAGGAAGTCGATGCGGAGGCCGAGTTCGTCGATGATGTCCTTGGCCCAGTAGTCCGTGCTCAGGTCGTAGAGCAGTGTGGCGGAGGCATCGCTCGGCTCGGTCGCCGCCTCGTGGATGAGGCGTAATCGCAGCCAGTCCTTCGGCTGCAGCGCCCAATGCGCCCGGCGGTAGAGCTCTCGCTCGTTCTCGCGCAGCCAGAGCAGGGTCGGGCCCGCCATTCCAGTGGCGGGCGGGTTCGCCAGCTGTCGCCTTCGCTCTGCGCTGAGGGCGGTGTACGCCTCGAGTTGCCGGCGGGCCCGAGTGTCGGCCCAGAGGATCGCCGCCCGAAGTGGTTCGCCGGCGTCGTCGCTCAACACCACGCCATGCATCTGGCCGCAGAGGCCGACGGCCGCGATCTCAGACGCATGCTCGCCGGCCGCCTCGTGTACCGCTGTCGCGGCAGCGTCCCACCAGCCCTGCGGATCGGACTCGGCCCAGCCGGGCTGCGGCGTGCTCATGACGTAGGAGGCGGACCCGGTGCCAACGATCGTCCCGTCGACGTCGAGCACGAGCGCCTTGAGCGAGCTGGTGCCTAGGTCGATGCCGAGGAACATATCGCTCCTTCCCAGGGGTTCAGCGCCAACCCGCCATCAACCCGTTCGCCGTCCCGGGCGCGCGTCGTGCTGATGATGACCGTGCCCCTCATCGCCGGCACGGAGACGGGCTTGTCGGTCAGGTTGAGCGCGATCGTCGTGTCGCGGCCTCGTTGCCATGCCCAGACGCCGGCCGCTGCCTGCAATTGCGTGTAGGCACCAGTCCGCAAATCAGGCTGCTGGCGGCGTGAGGCGATAAGGTCGTGAACGAAATTCAGGGTCGATGATGGGTCACGGCGCTGGTCGTCGACATTGCGCGCCGCGGCGTCGCCGACTGGAAGCCAGGGCCGCGCGCCGTTTTTTGTGAACCCGCCCCCGGGCTCGGGACTCCAGTGCATCGGCGTCCGCTCCGGATCGCGCCCGCGTGGCGCCGGCCAGAAGCGCTTGCCGAGCGGGTCTTGCAGATCTGATTCGCGGAGCGGCGTGTCGGGCAGGCCGATCTCGTCACCGTAGTAGAGCACCGGCGTGCCGCGCAACGTCAGCAGGCTCAGCAGGGCGCACCGCAGCTTGCGCTCGTCGCCACCCGCCCAACGGCTCATGACGCGCGAGACGTCGTGGTTGGAGGCGGTCCAGACCGGCCAGCCCTCCGCCGGGATGATCGTCTCGCTCTCGGCGACGACCCGGGCAAGGACGTCGGCCTCGAAGGGCGCGTGCAGGTAGGTGAAGTTGAAGGCGAGGTGCAGTTCGTCGCCCTGTCCATAGAAGCGTCCCATGCTCCGCACGTCGCGGACGTAGGTCTCGCCCAGGAGGATCCGCGGCGGATCATAGGTGTTGGCGACCGCACGCCAGCGGCGAAGGACCTCGTGCACTTCCGGACGCTCGACGTTGTAAATGGAACGCTGGCCATGCGCGTGCACCCAGGGCGGATCGTCCTTCGTCGGGAGGGGGTTGTCGCGTAATTCCTTGTCCTTGACGATGCCGTGGGCGACGTCGATCCGAAAGCCCGCAACGCCGCGATCGAACCAGAAGCGGTAGATGTGGTCGAAGGCGTCACGAACGGCGGGGTTCCACCAGTTGAGATCCGGTTGTTCTGGGAGAAAGTTGTGCAGGTAATACTGGCCCGTCTGACCGTCGAGCGTCCAGGCCGGCCCGCCAAAGGCGCTCAACCAGTTATTCGGCGGGCTCCCGTCCGCCCTGGGATCGGCCCACACGTACCAATCGCGATGGGCGGACGCGCGAGACGACCGTGCGTCCACGAACCACGGATGCCGGTCGCTGCTGTGATTGGGCACGATGTCGAGCACGACCTTGATGTCGCGCTTGCCCGCCTCGGCGATCAACCGGTCGACCGTACCCAGGTCGCCAAAGACCGGCTGCACGGCGCAGTAGTCGGCGACGTCGTAGCCGACATCGGCATCCGGCGAAACGGTGATCGGGTTCAGCCAGATGGCATCGACGCCCAGCCATTGCAGGTAGTCGAGGCGATCGATGACGCCTTGCAGGTCACCGACGCCATCGCCGTTGGAGTCCTGGAACGATCTCGGATAGGCCTGATAGATGACGCCTTCCCGCCACCATTCCCCAGCGGACATCGCCAGCCATGCTACCGGCTTGGCCGCCGGTTGCCGGCGGTTGCCTAGCTGCCCGGCGTGACCGTTGGGGCCCTGAGCACGGATTGACCGTTCGGCGAATGGCCATTCCCAGACGACTTCACCGAGGGCTCGATGATCCCGTCGATCAGGCCGTAGTCTTTGGCCATCTCCGGCGTCATGAAGAAGTCGCGCTCGATGTCGCGCTCCACCTGTTCGGTGGATCGACCGGTGTGCTGGGCGTAGATACCGACGATGATCTCCCGCAGCCGCAGGATCTCGCGGGCGTGGATCTCGATGTCCGTGGCCTGCGAGGTCCGCATGCCGCCGCTGGGCTGGTGCAGCACGATCTGGCAATGCGGCAGCGAGAGCCGCTTGCCCTTGGTGCCGCCGACCAGAATCAATGACGCGGCGCTGGCGGCCATCCCGGTGCACAGGGTGCTCACCGGGGGATGCACGTAGCGCATCGTGTCGTAGATCGCGAGTCCCGCGGAAATCGAGCCGCCCGGGCTGTTGATGTAAATGCTGATCTCCTTGTCCGGATCCTCGCTGTCGAGGAAGAGCAGCTGGGCGATCACCAGGTTGGCGATGTCATCGTCGATCTCGCTGCCGAGAAAGATGATGCGGTCGCGCAGCAGTCGGGAGTAGATGTCGTAGGCGCGCTCGCCGCGCGCGGTGCTCTCGATGACGCTAGGAACGAGGGCCATGAAATTCCTCCTTAGGGGTCTACGGTGAATCCGATTCGCCGCCGGGTCGGGGCGGCCTGGGTGGCTGCCAGATACAAGCTGAAATGCGCAACGCTCCTCAGAGCTTGCGGACGAAGGTTCTGGGTTGCGATCCGCAGCTGCAGTCGGGGATCCTCCGGCCAGCTGCGGCGCTGCTCCATCGCTTCCTGACTTCCCAGCGATCGCGCCAGGTCGAGGTACAGCTCGGCGACCGGGATTTCCAGGGCTCGGGCGATGGCGAGCAGGCGCTCGGACGACACGTCCTTGAGGCCCCGTTCGAGCTCGGAGAGATACGCGGGTGACAGGTCGGCAGCCTCTGCCAGCTCGCTCAGGGATCGCTCGGCTTCTTCTCGCCGCCGACGAAGCAGGTTACCGAGCGCAACTCGAATCGACCTCGCGTCTTCGCTGTGAGCGTATGGCATATGCCGTGGGCGAATGCTAGCAGGTTTTTGACCGGCGTGCACGGTGCATGCCCGGAGGCACCCGCCTCGTCGTATAGGCAGGCTGTGGGGACTTCGCTTCGACGAATCAGTCGTGGCCTGCCAGTGGTCGCGGTCGCCATCCTGATTGGAGGGTGCACCCCGACTGCGGCGGTGAGGCCGGCTTCGTCGGACGCGCCGACCGCCTCTCCCTCCCTTTCGGCAACTCCGTCGGCGATGCCCTCGCCGAGCGACTCACCATCACCGACACCGACGCCGTCGGGGGTCGATCCCGCATTCGTGCCGGCGCTTGCCGCCATTCAGATGGTTGGGCCGCACCTTGGCTGGGCCGTCGGCGCACACGCGATCTTTGCCACCACCGACGGCACGCACTGGACGAAGCAGTACGCCTCGACCGAGGAGTTCGTCGGCGTGGACTTCATCAGCGCCACCACCGGCTGGACAGTCGCGACTCGAACGCTGCTCGGCACCACCGATGGCGGCCGGAGCTGGCGCCAGTTGGGCGAGCCGCGGGTGCCGCTTCGGTCGATCCACTTCGCGACCGCCACGCAAGGCTGGGGGATCGCCGGCGGAATTGACCCGCAGGAGAGCCACGGATGGTTGCTTCCCCACGAGGGCGCCACCCTCGTTTTCACCTACGACGGCGGGCTGACCTGGTCAACGCTCGACGGCCCATCGAATCCGCAAACGGTCTGCTTCAGCGACCCGGCCCAGGGATGGATCGGCACCCCTGAAGGCGTGTATATCTATCGGAATACCGACCTGGGGCACAACTGGAGCAAGGTCCTGCAGCGGCCGGATCCCCAGCCGGCCCTCCCGCAGGCCACTCTGATCCAGTGCGCCGCGCCGCGCGCGCTCTGGGTGCTATTCCTTGGAGGACCGAGCGGGATGAGCCACAGTCCCTATATCGCCTACGCGACCGTGGATGGCTCGACATGGAAGGCCGTCTTGAAGGAGTCGATGTCGGAGGGCCAGATCCTACCCGGGGTGCCGGCCGGTCCTGATACCTATCCACCGAGCTTCAGCGTCGTGGACCCGCAGGACGCCGTCTTCATCGGTGACGGCCCGGCGACCAATGTCGCGCAATGCGTTATCGCCAGCAACGGCGGCGCGAGCCTTCGCCGCACCGGCCGGATCGACAACGCGCCGGAGACATTCGCCGCGGCGTTCGTGAGCGTCACCGCGGGTTGGGTCCTCACCAGGAACGCCGGCGGGGATTATGTGATCGATGCGACGAGCGATGGCGGTTATCACTGGTCGCAACAGCTGGCCGTCCCCCCGACCTCCGCCGGTTAGCCGATCAACGTAAAATCCAGCACGCGGGGCGTAGCGTAGCCTGGCTAACGCGCATGCTTTGGGAGCATGAGATCCCGGGTTCGAATCCCGGCGCCCCGACCAGATTCCAGGAAGGATTGACCAGATGCTCCCGGTCCTCGTGATCATCGCCGTCATCACCGTGGTCGCGGTGCTGGCCTTTCGTTGGTTCGAGCGCTACCGCTACACGGATGCGTGGCGGACGAGCGAGTTCCGCGGGGCAGCCTTTGGTTTCTTGATGTGGTTCGGCGGCATCTTCGGCCACCGTGTTCCGCCGCCACCACAGGCGAAGATGGAACTGACGACGCGGGCCGGCGAGCCCGAGCCCCCCACGTCAGGCGGCGCGACGCTCCCGGATCAGGCTGCGGACGATAAATAAGAGGTTGGCGGGGCGCTCGGCCAGGCGCCGCATCAGATACGGATACCACTCGGTCCCGTACGGCACGTAGATCCGGACGCGGTAGCCCTCGCGGAGCAAGCGGTCCTGCAGATCGCGGCGGATGCCATAGAGCATCTGGAACTCGAAGCGGTCGGACGGAATTTCGCGCTCCCGCGCGAACCGCTTGGCGGCCTCGATCAACCGATCGTCGTGGGTAGCGATGGCCGGGTAGACGCCGTGCAACAGCAACTGCTGCATGTCGGCCTCATACTTCCGATCGACATCGGCCTTCTTCGGGAAGGCGACCTCCGGCGGTTCGTCGTAGGCACCCTTGACCAGCCGTACCCGGACTCCGGCCGCATTGAGCCGGGCGACGTCGTCGGCGGTGCGATAGAGATAGCTCTGCAGCACAACGCCGCTGTTGGGAAACCGTTCGTGCAGCGCCAGGACCAGGTCGAGCGTCCGCTGCGTGTAGGCTGAGCCCTCCATGTCGACCCGCACGAAGTTGTCGAGCTGCTGTGCCCGCTGGAGGATGCCTGTGAGGAGCTCGCGGCAGAGGTCTGGCGAGATGTCCAATCCGAGCTGCGTCAATTTGACCGAGACGTTCGCATTCAGCCGCTCCGCCGCGATCCGTTCGAACGCGGCCAGGTAATCGTCCGTGGCGGCGCGCGCCGCCTTCTCTTCGCTGACGTTCTCTCCCAGGTGGTCGAGGCTCGCGGACCAGCCACGACGGTTGACGTCGCTCACCACCCGAACCGCGTCATCGAGGTGGTCTCCTGCAACAAAGCGGTAGGCGAGCGAGGCGGTGAGCCGCTGACGCGTGACGAACCGCTGCAGGCCACGGCGATGCGATAGATAAAGAAAGGACGCCCTCAGCACGTCAAGGGGTTCCTGGCGAAGACAGCGCGGCGTCGAACGCCCCGTGGACTTCCAGCGCGTTCAGCGCCCGTGCCCGATGACTCAAGAGGTTCTTTTCCTCGGTCGAGAGTTCCGCGAGCCGGCGGCCATCGGGCAGCTGGAAGATGGGGTCGAAGCCGAAGCCGTGCGTACCGCGCGGCTCCGCCGCGATCGTGCCGGCCAGGATCCCTTCACCGGTAAAGACCCGCCCGTCCGGCAATGCCAGCACCGCCGCGGAGCGGAAGAATGCCGGCGGGGAGCTGGTCACTGCAGCGCCGAGGGCTTTGAGCAACGCGGCGACGAGCGCGCGACCGTCGCCTTTGTGGTCCGCGCCGGCGAAATACGCCGAATCGATGCCGGGCCGGCCGCCGAGTAACGGTACTTCGAGTCCCGAGTCGTCCGCCAGGGTCGGCAACCCGCTCAGGCGCCGGCCGGCCTCGGCCTTCTTGCGTGCGTTTTCCAGGTAGCTGGCGCCGTCCTCGACGACGTCGAAAACGATCCCGACATCCGTGGGGCTGACCAGCTCCATCGGCAACTCGCCCAGGATCGCGCGCAGCTCCTTGAGCTTGCCCGGGTTCGTCGTGGCGAGTAGCAGCCGGTTCAGCGCAGCTTCAGCGCCTTCTTCTGAGCCTCGACCAGCTCGGCGGCGCCCTTGGTGGCGAGCTTGAGCATCTGCTCCATCTCTTCCGGCTTGAAGGGTTCCTGCTCGGCCGTGCCCTGGATCTCGATGAAGCGGCCGTCCTCGGCGAGCACACAGTTCATGTCGGTCTGGGCGGCGAAGTCTTCGAGGTAATTGAGGTCCAGGCGGGGCTGACCCTGCACGATGCCGACACTGACCGCGGAAACGAAGTGGCGGATCGGAATCACTCGTAGCAGGTTGCGCTCGAGGGCCTTCTGCAGCGCGAGGTGGAGGGCGACGAACCCGCCCGTGATCGACGCCGTGCGCGTGCCGCCGTCGGCCTGCAGCACGTCGCAGTCCACCATGATCGTGCGTTCGCCCATCAGCGGCATATTGATGGCGGCTCTCAGCGCACGGCCGATCAGGCGCTGGATCTCCTGGGTACGCCCGTCGACCCGACCCGTGCGCGATTCGCGAGCGGTGCGTGTCTGCGTCGCCCGCGGCAGCATCGAATACTCCGCGGTGACCCAGCCCTCACCGGTCCCCTTCTTGTGTGGTGGCGGCTTGTCGTCCCAACTCGCGGTACAGAGCACCCTGGTGTCGCCCATGTTGATGAGCGCCGAGCCTTCGGCGTAGAGGTTGACGCCGGTCTCGATCGTTACCGGCCGGAGCTGATCCACCTTCCGGCCATCAGGTCGCGTCTGGGCCAAATTGGATCTATCTTCGCAGAGCGCGGATCACGAGGATGCTGAGCTCGAAAAGAATGATGAGCGGCAGGGTGAGCAGCAGTGGCGTAAAGGGGTCTACCCCGGGAGTCACCATGTTGGCCCCGACGAAGATCCCGATCCAGAACTTCAGCCGGTTGCGCTTCAAGAATGCCGTGCTCACAATCCCCGCAAGGCCAAGCATCGTCATCGCGAGCGGCAACTCGAAGGTGATGCCGAAGATCGCGATGAGAATCAGGACGAAGTTGATGTACTTGTCGGCAAAGGGCAGGTACTGGAGCTCCGAGTTGCCAATCCCGGTCAAGAACCTCAAGGCGATCGGCAGCGCGAAGAAGGCGAACCCCATCCCCATCGCGAACAGCGTGACCGCCGAGGCAACGAAGCCGACGGCGAAGCGCCGCTCGTTGCGACGCAGGCCCGGGGCAACGAAGGTCCAGACCTGCCAGATGATGATCGGACTGCTCAGGACGAACCCGGTGAAGATGCCGATCTTGAAGAAGAGCAGGAACCCATCGACCGGGCCACCGTAAATCAGCTTCTGGTTGCCGATCACTTTGTGCACAGGCCCCAGCAGGATGCCCAACACCGGCTGGGAGACCGCGAACCCGATCATGGTGGCGACCGCCCACGCGATCAGCGAGATGATCAGGACGCGCCGCAGTTCCTCGAGGTGCTCGATGACCGTCATCCGCCGCTCCTCGTCCGCCGGAACGATGCTGGGCTTGGCCATGGCTGCCCTATCGGCGCCGGACCGGAATCAGGCCTTGCTGTCGGTCGGCGACTTTACGTCGGTGGGCGGTTTGACGTCCGGGGCCGGCCCGCTCGTGGCGTGCTGTTCGCTGCTGGAGTCCGGCGTCGCGCTCTTCTTGAACTCTTCCTGGATGTCGCTCGAGGTCTTGCGGAATTCACGCATGGCCTTCCCGATTGCGCCGCCCACCTCGGGGAGCTTTCCAGGCCCGTAGACGATCAGCACGATGACCAGGATCAGAACGAGGATGTACCAATGACCGAAAAGACCAGGCATTCAGATTGCTTCTCGCGGCCCATTATACGCCCGCTTTGTAACGGCCTCCTGAGAGGCCGATGAGGCCTAGCCGGTCTCTTCCTGGACCGTCACCGTGGTCATGGTGTCGCCCTGCGCGATCTTGAGAACCACGTCCATCCCGGTCTGGACGTAGCCGAACAAGTTGTAGCTTTTGGCGAGCTTCTTGGTGTCGTCGACGGTGCAAATGAAGAACTGGCTGCCGTTGGTGTTCGCGCCGGAGTTCGCCATCGCCAGCGCACCGGGGGTGTACTCGCCGAGCACCGGCTCATCGTTGAACTGGTAGCCGGGGCCGCCCGAACCGGTGCCCAGCGGGTCGCCGCCCTGAATGACGAAGTCGGCGACGACGCGGTGGAACTTGAGGCCGTTGTAATACTGGTTGCGCGTCAGGAACACGAAGTTGTTGACCGTGTTCGGGGCCAGCTTGGGGTCGAGGCAGAGGGTGATCGTCCCCTTGTTGGTAATCATCGTGACGAGGTAGTGATGCGCCGTGTTGATGGCCATTGGCGGTGCCGCGCTATAGGTGTGCTTGCCGGCGTTGCCGGCGGTGGGCGTCAGCGCCGTCCCGAAGTTCAGCGAACCACAGGCGGCGCTCAAGATCGGACTCGGCGTTGGAGTCGGGGCGACGCCAGGGCTGCCGCCAGCATTACGTCCCACATAGACAGAGAACCCAATCATAACGACCGCCAGGACGGCGAGCGTCGCCAGCAGCTGCGGAACCCGGCGGGGAACCTGGCTCATCCCAACTCGTCCCAGCAGGGCATATCGGCCGCGACCTGCCTGGCATGGTAGGTCAGGATCATCTGGGCGCCGGCGCGGCGGATCCCCAGCAGGATTTCGCGCAGCACCCGGCGCTCATCGATCCAGCCGCGTAAGGCAGCCGCCTTGACCATGCTGTATTCGCCGCTGACGTTGTAGGCCGCGACGGGGACGTCGGTCGCGTCCGCGACCGCGCGAATGACATCGAGGTAAGCGAGCGCCGGCTTGACCATGACGATGTCGGCGCCTTCCTCGATGTCCAGGCGCGCCTCGCGGACGGCCTCCCGCGCGTTGGCGGGGTCCATCTGGTAGCCACGGCGGTCCCCCACGCGCGGCGCCGAGCCCGCGGCTTCCCGAAACGGCCCGTAGAACGCCGACGCGTACTTGGCGGCGTAGGCGAGGATCGCGCGGTCGGTATAGCCCTCCCGGTCGAGGGCGGAACGGATGGCGCCGACCTGGCCGTCCATCATGCCGGAAGGGGCGATCACGTCGGCGCCGGCGGCGGCCTGCGCGACGGCGATCCGCTGGTAGAGCTCGAGCGTCGCGTCATTGGCGACGGTCTCCCCCTCGAGCACGCCGCAATGGCCGTGGTCGGTGTACTCGCACAGACAGAGGTCCGCGATCAGCAGAGCGTCTGCGCCGAATGCTTCCCGGAGGTGGCCCAGGGCACGCTGGACGATACCGGTCTCCGCCCACGCCTCCGAGCCCTGCGCATCCTTCTGGGCGGGGATGCCGAACAGCACAAAGCTCCGCACGCCGACTTTCATCGCGGCCTCGGCCTCGCGCGTCAGCGACTCGATCGTGTGCTGTTGATGCCCAGGCATCGCCTCGATCGGGCGCGGTTCGTCGATGGCGTCGCGCACGAACAACGGATAGATCAGATCCTCGGGTGCGAGCGAGGTCTCTCGGGCGAGCCGCCGAAGCGCCGGCCTCGAGCGCAACCGACGGGGGCGTTGCGTAGGAAAGGTCATGCTGGAATTGGAGTCCGGCTGCGCACGATGGCGTCGACCAGTCCGCGCGTCGTGTACTCCTGCGCGATGATATCAACCCGCAGCCCGAG